>Ga0073899_10000023_pt1 | contig 153445 bp, 140 predicted proteins | sample KloWWTmetaKNB5Ph_FD_88975 | JGI IMG/M metagenome (GOLD analysis project Ga0073899, IMG submission 88975) | Active sludge microbial communities from Klosterneuburg, Austria, studying microevolution and ecology of nitrifiers - Klosterneuburg... | ecosystem: Engineered > WWTP > Aerobic digester... | reverse complement strand
CGTTCGTGCAGATTCTTGAGTTTGTCCTCCAGGTGTTGCTTGGGATCACCAGCCTCCTGCTGACCCTGCTCATTCTCTTGCACAAGGGCCGTGGTGGCGGACTGTCCGACATGTTCGGCGGCGGCATGTCGTCGACCATGGGCTCTTCGGGCGTCGCAGAGCGCAACCTCAATCGCTTCACCGTGGTGCTCGCGCTCGCGTGGTTCGTCTCGATCGTGGCATTGGGCCTGATCACCAAGTTCCAGGGGATGTGACGTTGGCTACTGGCGGCAATGCAATTCGTGGCACGCGCGTAGGCGCTGGCCCCATGGGGGAACAAGACCACGGTTACCACGCTGATCGCGTGGCGATCTCGTACTGGGATGCGCTCGGCAACGAGACGGTCCGGTACTTCGCGGCGAACGTCCCCGACGAAGAGATTCCCGAGACGATCGACTGCCCCCACTCGGGCCTCCCCGCGGGCCGCGACAAAGACAACCCGCCGCAGGTGGCCAAGCCGGAGCCGTACAAGACGCACCTCGCATATGTGAAGGAGCGTCGCACCGATGAGGAGGCCGCCAGCCTCCTCGACGACGCGCTCGTGCAGCTGCGCGAACGCCGCGGCACCACTGTCAAGTAGCCACCACTGTCAAGCGGCTACCACTGTCAAGTAGCCACCACCGCTGAGGAACCACCGCAGCCGGGGAGCCTCCGGGCCCCGTGTGCTGCGGTGTTGCCGCGCCGCTACTGCTCGTGCGCGATGAGTTCCGGCGGCACCTCGGCCGCGGCAGCCTCGTCGACGAAGAACACGGTCGAGAGGCGGCCTTTCGCCCCGGCGGCCGGGACGTGTGCGTAGCTGGCGCCCGCCAGTGCGAGACCGAGCACCGCGGCCTTGTCGGTGCCGCTGAGCACGAGCCACACCCGTTGCGCGGCGTTGATGACCGGTCGGGTGAGGGTCACTCGGGTGGGCGGAGGCTTGGGGGAGTCGCGCACGGCGAGTGCGGCGACGTCGATCACGCCGATCTCGGGGCGTTCCGGGAAGAGTGAGGCGTAGTGGCCATCGGGGCCGACACCGAGCAGGGCGATGTCGAAGCTCGGCCACGGGTCGCCGCCGACCGGGGCGAAGCCCGCGAGCTCGTTGGCGTATGCGGCTGCCGCCGCATCCACATCCACACCGGCGTCGGAGGCGAGGATCGCGTGCACGTTGCGGGTGGGGATGGCGATGTGGTCGATGAGCGCCCGCCGGGCGAGCACCTCGTTGCGTTCGTCGTCAGCGACGGGCACGAAACGCTCGTCGCTCCACCAGAGGTGCACGCGCGACCAGTCGATGTTATCGCGCCACGGATGCGCGGCGATCGCGGTGAGCACGGCAACGCCGCCCCGACCGCCGGTGAGGGCGACATGAACGGCGTCGCGCTCGGCGGTCAGCTGCGCGAGGGTGCCGACGAGGCGTCCCGCTACCAGCTCAGCGACTGCGGTGAGGTCGGGGCGCACCAGCACGGTGCGCTCGTTGTCTGGCTCGAGTGCCATGCGTCTCCTACTGTGTCGACTCGTGCACGAGCGCGAGTCCCTCGGTGATCACTCGACCATACAGCAGGTCCGGATCGAGCCTCCGGAGCTCTTCGGCGAGGCATTCGCGCAGGCCCCGGCGGGGGAGGAACAGCTCGTGGGAGGGCTGCCCTGGCTGGGTGAGCACCGCGTGCCCGGGCACCGGGCGCTCGAGCAGCACGTCGCCGTTCGCCCGCGTCAGCCTGACCGATCGGATGCCGGAGGACCATTCCTCGGTCGGAATATAGCTGTATGCCACCGGCACGTCGAGCATGAGTCGCAGCCACGCGGCCAGGAGCACCGTGGAGGGCGAATCGGCCGCGCCGCGCACCTCCGCCGCGATCACCGGCGTGTACGGCGGCTGGTCGAGCACCGCGGCGAGATGCTCGCGCCAGCGGGTGACCCGGGTCCAGGCGAAGTCGGTGTCGCCCGGTCGGTAGTTGGCACCGAGCTGGCGGAGCCAGGTGGTCGGGTGTGGCTTGGTCGAGGCATCCGTGATGCGGCGCTGAGCGATGCGACCGATCGCCGACTCTGCCGGCGCCCCGGGCGTCTCGCGCGGCCACCAGGCCACAACCGGGGCATCGGGGAGCAGCAACCCGTTGAGCAGGCTCTCGCGATTGCGGGCCGCTGCGCCCTGCGCGCGCAGCACCACCACCTCGCTCGCGCCGGCGTCGCCGCCCACCCGAATCTGTGCGTCCACCCGCGGCTCGGCGTCTGCGTCATCGTCGATGGTGAGCACGATCACGCGCATCGGATGCTCCCGCGAAGCGTCGTTCGCGGCGCGAATGACCTCCTCCTTGGCGCCGCGCTCGACGGCGATCACGAGGGTGAGCACGCGCCCCAGCGCGACGGCGCCGCCCTCGTCGCGCACCGTCACCAGTGCCTTCGAGACCTGGCTCACGGTGGTGTTCGGCAGATCGATGATCATGGTCTCCTCCACGCGCGGCCGTCGCGGGCCAGCAGCGCGTCGGCGGAGCTCGGCCCCCAGGAGCCGGGGTCGTACTGCTCGAGCGGGCCGCCCTGCGCCACCCAGAAGCGCTCGATCGGGTCGAGGATCTTCCAGGAAAGCTCGACCTCCTCGTGCCGTGGGAACAACGGCGGGTCGCCGAGCAGCACGTCGAGGATGAGGCGCTCGTAGGCCTCGGGGCTCGCCTCGGTGAACGCGTGACCGTAGCCGAAGTCCATGGTCACGTCGCGCACCTGGCTGCCGGCGCCCGGGACTTTGGAGCCGAAGCGGATCGTGACGCCCTCGCTCGGCTGCACCCGGATCACGAGCGCGTTCTGCCCCAGCTCGGAGGTCTGGCTGCGCGAGAACAGGTGCTGCGGGGCGCGCTTGAACACGACGGCGATCTCGGTGACGCGCCGCCCGAGACGCTTGCCCGCGCGCAGGTAGAACGGTACCCCGGCCCAGCGCCTGGTGTTCACCTCGAGCTTGATCGCGGCGTAGGTTTCTGTGGTCGATGCGGGGTTCATGCCCTCCTCGTCGAGGAAGCCGCGCACCTGCTCACCGCCCTGCCAGCCGCCGGCGTATTGCCCGCGCGCCGTCGTTGTGGCGAGGTCGGCCGGGAGGGAGACGGCTGCGAGCACCTTCTCCTTCTCGGCGCGCAGATCGGCCGCGTTCATCGTGTTCGGCTCTTCCATCGCCGTGAGCGCGAGCAATTGGAGCAGATGGTTCTGGATGACGTCGCGTGCGGCACCGATGCCGTCGTAGTAGCCCGCGCGGCCGCCCACGCCGATGTCTTCCGCCATGGTGATCTGCACGTGATCGACGTGATTGCGGTTCCACAGCGGCTCATACAGTTCGTTGGCGAACCGCAGCGCCATGATGTTCTGCACCGTCTCCTTGCCGAGATAGTGGTCGATCCGGAAGATCGAGTCGGGCGGGAAGATGCGCTCGAGCGACTCGTTGAGCGCGCGTGCCGAGACCAGATCGCTCCCGAACGGCTTTTCGACCACTACCCGGCGCCAGCGATCGGCGCCCGTCTCGGATTGATCGACGAGCCCGGACGCACGCAGCTGCTGCGCGACGAGCGCGAAATCCCGCGGCGGGATCGAGAGGTAGTAGGCATGATTGCCCATCGTCCCGCGCTCCAGATCGAGCTTCTCGATCGTGCTGCGCAGCCGGGTGAACGCCTCCGCGTCGGTGAACTCGCCCGAGACGAATCGAATGCCTTGCAGCAGGCCCGCCCACGTCTCCTCGCGAAACTCGGTGCGGGCATGCTCGCGCACCGCCCGATAGACGACCTCGGCGAAGTCTTGGTCCTGCCAATCCCGACGCGCGAAGCCGACCAGGGCGAAGCCCGGCGGCAGCAGCCCGCGATTGGCGAGGTCATACACGGCCGGCATGAGCTTCTTGCGCGAGAGGTCACCCGTGACCCCGAAGATCACGAGCGCGCTGGGCCCCGCGATCCGATTCAGTCGCCGATCGTCCGGATCGCGGAGCGGGTTGTGCCCGCGCGAGACCTCGATGGGGGGCATGCTGTGCTCTCTTCTGCCGGGCCCGGGCCCAGGCGTCGCGTGCCCGCTACTGCGCGGCCTCGAACAGCGCGAGCACCTCGGCGCCCGCCTCGGTGAGCGTGAGCGTGACGACCGGGCGACCGTGCTGCGCGAGCACCGCCGCATCGCCCGCGGCCTGCGCCTCGACGACTTGGGCGAACGTGTACGGGCGCCCGGGGATCTCGAGGTCGACATCGCTGCGCTCGGTGATCTGCAGGAACACGCCCTGGGGCGGGCCGCCCTTGTGGTACTGCCCGGTGGAATGCAGGAACCGCGGGCCCCACCCGAAGGTGGTCGGGCGACCGGAATCGGCCGCCACCATCTCGCGCAGGCCCGCCAGCTGCGGCAGTTCGGTCCGGTCGACGTACGCCTGCACGGAGACATAGCCGTCGTGGCCGAGCCGAGCCCAGAGCGCATCGAGCACGCCGGCGACCGTGCCGCTCGCCGCCAGCGCGGGGTCTGAGACACGCACCTCGATGCCGTCCTCGACGAACGCGGGCGGCGTCTGCTCGGGGCGCGCGTCGAGCAGCCCACGCGCCGCGGCCTTCGCCGACTCGACGTCAGGCTGGTCGAACGGGTTGATGCCGAGCAAGCGCCCGAGAATTGCCGTGGCGTACTCCCAGACGATGAACTGCGCGCCGAGCGTGCCGCTGACGAGGATCTCGCCGGGGTTCTGCTCCAGCATCCGGAAGTGCACTGCGTCGTCGACGAAACGCACGATCTGCATGTCGGCCGGGGTCTGCTCCTGCACCTCGGGCGAGACCGGCAGCAGCACGACGGGCAGGATGCCGCCGCCATGCTTGCCCGTGGACTCGGCGATGAGCTGCTCGATCCAATCGGGGAGCCCGACGATATGCGTGCCGTCGGTGACGAGCCCCAGCTTGTCGCGGCGCACATCGGTGCCGCCGCCCGAGATGGCCGCGGCGAGGACGAGCGCCGGGTTGGATGCCGAGTCGATGGCAAGCTCGAGCAGCATGGCCTCGGCCTCATCGAGCAGCTCGCCGATGGGGGCGCCGGCAAGCCCGGCCGGCACCAGGCCGAACGCGGTGAGCGCCGAGTAGCGACCGCCCACGTTCGGGTCGGCGAGGAACACGCGATAACCGGCGTCGTGTGCGAGCGTGTCGAGCTCCGAGCCCGGGTCCGTCACCGCGATGATGCGTTCTGCGGGGTCGATGCCCAGGTCGCTGAAGGCGGCCTCAAAGGCGCGACGCACCGCGTCCGTCTCGACGGTGGAGCCCGACTTCGACGACACCACGAGCACGGTGCGCTCGAGTCCGCCGTCGAGCGCGGCGAGCACCTGGCCGGGCACCGTCGAGTCGAGGACCGTGAGCGGGGCGCCGGCGGTGGCGGTGATCACCTCGGGTGCGAGCGAGGAGCCGCCCATGCCGGCAAGCACCACGCGGTCGACGCCACGTGCCTGCAGGCCGGCCCGCAGCTCGGCGATCTCGGCGACGAGCGGGCGGGAGATCGACACGGCCTGCAACCAGCCGAGGCGAATGGATGCCTCAGCCTCCGCTTCGGCACCCCACAGCGAGGTGTCGGCTGCGGTCAGGGCAGTGGCGATCATCTCGGCGACCAGGCCGGGAACGATCTGCTCAACCGCGGCCTTGGGTGCGCCGCTGACGTGAATCTCGAAGCTCATGACTGGGCCTTCGCGGCGTCGAGCGCCTTCGTGACGGTGTCGAGCATCTCGTGCCACGAGACGATGAACTTCTCGACGCCCTCCGTCTCGAGCTGCTGCGTGACGTCGTCGATGCTGACACCGAGCGCTGCGAGCTCGTCGAGCACGCGGTGCGCTTCTGCGTAGTTCGGCGTGACGGTGTCGCCCGTGATCACCCCGTGGTCGAAGGTGGCCTCGAGGGTCTTCTCCGGCATCGTGTTCACGACGCCGGGGGCGACGAGCTCGGTGACGTAGAGGGTGTCGGGCAGCGCGGGGTTCTTCACACCCGTCGACGCCCACAGCGGGCGCTGCAGCCGTGCACCAGCGGCGCGCAGCTGCGCGGCTTCGTCTGTGGCGAACGCCTGCTCGAACAACTCGTACGCGAGCCGCGCGTTCGCGAGGCCCGCCTTGCTCTTGAGCGCCTCCGCGGCGGCCCCGCCGATGGCGTCCAGGCGCGCATCCACCTCGGTGTCGACCCGCGAGACGAAGAACGAGGCGACCGAGTGGATCGTCGAGATATCGATGCCCGCATCCTTCGCCCGGCGCAGCCCGCGCAGGTACGCGCCGATCACATCGCGGTAGCGCTCCAGGCTGAAGATCAGGGTCACGTTGACGCTGATGCCGGCGGCGATGCATTCCTCGATGGCAGGGATGCCTGCGAGGGTGGCGGGGATCTTGATCAGGGCGTTGTCGCGATCGACGGCCGCGGCGAGGGCCTTGGCCTGTGCGACGGTCGACTCGGTGTCGTGCGCGAGGTCGGGCGAGACTTCGATCGAGACGCGGCCGTCGACGTGTCCGCTTGCCTCGTACACGGGGCGCAGCACGTCACAGCCCGCCCGCACATCGTCGGTGGTGATCGTGAACACGGCATCGGCCGCACTCACGCCGGCCGCCGCGAGCTGCGCGATCTGCGGCGCGTAGTAGGCGCCGTCGGTCAGCGCGTTCGCGAAGATGGTCGGATTCGTGGTGACGCCGACGACGTTGCGCTCGGCGATGAAGGCGGCGAGGCTGCCCGTCTCGATGAGTTCACGCGAGAGGTCGTCGAGCCAGATGCTGACGCCGGCCTGGGAAAGCTGGGCGGTGGGAGTGGTCATTGCTGCCTCCTTGCGGCCCGGCCTCAGCCGAGCACCTCGTGTGCTGCTGCGACGACCGCGTCGGTCGTGATGCCGAACTTCTCGAACAGGGTCTGGTAATCGGCGGATGCGCCGAAGTGCTCGATCGAGATCGAACGGCCACGGTCGCCGACGATGTCGCGCCACGGCATGGCGATGCCGGCCTCCACCGAGACGCGGGCCGTGACGGCGGCCGGGAGCACGTGCTCGCGGTACGCGGCGTCCTGCTCGGCGAACCACTCGAGGCTCGGTGCCGAGACCACGCGCGCGTGCACGCCCTCGGCGGCCAGCCGGGTGCGTGCTTCGATCGCAAGCTGCACCTCGGAACCGGTGGCGATCAGGATGACGTCGGGGGAGCCGTTCGCGGCCTCCGCCAGGATGTACGCGCCGCGCGCGGTGCCCTCCGCCGATGCGAGCACGGCACCGGATGCCTCGCCCTCGCCGCGCTCGAACACGGGGATGTTCTGCCGGGTCAGCGCGATGCCGGTCGGGCCGCCCCGGCGCCGCAGGATCTCGAGCCACGCGATCGCGGTCTCGGCGGCGTCGCCCGGGCGAACCATCGTGAGGTTCGGGATGGCGCGCAGCGAGGCGAGCTGCTCGATCGGCTGGTGGGTCGGGCCGTCCTCGCCGAGGGCGATCGAGTCGTGCGTCCACACGAAGATGCTCGGCACGTTCATGAGGGCGGCCAGGCGCACAGCGGGCCGCATGTAGTCGCTGAAGATCAGGAAGGTGCCGCCGAACGCGCGGGTCGGACCGTGCAGGACGATGCCGTTGACGATCGCGGCCATGGCGTGCTCGCGGATGCCGAAGTGGAGCACGCGCCCGTAGGGGTTGCCGCTCCACTCGTTCGTCGAGTGCTCGCTCGGGATGAACGAGGCGCCACCCTTGATCGTGGTCAGGTTGGAATCGGCGAGGTCGGCCGAGCCACCCCAGAGCTCGGGCAGGGCCGGGCCGAGGGCGTTGAGCACCGCGCCGGAGGCCGCTCGGGTCGAGACGTCCTTGCCGGGCTCGAAGCTCGGCAGCACAGCGGCGATATCGGTGGGCAGCTCGTGCGCGTACACCCGGTCGAACAGGGCCTTGGCTTCGGGGTTCGCGGCGGCCCAGGCATCGAATGCGAGCTGCCATTGCGCGTGCGCCGCAGCGCCGCGCGCAACGAGCTGGCGCGTGTGCGCGATGACCTTCTCGTCGACCACGAAGTGCTGCTGCGGATCGAAGCCGAGCACCTGCTTGGTCGCCGCGAGCTCGTCGGCGCCCAGCGCCGAGCCGTGGATCTTGCCGGTGTTCTGCTTGCCGGGGGAGGGCCACCCGATGATGGTCTTCAGGATGATCAGCGACGGCTTGGCGGTTTCGCCCTTGGCCGCCTCGATGGCCGCGTGCAACTCCGCGACGTCTTCGACGTAGACGCCGGTCTTCTTCCAATCGACCGTGAGCACCTGCCAGCCGTAGGACTCGTAGCGCGCCGCCACCTCCTCGGTGAAGGCGATGTTGGTGTCGTCCTCGATCGAGATCTGGTTGGAGTCGTAGATCGCGATCAGGTTGCCCAGCTGCTGGTGACCCGCGAGCGAGGACGCCTCCGAGGTCACGCCCTCCTGCAGATCGCCGTCACCGGCGATCGTGTAGATGTAGTGGTCGAACGGGCTGGTGCCGGGGGCCGCGTCGGGGTCGAACAGCCCACGCTCGTAGCGAGCGGCGTAGGCGAATCCGACGGCCGATGCGAGTCCCTGGCCCAGGGGGCCGGTCGTGATCTCGACGCCGTCGGTGTGCCCGTACTCGGGGTGCCCGGGGGTCTTCGAACCCCAGGTGCGCAGCGCCTCGATGTCTTCGAGCTCGAGCCCGAAGCCGCCCAGGTAGAGCTGGATGTACTGCGTGAGTGAAGAGTGCCCGACCGACAGGATGAAGCGGTCGCGACCGATCCAGTGGGTGTCGGCGGGGTCGTGACGCAGCACGTGCTGGTAGAGCAGGTAGGCGACGGGGGCGAGGCTCATCGCCGTGCCGGGGTGACCGTTGCCCACCTTCTCGACGGCGTCAGCCGCCAGGACTCGTGCTGTGTCGACAGCCTGTTCGTCGATCTTTTCCCACTGCAGTTCTGACACCGGGTCGCCTTTCGATTCGTGCGCACAAGAGCGTGCAGGCCTCCGGGGGCCAATCGATCACAATCCTAGCGATTGTGTGTGCCCCAGGAAGAGCGCGTGGCCGCATGGACGGCCCCGGGGTGCCGCACGGCCGCGCCCGTGCGGCACCAGCCATGGGGGAGGCGCGGGCGCCCGCGGTGTCCTGGGGCGCATGTCGTAGACTGGGCCGGACGAAAGAAGCTGGGGACGATGGATACCAAGACGACGCCGAGCAATCACGTTGCGGGCAAGGGCGCAGAGCCGACCCATTCTCGTTCGCTGGGGCGAACCATCCGCGCGTACATCACGCTGACCAAGCCGCGGGTGATGGAGCTTCTGCTCGTGACCACGGTGCCGGTCATGATCCTCGCCGCGGGATCGTTCCCGAACCCCCTGCTGATCTTTGCGACGGTCCTCGGCGGCGCCCTCAGCGCCGGCTCTGCGGCCTCGTTCAACATGTACCTTGACCGCGACATGGACGCGCATATGGAGCGCACCGAGAACCGGCCGATCGTCACCGGTGAGATCTCGCCCCGCAACGCGCTGATCTTCTCGTGGGTGCTGGCGGCGGTCTCCACCGTCTGGCTGTGGTTCACCACGAACTGGCTCACCACGCTGCTCTCGGTGAGCGCGATCTTCTTCTACGTCGTGATCTACACGATGATCCTGAAGCGACGCACCGAGCAGAACATCATCTGGGGCGGCATCGCCGGCTGCTTCCCCGTGCTGATCGGCTGGACCGCGGTGACCGAGTCCATCGCCTGGGCGCCCGTGATCCTGTTCGTCCTCGTGTTCTTGTGGACGCCGGCGCACTACTGGCCGCTGTCGATGAAGTACAAGACCGACTACGCCGCCGCCGATGTGCCGATGCTCGGTGTCACCCGCGGCGCGCCGGCGGTCGGGCTGCAGGTCATCATCTACGCGTGGGCGACCGTTGTCTGCTCCCTCCTGCTGATTCCCGTCGCCGGCATGGGGATCGTCTACACGGCCGCGGCCCTGGCGTTCGGCGGCTGGTTCATCGTCGAATCGCACGTGCTCTACTCGCGCGCCGTCCGGGGCTTGGAGCCTTCGCCGATGCGCGTGTTCCACAGCTCGATCACGTACCTCACGCTGCTGTTCGTCGCCATCGCGATCGATCCGCTGCTGCCCTTCTGACTCGAGCGTCGCAGCACCTACTCGATCACTGCGACTGACTCGAACGCCACTGCGACTGACTCGAACGGCAGTGCAACGCAAGAGGCCGGTGCCATGCGGCACCGGCCTCTTGCGTTCGTTCGCGGGGCTGCGAGGGTGGGGCGGCGTCAGGCACCCGGCTCGGCGTCGGCGACGGCCTGTGCCGAGGCATCCACGGGGCGCTTCATGCGCAGGATGAACACGGTCATTGCGGCCGCGGTGAGTGCGGCGAGCACCATGTGCACGCCGACGGCGAATGCCGGCAGGCCGTTGCGCGCCTGGTACAGGCCCACGGCGACCTGGACGAACTGCATGAGCAGCAGCAGGATGCCCCAGTTTCGGGGGGGCAGCTTCGAGACGGCGGCGATCGCCACGAGGATGACGGTCAGCCCGAGCAGGACGTAGCCGGGCCAGGCGTGGATGTGCTCCCACAGGCTCGCGTCGAACCCGTTGCGCCCAGAGTCGGCGTCGCCGGAATGCGGGCCGGCTCCGGTGGTGAGCACACCGAACGTGATCGACACGGCCAGCGCCAGCGTGGTCAGATGGCCGAGCGCCACGTACCACCGGGGCACCGCGAGCACCCGGGCTCCGCCCGGCTGGTTCATCCGCGCCAGGAACGCCGCGGCGACGCAGACCAGCAGCAGCGAAGACACGTAGTGGAAGCCGACGATGAAGGGGTTCAGTCCCGTCCACACGGTGATGCCGCCGACGATCGCCTGGGCGATGACGCCGACGCCGACCAGCACGCCGAGGGTCCACAGATCGCGGCGCGCGCGTGCGACGCCCGAGCGCACGAGCAGGATGATCACCAGCAGCGCGATGATGCCCACCACGCCGGTCATCAGCCGGTTCCCGAACTCGATGAGGCTGTGATAGCTCAGCTCCTCGGTGGGGATGAGCGATTCCGGCGTGCAGGTCGGCCACGATGGGCACCCCAGGCCGGAGCCGGTCAGGCGCACGGCACCGCCGGTGGCGATGATGAGCGTCTGGGAGACGAAGGATGCCCACGCCCAACCGCGGAGGGAGCGCGGGATACGCGCCGGCGCCCCGGGCATCGCGGCTTTCGTCGGGCTGACGCTGGTCTCGGGCATTGCAAGTCCTCCTCGTCCGCGCGCTGCAACGCATGAGCCCTGGCCGCGCGGAAACCTGTAGAATCAAGGTGTTGAGTAGCGGGCGCTTGCGCGCCAGACGCTATCAACAGTGTAGGCGCGTTGAATGGCGCCTCTGAGTGGCCCACATCAGCACATACCCGCACACCCAACCGGTGCGCGGCATGGTTGCTGGGGCGGATGAAACCGTTGTGGCCAAAATGGAGAGGGTGAGTCATGTCCGATGTGCTGATCGACCGACCTGAGCTGGACAGCCTTGGCGTCTACGAGTTCGGGTGGTCCGATAGCGACGCCGCGGGCCAAAGCGCCAAGCGTGGCCTCAGCGAGCAGGTGGTTCGCAACATCTCGGCGCTCAAGAGTGAGCCCGAGTGGATGCTGCAGCGGCGATTGAAGGCGCTGCAACTGTTCGGCCGCAAGCCGATGCCGACCTGGGGTGCAGACCTCAGCGGGATCGACTTCGACAACATCAAGTACTTCGTCCGCTCGACCGAGAAGCAGGCGCAGTCGTGGGAGGACCTCCCCGAGGAGATCCGCAACACGTACGAGCGCCTCGGCATCCCCGAGGCCGAGCGCCAACGGCTGGTCGCCGGTGTCGCCGCGCAGTACGAGTCCGAGGTTGTCTACCACCAGATTCGTGAGGACCTCAAGCAGCAGGGCGTGATCTTCCTCGACACCGATACCGCGCTCAAAGAGCACCCGGAGATCTTCGAGGAGTACTTCGGCACCGTCATCCCGTCGGGCGACAACAAGTTCGCCGCGCTGAACACCGCGGTGTGGTCGGGCGGCTCCTTCGTCTACGTCCCGAAGGGCGTGCACGTCGAGATCCCGCTCCATGCCTACGTCCGCATCAACACCGAGAACATGGGGCAGTTCGAGCGCACCCTGATCATCGCCGACGAAGACTCCTACGTGCACTACATCGAGGGCTGCACCGCGCCGATCTACAAGAGCGACTCGCTGCACTCGGCCGTGGTCGAGATCATCGTGAAGAAGGGCGCCCGCGTGCGCTACACGACGATCCAGAACTGGTCGAACAACGTCTACAACCTCGTGACCAAGCGCGCGATCGCGCACGAGGGCGCCACCATGGAGTGGGTCGACGGCAACATCGGCTCGAAGGTCACCATGAAGTACCCGGCGATCTTCCTCACGGGGGCGCACGCCAAGGGCGAGACGCTCTCGGTCGCGTTCGCGGGCCCCGGTCAGCACCAGGACACCGGTGCGAAGATGATCCACCTCGCGCCCTACACGCAGTCGTCGATCATCTCGAAGTCCATCGCGCGCGGCGGCGGCCGTGCCGCCTACCGCGGCGAAGTCCGGGTCGAGGCGAATGCCCACCACGCGGCCAACACGGTGCGGTGTGACGCGCTGCTGATCGACTCGATCTCGCGCTCCGACACGTACCCGGCGATCGACATCCGCGTCGATGACGTGGAGCTCGGTCACGAGGCGACCGTGTCGCAGGTGAGCGACGAGCAGCTGTTCTATCTGCAGAGCCGCGGCCTGGAAGAAGACGAAGCCATGGCCATGATCGTGCGCGGGTTCATCGAGCCCATCGCCCGTGAGTTGCCCATGGAGTACGCCCTCGAGCTGAACAAGCTCATTGAAATGGGCATGGAAGGATCCGTCGGATAGTGAGTTCCGTCATCGAAGCCACCGAGCCCACGCACGGTTCGGAGGCGGTTATTCCTGTGCAAACACGCTCCGAGCGTCCGCGCTCCTACGACCCGGCCGACTTCGGCCCGCCCACCGGGCGCGAGGTCAACTGGAAGCACACCCCGATCGCGCGGGTGGCCCCGCTGTTCGCCGATGAAGCTCCCGAGGCGGGCGCCGAGCCCGGCGTCCTCTACGAGCTCGAGGTGCCCGAGGTGATGCGCGTCGTCTCTTCCGGTCACGAGGCTGCCGTGCGCGGCGAGTTCTTCATGCCCGAAGACGTCGTCAGCGCCGTTGCCTGGAAGCGCTCGCCCGACGCCATCCACCTCCGCCTGCCCGCCGGTGAAGCCGTGGCCGAGCCGCTGCGCATCCGCATCCAGGGCACCGGCGCCGGCCGCCACGCGAATGCGCACATCATTCTCGAGGCGATGCCGCAGTCCGAGGGCACCATCATCCTCGAGCACAGCGGCAGCGCGAACTACGCGCAGAACGTCGAGATCATCGTTCGCGACGGCGCACGGCTGCGCGTGATCACCGTGCAGCGCTGGGACGACGACGCGGTGCACGCGTCGGCGCACCAGGCACGCGTGGACCGCGACGCCTTCCTGCGCCACATCATCGTCAGCCTCGGCGGCGGCGTGGTGCGGGTGAACCCGACGCTCGAACTTTCGGGCGCCGGTGCCGAGGGAGAGATGTTCGGCCTCAGTTTCGCCGATTCGGGGCAGCACCTCGAGAGCCAGGTCTACCTGCACCACAAGGGCGAGCACACGCGCGGCGACGTGCTGTACAAGGGGGCGCTCCAGGGCGCCGACGCGCGCAGCGTCTGGATCGGAGACGTGCTGATCGGACCGAACGCGACCGGCACCGACTCCTACGAGGCGAACCGCAACCTGCTGCTCACCGAGGGTGCGCGCGCCGACTCGATCCCGAACCTTGAGATCGAAACCGGCAACATCCGTGGCGCCGGACACGCGAGCGCAACCGGGCGTTTCGACGACGAGCAGCTGTTCTACCTGCAGGCTCGAGGCATCCCCGAAGACGAGGCCCGGCGCCTTGTCGTGCGCGGCTTCCTCACCGAGATCGTCACCCGCATCGGTGTGCCCGCGCTCGAGGCCGAGCTGATCGCTGCAATCGAGGCCGAGATGGATGCCGCCACCGGCGCCGCCTTCGCCGACACGGTGGACGCATGAGCGCGACGCGCGCCTGCGCCCTGTCGGAGCTTGAGGAGAACACCGCGAAGCGGGTCGTGATCGGCGGTGTGCCCATCGCCGTTGTGCTCGATTCAAACGGTGAGGTGCACGCCATCGGCGACACCTGCACCCACGGCGAGGTCTCGCTCTCGGAGGGCTTCGTCGAAGACGGGCTTCTCGAGTGCTGGGCCCACGGTTCGCAGTTCTCGCTGATGACCGGCGTACCTCAGAACCTCCCGGCGTTCGAGCCGGTTCCCGTATTCGTGGTTGAAATCGTCGGGGACGACGTCATGATCGACCACACAAAGACCAAGGAAGTGTGACTCATGTCTGTGCTTGAGATCAAAGACCTGTCGGTGTCGGTTGAGACCGATGCGGGCGAAACCGCAATTTTGAACGGCGTCAACCTCGTGATCCGCAAGGGCGAGACCCACGCGATCATGGGCCCCAACGGCTCGGGCAAGTCGACCCTCGCCTACACGATCGCCGGCCACCCCAAGTACAAGGTCACCGGCGGCACGATCACGCTCGACGGCGAGGACGTCCTCGAGATGAGCGTCGATGAGCGCGCGCGTGCCGGCCTGTTCCTCGCCATGCAGTACCCGGTGGAGATCCCGGGTGTGTCGGTGACGAACTTCCTGCGCACCGCCAAGACGGCCATCGACGGCGAGGCACCCGCGATCCGCCACTGGATCAAGGACGTGAAGAGCGCCATGGCGAACCTGCGCATGGACCCCAAGTTCGGGGAGCGCGGCGTCAACGAGGGCTTCTCCGGCGGTGAGAAGAAGCGCCACGAGATCCTCCAGCTGGAGCTTCTCAAGCCGAAGTTCGCCGTGCTCGATGAGACCGACTCGGGTCTCGACGTCGACGCGCTGAAGATCGTCTCGGAGGGCGTCAACCGCGCGAAGGAGCACACCGATCTCGGCCTGCTGCTCATCACGCACTACACGCGCATCCTCCGCTACATCAAGCCCGACTTCGTGCACGTGATGGTGGCCGGGCGCCTGGTCGAGTCGGGCGGCGCCGAGCTCGCCGACCGCCTGGAGTCCGAGGGCTACGATCGTTTCCTCGACGACGGATCGTCGGAGGCGGCAAACGACGCCGCCGACGCCGCCGCGGTTTAGGATGAGATCATGACCGCCACGCTTGCCCCAGAGAGGTATGACGAGATTCAGGAAGCCCTGAAGGACGTCATGGATCCAGAGCTCGGCATCAACATCGTCGACCTCGGCTTGATCTACGACCTCGGCTGGGATGATGAGAACGACGCGCTCGTGATCCACATGACCCTCACGAGCGCTGGTTGCCCGCTGACCGACGTGATCGAAGAGCAGACCGCGCAATCGCTCGATAACGTCGTGGAACGCTTCCGCATCAACTGGGTCTGGATGCCGCCGTGGGGTCCCGAGCGGATCACCGACGATGGCCGCGACATGATGCGCGCCCTCGGCTTCTCGATCTGACGCACCCGACGCGACACACACCACTGCCCCGTGCACGAACGCACGGGGCAGTGGTGTGTGTGCGTGAGGATCGCACGGTGTGTCGCCGGGCGACGACACGGGCGCTGCCGCCGTGGGCGGCCGATACACTTGGCGGGTGAGCGCACCAGCATTGCAAGCCCTGCCCATCGATCAGCTTCGGCAACGTTCGAGCACAAAGTGGCGCACCCACGAGGCCGATGTGCTGCCGCTGTTTGTCGCCGAGACCGACTTTCCGCTCGCGCCCGCCATCACCGCCTCCCTCGCGCGCGCCGTCGCGCTCGGTGACACCGGCTACACGCCGCCCGAGCCCGGCATCCGCGAGGCGTTCACCGACTTCGCGCAGCGACGCTTCGGCTGGACGGTGGACCCGGCCCGCATCCGCACCACCTGCGACGTGATGATGGGCGTCGTCGAGCTGCTGCGTCGCGTGATCGAACCCGGTGACCGCGTCATCACGAACCCGCCCGTGTACCCACCGTTCGACATGTGCATCGAGGAGGCCGGCGGCGTCGTCGACCGCGTGCCGCTGCTCGACAATGGCAGCGGGTGGGAACTCGACCTCGCCGGCATCGAGGCGTCGCTCGCCGCGGGCGCGCGTGCCGTGCTGCTGTGCAACCCGCACAACCCCACCGGCACCGTGCACTCGCGCGCACATCTGGCCGCGCTGGCCGAGCTTGCGGAGCGCTATGGCGCGTCCGTCGTGAGCGACGAGATCCACGCACCCTCCGCGCAGCGCAGCGCCGGGTTCGTCCCGTTCTTGACCGCCTCCGACGCCGCAGCGCGCGTGGGCTTCGCCGTCACGAGCGCCAGCAAAGCATTCAACCTCGCGGGGCTCAAATGCGCGCTGATGGTCACCGCGGGCGACGGCCCCACGGCGATCGTCGACGGGCTGCCACCGGAGGTCGAATGGCGCACCGGGCTGTTCGGTGCGATGGCCGCCGTCGCAGCGTTCGCGCCGGAGAGCGATGCATGGCTCGACAGCCTGCTCACCACGCTCGACGAGAATCGTCGCCTCCTCGGCGAGCTGCTCGACGTGCACCTCCCGGGTGCGCGGTACCGGATGCCTGACGCCGGCTTCCTCGCCTGGGTAGACCTGCGCGCGCTCGGTTGGGGTGCCGACCCCGCCGAGCGCATCCTCAGGGAGGCGAGGGTCGCGTTCAACTCGGGTCCGAGCTTCGGACCGGACGGTGAAGGCTATGTGCGCATCAACTTCGGGTGCTCACCCGAAGTGCTGCGCGAAGCGATCGAGCGCACCGGCGCACTGCTCGCGAAGTGAGCGAGGCGCTCAGCTCGCCGGCCCCGTCGGTGTGGCGGGGCAACTACGCCGCGGTCACCGCCGGCGCGGTCGCGCTCGTGTTTCTCGCCGCACTGCAATCGCTCGCGGTCACCACGGTGATGCCGGTGGTCAGCGCCGAGCTCAACGGCGCGAGCCTGTACGCGGTTGCGTTCGCCGGCACGCTCGCGACGAGCGTCATCGGCATGGTCGCTGCGGGGGCATGGGCCGACCGCTCCAGCCCCCTGAAGGCGCTCACCACCGCCGTGCTGCTGTTTCTCATCGGCCTCGTGATCGCGGGGCTCGCGACATCCATGCCCGCCCTCGTGGCGGGGCGCCTGATTCAGGGGCTCGGCGTCGGTGGGCAGACCGTCTCGCTGTACGTGATCGTGGCGCGCGTGTACCCGTCACTCATGCACGGGCGGGTGTTCGCCGCATTCTCGGCGGCATGGGTCGTACCCTCGTTGATCGGGCCGTTTCTGGCCGGTGCGGTGACCGAGTATCTGCACTGGCGCTGGGTGTTTCTCGGCGTCGCCGCGCTGACGGTCTGCGCCTTCGTCATGGTCTTCTTGCGCCTGCGCGGGCGCGATCTGCACACCGACGACCCGGCGGGAGGCGGTACCGCCAAGCGGCTCGCACTCGCCGTGCTGGTGGCTGCCAGCGCCCTCGCACTGAGCCTGTCGGGCGAACTCGGGACGTGGGCGTGGCTCGGGGTGATCGTCTCGCTGGTGGTGATGGCGATCGTGATCCGGCCCCTGCTGCCCAAGCGCGCGCTCCGGGCGGCTCGCGGGCTGCCAAGCGTCGTGCTGATGCGCGGGCTGATCGCCGGCGCGCTGTTCGGATCCGAGATCTACATCCCCTACCTGCTCATCGAACAGTACGAGTTCTCACCCACCTGGGCGGGGCTGGGCCTCACCGCGGGGGCGTTGACCTGGGCGACGGCGGCAGAGCTGCAGGGCCGCTTCGGTGATCGCCTCGGGAACACCCGCATCACCGTGATCGGCTCCGCGCAGCTGCTCGCCGCGATCCTGCTCTGCGCGGCCACCGCACTGTGGGGCCTGAACCCCGCCGTGATGATCGTGGGGTGGGCGCTGTCGGGTTCGGGCATGGGGCTCATGTATCCGCGCCTGACCGTGCTGACGCTCGCGTACTCGACGCCGCAGAACCAGGGCTTCAACTCATCGGCGCTCTCGATCTCGGACTCGATCGGCTCGGCCTCGACGATGGCGATCATGGGCGTCGTGTTCACCGCGCTGGTGGGCACCGGCGCGGGCTTCACGGCGGTCTTCGCGATCGCGGCGCTGCTTGCGATCCTTGCACTCGTACCCGGCCTACGCCTCGGGCACGCGGCGGAAGCGACGCGGTAGGACGACGCGGGGACGACCGCGCCGCGGGAGCCGTCGACACCCGATCCCAGCCGCCGCAGCGGCCTGCATGCACCTGACACGCAGGTGCGGCGCGTCGCCCTCGCCTATACTTATGGGCTGACCATCGGTCACTCTTCTCCTCCTCCAATTGAAACGGACGTCTGCTGTGCTCGCCGTGCACGATCTCGAAATTCGCGTGGGTGCCCGCGTGCTCATGTCAGATGTCTCGTTCCGCGTCAGCGCAGGCGACAAGGTGGGGCTGGTGGGGCGCAACGGCGCCGGCAAGACCACCCTCACCAAGGTGTTGGCGGGGGATCTGCTGCCCTCCGATGGCAAGGTGACAACCTCGGGGGAGCTCGGCTATCTGCCGCAGGATCCCCGCAGCGGAAATCCGGAGGACCTCGCACGCACGCGGATCCTCGACGCCCGCGGCCTCGGGCAGCTCTCGATCGGGATGCACGAGGCTTCCATCGCCATGGGCGACAGCGACCCGGATGTCGCGGCCGCGGCCATGCGACGTTACGGCGCGCTCACCGAGCGGTTCGAAGCGCTTGGCGGCTATGCGGCGGAGGCCGAGGCGGCCTCGATCGCGAACAACCTCTCGCTGCCGGACCGCATCCTGAACCAGCCCCTGAGCACCCTCTCGGGTGGACAGCGCCGCCGCATCGAGCTCGCCCGCATCCTGTTCTCTGACGCCGAGTCCATGATCCTCGACGAGCCGACGAACCACCTCGACGCCGACAGCGTCGTGTGGCTGCGCGAGTTCCTGAAGAACTACAAGGGCGGGCTGATCGTGATCAGTCACGATGTCGAGCTCGTCGGCGAGACCGTGAACCGCGTCTTCTACCTCGACGCGAACCGCCAGGTCATCGATGTGTACAACATGGGGTGGAAGCACTACTTGCGCCAGCGTGCCGCCGACGAGGAACGGCGCAAGAAGGAGCGCGTCAACGTCGAGAAGAAGGCCACCCAGCTGCAGCTGCAGGCCGCGCGCTTCGGCGCGAAGGCCTCGAAGGCCGCCGCCGCGCACCAGATGGTCGCGCGCGCCGAGAAGATGCTCTCTGGTCTCGACGACGTGCGCCAGGTCGAGCGGGTGGCGAAGCTGCGCTTCCCGAAGCCCGCGCCCTGCGGCCGCACCCCGCTCGCGGCCAGCGGCCTCTCGAAGTCGTACGGTTCGCTTGAGATCTTCACCGACGTGGACCTCGCGATCGATCGCGGCTCCAAGGTGGTCGTGCTCGGACTCAACGGCGCCGGCAAGACGACGCTGCTGCGGATCCTCGCCGGGGTCGACATCCCCGACACCGGCGGTGTCGAGCCCGGCCACGGGCTCAAGATCGGCTACTACGCGCAGGAGCACGAGAACCTCGACGTGACCCGCTCGGTGCTCGAGAACATGGTCGCCGCCGCACCGCACATCACCGCGACCGAGGCGCGCAAGGTGCTCGGCTCGTTCCTGTTCACCGGTGACGATGTGCTCAAACCGGCCGGGGTGCTCTCGGGCGGCGAGAAGACCAGGCTTTCGCTGGCGACGCTGGTGGTCTCCTCCGCCAACGTCCTGCTGCTCGACGAGCCCACCAACAACCTCGACCCGGCGTCGCGCGAGGAGATTCTCGACGCGCTCGCGCACTACGAGGGTTCGGTCGTGCTCGTCAGTCACGACGAAGGTGCGGTCGCGGCGCTGAACCCGGAGCGCGTGCTGATCCTGCCCGATGGGGTGGAGGATCACTGGAGCGCCGAATACCTCGACCTGATCGAGCTGGCGTAGCGCTAGCGCTCGTTCGCGTCCAAGATGGCGTCTTCGTCGACGGAGTCGCGATCGCGCCGGCCCTTCTGGCGACGCATGTTCGGCAGCGACCGCGTCGTGGGCGTGGCGGTCTCGGGTGCGCCGGCGGGGTTGCCAGCGGCGGCAGCAGCGGCATCAGCCGCGTCTTCGCGGCTGTGCCGAATCTCGCTGCGGATCACGTACCCGATGAAGATGAAGCCCATCAGGGCGAAGAGGATCCACTGGATCGCGTAGGAGAGGTGCGGGCCGGGGTCGGCGCTCGGCGGATCAGGCGTGAAGGCGCGCTCCGCCTCGACGTCCTCCGAGACGAGCATGCCGTAGGCGCTCGTGATCGTGTCGGTGCCGGTGACCTCGGCAACAGCGGGCAGATGGATCGTCGGCACCTGACCCTCGGGGGCGCTGCGTCCCGACGGCGGGAGCGGCTCGCTCGGGCGCAGCCGCACCTCGACCTCGACGGGGCCGGCCGGGGGAGCGGGGATCGCATCCGGAAGCGGCTGCGTGCGGCCCGGCGGCAGCCAGCCGCGGTCCACGATCAGCACGCGGCCGTCATCCAGGCGGAACGGCTCGAGCACCTCGTACGCCGAGCTGCCGCCGTGCGCACGATTGCGCACGAGCACCTGGTCGTCGTGCACGTACTCGCCGCGCAGGGTCACCGGGCGCCACTCGTCTGACGGGGCGAATGCACCGTCGGCGCCGATCACATCTGCCAGGGGCACGGGCGCTTCCTCGTAGTTGCTCGCGACCAGGTCAAGCTGCACCGAACGTTCCGCGTTGCGGCTGAACTGCCAATCGGAGAGAAAGACGCACACGATCGCGAACACGATCGCGAGTGCGCCGTATGCGCTCCAACGCACGGCCCGGGCGCGGCGGATCTGCGCGAGGGTGCGGGGCGCATCGTGCTCGCCCGGGGTGTTGGCATCCGGCACCCGGGGTGTCATCATCGCGCTCACGACGCGCCTTTCTCTCGTGGCTCGACCGTGACGGGAAAATCGCGGGCGCGCAGGTAGTCCGACAAAAACGCGACGTGCGCGTCGCACGCCGTCCAGATCTTGCGCCGTCCCTCGGGGTGAATGCGCGGGTTGCGCCAGACGATCGCCCAGACGGCGTCCTCCGTGCAGCCGCTGCGCGAACAGCGATGCGGACCGGCCTCGCCCCCGAAGAACTCGCCACCGGTCATGGTGCTGGGGGTTCCTCGTGCGTCGTCGCCGCCCCGCCGGGTGCAGTGCCCCCTTGCCCAGAGGCATCGGCATCGTCCGCGGGCGTCGGTGCGTCCGCGGTATTCGGGCCCGCAGCCGCGGGCGCTTCGGGACGCGGCTCGTACTCGGGTGCCCACACGCGCTCGCGCGGCTGGGCGGGCGTGGGCGGTGTCGCCTCGGTGATGCGAATCACCCCGTGCGCGGCATCGGGCGCGGGAGGGGCCGCGGCGGCTGCTGCGGGGCGCGCGGGGAGCGCCTGATTCGGCGACTCAGCCACGGTGGGCGGCGGCTGCGAACCGACGTTCGCCACCATCACGGCGATATAGGGGAGAAACACGGCACCGATCGCAAGAAGCCAGGTGTGCCAGCCGTAGGGCGTGATCAGCAGCACCAGCAGGAAGCACACGACACGCACCGTCATCAGGATGACGTAGTTGCGAAAACGCGCGCTCGACTCGTCGCGCGGTGCACGCGGCAAGGAGGTCGCAGACGGAGTTTTCACGATGCTTCCAGCCTACGCCGCTCGCGCGATGCTGGCGGCCCCGCGCCGTGCGCGAGGCAGCGGCATCCACTCAGTAGGCTTGAGGCCGCGTGGCGTGCGAGAGCGCGCGACGCACGCGCCCACGATTCCTGAAGAAAGCAGCACACCATGGCAAGCGATCGCGTCGTTTTGGTCACCGGAGGCAACCGGGGGATTGGTTATGCCATCGCCGAGCGGTTCATCGCCGAGGGCTACAAGGTGGCCGTCACCGCGCGCTCGGGCGAGGGCCCGGCGGGCTCGCTGACCGTCCGTGCCGACGTCACCGACGCGGCGTCCGTCGACGCGGCGTTCACCGAGGTGGAGGCCGCGCTCGGCCCGGTGGAGGTGCTCGTGGCCAACGCGGGGATCACCAAGGACACGCTGCTGATGCGCATGAGCGAGGACGACTTCGACAGCGTGGTCGACACGAACCTGGGCGGCACGTTCCGCGTCGTCAAGCGCGCGTCGAAGGGGATGCTGCGCGCCCGGTTTGGACGCATCGTGCTGATCTCGAGCGTGGTCGGGCTGTATGGCTCCGCCGGTCAGGTGAACTACTCGGCCTCGAAGAGCGGGCTGGTCGGATTCGCGCGTTCGCTCACCCGCGAGCTCGGGGCCCGTGGGATCACCACGAACGTGGTGGCGCCCGGGTTCATCGAGACCGACATGACCGCGGCGCTGCCCGAGGCCACGCAGGCCGAGTACAAGCGCAACATCCCCGCCGGCCGCTTCGCCTCACCCGATGAGGTCGCCGGCGTTGTCACCTGGCTCGCGGGCGATGCCGCCGCCTACATCTCCGGCGCGGTCATCCCCGTCGACGGCGGCCTCGGCATGGGGCACTAGCGCGAGAAATCCCGCGCTTACGCCGGAAGCAGGGGGATGACCTCGCGCAGATCGACGAGGTCGATCACGAGGTCGGCCTGCGCGCGAACCGCGGGCTTGGCGTTGAACGCCAGGCCGAGGCCGGCCGCGGCCATCATGCGCAGGTCGTTCGCGCCATCGCCGATCGCGATGGTGCGCGCCGGGTCGACGCCGTGCTCGGCGGCCCAGGCCAGCAGCTGCGTCGCCTTCGCCGCGGCATCCACAATCTCGCCGCGCACGGTGCCGCTGAGCCGGCCGTCGGCGACGTCGAGGCGGTTCGCACGCCAGAAATCGACCCCCAACGTCGGCGCGACGGTGTCGAGAATCTCGTGGAAGCCCCCGGAGACGACGCCGACCAGGCCACCGCGCTCGTGGATCGCGGCAATCAGCTCGCGCACGCCCGGCGTCGGCTCGATGCGCTCCAGCACGCGCGCGAAGCGCTCGACGGGCACGCCCTCCAGCGCGAGCACGCGGGAGCGCAGGCTCTCGGCGAAGTCCACCTCGCCGCGCATCGCGGCCTCCGTCGCCGCGGCCACCTCGGCACCGCGACCGGCTTCGTCGGCGATGAGCTCGATGACCTCGTTGCGGATCAGGGTGGAGTCGGCATCCAGCACGACCAAGAATCTTGCGGAGAAACCAGGCATCCCACCACCGTACTCGCCGCGCCCCGGCGGCAGCCATTTCGGCGCCGTCCCCTCGCGGCGCGCCCCCTGTGGGAACGGGCGGAACGGCTAGGCTGGGGGGATGCCGCAGGTCTTGAATTTCTCTGACGTTGTCGTGCGCCGCAACGGCCGAAACATTGTTGATCACCTGAACTGGGCGGTCACGGACGAACAGCGCTGGGTGATCCTCGGGCCCAACGGCGCCGGGAAGACGACCGTGTTGAAGCTCGCCGCGACCCACGAACACCCGAGCAGCGGCACCGTCTCGGTGCTCGAGGAACAGCTCGGCCGGACGGATGTGTTCGAGCTGCGCCCGCGCATCGGCTTCGCTTCCTCCGCGATGGCTCGGCAGATCCCCGGCGACGAGACCGTGCTGAACACGGTCCTCACCGCCGCGTATGCGGTGCTCGGCCGTTGGAACGAGGAGTACGAGCGCATCGACGAGCGCCGCGCCATGCGCGTGCTGGCCCAGTGGCGGCTCGAACACCTCGCCGATCGCACCTTCGGCACGCTCAGCGACGGTGAGCAGAAGCGCGTGCAGATTGCGCGCGCGGTGATGACGGATCCCGAGATTCTCCTCCTCGATGAGCCGACGGCCAGCCTCGATCTCGGGGCTCGTGAGGAACTGCTCGCCCTGCTCGGTGGCTTTGCGCAGGCCCCGAACACGCCCGCGATGATCATGGTGACCCACCACGTGGAGGAGATCCCCATCGGCTTCACCCACGTGATGCTCCTGCGCGACGGCGCCGTGGTCGCCGCCGGTCCGCTCGCCGAGACCCTCACGTCCGCGGCCCTCTCCGAGACGTTCGCGCAGCCCATCGTGCTCAGCTACGACGGCGGCCGCTACGCGGCGCGGGCCAGTCACGACGCACACGCCGAAGCGATGAGCGATGCTGGAGCAGACGCCGAGGCGTGATAGTGTTGAGCGTTGGTGCCTTGCACCTCGATCTTTCTGCGCAAGCAGCTCATTTCCGGCAATCGACCCTTACGACAAGGATCCCTCATGAAGAACGCAATTCACCCCGAGTACAACGCGATCGTCTTCCGTGACCTCGCCTCGGGCGAGACCTTCCTCACGCGTTCGACGGTGACCAGCGACAAGACGATCGAGCTCGACGGCGAGACCTACCCGGTCATCGACGTCGAGATCTCCTCGGCATCGCACCCGTTCTACACGGGCAAGCAGCGCATCATGGACTCCGCCGGTCGTGTCGAGAAGTTCAACCAGCGCTTCAAGGGCTTCGGCGGCAACCCCGCGTAACCCACCTGCACGAAAGGGCGCTCGGCTTCGGCCGGGCACCCTTTCGCATTCCCAGCTCCGCCGGCCGCCCGCTGGCGGCACGAGCGCCGACACGAGCGCGGCCGCAACCGCGACGCGCGCGCCCGGGCGTTCAGCGGATCGGCCAGCTGCCGTCGAGGGCGTCCTCGGGGCCCAGGCGCCCCACCTTGATGAAGTACTCGGTGAGGCTGGCGGCCTGCTCGCTCGCCCAGCCGATCTGCTGCTCGTGCAGTGCTTCGGCGTTCGCCGGGAGCCGCGACGCGAACCGCGCCGCCAGCGCCTGCGCCACACGGCCGGCCGCCACCGCGTCGGCCGAGGCCTCGTGCGCGTTCTCGATCGCCACCTCATAGTGCTCGGCGACCGCCCCGAGGGTGCGCTTGCCCCTGCGGTAGCGATCGACGCTCTTGTCGAGCACGAGCGGGTCGATGACGGGCGAGGGCTGCTCGATGGGGGCGATGCCGTGCCGCAGGCACTCGTGCTTGAGCAGCGAGAAGTCAAATGGTGCGTTGAACGCGACGACCGGGATGCCGGCGAGGAACAGTTCGCGCAGCGTCGCGGTGATCTCGGCGACGACCTCGGCCGCCGGGCGGCCCTCGGCGCGTGCACGCTCGTTCGTGATGCCGTGCACGGCGCTCGCGCCGGGCGGGATCGCGATGCCCGGGTCGGCGAGCCAATCGTGCGCGCGCACGGCCGTGCCCGCGGCGTCCAGCACGCCCACATGCGCCGTGACGATGCGATCGGCCGTCACCTCAACGCCGGTGGTCTCGAGGTCGAACACGCCGACGAGGCTGCTCCAGTGGGCCGATTTGCTGCTCATGCCCTCACCATAGGCGCGACCTCGGACATCGCCGCGCAGGCGCTTCGAGCTGCGCGGATCCGGCTCGCACCCCGGGCCGGAGCCGCCGAGTATGACGCACTGAGGCCGTGCCGCCGGGACGTGTGCGCGGTCCGACGTAGGATCGATGCATGCACGTGGTCAACCCTTATGCTGCACGTTTGGCCGCGATCGACGTCACCCGCGGCGAGGTGCAGGTGCTCGGCGCCCCCACCGCATATTGGAGCTATGGGCCGGCCGACGCCGGCACGACGATCATCGCCGTGCATGGGTTTCGGGGCGATCACCACGGCCTCGAACCCGTGGTCGCCCACCTGCCGGGGGTGCGGGTGCTCTCACCGGATCTGCCGGGCTTTGGCGCCTCTCCCGCGCTGCCCGGTCGCGCGCACGACCTCGACAGCTACGCCGAGTGGCTGCGCGCCTTCGCGCTGCAGGTCGACCCGGAGGGGGAGGCCGTGATCCTCGGGCACTCGTTCGGCTCGATCATCTCCTCGGCTGCCGTTGCGGCGGGGCTCCCGACACCGCGCCTGATCCTCATCAACCCGATCGGCGCACCGGCGCTCGAGGGGCCCCGCGGCATCCTCACCCGCCTCGCGGTCTTCTATTACTGGGCGGGGGCTCGCCTGCCCGAACGCCTGGGCGATTGGCTCCTGCGCAGCCCGCTCATCGTGCGGGTGATGAGCAGCGCGATGGCGAAGACGCGTGACCGGGAACTGCGCGCCTTCATCCACGATCAGCACGACCGCTACTTCTCCGATTTCGCCGACCGCGACACGCTCCGGCACGCGTTCCGGGCGTCGGTCTCACACGACGTCAGCGAGTTCGCGCACCGCATCACGCAGCCCACCCTCCTGGTCGCGGCGGAGCGCGATGACATCACCCCGATCGAGAAGGAACGCGAGCTCGCCCAGCGCTTCGGCGACGCCACGCTCGTCGAGATCCCGCAGGTCGGCCATCTCGTGCACTACGAGACGCCGGGGGCCGCGGCCCGCGCGATCGCGGAGTTCCTCGGGCTCCCGGCCGACGCCGTCGCCGACTGAGCCGGGCGCCCTCCCGCTCAGCGCTCCTGTTCCAGCTGCGCCATCAGGGGGCCGAGGCGATACGGAATCAGCTCGCCCATGACCAGCGCGGTGTCGGTGCGTTCCACCCCGTCGACGGCGAGGATCCTCGCATCCACATCGAACAGGTGCTGCGCGTCGCGGCAGGCGACCAGCAGCTGCAGGTCGACCAGGCCGCTGAGCCCATGTGCCTGGATCAGCTCCGGAATCAGCGCGAGCTCTTGCACGATGCGCGGGATGTCGTTCTGCCGCACGTGTACCGAGATGATCGCCTCGAGCGGGTAGCCGAGGCTGCGCGGCGAGATCGAACGCTCAAACGAGCCGAAGACGCCCGCGCGCTCGAGCTTGCCCATGCGCGCCTGCACGGTGTTGCGCGAGAGGCGCAGGCGCTCGGCCAATGCGACCACCGTGGCGCGCGGATCGTGCGAGAGCGCGGCCAGTAGCTCGAGGTCGACGTGATCGAGTGTTCCCATAGTGGGCGAGACTACCAAGCCTCGCGGCGAGAGACTGTGCAAGATGCTCAATATTACGGGGGATGCTTGAGCGAGCTGACGCGCAGACGTACCCTCGGTGCACTCGGTGGCGACGCCGAGTGGCATGACGCTCACGAATTCCACGAATCGGGAGGCCTCGCACATGTTGTCAGCACAGCACACGACGGTCGATCCCGCACTCGAAGGAGTGCTCAGCATGCTCGCGCCGGACGGTACGCGGCGCCCATGCCCGGATCTGGACCGCTGGGTGGCCGACGTCACCCCCGAGCAGTTGCGGCTGATGCACCGCGACATGATTGCGACGCGGCGCATCGACCGGGAGGGCGTCGCACTGCAGCGGCAGGGCGAGCTTGGACTGTGGGCGCCGGCGGAGGGCCAGGAGGGCGTGCAGATCGGCACCGCGCACGCGCTGCGGCGGGACGATTTCGCGTTCATCTCCTACCGCGAGCACGGTGTTGCGTATGCGCGCGGTGCGCAGCCGGGCGATTTCGTGAGCATCTGGCGCGCCGAGGAGCACTCCTCGTACGATCCCTACGCCATCGGCGTCTCCAATCCGCAGATCATCATCGGCGCGCAGACGCTGCACGCCGTCGGCTACGCCATGGGGATCCAGCGCGACGCCCTCCACGCCGCGCCCGGGACGCGAGCGGACCAGGCCGCGGTGAGCTACTTCGGCGACGGCGCGTCGAGCCAGGGCGATGTGCACGAGGCGATGGTGTTTGCGGCCTCGTTCGGCGCACCCGTGGTGTTCGTCTGCTCCAACAATCAGTGGGCGATCTCGGAGCCGGTCGCGCTGCAGTCGCGCACGCCGATCGTGCGCCGTGCCGCCGGGTACGGCATGGCCGCGAGGCGGATCGACGGCAACGACCCGTTCGTGTGCCTCGCGGCGATGCGGGAGGCGTTGCAACGCGCGCGCACCGGCGGCGGCCCGAGCCTGATCGAGGCGGTGACCTATCGCATCGGTCCGCACACGACCTCGGACGACCCCACGCGGTACCGCTCGGAGGCGGAGGTGGATGCCTGGCGCCGCCGTGACCCGATCGCCAGGCTGGAAGCGTACCTGCGGTCGATGGGCGAGCTCAGCGACGCCCAGGCGCAGGATGCGGCGGCGCTCGGCGAGCGGGTCGCCACCGAGATGCGCGCCGCCTGCCTGTCGATGGTGACGAAGGCGCCGCTCGCGATCTTCGATCACGTGTACGCACAGCCGCACAGCGGCATTGCGCGTGAGCGCGAGCAGTACCGCGCGTACCTGCGCGGCTTCGACGATGCGGAGTGATGATGGTGCAGATGACGATGGCGAAGGCACTCGGTGCGGGCCTGCGGGCAGCCCTGCGAGATGACCCGCGGGTGCTGCTGCTCGGCGAAGACATCGGCACGCTCGGTGGGGTGTTTCGCATCACCGACGGGCTGCTGAGCGAGTTCGGGGCCGCGCGGGTGATCGACACGCCGCTGGCCGAGTCGGGGATCGTCGGCGTGGCGATCGGCCTCGCGTTTCGTGGGTATCGGCCGGTGATCGAGATCCAGTTCGACGGGTTCATCTACCCGGCGTTCGACCAGATCGTGAGCCAGGTCGCCAAACTGCACTACCGCACACGCGGGGCCGTGCGGATGCCGTTGACGATCCGGGTGCCATGGGGCGGTGGGATCGGGGCGGCCGAGCACCACTCCGAGTCGCCCGAGGCGTACTTCGTGCATACGGCCGGACTGCGCGTGGTGGCGGTCTCCAACCCGGAAGACGCGTTCGTGATGCTGCGACAGGCCATCGCGAGTGACGACCCGGTCGTGTTTTTCGAGCCCAAGCGCCTCTACCAGGTCAAGGGCGACGTCGAGCTGGATCGCCCCCTCGCCGATGCGCGCCCGATGGGGCTTGCCCGGGTGGTACGCCCCGGCACGGATGTCACCGTCGCGAGCTACGGCGCGATGGTGCGCACGGCCCTCGACGCGGCCACGGCCGCCGAGGACGAGGGGGTGTCGCTGGAGGTGCTGGATCTGCGCTCGCTCTCGCCGCTCGACGACGCGGCGCTGGATGCTTCGGTCCGCCGCACGGGCCGCCTCGTGGTTGTGCACGAGGCACCGCGGGAGGCAGGGCTCGCGGCCGAGGTGATCACCGGTGTCGTCGAGCGATCCTTCGACGCGCTGCGCGCCGCCCCCGTGCGGATCACGGGGCATGATCTGCCGTACCCGCCGGCGAAGACGGAGCAGCATTTCCTGCCCGACCTCGACCGGATCCTCGACGGCGTCGATCGCGCGCTGGGCCGGCCAAACAGCCTGACGGGGCTGCAGCCATGAACGAGGAGTTTCGGCTGCCCGACCTCGGCGAGGGGCTCACCGAGGCGGAGCTCGTGCAGTGGCACGTCGCGGTCGGCGATGCCGTGGCCTTGAACCAGACCCTCGCCGAGGTCGAGACCGCGAAGGCCGTCGTCGAGCTGCCGTCACCGTTCGCCGGCGTGGTGCGCGCCTTGCACGTCGAGCCGGGTGCCCACATCGACGTTGGCGCGAGCCTCGTGTCAATCGACACCGCGGCCGGCCATACCGCCGCGGGCACGGAGCCGGACGCCCCCGACACGCGCGAGGCCAACCTCGTCGGCTACGGAGCGGCGCCGAGCGTGCCCGGGCACCCCACGCGGCGGCGCCGCCGGGTGCCGCCTGTGACGAGCACCGCGGCGCCCGAGGAGCCCCCCGGGCACGGGATGCCGCGCGCAGCGGGCGCAGAGGAACGGGTCGGGGAGGAGCCGGGGCCGGAACCGACGCAGGAACCCGGCCGCACCACGCGCATCCCGATTCGCGGCGTGCGCGAGCAGATGGCCGCGGCGATGGTCGCGAGCGCATTCACCGCGCCGCATGCCAGTGCGTGGGTCACGATCGATGTGACCCGGGCGGTGCGATTGCTGCGCGAGCTGCGCGACGAGATCCCAGTGGGCGCGCACCACATCGGCCCTCTCGTGTTGACGGCGAAGGCGGTGTGCCTGGCGCTTGCCCGAACACCGAGCCTGAACGCGCGGTGGGACGCCGCGGCAGGCGAGGTCATCGAGCAGCATTTCGTCAACCTCGGCATTGCCGCGGCGACCGAGCGCGGGCTCATCGTGCCCAACATCAAGGATGCGGACCGGATGACGCTGCCCGAGCTGCGCGATGCACTGGCCGAGCTGACCGAGACCGCCCGCGCCGGGCGCAGTCACCCCGCGGCGTTGCGCGGCGGCACCTTCACCATCACGAACATCGGCGCGCTCGGCATGGAAGGCGGCACGCCGATCCTCAATCCCGGGGAAGCCGGGATCCTCGCGATGGGTGCCGTGTTGCGCCGGCCGTGGGAGCACCGCGGCAAGATCGCCCTCCGCGACGTCATGACGCTCACGCTCGCCTTCGATCACCGCCTTGTCGACGGTGCGCAGGCCGCCGCCTTCCTGCGCGATGTGGGCGATGTGCTTCGCGAGCCGGGGCGTGCATTGCTCCTGGGGTGAGGGCGAGAGGGGTGAGGGCGAGAGGGGCGCGGCGACGCGCCCGGCCGGGGCACCGTTCAGGCTCCGCCCAGCGGCATCCGCTAAGCTCATGATCACCTGTCGGACCGGTCTCGGTTCGCTTGCGTCGTCAGAACGCACCAAGAGGCCCGCACCCCCGCTGCAAAGCGAAGTGCGCGGATTCCTGCACACTTCTCACGGCGAACGGATGCGCCGTCCGGCGCCTTCGCCACACTCCCACCGCGATCACGCCCGGGGCCACGTACGTGCGCCACCGTTGTGCGAGGTTGTCCGCGCATGCGCGGGCGGTGGCGCATGCCCGAAAGACACTCACCGCATGACTGCTCAGACTCCTTCCTTCGCCTCGCTCGGCGTTCCCGCACCGCTCGTGCGCGTGCTCGCGGCGCAGGGCAAGACCGAACCCTTCCCGATTCAGCTCGACACCCTGCCCGACACCCTCGCCGGACGCGATGTGCTCGGCCGCGGCAAGACGGGCTCGGGCAAGACCCTCGCCTTCTCCCTCCCCATGGTCGCGCGCCTCGGCGGCGCGCTGGCCGGGGGCAAGCGACGCGCCGGCCGCCCGCTCGCGCTCGTGCTCGCGCCCACCCGTGAGCTCGCCAACCAGATCGACGAGGTCATCCGCCCCCTCGCCGACGCATACGGCCTGAAGAGCACCACCATCTACGGCGGCGTGAACCAGAAGCGTCAGGTCGACGCGCTCAAAGCCGGCGTCGATATCGTCGTGGCGTGCCCGGGGCGCCTCGAGGACCTCATGAAGCAGGGCTTCGTGACCCTCGACGCCGTCGAGATCACGATCCTCGACGAGGCCGACCACATGGCCGATCTCGGCTTCCTGCCGGTGGTCACGCGCATCCTCGACAAGACGCCCACCGGCGGCCAGCGCCTGCTGTTCTCCGCCACGCTCGATAACGGCGTCGACAAGCTGGTGCGCCGCTTCCTGCAGAACGAGGTGATGCACTCGGTCGACGAGGCCACCTCGCACGTCGCCGACATGACGCACCACCTGTTCGAGACGGCCGACGCCGAGAGCAAGAAGCGCCTGATCACGGCGCTCGCCTCCGGCCGCAGCCGCCGGATCCTCTTCACCCGCACCAAGCACCAGGCCAAGAAGCTCGCTCGCTCGCTGACCGAATCGGGCATCCCCGCCGTCGACCTGCACGGCAACCTCTCGCAGCCGCAGCGCGACCGCAACCTCGCCGCCTTCGGCGATGGCTCGGTCAAGGTGCTGGTGGCGACGGATGTCGCGGCCCGCGGTGTGCACGTCGACGACGTCGCACTGGTCGTGCACGTCGATCCGCCGATGGAGCACAAGGCCTACCTGCACCGTTCGGGACGCACGGCGCGCGCCGGCAGCGCAGGCGATGTCGTCACGGTGATGCTGCCCGCACAGCGCTCCGACACCCTGTCGCTGCTGCGCAAGGCCGCGATCACGGTCACCGCGACGCCCGTGACCGAGGACGCGGCGGCGGTCATCGCCCTGGTCGGGCCGAAGGCTGATCACGTCACGCCCGCACCTCGCGAGACCAAGCCGCAGGGCGGCGGACGCTCGCAGGGAGCCAACGCACAGCGCAAGCGTGCCGCCCGCGGCGGCGGCGAGGGATCGCGCGACAGCCAGCGCCCGGCCCGCGAGGGGCAGCGCCCCGCGCGCGCCGCGCAGGGCGGGGAGCGTGTGGCCCAGGGCCGCACAGGCGGTCAGGGCCGCGCAGGCGGCCAGGGACGAAGCGGTGCCCAGGGGCACTCGCGCGGCATCCGGGTGGGCGACACCGTCGGCGGCTCGCGCGGCGGCGCACGGACGAATCGCCGGGCACAGGGCTGATCCCAGCGCGCAGCCTCCCGCCTGAGCGCTCACACGAATGGCCCCGGATTTCCGGGGCCATATGTGTTGCCGGGGGCGGGGGAGCCTAGCGCTGCACCCCGAACAGCCCCTCGCCGTACTTGTGCAGCGCCTCGTATGCGTCGGCATAGGTCTCGGCGCCGCGCGCCTGCTCAGCCGGGGTGCCGTACCGGGCGAGCAACATGCCCACCAAACCGCTCCCGGGCGGGCTGAGCGGCTTGTCCTTGTGCGCGTTGCCGGGGTGCGGCGCGTCGGCCTGCGGGTTCGGCGGGAGGTACTGCGGGGTCGGCGTGGGCCAGGTGCGCGGATCGCGAGGCCGGTCGAGGTTGATCACGTGGTCGAGGGTGTTGGCACCGGCATCCCGCGCCGTCAACGGCACGAGGCCGTACTGCCGCGTGAGCGTCGCGATCAGCGAACCGTGGTGCATCTGCTCGTTCACGACGGTGCCGGCGCGCGTGTAGGCCGAGATCGCGATGGCCGGCACCCGCACCCCGAGGCGATCGAAGGTGAATCCCATCTCGCCCGCGGGGGCATCGGCATGTGGGGGCGTCGCGGAGGGCGGGGGCACGTGGTCGTAGGTGCCGCCGTGCTCGTCGAAGGTGATCAGCAGCAGCGTGTTCAGCGCGTTCGAGCCCGTGGCGGTGTCGCTCGTCTTGATTGCGGTGTACACCGAGTTCACGAGCGCCTCACCGGCGCGCACATCAGAGATCGCGCTGTTGGCGACCAGTTCGCCATCCACCATGCTCTCGTGCAGCGAGCCGAACGGGGGATGGAAATCGTTGTGGTTGTAGACCATGCGCGGCTCGATGAAGGCGTAATCGGGCAGCGTTCCCTCGCGCGCGTCCTTGTAGAACTGGTCCATCGTCGCGAAGTGTTCGGTGCGCCAGTACTGCTCGAGGACCGGGGTGTGGATCATGCCGGTCATCGAGATGAGCTGCAGCTCGTCGTAGTAGACGCGCCAGGTGCGGCCGGCCTCCTCGAGGCGGTTGAAGATGGTCGGCGACGGCTCGGCGTTCAGCCACTTGTCGTACCCGCCGCCGCCCTTGTTCGTCACGAATCCGTGCGAGGTGGATGCGTGGAAGAACGAGCGATTGCAGTACGTCTGCGATGGCACGGCGCAGTGCCAGTTGTCGAAGACGGCGAATTCCCGGGCGAGCGTCGACAGCACGGGCAGCATCTCGGGGGAGAAGCCGCCCATGATCTGGTCGCCCTCGGCGGTGTTCGGGGATTTCCCGTGAAACAGCCGCTCGTAGTTGATGTGGTAATCCTTCACGAAGCCGTCCATCGTGGGCGCCTGGCCCGCCGGTGGGGTGTTGAAGGGATGCTCCATATGCTCGGCGTAGAGCTTGGCGTTCCCGGCCGGATCCACGGTGCCGAACAGCTGCGTGTTCACGTGCGGAAACTCCTCGCCCGGGTCGGGGTTCGGTCGTCCCATCACGGTGTCGGTCTCGCCGTCATACACATGCGCGGCCACCATGCGACCATCGGGCGCCGCGTTGGCGTAGCTGCCGAACGCGAGGCCCTCGAACGAGGCGCCCTTGGGGAGCGTGTCCGGGGTGTACAGCCAACCCAGCATGTTGTCGAACGAGCGGTTCTCGCCCATCAACACGACGATGTGCTCGAACCCGGGCACGCGATCGACGTTCTCGGCGACGAACTCGTCACGGCCTTCCTCGACCCCGCGCGAGTGCCCGATCGCAGCGCCGGCGGCAGCACCCGCGGCGCCGCCGACGACAAGCCCGGCCAGGCCGAGGCCCCCGGCGCGCAAGAAGCCGCGGCGGGAGGTCACCGGTGTCGCACCCGGGGCATCGCTCGCATCAGCCGCCGGGCGTTCGCTCGCAGCACGGACCGCGCCCGTGTCGGCGTCATCGGGCAGGGGGCGCGCATCGTCCGTCACCCGCCAAGTATACGAATGACGGGTCGGCGTGGCCGCTCAGCCGAGAGCCCTCAGCGGTCACGCAGCGCGGCGAGGGCGAGCGATTGGAGGACGCTGCGCACCTGCGCCGTGGCGGGCGCGACGCCCGCGCCACGCGCGCTGTGCGGGGTCGAGTTCATCAGGCCGAACCCCGCGTGCGCGCGGATGCGCAGGCGCTCGGCGGATTCGTCGGGGTGCAGGCCGCGAAGCACGCCCACCCACAGCTCGACGTACTCGCGCTGGATCCGCCGCACCTCGTGCCGCGCCTCGGCGCCGAGGCTTGCGAGATCGCGATCCTGCACGCGAATCACATCCGTCGAATCGAGCGCGAAATCGACGTGAAACGCGACGAGCAATCGCAGCTGTTCGTCGACGGCCTCGGTGCTCGAGCGCACCCGCTGCCCGCCGTCGAGGAGCATCGTGCTCACCTGACGCAGCACGGCGGCGAGCACCGCCTGCTTGTTGGCGAAGTGCCGATACACGGCCGGACCGCTGATCCCCACCGCGGCGCCCAGCTGTTCCATGCTCACGCCGGCAAAGCCGCGCTCCGCGAACAGGGTTGTCGCGGCGGCCAGCAGCGCCGCGGTGCGGTCGGCCTTGCCCCGCTCGCGCGCGGTTCCCGCCTCCGCCATGCCGGCACCATTGCCCTTTCGTCGCCCCGGTCGTACGCTGAATTCAGTTAGTGGATCCTAACCAGGTTCGCGAGGTTCGCTGCGTTCGTGACACACGCACCGTCACATTTCTCGGCGGCAGCGCAGGGCACCAGCGAATCCGGCGGCACGTCGACGGAGACGAAGATGGAGATTCTGCGCAGCGCGGTGGATGCGGCATCCACGGTGTTTCAGTCGCGGCAACGAGCGCAGCGTGCCCTTGCCGACGGGCTGCGCGGGCGCATCGCCGACGCGGCGGCGGGCGGGCCCCAGGCGCAGCGGGAGCGCCACCTCGCGCGTGGCAAGCTGTTGCCGCGCGAGCGGGTGACCCGCCTGCTCGACGAGGGGAGTCCCTTCCTCGAGCTTTCGCCGCTCGCCGCGAACGGCCTGTATGACGACGAGGCGCCGGGCGCCGGGCTCATCACCGGGATCGGGCTCGTGCACGGGCGCCAGGTGCTCGTGATCTGCAACGACCCCACCGTCAAGGGCGGCACCTACTTTCCGCTGACCGTCAAGAAGCACCTGCGCGCACAGGAGATCGCGCGCGAAAACCGACTGCCGTGCGTGTATCTGGTGGACTCCGGGGGTGCCTACCTGCCGTTGCAAGACGAGGTCTTCCCCGACCGGGAGCATTTCGGCCGGATCTTCTACAATCAGGCCCGGATGTCGGCGGAGGGGATCGCGCAGATCGCGGCCGTGCTGGGCTCGTGCACCGCCGGCGGGGCGTACGTACCCGCGATGAGCGATGAGACGGTGATCGTGCGCGGCCAGGGCACCATCTTCCTCGGCGGGCCGCCGCTCGTGCAGGCCGCCATCGGCGAGATCGTCACGCCGGAGGAGCTGGGCGGGGGCGAGTTGCATGCGCGCGTCTCCGGGGTGGCCGACCATCTTGCCGAGAACGACGAGCATGCCCTCGAGATCGTGCGCGACATCGTCGCGACGCTGCCGCCGCCGCACCCGCCGGCCTGGGCGCTTGCGCCGAGCGCCCCGCCCGCGGCGCCCGAGGACGAGCTCGATGGTGTGCTGCCCGTCGACGTGAACGAGCCGTACGAGGTGCGCGAGGTGATCGCGCGCCTGGTGGACGGGAGCGCATTTCACGAGTTCAAACGCGAGTTCGGCGCCACCCTGGTCACGGGGTTCGCCCGCATCCACGGCCACCCGGTGGGCATCATCGCCAACAACGGCGTGCTCTTCAGCGAGAGCGCGCTGAAGGGTGCCCACTTCATCGAGCTGTGCGACCAGCGCGGCGTGCCGCTGGTGTTTCTGCAGAACATCGCGGGGTTCATGGTGGGTCGCGAGGCCGAGGCCGGCGGCATCGCCAAGCACGGGGCGGCGCTCGTGACCGCGGTCGCCACGACCCGCGTGCCCAAGCTCACGGTCATCATCGGCGGCTCATTCGGTGCGGGCAACTACTCGATGTGCGGGCGCGCCTACGCGCCCCGGTTCCTGTGGATCTGGCCCGCCGCCCGGATCTCGGTGATGGGCGGCGCACAGGCGGCCTCGGTGCTGGCGACGGTCAAGCGCGAGCAGCGCACCACGCGCGGCGAACCGTGGAGCACTGCGGACGAGGCAGCGTTCCGCGCGCCGATCCGCGAGCAGTACGAGGTGCAGGGCAGCCCCTACTACGCCACCGCACGGCTGTGGGACGACGGGATCATCGCGCCCGGCGAGACCCGCCGGGTGCTCGGCCTCGCGCTTGACGTGTGCCGCCACACGCCGCTGCCCGAGCCGCGGCTGGGACTGTTCCGGATGTGATGGCCATGCCCGGATCGCACTCGCGCACGCCGCCCTTTCACACCGTGTTGGTCGCGAACCGCGGCGAGATCGCGCGCCGGGTGATCCGCACACTCCGGCGCCTCGGCATCCGTTCCGTCGCCGTGTACAGCGAAGCCGATGCCGGCGCCGCCCACGTGCGCGAGGCCGATGTGGCGGTGCCCATCGGCCCGGCCCCCGCTGCCGCCTCCTATCTGCGCGGCGACGCGATCATCGCTGCGGCGCTGGAGACCGGCGCCCAGGCCGTGCACCCGGGCTACGGCTTTGTGTCGGAGAGCGCGGAGTTCGCGCGCGCGTGCGCGGCCGCCGGGCTGGTGTTCGTCGGGCCGGGGACGCACGCCCTCGAAGTGATGGGCGACAAGATCCGCGCCAAGGCACATGTCGCCGCGTTCGGCGTGCCCACCATCCCGGGCGCGGCCGAGCCCGCCACGGGGGTCGCTGCGACGGCGGACCGGGATGCGGAACTCGTCGCCGCGGCAGCCGCCCTCGGCTACCCGCTGCTCGTCAAACCATCGGCCGGCGGCGGGGGCAAGGGTATGCAGGAGGTGCACTCCGCGGGGCAGCTGCCCGCCGCACTCCGCGCCGCCAGACGCATCGCCGCCGCGGCGTTCGGTGACGACACCCTGCTCCTGGAGCGGCTGATCGCGCGCCCGCGGCACATCGAGGTCCAGGTGCTCGCCGATGCGTACGGCGCGGTCATCCACCTCGGCGAACGCGAATGCACCCTGCAGCGGCGGCACCAGAAGGTGATCGAGGAGGCGCCCTCACCCCTGATCGACCCGGCGACCCGGGCGCGACTGGGCGATGCGGCCTGCGCGGCCGCACGCAGCGTCGGCTACCTCGGCGCGGGCACCGTCGAGTTTCTCGTCGCAGCGCACGCGCCCGGCGAGTTCGCGTTCATCGAGATGAACACCCGCCTGCAGGTCGAGCACGCGGTCACCGAGCTGGTGACCGGCATCGACCTGGTCGAACAGCAACTGCGCATCGCCGCGGGGGAGGCGCTCGCGATCACACAGGACCAGGTGCGCCTCGAAGGGCACGCCGTCGAGGCGCGCGTGTACGCCGAGAGCCCCGAGCGCGGCTTCCTCCCGGCCACCGGTCGCGTGCGTTCCTGGCGTGCACCGCGTGGCGCGGGGCTGCGGGTGGATGCCGCGATCCGCGCGGGCGACGAGATCACGGCGCACTACGACCCGATGATCGCCAAGGTCATCGCGCACGGCGCCGATCGCGCGCAGGCCATCGACCGCCTCGACGCGGCGCTCGCCGACACCGTGCTGTTCGGCGTCGACACGAACCTGCGCTTCCTGCGCGCCCTGCTTGCCGTGCCCGACGTCCGCGCCGGGGCCGTCGATACCGGACTGATCGCCCGCATGCCCGCACTGCCGGCGCGTACCAGCGCGCCCGCAGACGTGCTCGCCGCGGCCGCCGCGCTGCTGGTGCACGGGCCGGCGAACCCCGCGGCAGGCAACGACGCGGCTTCGCCGCTATACCCATTCAACGACGCGGCTTCGCCGCTGTGCCGACGCGACGACGCGGCTTCGCCGCTGTGGCACCTCGGCGACGGCTGGCGGATCGGCGGTGCTCAGCCGCGGACGGTGCTGCTCTCGGTGGGCGAGGGTGAGCCGGTTGCCGTCTCGGCACCGCCAGGCGGCGTGGCCGACGCATCCATCACCTGCGCCCGCGCCGATGACGGGCACATCTGGGTGCATGCCCGGGGTGAGACGTACGAACTGCGGCCGTGGGGCCGACGCGAACTGCTCGAGCGGCAGCTCGCGAACCTCGAGCGACCGGCGGGGTCGCCGAACCCGGAGGTGCGCGCACCCATGCCCGGCACGGTCGTCGCGATCGCGATCGCCGACGGCGACGAGGTCATGGCGGGCACCGTGATCGCCACGATCGAGGCGATGAAGATGGAGCACCCGGCCACCGCGATGGCCGCGGGCACGGTCCGGCTGCAGGTGGCGCCGGGCGAGCGCGTGTCGCGCGATCAGCTGCTGGCGCGCGTGCACCCCGCAGCACCGGATGCGTCCGGAGACGAAGGAGGGCGAGGGTGATGAACGAACATCGACACGGGGGCCTGCGCAGCGACGCCCTGCTGAGCGACGACGAGCGAGCACTCCGACAGGTGGTGACGGCGTTCGCCGACGAGGTCGTCGCGCCGATCTCGTACGAGGCGAACCGCACGCGCACGCTCCCGCTGCACATCGTGCACGCGATGGGGGAGCTCGGGCTGTTCGCCCTCCCGTTCCCCGAGGCGGTGGGTGGGCAGGGCGGCGGCTTCCTGGCGTTCTGCCTGGCCGTCGAGGCGATCGCTCGGGTCGATCAGTCCATCGCGATCACCCTGGATGCCGGCGTCGGGCTCGGCGCGATGCCGCTGTTTCGCTTCGGCTCGGAGGCGCAGCAGCAACGCTGGCTCCCCGATCTGCTCGCCGGCCGCACCCTCGCCGGCTTCGGGCTCACCGAGTCGGAGGCGGGTTCGGATGCCGGGGCGACCCGCACGCGCGCGGTGCTCGAAGGCGACGAGTGGGTGATCAACGGCAGCAAGCAGTTCATCACCAACTCGGGCACCGCCATCACGAGCCTCGTCACGATCACCGCCGTCACGGGCGAGCGCATCCGCGCCGACGGCGGGGTGGGCAAGGAGCTGTCGACCATCATCGTGCCATCGGGCACGCCCGGGTTCACGGTCGAGCCGGCCTACGACAAGGTGGGCTGGCACGCGAGCGACACGCATCCACTCACCTTCGACAATGCGCGCGTGCCCGCCGCGAACCTGCTCGGCGAGCGCGGACGCGGCTACGCCGGGTTTCTCGCCATGCTCGACGAGGGCCGCATCGCGATCGCCGCGCTGGCTGCGGGGGCGGCGCTGGGATGCCTTGAACAGGCCCTCGCCTACGCCCACGACCGCACGGTGTTCGGCTCGCCGCTCGGCACCCGGCAGCACATCGCGTTCACGATCGCCGGCATGCAAGCGCGCGTACACACGGCACAGCTGGCGTGGCAGCATGCGGCGCAGCTGCGCGATGCGGGGCATCCGTTCAAGACCGAGGCCGCCATCGCGAAGCTCGTCGCCGGCGAGGCGGCGATGGCCAACGCACGGGAGGCGACGCAGATCTTCGGCGGCAACGGTTTCATGAACGAGTTCGTGGTGGCGCGGCACTATCGCGACTCGAAGATCCTCGAGATCGGCGAGGGCACCACCGAGGTGCAATTGATGGTGATCGCCCGCGAGCTCGGGCTCGAGGGGGACGGGGCAACGACATGACGAAGCAGGATGCCGCGGCTCGTGGCGCCGCGGCGACCCCCGGTGCTGCGCCGGGTGCTGCGACGGGTGCAGCGCCCGCGACGGGTGGCGCCGGCCGCACGATCGAGCAGCGCGGCCTCTACTTCGAGGAGTTCGAGCTCGGCGCCCGGTACCTGCACCGCCCCGGGCGGACGGCGACGGAGGCCGACAACGTGCTGTTCACGACCCTCACCATGAACACGCAGGGGCTGCATCTTGACGCCGCCTTTGCGGCATCCCAGCCGTTTGGGCGGCCGCTGATCAACTCGATGTGGACGCTCTCGACGATGGTCGGGGCCTCCGTCGCGCAGCTGACGCAAGGCACGCTCGTCGCGCAGCTGGGAATGGGCGAGATCGCGTTCCCGCATCCGCTGTTCGCGGGCGACACGCTCTATACCGAGACGACACCGACGCTCGCGCGGCTGTCGGCCTCGCGGCCGGGACAGGGCATCGTGGTGCTCCAGCACACCGGGCGCAACCAGCACGGCGTGGTCGTCGCGACCGCGAGCCGGACGGCGCTCGTGTGGTGTCTCGGCTCCGGGCCGGGGGAGGGATCGTGAGGTTCGAGCTGGGCCCGGCGCTGCTGTTCTGCCCGGCAGACCGCCCCGAACGGTACGAGAAGGCGCTCGGCCGCGCCGACGCCGTGATCCTCGACCTGGAGGACGCCGTCGCGCACGGCGCGAAGGATGATGCCCGCCGCGCCCTGCGGGAGGTGCCGCTGCCCCCGGCGCGCGTGATCGTGCGCGTGAATCCGCCCGGCAGCGGGGCGTTCGCGCTCGATCTGGCGGCACTGGCGCAGACCGAGTACCGGCGCGTGATGGTGGCCAAAGCGGAGGAGCCCGCATCGCTCGACGCGCTCGAGGGGTACGAGATCATCGCGCTGTGCGAGACGGCCCGTGGGGTCGTGCACGCCGAGCGTCTCGCCGCGCACCCGGGCGTCTCGGCACTGATGTGGGGCGCCGAGGACCTCATCGCCTCGCTCGGCGGCACCTCCAGCCGCGACGAGGCCGGGCGCTACCGCGACGTCGCCCGGCACGCGCGCGCCCGGGTGCTGCTGGCCGCCGGCGCTGCCGGCCGCGCGGCGATCGACGCGGTGCACCTCGACATCGCATCCCTCGCCGCGCTCGAGCGCGAAGCGACGGATGCCGCAGCCTCCGGCTTCGCCGCGACCGCGTGCATCCACCCCTCCCAGGTCGAGACGATCCGGCGGGCGTACGCGCCGTCGGCCGCCGCGGTCGCCCGGGCGAGCGCGCTGCTCGCGGCGGCCGAAGCCGCGGGCGCGGGGGTGTTCGCGCACGAGGGCACGATGGTCGACGAGCCGCTGCTACGGCATGCGCGCGCGGTGCTGCGGCGGGTGGGGCGCGGGTAGCGGGCGCTCAGCCGCGCCCCGGCAGCGCCGGCAGCCGCTCGGCGAGGGCGCTGAGCACCTCGCTGGTCCCGGCATCCACCTTCACGGCAGCCCTGCCGTCGGCGCGCGTCTCGCCGCGGTTCACGATCACCACGGGCAGCTCCCGCCGGCGGGAGCGCTCCACGAGCCGGATGCCCGAGTTCACAACCAGGGAGGAGCCGGCCACGAGCAGCGCCTCGCTGCCCTGCACGATCGCCTCCGCCTCCCGGAAGCGCTCGGCGGGGATGAACTCTCCGAAAAAGACGACATCGGGCTTCAGCATCCCGCCGCACACCGTGCACTGGGGCACGACGAAGCCGTCGGCCGATTCGGGGCGCACATCGCCGTCGGGGCCGAGGGCGACCTCGGGTGAGGTCGCAAGCCACGGGTTGTCACGCTCGAGCAGCGCGCTGATGTCGTCGCGGGCGTAGCCCTGCCCGCAGTCGAGGCAGAAGACGCGGCTCATGGTGCCGTGCAGATCGACGACGCGCCTGCTCCCGGCGCGCACGTGCAGGCCATCGACGTTCTGCGTGACCACGCCGCTCGCGACCCCGGCTTGCTCGAGCGCGGCGATCGCACGGTGGCCGGCGTTCGGTGCGATGGTCGAGAACCGCTGCCAGCCGAGGTGGCTGCCGATCCAATAGCGGCGCCGGGCCCCGTCGTCGGCAAGAAACTGCTGCCCAGTCATCGGCGCGCGGCGCGGCGCCCCGTCGCCGCGGTAGTCGGGAATGCCACTGTCGGTCGACACGCCGGCACCCGTCAGCAATGCGATGCGGCGACCCGCCAACATCTCGACGGCCCGCTCGAGCGCGGCCGCGGCATCCGCGTCGAACTCGCTCACGCGCGTCTCCTGGGCATGCCTCGAGTCTACGTGGCGGGGTGCGCGGCGGGGTGGTCGCGGGTGGCAGAGTGGATGCTGCGCGCCACCGCGCCCCGAAAGGAACCCCATGCGAGTGATCCGCCTGTCTGCGACCGACGATGCGGCCCTCGCCGACGCGCTGCGCGACTACCGCGACCTCACCGACGTCGCCCTGCGCCGGGTCACGGAGCCCGCGCAGGGGCTCTACATCGCCGAGTCGGCGAAGGTCATCGCGCGGGCGCTGGCGGCGGGGCACGTGCCGCGCTCGGTGCTGCTGCAGGAACGCTGGCTCGGCGACATCGAACCGCTGCTTGCGGGGCACCCGGACGTGCCCGTGTACGTCGCCCCGGCCGAGCGCATCGCCTCGATCACCGGCTTCGACGTGCACCGCGGGGCGTTGGCCGCCATGCACCGGCCGGCGCTACCCGATCCGCGCGAGCTGCTCCAGGGTGCCCGACGCATCGTCGTGCTCGAAGACATCGTCGACCACACCAACGTCGGCGCGATCTTCCGCTCGGTCGCGGGCCTGGGCGCCGATGCGGTGTTCATCACGCCGCGCTGCGCCGATCCGCTGTATCGGCGCAGCGTCCGGGTCAGCATGGGCACGGTGCTGCAGGTGCCGTGGACCCGCCTGCCCGAGTGGCACGAGGCGCGGCCGCTCCTGCACGAGGCCGGGTTCCATATCGCGGCCTTCGCCCTCGCGGATGATTCCGTGGCGTTGGATGCCTTCGCCGCGGCTGCCCCGGAGCGGGTGGCCATCCTGCTCGGCGCCGAAGGCGATGGGCTCAGCACCCGGGCGCTTGCGGCCGCCGACAGCGTCGTGACGATCCCGATGCTGCACGGTGTCGACTCGCTGAACGTCGCCTCGGCCAGCGCCGTCGCGCTCTGGGCGCTGCGGCGCTGACGACGGCGCTGCGGCCCGCCCCGCACGAACCGCGCACGGGTCAGCGCTTGTCGTCGTCCTCGAGCGGAATCCGAAACGGCACGGGCTCGGGGCGCTTGGCCGAGAGGTTGTCGCCGGAAGACACGTGACGGATCCGGCGCAGCACCCAGGGCACGAGGTATTCGCGCGCCCACACCAGGTCTTCGGTGCGCGCCTGTCGCCAGGTGGCCGCCGGCACGGGGCCGGGCTGCATCGGCGTGAGGGTGCCGGGCACGTTCAGCGCCCGCAACACCATGCGGGCGATCTCGTGGTGGCCCAGCGCATTCGGGTGCAGGCGGTCATCCGCCCAGAAGCGGGAGTCCTGCACCGCCTTGAGCGCCCACATATCGGCCACGATCGCATCGTGCTTCTCGGCGATGGCGCGCACGTTCTCGTTGTAGATCGCGACCTTGCCGCGGATCCTGCGAAACACGGGGGAGAAGCCGACATCGACGCCCGTGAACACGACCACCGTGGCGCCGGTCGCGCCAAGGCGCGAGACCGCGTACTCGAAGCGCTTCGCGATCGCGTCGGGGTCGGTGCCGGGGCGGATCACATCGTTGCCGCCGGCCGAGATCGTCACGAGATCCGGTTGCAGCGCGACGGCCGCATCCATCTGTTCGGCGATGATCTGCTCGATCAGCTTGCCCCGCACCGCGAGGTTCGCGTAGGCGAAGTCCCGCACCCCCTGGCTGAGCACCTCCGCGACGCGATCGGCCCAGCCGCGGTTGCCCCCCGGCAGCGATGGCTCGGGATCTCCGACGCCCTCCGTGAACGAGTCGCCGAGGGCGATGTAGCGCCGCCACGGGTGCACGGCGGTGGATGCCTCGGCCGAGGCATCCACCCGGTCATCGGCTGATTCGAAGTCGTGGTTGTGCGACATGGCGACAGTTCCCTTCGTTTGGAGCGGCTGCGCACATCGAGGCTAGCAAGCGCTCCCGGCGCATTGTCGGAACGCTCGGTTAGGCTTGGGGAACGTGTACGGAGCAGGGGAGTCGGTGAGCCGGGAATTGCAGGACCAAACGCCCGAGTACACGCGCACCCCCCACGCCGCACAGCCGTCCGCCCCGGCACCTGCCGCCACCGAACACGACGCCGCGCCGCAAGGCCCACCCGGCCCGCACATCGGCAGTTTCGCCGCCGAACAGCTCTCGCCCTCGTATCCGCAGCGCGCGCCCTGGGGTACCGCCCAGCGCCTGCGCGCCTGGCAGGCTGAAGCGCTCGACGCCTACTTCGGCCAGGGCGACGGCACCGGCCCCCGCGACTTCCTCGCGGCGGCGACCCCGGGCGCCGGCAAGACCACATTCGCCCTTCGGCTCGCGACCGAGCTGATCCGCCGCCGCGTGATCGACCGCATCGTGGTGGTCGCCCCGACCGAGCACCTCAAGACCCAGTGGGCGGATGCCGCGGCCCGCGTCTCGATTCGGCTTGACCCGCACTTCACGAACCGCCACTGGGCGCCCGCACGCCACTTTCACGGGGTCGCCGTGACCTACGCGCAGGTGGCGGTGAAGGCCTCCGTGCACCAGCGCCTCACCGATGAGGCGCGCACGCTCGTCATCCTCGACGAGGTGCACCACGGCGGCGATGCCCTCAGCTGGGGCGACGCCCTGCGCGAGGCCTATGGTCGCGCCACCCGGCGTCTGCTGCTTTCGGGCACCCCGTTTCGCAGCGACACCGCGCCGATCCCGTTTGTCGAGTACCTGCCCAACGAGAAGGGCATCCGCCTCTCGCGCACCGATTACAGCTACGGCTATGGGCGCGCGCTGGCCGACGGCGTGGTGCGCCCGGTCATCTTCATGGTCTATGCCGGGCAGATGCGCTGGCGCACGAGCACCGGCGACGAGATGGAGGCGCATCTCGGCCAAGACAACACGAAAGACGTCACCGCCCAGGCGTGGCGCACGGCCCTCAACCCCGAGGGCGATTGGATTCCGGCGGTGCTGCGCTCGGCTGACCGCCGCCTCTCGGAGGTGCGGGAGCAGATCCCGGATGCAGGCGGCCTGGTGATCGCCACCGATCAGACCGCAGCGCGCGCCTACGCGGCGATCCTCGAGCGGCTTTGCGGCGAGACACCCACCGTCGTGCTCTCGGACGAGGCGGAGGCATCCGGCCGCATCGAGACCTTCGCGAACGCCACCACGCGCTGGATGGTGGCGGTGCGCATGGTGTCGGAGGGCGTGGATGTGCCGCGCCTGGCCGTCGGCGTGTACGCGACCTCCGCATCGACACCGCTGTTCTTCGCGCAGGCGATCGGGCGCTTCGTGCGTTCGCGGCGCCGCGGCGAGACGGCCAGCATCTTCGTCCCGAACGTCCCCCAGCTGCTCGCGCTCGCAAACGAGATGGAACGCGAGCGCGATCACGCCCTCGATCGCGACCCGAGTGGTGACGATGAGTGGGCGCTCGATGACGACGCGATGGATGCCGCGGAGCGCGAGGAGAAGGCATCCGACGCGCTCACGCAGGAGTTCACCTACCAGGCGCTCGGCTCGGTCGCGCACTTCGATCGGGTGCTGTTCGACGGCAAGGAGTTCGGTGAGCTCGCGCAGCCTGGCACCGACGAGGAGCACGAGTTCATCGGCATCCCCGGCCTGCTCGAGCCCGAGCATGTGCACGAGCTGCTGATGCAGCGCCAGGCGCGGCAGACCCGGCACCGGCACACCCGCGAGGCGAACCAGGCGCAGCAGCCGGACGCCGCCGAAGCGCAAGGCGCACTCCCGGCGCCGCTGCACCGCACCCTGAAGGAGCAGCGTCAGCTGCTGAACAGCTTGGTGGGCCTCTACGCGCGCCAGTCGGGCGAGGCGCACGGCCTCGTGCACGCCGAGCTGCGGCGTGTGTGTGGGGGACCGGCCGTCTCACACGCGACCGTCGCGCAACTGCAATCGCGCATCGAGGTGCTTCGGGCGCGGGTCCGGCAGTAGCCCGGCGCGGCCTGCGCGAGCTTCGGAGTCCCGAAATTCTGCCAATCGCTGGCCGCGCGGCGATTCGGAACCGCCCCCTCGATACGGTTGAAGACGCGATTGCGGTGCGCTGGAGCATCCACCCTGCATGCGGCGCATCGCGGCCGCGAAACCCCCGGAGGACACCCTGAGCACGTCACCTGCGCCCGCGCGATCGAACGAGCCGATGGGCACCCCGGCCGAGCGCCGCCGCTGGATGCGCTACCTGGTGAGCGAACGTGCCGAAGCGGCCGTCTACCGCTCCCTCGCGAGCCGTCGTGAGGGGGAGGAGCGCGAGATCCTGCTTTCGCTTGCCGAAGCCGAGCAGCGCCATGAAGCGCATTGGCTGCAGTTGCTGGGCGGCGAGCCCGCGCGCCTGCCGCGTGCTCCGGCACGCACCCGGATGCTCGGCTTCCTCGCGCGCAATTTCGGTTCGATCTTCGTGCTCGCGCTCGCGCAGAACGCCGAGGCACGCTCGCCGTACAGCTCCGATCCCTCGGCGACGCTCGCCATGGCGGCCGATGAGCGCATCCACCACGAGGTGGTTCGCGGCCTCGCGGCGCGCGGTCGCCGGCGCCTCTCGGGCACGTTCCGCGCCGCGGTGTTCGGTGCGAACGATGGGCTCGTCAGCAACCTGGCGCTCGTGATGGGCGTCGGCGCCACGGGCATCGCGCCGCAGTTCGTGCTCTTCAGCGGGATCGCCGGCTTGCTGGCCGGGGCGCTGTCGATGGGGGCCGGCGAGTTCGTCTCGGTGCGCTCACAGCGCGAGCTTTTGGATGCCACGGAGCCGAGCGGCTTCGCAGACGACATCCTGCCCGACCTCGACCTCGACGCGAACGAGCTCGCGCTGGTCTACCGCACCCGCGGCGCCGACCCGGACGAGGCGCTCCGGCGCGCGCAGGAGGTGCTCGCCGCGGCTCGGACCCCCGGCATCGACGCCGTCATCTCGAGCACCCGCGGCGACCACGCCGAGGTGGTCGGCAGCGCCTGGGGGGCTGCGAGCTCGAGCTTCATCTTCTTCGCCAGCGGCGCGATCATCCCGGTGCTGCCCTGGCTGTTCGGCCTCACCGGCCTACCCGCGGTGCTGCTCGCGCTCGCGCTCGTGGGCATCGCACTGCTTGCCACCGGTGCCACGGTCGGCGTGCTCTCCGGCGGCCCGCCGCTTCGTCGCGCGCTGCGACAGCTTGCGATCGGCTTCGGCGCCGCAGCGGTAACCTACGTGCTGGGCCTGCTGTTCGGTGTCTCCATGGTCTGAGCCGCCCCGGGTGCGGGCTCGGCGTGGCCATGAGCCGGCCGGGCCGCGCAGCCGCAACACACGCAAACGCAAACGCAACGAAAAGGCCCTGAACAGATTTCTCTGATCAGGGCCTTTTGCACCTGTGCGCGAAGGGGGACTTGAACCCCCACGCCCGATAAAGGGCACTAGCACCTCAAGCTAGCGCGTCTACCAATTCCGCCACCCGCGCAGGTTGCGGGCTCTTGCCCGCCGAGGTAAAACGTTACCACGCGAGAACCCGAACGCCGAATCGAACGGGCGATGCGCTTTCGCCCGGGCGTGTCACGTTTTGGCCCGCAGCGATCACACGCGCCCGCCAGCCGCGCACCACCCGCGCGCACATTCCCTCACCACCGCGCCGCACACAGCCGGTAGCGTGGCAGTCATGTCGCAGCCTGCCCAAGAGCACCTTCCCGAGGTCGCACGCGTCGCGGCGGATCTGATCCGCTTCGACACCACCAACTACGGCGAGGGCAAAGCCAACGGCGAGCGCGAAGCGGCCGAGTATGTGGGGGCATACCTCGCCGCCCTGGGGCTCGAGGTCGAGTACTACGAGCCGATCCCGCGCCGCACCAACGTCATGGCGCGCGTGCAAGGCCGCAACCCCGACAAGCCCGCGCTGATCCTGCACGGGCACCTCGACGTGGTGCCCGCGATCGCGGATGCGTGGAGCGTTGACCCGTTTGCCGGCACGATCAAGGATGGCCTGCTCTGGGGTCGCGGCGCGGTCGATATGAAGAACATGAACGCCATGATTCTGACGTCGATCGCCGAGCTCCTCCGCGCCGGCGAGCGCCCGGAGCGGGACATCATCGTGGTCATGTTCGCCGACGAGGAAGCCGGTGGCGGGGAGGGCTCGCAGCTGGTCGTCACGCACCGCCCCGAGTGGTTTGCGGGCGCGACCGAGGCGATCAGCGAGGTCGGTGGCTACTCGATCATGGTGGGGAATCGGCGCGTTTACCTCCTGCAGACCGGCGAGAAGGCGCTGATGTGGATCCGGCTGCGCACCCGCGGGCCGGCCGGACACGGGTCGCGGCTGCAATCGGAGAACGCCGTCACGCGCCTCGCCGAGGCCGTCGCGGCGCTCGGCCGCACCGAATGGCCCATCACGCTCACCGAGACGACCCGCGAATTCCTCGCGGGGCTGCGCGCGGTGCTCGAGACCGAGACCGACGCCGACGCCACCGGCGCAACCAGCACCGACCCGGACGCGCTCGCGGCGCATACCGGCCCCGCGGCGGGCTTCGTGCGCTCCACGTTCCGCACGACGACCAACCCGACCGGCCTGACGGCGGGCTACAAGCACAACGTCATCCCCGACACCGCCGAGGCGCTGATCGATGTGCGGGTGATTCCCGGCACCGAGGAGGCGGCCCTCGCCGACATCCAGCGCATCATCGGCGACGATGTCGAGATCGAGATGCTGCACCGCGACATCGGGCTCGAGGTGCCGTTCGCCGGCGGCCTCGTCGAGGCGATGGTCGCCGCGCTCGGTAGACACGATCCCGGGGTGCCGGTCATTCCGTACCTGATGGGCGGTGGGACCGACAACAAGTCCCTCGCACGCCTCGGCATCGCCGGCTACGGCTTCGCGCCCCTGCGGCTGCCGGCCGATCTCGACTTCACGGGCATGTTCCATGGGGTCGACGAGCGGGTGCCGATCGATGCGCTCGTGTTCGGCCAGCGCGTGCTCACCGATCTCCTGCGCAGCTACTGAGCCGCGCTTTCAGGCATCATTGATGCGGGCGCCGCGGAGCATCCGTGTGCCACGAGGGCACCATGGATGCCGCACCCAGCGCCGAATCACGACCCGAAGGACTCCTGCATGCACCTGATCGAAGCGATCATCCTTGGCTTCGTGCAGGGACTCACCGAGTTCCTCCCGATCTCCTCGAGCGCGCACCTGCGCATCCTCGGGGAGTTCCTGCCGTCGGCAACCGACCCGGGGGCGACCTTCACCGCGATCACGCAGATCGGCACCGAGCTCGCCGTCCTCGTCTACTTCGCCCGAACGATCGGGCGAGTCATCGCGCAGTGGTGGCGCTCGCTGTTCGGTCGCGTCCCACGCAACGACCCGGACGCGCGCATGGGATGGCTGATCATCGTCGGCACGCTCCCGATCGGTGCGCTCGGATTCCTGTTTCAGGACGTGATTCGCAGCACGTTCCGAAGCCTCTGGCTGGTGGCGATCATGCTGATCGTGTTCGGGATCCTCCTCGGCCTGGCCGACCGCTTCGGGCGGCGCAACCGTGAGCTCGACCAGCTCACCTATGGTCACGGCATCGCGCTCGGATTCGCGCAGGCGCTCGCGCTCATTCCCGGCGTCTCCCGCTCGGGTGCCACCACCACGGTCGGCCTCGCGCTCGGCTACCGCCGCCCCGCAGCCGCCGAGTACGCATTCCTGCTCGCGGTCCCTGCGGTGTTCGGCAGCGGCTTCTACGAACTGCTCACGAGCTTCAAGGAGCCGGGCGTCTACAGCCTGTTCGAGACGGCGGCCGCAACGCTCGTCGCGTTCGCCGTGGGGCTCGCGGTGATCGCCTTCCTGATGGAATACATCAAAAAGCGCAGCTTCATGCCGTTCGTGATCTACCGGATCGCTCTCGGGGTGGTGCTGCTCATCCTGCTCGCGATGGGCGTGCTCCAGCCGTAGCCTGGCGGCTCAGCCGCGAGGCGCGCTCCCGCGCCCCGGCCGACCCGAGCCGTCGCCGCCGTCGCGGCGCAGGTACCGCTCGAATGCGTCGGCGATCGCGTCGCCGGATGCCTCGGGGGAGTCGACCATGTCGCGGGTGCGTTCGAGCTGGTGGATGTACTCTGCCATCTCGTCATCCTCAGCGGCCGCCGCGTCGATGTTCGCCTCCCACACGGCCGCATCCCTCGCCAGGTCCGCGCGCGGCAGCTGCGCCCCCGCGAGGTCCTCGAGTCGGTCAAGCAGCGCCAGCGTCGCCTTCGGCGACGGCGCGTGGCCGGCGACGTAGTGCGGGACGCTCGCCCAGAGGGAGGCCATGGGAATCCCGGCTTCCTCCGCCGCGGCCCCCAGGACGCTGAGGATGCCCACCGGCCCTTCGTAGGTGCTGCGATCGAGCGCCATCGCCTCCCGCAGGGTCTCGCTCTCGCTGCCCGCCTGGATCGTGATGGGGCGTGTGTGCGGCACGTCGGCAAGCATCGAACCGAGCGCCACGATCCCGGTGATGTCTTGGCGCAGCGCGACGTCGATCAGCTCCTGCGCGAACGATTGCCATGCGCGCGACGGCTCGACGCCGCTGAGCAGCCACAGCTGCACCCCCCGCGTGCGCCGCTGCGGGCGCAGCACGGCGGCCTCGGGCCACTTCAGCACCCGCCTGCCCTCGGCATCCATGCCGATCGTGGGGCGGTTGTACTGGTAGTCGAAGTAGAGCTCGGGATCGACCGAGAAGACCCGTTCGTACGGCTGGGCGTCGCGCAGCACGCGAAGCGCCGCGGATGCCGCCTCACCGGCGTCGTTCCAGCCGTCGAACGCGACGACGAGGACCTTGCGTCCGAGTGCGTCCATATCGCCTCCTCCCAAGCCGACCAGATGATCCATCAAGAATAGGCGCTCCACCCCACGGCGGCACCCGGGCTCGCGCAACGTAGTCTGGGGGAGTGAGTGCACTTGCGCCCCAGGCGGTTCTCTGGGACATGGACGGGACGATCGTCGACACCGAACCCTATTGGCTGGCCGCCGAGGCGGCCCTCGTCGTCGAGTTCGGTGGCACCTGGAGCCACGAGCAGGCGATGCAGCTTGTCGGCAGCGGGCTCGAGGACGCCGCGCGGGTGTTCCAAGAACACGGTGTGCGCATGGGCATCCGCGAGATCATCGACCACCTCACCGACGGCGTGATGCGCCGCGTGGCCGCCGAAGGCCCGATCTTTCGCCCGGGCGCCTTGCCGCTGCTGCGATCGATTCGGGATGCCGGTGTGCCGACCGCACTCGTCACCATGTCGATGCGCAGCATGGCCGACGGCATCGTCGACCTCATCGATTTCGATGCGTTCGATCTGGTGCTCGGCGGCGACGACGTGCCGCGCCCGAAACCCTTCCCCGATCCCTACCTGCATGCCGCGCAGGCGCTCGGCGTCGACATCGCCCGCTGCGTGGTGATCGAGGACTCGCCCACGGGCATGCGCTCGGCCATCGCCTCCGGCGCGGCAACCGTCGGCGTCTCGCACATGGTCTCGCTCGAGGGCACCGGGGCGCACGTGCTCTGGCCGAGCCTCGCCGGCCGCGGCATCGACGATCTCTCGGCGGTTCTCGCCGACTTCACCGCCAAGAGGGCGCAGCGAAAGTGAGCACCGTGCCAGAATCCCAGCCCACCCGGGCAACGAGCGACCAGGCCTCGATCGACGCGACAGCGATCGCCCCGCAGCCGAGCGGGCCCTTTCGCGTCGGTGATCGCGTGCAGCTGACCGGCCCCAAAGGCAAGATGCACACCGTCACGCTCATGCCGGGCAAGGAGCTGCACACGCACAACGGCGTGCTGGCGCACGATTCGCTCATCGGCCTGCCCGACGGCTCGGTCGTCACCAACAGCGCCGGGCACGAGTACCTCGCCTTGCGGCCGCTGCTGAACGACTTCGTGATGTCGATGCCCCGCGGGGCCGCGATCGTCTATCCGAAGGATGCGGCGCAGATCGTCGCGCAAGCCGATATCTTCCCCGGTGCCGTCGTCGTCGAGGCCGGCGTGGGATCCGGTGCGCTCTCGCTGTGGCTGCTGCGCGCGGTGGGCCCCGCCGGTCGCCTGCTCTCGTTCGAGCGTCGCGATGAGTTCGCCGAGGTCGCGGAGGCGAACGTCTCGACGTTCTTCGGGCGCGTCCCCGAGACCTGGAGCGTCACCGTGGGCGACCTGGTCGACCAGTTGCCCCTCGCGACGCCCGCGGGCACCGTCGACCGCGTGGTGCTCGACATGCTGGCGCCCTGGGAATGCATCGAGGTCGTCGCCGACGCGCTCAAGCCCGGGGGCGTCGTGCTCTGCTACGTCGCCACCGCCACCCAGCTCTCGCGCGTCGCGGAGTTCATCCGATCGACCGGGCTGTTCACCGAACCGATCGCGAGCGAGACGATGGTGCGGGGCTGGCACGTGCAGGGGCTCGCCGTCCGCCCCGACCACCGCATGGTGGCGCACACCGGGTTCCTCATCACCGCGCGCCGCCTGGCGCCGGGCGCAGTACTGCCGGATGTGAAGCGCCGCAAGGCGAAGGCCCCCACCTACGGCGACGAAGATGTCGAGGCATGGACGCCCGGCGCCGTCGGCGACCGGACCATCAGCGACAAGAACCTGCGCAAGCGGGTGCGCGAGGCGACCCAAGCTGCGAGCTGGGCCACGGGCGACGGCGGCGAGACCGGCCAGCAGCGCGGTGTCGGCGACGAGCCCGGCCAGATCGGCGACAGCGGCGCGGACGCGGGGCCCGGCACAGTCGATGTCATAGACTGACGATCGTGCGCAAGCTCCCTCTTCTTTTCACCGCTCTCGGCGCCTCCGCCCTCGTTCTCTCCGGCTGCACCGCCCCGACCCCGGAGCCCTTCGCGGCCGGGTGCGAGACCCTCGCAATCAGCGACCCGGGCGTGACCGACCTGATCACCGTCAAGGGCGACGTCGGCACCGCACCGAAGGTGACGATGTACAGCCCGTTCGTGACCGAGCAGACGGTGCACTCGGTCGTCACACCGGGCCACGGCCGGGTGATCGACGCACCGAACCAGCTCGTGAACCTCGACATGGCCCTCTACAGCGGCACGACCGGCGCCCAGCTGGTCACCTCCGTGTTCGGCGAGGAGAACCCGGCGAAGCCGATCGCCCTCTCGAGCTGGGGGGAGACCTTCCCCGGCCTGCAGCGCGGCCTGATGTGTGCCACCGAGGGTTCACGGGTGATCGTTGCGATGCCGAGCGAGGAAGTCTCGGGCGGGCAGGGTGTCGGCGCGCTCGGCATCGCCCCCGGCGAGTCGATCGTCGCGGTGGTCGATGTGCGCAGCGTGTTCCGCACGAAGGCCGACGGTGCCGACCAGTTCGTCGCGGGCCACGGCCTGCCGAGCGTCGTGCGCGCGGCGGACGGCCAGCCCGGCGTCACGATTCCGATCGGGGCGCCCCCGGCCGGCTTCGTCGCCGAGACGCTCAAGCTGGGCGATGGCGCGACCGTGCAGGCGGGCGACACCGTGCTCGTGCAGTACACCGGGCTCACCTGGGGTGAGCGCACCGTGTTCGACTCCTCATGGTCGGGACCGGCGCGCGAGCTCTCGCTCGATGGCGTCATCCCGGGCTTCGCGCAGGCGCTCGAGGGGAAGACCGTCGGTTCGCAGGTGCTCGCGGTGATTCCACCGGAGCTCGGCTACGGCGAGCAGTCCACCAACAAGATTCCCGCGAACTCGACGCTCGTGTTTGTCATCGACATCATCGGGATCGGCTGAACCCACCCCTAGGATGGGGCCGTGTCTGCAGCATCCGTGCGCCCGGAAGAGCGCCAACTGAACCTGGTGCTGGCCCTCGTCGCCACCCCGAACGGCCTGAGCAAGGAGCAGATCCTGCGCAGCGTCCAGGGATACGCCGAGCGTGCCCGCGGTGATCGACGTGCGCTCGAGAAGATGTTCGAGCGCGACAAGCAGGACCTGCGCGAGGCCGGCATCCCGATCCTCACCCTCGGCGCCGTCGATGACCCCGACAACAACCAGGACGCGCGTTACACGATCCCGAAGACCGAGTACGAGCTGCCCGATGACCTCACGTTCACCTCGGCGGAGATCGCACTGCTGAACCTCGCCGCCGCCGTGTGGAGCCAGGGCTCGCTCTCGGGCGCCGCCCAGAGCGCGCTGATGAAGATCCGCTCGCTGGGTATCGACGTCGACGAGCCGATCCTCGGTTTCGCGCCTCGCGTCAGCCTGCGCGAGCCCGCGTTCGGTGCGCTGCGCAGCGCGAACGAGAAGTCGCTGGTCGTGCGATTCGCATACCTGCGACCTGGGGATGCCGCGGCCCGCTCCCGCACCGTCGAGCCGCATGCGCTCCTGGAGTACGAGGGCCGGTGGCACCTGTACGGCTGGGATCACGACCGCCAGGCCGAACGCACCTTCCTGCTCTCCCGCATCAGCGGGCCGGTGACCATCACGGACGAAGCGTTCGCGCCGGAGCGCCGCGATGGCGCGGCGGCGCGCGCCCGCGAGGGGCTCGACGCGCTTGCCGCGAGCCAGCAGGCCGTGCTGGATGTGGCGCCCAACACGGAGGCGGCACTCCGGCTGGGCCGGCGCGGCCGGATCGAGGCTGGCGTCCTGCACCTGCCGTTCGTCGACGCCCACGTGCTCGCCGACGAGCTCGCATCCTTCGGGCCCGAGGTGCTCGTGCGCGAGCCGGAACAGCTGCGCGTACTCGTGATCGCCCAGCTCACCCGCGTGCGGGATGCGCACAGCGAGCCCGAGCCCGAGCCGGCCTCGTCGACGCCTCGCGGCCGCACGCCCGCTGCGGCCCGCCCCGGGCGCATCCGGGGGAGCGGCGCATGACCGCCCGGCAGCGCCCGCTCCTGGCGGGCGACCGGCTCACGCTCATGCTCACCCTCGTGCCGTACCTCATCGAGAAGGGCCCGGTGTCGGTGGCCGATGCGGCGGCGGACTTCGGTGTCTCGCCCGCGGAGATGCGCCGGGGCGTCGAGGTGATCGCGCTCTCGGGCGTACCCGGCGACGGCGGCCTGTACCTGCACAACGACCTGTTCGACATCGACTGGGACGCGCTGGAGGAGCGCGAGGAGATCGTGCTGCTCACCCATGTCGCGATCGACCGTTCCCCGCGCTTCACCTCCCGCGAGGCATCCGCCCTCATCGCCGGGCTCATGGCGGCCAGCGGTCTGCCCGGGGTGAACGAGCGCGGTGATGTGGCGAGCCTCGCGCAGAAGCTCGCGCGCGGCGCCGTGGAGGCACCACCCGAGCTGGCGATCACCGTCGGGCAGGTCGACGCCCTGCAAGCGCGCATCACCGACGCCGTCGCGCGCGGCGTGCAGCTGCGCTTCGACTACCGCCCGCTGGGTGGCCCGGTCGAACGGCGCACGGTCGATCCCGTGCGGGCGTTCTCGAACGACACCAGCTGGTACCTGCGTGGCTGGTGCCACAGCCGTCTGGCCGAGCGCACCTTCCTCTTCGACCGGATCACGAACCTTGAGGTCACCGATCGCCCCGCCGCCGCGCACGTGCCGAGCAGGGAGGAGCTGTTCGAGCCCTCGAGCGACGATCTGACGGTCACGGTGCGCTTCGACCAGACGCTCACCCCGCTGCTGGGTGCATACCTCGACGGCGCGAAGGTCACCACCGCGGCCGGCGTCTCGACCGCCATCGTCCGGGTGGCGCATCTGCACAGCCTCAAGCGCCTCGCCGCACGCATGGGTGGCAACCTCGTGGTGCAGGGCCCAGCCCAGGCGCGGCGCGTCGTGGCCGAATGGGCCGCCGCCGGCCTCGACCGCTACGCCTGAGCATTCAGGCAAGACGGATCAATGCGGGTTACACTGGAGATCCAGACCCCTACGCGACGGAGATCTCATGTTTGGCAACGCATTTCAAGGATGGCACCTGCTGATCATCCTCGTCGTCATCCTGCTCCTGTTCGGCGCCGCGAAGCTGCCGGCACTCGCCAAGAGCATGGGGCAATCTGCTCGCGTCTTCAAGGGCGAGATGAAGGCGATGAAGAACGACGACGAGGCGGATGCCGCGGCCAAGACGGCCTCCACCGCCACGGAGACCACCGTCGACGGCGGCACGACTTCATCGGAAGCGGCGCCCGTACAGCGTTCCACCGACCCCGCGGCATAGTCGGCGGTGACCACCGCTGATGCAGGCCGGGCGGCACCCCGAGCCCGCAAGAGTCGTGAGCGGCGCATGTCGCTCGGCGCTCACCTTCTTGAGCTTCGCCGCAGATTCCTGATCTCAGCCGCCGCTCTCGTGGTCGGCATGATCATCGCGTTTTTCATCGCCGATCCGATCATCGAGCTGCTCACCGAGCCGATTCGCGAGATTGCCGATCGCCGCGGCATCCCGAACAGCGCCCTGCTGAACTTCGGCACGATCACCGGCGGTTTCGACTTCCGCTTGCGCATGGCGTTCTCCATCGGCATCTTCATCGCAGCACCCATGCTGATCTATCAGATCTGGGCGTTCATCATGCCCGGGCTCACCCGCCGCGAGATGAAGTACACGCTCGGCTTCCTCGCCGCCGCGATCCCGCTGTTCTTCGCCGGCTGCGCTGCGGGCTGGTTCGTGATGCCGAACATCATCGAGCTCATGTCGACGTTCGTGCCCGAGGGCGGGGTGAACTTCTTCGAGTACCGGGAGTACTACGACTTCATCTTCAAGCTCCTCCTCGTGCTGGGCGTCGCATTCGTGCTCCCGGTCCTGCTCGTGATGCTGAACCTGGCCGGCATGATGAGCGGCAAGGCGATCCTGAAGGCGTGGCGATGGGCGATCCTCGCGATCACGCTGTTCACCGCGATGGCCACCCCCGCGGCCGATGTCATCTCGATGTTCTTGCTCGCGATCCCGATGGTCGTGCTGTACTTCGCCGCCGTGCTCATCGCGATGATCAACGACCGGCGCGTCGCCAAGCGCCGCGCCGAAGACCCCGTGCTCGGGGCGCTGTCGTGAGCGCACCGGGCGCAGAGAGCCCCGCGGAGCGATTCGCCGCCGCACGCGCCGCCCAGCGGCATCCCGAGACCGCCGCGTTCGCGGCGAAGCAGCGCTTCGAGCTCGACCCCTTCCAGCTCGAGGGATGCTTCGCGCTCGAGGAGGGCCGTAGCGTGCTCGTGGCCGCCCCGACGGGCGCCGGCAAGACGATCGTGGGCGAGTTCGCCGTGCATCTGGCCATGGCGGGATCGCGCGAGAAGGTCTTCTACACGACGCCGATCAAGGCGCTGAGCAACCAGAAGTTCCACGAGCTCGCACAGGTGTACGGCGCAGAGCACGTGGGCCTGCTCACCGGCGACACCAACATCAACAGCAACGCGCGCGTCGTGGTGATGACCACCGAGGTCCTGCGCAACATGCTCTACGCCGATTCGCCGGCGCTTGCCGAGCTGCGTTTTGTGATCATGGACGAGGTGCACTACCTCGCCGATCGCTTCCGCGGCGCGGTCTGGGAGGAAGTGCTGATCCACCTGCCGCGCGCGGTGAAGCTCGTCTCGCTCAGCGCCACGGTCTCCAACGCCGAGGAGTTCGGCGACTGGTTGCAGGAGGTGCGCGGCGACACCGCCGTGATCGTCTCCGAGGTGCGGCCCGTTCCGCTTGATCAACACGTCTATCTGCGCGGCGAGCTCGTGCCGCTGTTCGATGGGCACGGCGGCGCGAGCGTGAACCGCGATCTGCTGCGCCTGCGCCAGGGGGAGGGCGGCGGCGCGCGCGGCCGCGGTCGGGGCCGGAACGGGTCACGCCGCGAGTACCAGCGCCCGCCCGCGCGGCCCACGCGCGTCGACCGCGCGCACGTGGTCGACCTGCTCGAGCGGACCAACCTGCTGCCCGCGATCTTCTTCATCTTCTCGCGCGCCGGCTGCGAAGCCGCGGTCCAGCAGGTGCGCCGCTCGGGGGTGCGCCTGACCACGGCCGAGGAGCGGGACGAGATCCGCTGGATCGTCGACGAGCGCTGCCGCACTCTGCGCGACGAAGACCTCGCTGTGCTCGGGTATTGGCAGTGGCGCGAAAACCTCGAGCGGGGGATCGCCGCGCACCACGCCGGACTGCTGCCCGCGTTCAAGGAGGTGGTCGAGGAGCTCTTCCAGCGCAAGCTCGTCAAGGTCGTCTTCGCCACCGAGACCCTCGCCCTCGGCATCAACATGCCCGCCCGCACGGTGGTGCTGGAGAAGCTCGAGAAATTCAACGGCGAGGCGCGCGTACCGATCACGCCTGGCGAGTACACGCAGCTGACGGGACGCGCCGGTCGGCGCGGCATCGATATCGAGGGACATGCCGTGATCCAATGGCACGATTCGCTCGACCCGGAGGCCGTGGCATCCCTCGCCTCGAAGCGCACGTACCCGCTCAACTCGAGCTTCCGGCCCACCTACAACATGGCCGTCAACCTGATCGATCAGTTCGGACGCCTGCGTGCCCGGCAGATTCTCGAGTCGTCGTTCGCGCAGTTCCAGGCCGATCGCGCGGTTGTGGGACTCGCCCGGCGCGTGCGTGAGCAGGAGACCTCGCTCGAGGGCTACGAGACCGCGATGACCTGCCATCTCGGCGACTTCGCCGAGTACGCCAAGCTGCGCCGCGAGCAGAGCGACCTCGAAAAGCTCAATCGCCGCGACGTCACTGCGGGTCGCGCGACGCGCGACGCCCGCCTGGCGCAGATCGCGACCCTGCGCAAGCGCCTGTCGAAGCACGCCTGCAACGCATGCCCCGACCGCGAGAAGCACGCCCGGTGGGCGGAGCGGTACTGGAAGCTGCGGCGCGAAACCGACAAGCTGCGCCGACAGATCGAGAGTCGCACCGGCACCGTCGCCCGCATCTTCGACCGGGTGCTCGACGTGCTGCGGGTGCTCGATTACGTCCACATCGACGAGCACGGCGAGGCGAGCCTCACGGAGGCCGGTCGCACGATGCGCCGGATCTACGGCGAACGCGACCTCCTGGTCGCCGAGTCGCTTCGCCTCGGGCTGTGGAAGGACCTGGATGCCGCGGGCCTCGCCGCGCTCGCGAGTTGCCTCGTCTACGAACCGCGCCGCGACGACTCGGCGGGGGAGTACGGGATCCCGCACGGCAGGTTCCGCACCGCGTTCGATGCCACCGGCGAGCTCTGGGCGCGCCTGGACGATCTGGAGCGAGAGCACAAGCTGCCCGGCTCCGAGCCGCTCGCCCCGGGCCTGGCCGCGGCGATGCAATCGTGGTCGCGCGGAGCGGATCTTGATCGCGTCCTCACGCAGGCCGATATGGCGGCGGGCGACTTCGTGCGCGTCACCAAGCAGACCATCGACCTGCTCGATCAGCTCTCGATCGTCGCCGACGGCGAGGTCGGCCGCACCGCCCGCCAGGCGCTCGACTCGGTACGGCGCGGCATCGTGTCGTACAGCACGGCGTGAGCGGCTCCCGCCCTGGCGGCGCGCCCGCGCCCCGCGCCCGTACCCGCACAGCACCCATCCTGCCGTTCTCGGTCGCGGTGTTTGCGGCGGCGGCATCCGGCTTCGTCACCGACCTCGCGTTTCCCGATGTCGGCATCTGGCCGCTGGTGTTCCCGGGAATCGCGCTCATGCTCGTCGCGCTCGTCGGGCGCGGCGTCTGGGGCTCGCTCGTGCTCGGCCTCGTCGGCGGGCTCTCGTTCTTCCTCATCCATCTGGCGTTCGTCGCGCGGTACCTCGGGCCCGTGCCGTGGATCGCGCTAGGCGTGCTGGAGGCGCTCATCTTCGCCCTCGGCGCCGTCGGCATCGCGCTCGCGTACCGGTGGATGCCTGGGCCCGCACCGGCCGGCAGGCTCGTCCTGCTCCCCGCCCTCGTCGCCGCCATCTGGGTGACCCGCGAGAGCGTGGCCGGAATGTTCCCTTACGGCGGCTTTCCGTGGGGTCGCGTCGCCCTCAGCCAGTCGGAGAGTCCGTTCGCCGATGTCACCTCGTGGATCGGGATCTCGGGCCTATCCTTCGTCCTCGTCGCGATTACGGCCTCGGCGATCGAGTGGTTCCGCGTGCGCGCCTGGGAGCGCCTCGGCACGGGCGTTCGCTCGGCGATCCCCGCGCTCGGCGCGCTCGCGATTGCGCTGCTCATCCCGCAATGGGTAACCACACCCGCCGGCACCATCACCGTCGCCACCGTGCAGGGCAATGGTCCGGCCGGATACTTCGACCCGCGAGGCCCGGGTGATGTGCTCGCCGCGCAGCTTGCGGCGACCGCGCCGCTGCGGCAGACGCCCGGCATCGACGTGCTGGTGTGGCCCGAGGGAGGCGTCGACATCGATCCGCTGCGCAACGCCGCGGTGGCGCGCACGCTCGACTCGCTCGCCCGCGATCTGAATGCGCCCCTCCTGCTGAACGCCATCACCACGCGAGACGACGCGTACTTCAACACCTCGATGCTGTGGGATGCGGGTGCCGGCGCGGTCGCCATGTACGACAAGCGCAACCCCGTGCCCTTCGGCGAGTACGTGCCCGACCGGGCGTTCTACGCCGCCCTCGCCCCGGAGCTGATCGGCATGATCGGCCGCGACTACACCGCGGGCACGAACCCGCCGGTCTTCGACATCGACGGCACCCTCGCCGGGCTCGCGATCTGCTTCGACGTGATCTACGACCCGCTGATCTGGGAGGGCGCGCGCGGTGGCGCGCAGCTGTTCCTGTTCCAGACCAACAACGCCGACTTCCGCGGCACCGATGAGAATCAGCAACAGCTCGCGATCGCGCGGATGCGAGCGATCGAGACCGGGCGCTCGGTGGTGAACAGCTCCACCGTGGGCGCGAGCCAGGTGATCGCCCCAGACGGCTCGACCGTCGACGCGCTCGACGCGGATGTCGCCGGAGCGATGGTCACCGAGGTGGAACTGCGCGACGGCCTGACACCGGCCGTGGTGCTCGGGGGATGGGTGCCGGGCCTGCTCGCGCTCGGCGCGGTCGTGGGGCTCGCGATCGCCGGGCTCCGGGCTTCGACGCGCACGGCACGCGCGCCCTCCGCCTGACCGGCACGCCGGCGTGCGCCCCGCGCCCTGCCCCGTCCACGCGGCGCCCTGCCGCAACGACGAACGCCGACATCCTCTCGGATGCCGGCGTTCGTTGCGGAGGGACGCTTACGCGCCGATCTTCACCTGTTTGCCCGTGGTACCGCGACGGGCACGCAGGTACTCGAGGCGTTCGTCGAGCAGCTCTTGGAGCTCCTCACGCGTGCGCCGCTCGAGCAGCATGTCCCAGTGCGTCCGCGCGACCTTTTCGCCGCTGCGGTCGATGACCACAGGCGCGTTGTTGATCGTGAGCGCGGCTTCCGCACCGCAGGTGCGGCATTCCCACGCATCCGGGGCCTCGGCATCGGCGGCGAACATCACCAACGTCACTCGTTCGCACACCGTGCAGGTGTATGCGTGCTCCGTGCGCTCACTAAACACGACGCCATCTTCGCTCTGTAAGCTCTGGGCGCCGAGTCGCATGCCGCGAAGGCTGCGATCTGCCATGTTCTGGCTCCTCTCAGTCGTATCCAGGTATAACGTCGCCGCCTGTGCGCTTCATCCGAAAGGGCACCATGCGCCAAATACTCACAGCCAACACTCAGCTTTCTGCGTGTTTGTCTGAGGTATATGCGTTTACGGCTGCTCGTCGAACAGGCGCAACGCCACGTCCGCACGGTCGGTGACGATCCCGTCGACCCCGACATCGGCCAGCCGGCGCATGGCATCGACCTCGTTGATCGTCCACACATGCACCTCGACGCCCGCGCGATGCGCCATGGAGATCAGCCGCGGGGTGAGCACGCGCACGGGCCCCTGGCGCTCCGGGATCTGCAGCGCGTCGATGTCGCGCAACGCGCGCACGAGCAGCCACCGCGCGCGCAGCCGCACGGCAACCACGACGGCGAGCACGGTGGCGGTGCCGGGGGATGCCGCGGGTCTGCGCTTGGCGCCCGCGCGCATCACCGCCGCCGTGGCCGCCCGCCGGCGGCGATCCTAGAACGCCGTGAGCAGCACGCGATCCGCGTGCGGGGCGATGATCGGGCCGATGGCCGAGGTGGCGGCATCCGCCTTGACGTCGATGTTGAACCGGGTGCGTGGAAACTGCTCCAACGCCTCCTGCAGGGTGAGCAGTCCGCCGCGAGGCGCCATGAGGGCTCGCAACTCGGTGGAATCCACCTCGAGCAGGGTTCGCGGATCGCCGAGCACCCGCCGCAGGTTGTCGTCGTGAAACAACACGACGACGCCATCGCGCGTGAGGTGGCAGTCCGATTCCACGAACTGTGCCCCGGCCGCCACGGCGTCGGCCACGGCCCGCGCCGAGTTCTCGACGATGCCGCGGGCTGCGGCATCCGCCGTCACGAGCCCGCGGTGCGCAAACACGCGAGGGCGTCGCGCGCCGACAAGGTACGGGTGATCCGACACGCCGAGACGGCCCGGGCGCTAAAGGGTCTCAGGCGGCGCGGGAGCGGGGCGCGTGCTCGAGGGCGAGGCGCTGTCTTCGGCCATGCCGGCCGCGGCGGCAGCTGCCGCCTCAGCCTCGGCGCTGGCCGCACTGGCGGCGGCCGCTGCCGCCGACTCGCGGGTGCGCCGCGTCACGGGCGCCGCGGTGGCGCTCGCGCCCGGTGCGGCTGCACCGCCCGGGCCCGTGAAGTCGGGGCCGCCGCGGCCCGCGAACGCGCCGCCGATGCCCTTGAGCGCCTCGGTCAGCTCGCTCGGGATGATCCAGAGCTTGCTCGAGGGGCTGTCGGCGACCTTCGGCAGGGTCTGCAGGTACTGGTACGCGAGCAGCTTGTCGTCGACGCCACCGACGTGGATCGCGTTGAAGACCGTCTCGATGGCCTCGGCCTCACCCTGCGCGCGCAGCACGGCCGCCTGCTTGTCACCCTCCGCGCGGAGGATCTCGGCCTGCCGAGCGCCCTCCGCAGTCAAGATAGCCGATTGCTTGGTGCCCTCGGCGGTCAGGATCACCGCGCGGCGGTCACGCTCCGCGCGCATCTGCTTCTCCATCGAGTCCTGGATCGACAGCGGCGGGTCGATGGCCTTCAGCTCGACGCGGCTGACGCGGATGCCCCACTTGCCGGTGGCCTCATCCAGCACGATGCGCAGCTGGCCGTTGATCTCGTCACGGCTCGTGAGCGCCTCCTCGAGGTTCAGCCCGCCGACGACGTTACGCAGGGTGGTGGTGGTGAGCTGCTCGACGGCGCCCAGATAGTTGCGGATCTCGTAGGTGGCGGCGCGCGCGTCGGTCACCTGGAAGTAGACCACCGTGTCGATCGACACGACCAGGTTGTCTTCGGTGATCACCGGCTGCGGCGGGAAAGAGACGACCTGCTCGCGCATGTCGATGAGCGGCCGCACCCGATCGATGAAGGGCACGAGCAGGTTGAGCCCCGGCTCGAGCGTCTTGTGATAGCGACCGAGCCGCTCGACCACACCCGCCGTTGCCTGCGGGATGATGCGAATGGATCGCACGATGACGACGATGACGAAGATGAAGACCGCAAGCGCGAGCAACCATCCGATCGCGGTCGGGATGAAGCTGTCGTTCATGGCGTTTCCGCCTCCTTGGTCTTGTGCCCGGCAGGGGCGACGAATGCCGTGGCCCCGTCGATCGCAGACACCGCGATCACCGTACCCGGGTCGATGTCGGCGCCATCCTGGGTGCGCGCCGTCCAGATGTCGCCGTTACTGAGCTTGACTTGCCCATTCACGCCGGTCACCGTCAGCGTGACCAGGCCGCGCATCCCGATGAGCGCGGCGACGTTCGATTTGGCGGGATCGGCGCCGCGGCGCAGGCGTCGCAGCAGCGGGGGCCGTAAGAACAGAATCAGCACGGCCGCGGTGAGCGCGCCGATCACGACCTGCAGCCACAGCTCGGCACCGAGCAGATCGGCGACGAGCCCCGCGATACCGCCCAGCGCCAGCATCAGGAACGTGAACTCGAGCGTGAGCGCTTCGATCGTGAGAAAGAGCAGGATGAGCACCACCCAGCCGATCCACGCGAACTCCTCGATGGCCTGCACAACCTCCACGGCGCACCTCCCTGTTCGGCAAATCTAGCACCAGGGGTGCGCGCGGGCTCGGTGCCGAGCCCGCGATTGCTAGGCTCGAAAGGCCGCGTGAGCGGCAGCCGCGGGCCACCGCGAGTCACCCCGAAGCAGGAGCGCAATCGTGTCAAACCCCCTCACCCCCGGCTCACTCCAAGGCAAGCGCGTGCTCGTCACGGGCTCATCGCGCGGCATCGGCGCCGATACCGTGCGCTACTTCGCCGAGGCGGGTGCCGACATCGTCGTCAACTACCGCAACAAGGGCGCCCGCGCCGAGAAGCTCGGCGCCACGCTGCGCGAGCTCGGCGGTCGCGTCCTCGTCATCGGAGCCGACCTCACCGACCCCGCATCCGTGCAGGCCATGTTCGAGACGATCAGCGCCGAGTACGGCGGGCTCGACATTCTCGTGCTGAACGCGTCGGGTGGCATGGAGGCCGGCATGGCCGAGGACTACGCCCTGACGCTCAACCGCGACGCGCAGCTCAACGTGCTCGAGGCGGCGACGCCGCTGATGGGTGAGGGCTCGCGGGTCGTGTTCGTCACCAGCCACCAGGCGCACTTCATTCGCACCGTGCCGACGATGCCCGAGTACGAGCAGGTGGCGCTGAGCAAGCGCGCCGGGGAAGACGCGCTGCGCGAGCGCATTCCCGGCCTCGCGCAGCGCGGGATCGGCTTCACGATCGTCTCGGGCGACATGATCGAGGGCACGATCACCGCCACGCTGCTGGAGCGCGCGAATCCCGGTGCGATCTCCTCCCGCAAGGAGGCGGCCGGCAAGCTCTACAACGTCTCGGAGTTCGCCGCCGAGGTCGCCGCCGCCGCGGTCGATCCGGTGCCCGAAGACAACACCCGCCTCGTCGGTGACATCACCGACTTCTCCAGTTAGGTTGCCGCCATGCGCACCGCCGACATCGACACGCTCGTCTCCGTCTCCCGTCCGGCGGTTGCGCCGGACGGCTCCTTCGCGATCGCCGCGCTCTCGCGCCCCGATGTGCGCGCCAACGCGGATGTGGGCCAGCTGTGGCGCTTCGAGCTGGATGCGCAGCACCAGCCGCGCCGCCTCACCCGCGGCGTCGCCGACCGCGCCCCGCAGCTCTCGCCCGACCCCGCCCTCGTCGCGTTCCTGCGGGCCGACGCCAAGGGCGTCCCCCAGCTGCACGTCGTGGCGGCGGGCGGCGGTGAGCCGGTGCAGGTGACCGCGCAGCCCCTCGGCGTCAGCGAATACTGCTGGTCGCCCGATGGCACCCGCTTCGCCTTCGTCGCCCGCGTGCCCGAGCCGGGGCGCTATGGCTCGGTCGAGGGTTTGGATGCCGCGGCCGAGGCCCCGCGCCGCATCACCGGCATCCGCTGGCACGCCAACGGCCTGGGCTACATGACCGACCGCCCCGCCCACATCTTCACCGTGCCGGTGCCCGATGTGTACGGCGAGCCGCTGTATGCCGCGGCGCCGGCGGTGCGCGGGGAGGGCGAGCCCGAACCCGAGACGCAGCTCGTGCCCGAGGCATCCACGCGGCTGACCGAGGGGAGCGCCAGCTATGGGGGCGTTGTCTTCTCGGCCGACGGCAGCGAGGTGCTGGCCGGGATCGACGAGATTGAGACGCGGGAGCGCGATCTGCGCACCCGCCTCGTCGCGATCGCGGTGGACGGGGGCGCGCAGCGCGAGGTGCTCGGCGTCGACGCGAACCTCAGCGTGAACGAGATCGCCGTGCTCCCCGACGGCGCCGTGGCGCTGCTCGCCTCGGACGCGGGCGCCGGCGGCATCGACTTCATCGCCCCGGGTGTGGCACTGTTCCTGCTGCGCGACGGTGTGCCCGAGCGGCTCACCGACCCGGAGGAGCTCGATCTCGGCGAGGTCGGCAGCCACATCGGCGCGATCGGCGATGACGTGCTCGTGCAGGATCGCACCCGCGGGCGCGTGCGCCTGCTGCGCGTGACGCGCGCCGGTGAGGTGCGCGAGGTGCTCGGCGGCGATGTCGAGGTGCAGGGACACGGCGCGGCGGGCGAGCGTGTCGTCGCCGCGATCGCGACGCCCGACAGCTTCGGCGAACTCGTACTGATCGAGGGCGACGGGGCGGTGCGCCCGCTCAGCGACTTCGGCACCGCGCTGCGTGCCACCTCGCTCGTCACGCCGCACGAGGTCACGATCACCGCGCGCGACGGCTCCGAGGTGCACGGCTGGATCGCGAAGCCTGCGGGGGAGGGGCCGCACCCGGTGCTCCTGAACATCCACGGCGGGCCGTTCGCGCAGTACAGCGTGCACGTGTTCGATGAGACGCAGGTGCTCGTGGATGCCGGGTACGCCGTGGTCTACTGCAACCCGCGCGGCTCCGCCGGTTACGGACGCGCGCATGGGCGCAGCATCCGCGGCGCCATGGGCACGGTCGACTACACCGACATCATCGACTTTCTCGACGGGGTGGTCGCCGCCGACGCGTCGCTCGACGGCTCGCGCGTGGGCGTGATGGGCGGTTCGTACGGCGGGTTCATGACCGCGTGGGTGATCGCGCACGATCACCGCTTCGCGGGCGCGATCGTCGAACGTGGATTCCTCGACCCCGTGTCGTTCCAGGGTACGAGCGATATCGGCTCGTTCTTCGGCGACGAGTACGTCGGCACCTCGCCCGAGGCGATGGAGGCGCAGAGCCCGATGGCGCGTGCCGGGAACGTCACCACCCCGACGCTCGTGATGCACTCCGAGCTCGACTTCCGATGCCCTCTCGAGCAGGCCACCCGCTACTACGCCGCACTCAAGCGCGCGGGGGTGGACGCCGAGATGCTGATCTTCCCGGGCGAGAATCACGAGCTCAGCCGCGGCGGGCAGCCGCGGCACCGCGTGCAGCGCTTCGAGGCCGTGCTCGACTGGTGGGCGCGGCACCTGCCGGTGGGCTAGGCGCCGCACACGCTGCGCGGAGCCGAAACACCGCAGGCCAGTCGGGGAATTCCCGGGCTGGCCTGCGGTGTTTCGTCGCTACGCGTCGCGTGCGTGACTACGCCGCGGCCTTCCCGAAGGTGAAGGCGCGCACGACCTGGACGATGCCGAGCACGATGAGCGCGATGCCCATGAGCACCCACAGCGCCGCGGCCCCGAGCACGGGGGAGAACAGCAGGACGATGCCGGCGATGATGCTGATGATCGCGAAGAAGATCGAAAAACCCTTCGACGCGGCATCACCGAGCGTCGTCAATGCGACGATGCCCTCGATGATCCACATGATGCCGACGAGCACGCCGAGGAACACGGCGAGCCAGACCGTCGTCGCCCCGAGGTTCATGAAGGCCAGGACGCCGGCGACGATGAAGACGACGCCGAGCACGACGTGCCCGATCCGAGCCCATCCGCCCATGGCCTTCGAGAAGATGCCGAGGCCGGCATAGATAAGGCCGCCGACGACGGCGTAGATCGCGATGATGGCGGCCACGACCGCGGCAGTCTTGGCAGGCCAGACGAGAATCAGGATGCCGACAATGACGGCGATGACGCCGCCGATGCCGAGCGCAGTGCGGATTGCGTTCGTGGCGGAGCGTTCCGCCGGCGCGGTTGCAGTGGACATGGTGGTCACCTTTCCGTGAATCAACTGTGAAGTTGCGCTTTAAGGTTAGGGCACGAAACGGTGCAGGCACCAGGTCGCCACGCCAACGGGAATCACACCGGGCGCCGTTCGCGAGGGCGCATCCCGCGCGGTGCATGTGTGATGCCTCCCCGAACCTGAACGCTTGATCAGAGTTCACGGCGTGTTCGACGGGGGAGCGGGCCACGTGCGGCCGCGTTCATAGGCTTGCGGGATGCCACCTGCATCCACCCTTCGCCGACGTGTGCTTCGCGCTGCCGCGATCCTGCTCGGGCTCGCCATCGCGGTGCTCGCGGCGCTGGCCGGCGTGTCGACGGCTTCGCACGGCGAAGCATCGGTGCTGATCGGCTCACTCGAGTCGCACGCGATTGCGGGGCTCGCCACGATCGCTGCGCTCGTGGCGCTGAGCGTCGGGCTCTGTCTGATCCCGGTGCGCTGGCCTTGGCTGTTTCTGCTCGTCCCAGCGCGGATCGTCGCCATCGCAGCGTCCTTCGCGGCGGCGGGCCTGTGGTCGCTCACGACGTCGCCCTCTGTCACTCCGCTGCTGAGCGGCGGTTGCGCGACGGGCTACGTCGTACAGGAGGACACGTTCCTGTTCGCCGCCCGCGGCACGGTGTATCGCCAGGACGGCATCTTGGCCACGCCCGTGGCTCGGACCAGCGGCGACGACGCGTATCGTGCCTTCCAGGACGGCGGGTACGCCGTGATCGAGGACGACACCTCCCTGCGGGTCTGGTACAACATCCGCAGGGACCACGCGGCCGCGCCCGTCGCCACCGTGGGGGAGCCGGCGCTCGTGCTCCCGGTGCGCACAGGCCAGGACTTCGCCTGCGGGCTCAGTACCGGCGCGCGTACCCCCGAACCGGCGGAAGCGCCGGTCCCCAGTTATGACGAGGCTGCGCTTCGTGCGGGTGTTGCGGAGATGCTCAGTGCATCGCTCGCCGCGGCCGAAGGCCCCGTCCTGGACGCCGCCGGCATCCCGATCGATCTCGGTGCCCTCGTGCCGTCCATGAGCACGTGCGAGGGCGGCGGCACGCAGCTCGGCATCGGACTCGAATTCTCGACCGCCGACAATGCGGCGTCCGTGCGGCGCATCCTGGGTGTGTGGGACGCGGCCGGCTACGAGCCAGACCGGGCGATGCAGAACGATATGCGCTACAGCGAGCGACTCCCAGCCCGGAGCCTCAGCATCCGCGACACCACGACGATCGACGGACTCGTACGCATGTCGATCATCTCGGCCTGTTCGCCCGCCGGCGCGCACCCCGAGTGATTGCCGATAATGCACATTATGTCAGTTCGCCGCTCGGAGGGTCCTCCCTCACGAGCCGCTGCAGGCGCGCGTACTCCTCGGCCATCCCCGGGCCCGCGATGCGCGCGTCGCCCGACATTCCGTGAGTGATGACGTCGCGCAGGTACCGACGGTCGGCCTCGTGTCGCGCTCGCGCATCGGTGCCCACCGAGCCGTGTCCTGGGATGAGCACCGCCGCCTGGTGCGCGTACGGCTCGAGTCGTGCCAAGCCGCGCAGGTATGACGGGACGTCATCCGGGTCGAACGGCAGCGGCAGTTCGACGTCGCTCAGCATGTCGCCCGCGATCAGCACGCGCTGGCGCGGCAGCCACACCGCCGTATGCCCGGGCGCATGCGCGTCGTGCACGATGAGCTCGGCGATCACGCCCGGCGGCAGCATCCCCGCCGTGAGAGACGTCGTCGGCGCGACGCATCCCAGCAGCGCCCGCGTGCGCTCCGAGGCGTCCTCCCCCAGGCTCGCCAACAGCGCCGGGCGCTCCGCCTGCGCCACGCGCGCGGTGGCCTCCGAAGCCCAGCGCGGCACGGCGCCGAATCGGTCCGACCAGAGCAGGTGGTCGTGATGCGCGTGCGTGGCGAACCCGCCAACGACGCGCAGCTCGCGCTCGCGCAAGAAGTCGGCGATGGCATCGAGCTCGTCATCATGCCAGGCGGGGTCGATGAGCAACGCCTCGGACTCCCCCACCAGCACGATCGAGTTCGTCTGCATCGTACGGCTCGTCGACACCCACACCCCGGGGGCAACCTCACGGATCAACACGCGCCTCCTGCCTCATGGCGCGCGTCTGCCCCCGGGCACTCCGCACCGGGCATGCACGGCGATCGCCAGAGCGACTACTTCTGCGGCTTGCGCACCCGGGGCGGTCCTTGCGGATCAAACGAACCGCCCTCGTTCACCCAGTCCGAGATGTCCGCGGCTTCCTCCGGCGTGACCGGCTTAGGCTTCCTGCGCCGGAACCATGAGCCCACCGTCTCCGTGATTTTCGACATATCCGCACCATAACAGGATGCACTCCCAGCGGCGCTGCATTGCGCCCTGATCAGGGCTTCCAGAAGCGCGTCCGCCGTGCAGGTGCGCGCTGGTCAGAGCCGCTGAAAGCTCTGCCCGTGCGGCCCGACCAGCGCGAGCGGTTCGCCGTCGACCGCGAGGATCATCCGCCCGTGCGTGTCGACACGCACCTTCGCCGCGATCTCGGGCAGCACTTGGACGCCCTCGAAGCTGATCCAGGTGAGGTTTGGCATCGATTCCTGCATCGCACGCATCATGGCGACGAAGGCGGCGCGGCGCTCTGGCGGCAGGTAGGCGAGCACGGCGGAGTGGAAGACGACGATGTGCGCTCCCGCCGGCGCCTGCGCCACCACCTCGGGGACGCGCTCCACGATGTCGCCGGCGACCAGATGGGGTGGATCCGCGGCGACGAGTTCGGCCGCCGCGTGAAGCCGCGCACGTCGCGCATCGTGCTCGGGCCAGACGAGCGTTTCGAGCCAGTCGAGTTGCTCAGCCTCTCGCAGATCGATCGGATGCAGATCGACGCCCGCGCGCCACGCAATGGTCGGCACCCGTGACGGCACGCTCTCGGCGTCGATCCGGCACGGCAGCACGACGTCGCTGCGACCGCCGGGCGGGTCGAGCCGGGTGATCTCGTCGCCTGGCTCGACGCGGTAACGGTAGCTGTACCGATCGGGATACAGCACGAGCCCCGCGGCAGCACCGGCCTCAACGAGCGCCAGCTCGCCATGCCGCGCGCCGAGGCGCGAGAGCACCGGGAGCAGCACCGCGCAGCGGGCCGCCTCGTTGGTTTGGGTGGAGCGCGCCAACACCACACGGACCACCTCGTCCCATCGCGGGATGAGCCATTCGCGAAGCTGCGTGTACGAACCCAGGGGCGCACCGAGCCAACGGGATGCCGCGAACACGAGGTTCGGCTGCCGCTTCATGCCGGGCAGCACGGCAATCCGCTCGGTCATCTCGTCGTCTTGCGCGATGCCCATCGCCCACTCGAAGTAGATCTGCGAAACGCCGACCGCTTCCTCCTGCGCGAATTGGCGGTAGAGGTCGGAGACGGCTTCGTTCATGCAGCCACGCTAGCGCCCCGGTCCCGGTGTGCTCAGCGACCGGAGGCGTGTGCCACGCGGCGGTTGTGCGCAAAGATCCCCGCGAATGTCGCGGCGGGGCCGAGCAGCACCACGAGCAGCGGCCACTGCCAGGCGACGAGTCCGAGCACGCACGCGCCGAGCACCATCAGGCCGGCGCCCAACGCACGCAGGCCCATCGAGCCCGGCGGCACCGTGCGCGCCCCGCGAAAGTACGGGATGCGGGAGCGCGGATTCGCCCGGATCGTCATGCCGAGGGCGCGCTGGAACAGCAGCACGCCGAGCAGCGCCACGAGCCCGCCGAACACGATCACCCCTCGATCCTAGCTTCGCGACGCGCGGCGATCCTCGGCCCCATCGCTCGCTCGCGCACGCCCCACCGCGGCGCCGCGCCGCGCAACCCCGGCTGCGGTCGCGGCGTCACAGGGGCCGGCTCATACGAAAGTTCGTGAGCGCGACGCCCCCGCTCACCGGGTGTTGCGCGGTCTCGACGACGAGGCCGTGCGCTTCGAAGAACGGCCGCGCGGTGATGCTCACGTTCGCCCAGAGCCGCCGGGCGCCGAGTGCGCGTGCGCGCTCGAGCACCGCCAGCATGAGCGCGCTGCCCACCCCGCGGCGGCCGTGTGTGGGGGCGACGAACATCATGTCGATGTATCCGTCGCCCGCGACGTCGGAGAACCCGGCAACCTCGCCGCTCACCACCGCGACCAGGCTGCTGCGGGCGCACATCGCGCGATTCCAGCGGGCGACGTCGCGGCTGCCCGGGCGCGCCCACGCCGCAATCTGCCGGGCCGAATAGTCGTGGGCCGCGGTGACGGTGACCGCCGCGACGAAGACGTCGAGGGTGGCCTGGGCATCGGCTGCCTCGTACGCGCGGACGCGCGCGGGGTCGGGTGTGGGCACGGGGTCGGGCTCAGGCATCCACACTCCAGCATGCTCCCACGAACCCGGGCACTGTGCGGCGCTCGCGCGCTGCACTACCCTTGCCCCATGCCCCGGGTCATCTTCTTCACGGCGTCGACGCTGAACGGGTTTCTCGCCGATGCGGACGACAACCTCGACTGGCTGTTCGCCGTCGAGCAGGCCCGCGACACCTTCCCCTCCTTCCTCGAGGGCATCGGCGCGATCGTGCAGGGATCGACCACCTACGAGTGGGTGCTCGCGCACGAGGACCTGCTCGCACACCCCGAGAAGTGGCCGGCGTTCTACGGCGCCCGGCCCACGTGGGTGTTCACCACGCGCGAGCTGCCCGGGGTCGCCGGCGCCGACGTGCGCTTCGCCGCCGGTGCGGTGCGCGAGGCGTGGCCCGCGATCGCCGCCGCCGCGGGCGATCGCGATGTGTGGCTCGTAGGCGGGGGCGATCTGGTCGGCCAGTTCGACGACGCCGGTCTGCTGGACGAGATCCGCGTGCAGTTCGCTCCCGTGACGCTCAGCGCCGGGCGGCCCCTGCTCCCGCGCACGATCGATTCGACCCGCCTTCGGCTCGAGGGTGTGGCGCGTAACGGCCAGTTTGCCGAGGTCACCTATCGCGTGCGGCATCCCGAGGCCGAGGCCGAGCCCAAAGCCGGGCCCGAACCCGAGCCCGAACCGACGCCCGCACCGGACGCGCACGGCGCCTGAGCGGCGCGCCCCGGCCTACTCGCCCGCGCCGCCCGGCTCCATGCGTCGCCAGGTGCCGTACTTGGGCTCGAGCCCGTCGCCGGAGGAGGTGCGACGGATGCGGCGCACCATCCACGGCCCGACGTGCTCGCGGTAGTACTGCCAGCCGCGCGGGCCGGATGCGGGCAGGGGTGGCATCGACCACCAGCCGGGATCCGGGTCGTGGCCGATTGCGCCGAGGACGCGGGCGGCGACGCGGTGGTGCCCGCGCGAGTTCATGTGCAGCCGGTCCTCCGACCAGTACCCCGGGGTCGAGAGCTCGCGGTCGGGCCAGTTGAAGGCGCGAATCACATCGTCGCGGCCGACGAAGCTTTCTTCGACCGCGTCGGAGAGCAGATCGCCGCGGCGCTGGATCATGCCCCGCATGGGCAGCTGCTGCGCGGGGTTCGCACCCGAGAGCAGGATCAGCTGCACCCCCTCCTCGTCGCAACGGCGCAGCACCTGCTCGAACGCGTCCACGATGTGCGCAACCTTCGTGCGCGGGCGCAGCACATCGTTGCCGCCGCCGTTGAATGAGAGGTGGGTGGGCGAGAGCGCGAGCGCGCGCTCAAGCTGCTCGTTGACGATCGGCCAGACCAGCTTGCCGCGAATCGCGAGGTTGGCGTAGTCGATGGGCTCGCCGCCGGCATCGGCCCAGCCCTGCGCCACGAGGTCGGCCCAGCCCCGCGTGCGGCCGTCCGGGTGCGCATCACCGACTCCCTCGGTGAATGAATCGCCGATCGCGACGAAGCGAATCTTTTGCACCGCTCTACTTTAGGCGCGCTCGCGCGACGGTTCGCAATATTTCATCGGGCGCCCGCGTGGACGGTCCGCGGCATCCACCGCTGCTGCTTACTCCCCCAGCAGCTCGCGCACGCGGGGTGCGACCTCGGTGCCGTAGAGCTCGATGCTGCGCATCATGTGCTCGTGCGAAAGCGTGCCCGTCGAGAACTTCATGTCAAAGCGCTGGGCGCCAAGCGTGCGCATGGTCGACGCGATCTTGCGGGCCACCGTCTCGGGCGAGCCGACATAGCTCGAGCCCTCCGGGCCGATCTCGTGCAGAAAGCGCGCACGGTTGTATGCCGGCCAGCCGCGCTCGCGGCCGATCGTGTTGTGCATCGCCTCGAATCCCGGGTACGCCTCCTCCTGCGCCTGTGCGTCGGTATCGGCGACGTGGCCCGGCGAGTGCACGCCGATGGGATGCGGCTGCCCGCCGAACGAGTCAACCGCGCGGTGGTACAGATCGACGAACGACCCAAAACGCTCTGCGGGTCCGCCGATGATCGCGAGCATCAGGCCGAGGCCGTGGCGCGCCGTGCGCACCACCGACTCGGGGCTGCCGCCCACGCCCACCCAAGCCTTCAGCCCGCGCTCGGTCTTGGGGTAGACATCGGCGGCGTCGAGCGCCGCCCGCGTCGTGCCCTGCCAGGTGACCGGCTGCTCGGTGAGCAATCGCGTGAACAGCTCGAGCTTCTCCTCGAAGAGCACCTCGTAGTCGCGCAGCTCGTAGCCGAACAGCGGGAACGATTCGATGAACGAGCCCCGGCCGACGATGATCTCGGCGCGGCCGTTGGAGACGGCATCCAGCGTCGCGAAGCGCTCGTACACGCGCACCGGGTCATCGCTCGAGAGCACGGTCACCGCGGTGCCGAGGTGGATGCGCGTGGTGCGCCCCGCGGCCGCGGCCAGCACGATCTCGGGGCTCGAGATGGCGAACTCGGGGCGGTGGTGCTCCCCCACCCCGAAAAACGCGAGCCCCACCTCGTCGGCGAGCACCGCCTCGTCAACGACGTTACGGATCGTCTCGGCATCCGAGAGCAACCGGCCGTCGGCGTCGCGGGTGACGTCGCCGAACGTGTCGAGCCCGAGCTCGATGTCGGCGGGGTTGATCGGGCTGCGGGTGGCCTGCGTCTGCATGGGCGGCGCTCCTTCTGCTGTTCATACGGGTGTAACCGGATGCTCGCGGCGGCTTTCCCGGGGTGCGTTCGCGTACCCCGTACCGCGCCGCGCACCTCGCGCCGGCCTCCCCACGAGCGTAGGGTGCTGCGCATGACGGCGCCACGCTCTGAGCCACGGCCCCCTTCCGCATCGGGCGGGAGGTTCGCCGACCGGACCGACGCGGGGACACGCCTCGCGCCCCTCGTTGCGCAGGGCGTGACGCGAGGCGCCATCGTGCTCGGGATCCCGCGGGGCGGCGTCGTCGTGGCGGCTGCGGTCGCCGATCGGCTCGAGCTGCCGCTCGGGGTGGTGGTCGTGCGCAAGCTCGGTGCGCCCGGCAACGAGGAGTACGCCGTGGGCGCGATCGCCGAAGGCGTGCGCGTGCTCGACGAGCAGAGCGTGCGCGCGCTGGCGCTCTCCGAGGACGCGCTCGGGGTCGTGGAGGCCCGGGAGCGCGAGGAGCTCGCGCGGCGCGCGTCGCGATACGCGGCGGGGAATGCCGCCGACCTACGCGGGCGCGAGGTCGTGATCGTCGACGATGGGATCGCCACGGGATCGACCGCGATCGCCGCATGCCGGGCCGTCAGGGCACGCGGCCCCGCACGCATCGTGCTGGCCACACCGGTCGCCCCGGCGAACTGGCGTCCGCCCACCGGAGTGGTGGACGCATACCTGTGCCTCGTGCCGGCGCCGGATTTCTGGGCGGTCGGGCAGTTTTACGAGCGGTTCGAGCAAACCAGCGACGCCGAGGTCGAGCGGCTGCTCGGCGCGACACCGAACGAGTGACAGCCCCCGGATCGTCAGCTCCCCCAACGGCGCCGCTTCTCGAGCTCGACGTCGAAGGTGGCCGCCCCGGAGGCGCCGACGCTCAGCCGAGCAGCGTGGCCCGCAGCGTGTCGAGCCCGACGCCGCCCAGATCGAGCGCGCGCTTGTGGAACGCCTTGATGTCGAACGCGGCGCCCTCGCGGGCCCGCACCTCATCGCGCACGTTCTCCCACAGCCGCTGGCCGACCTTGTAGCTGGGCGCCTGCCCGGGCCAGCCGAGGTAACGGTTCACCTCGTAGCGCACGAAGGCCTCCGGCATGTTGACGTTGCCCATCATGAACTCGAGCGCGTACTCGGCATCCCACACCCCGGTGCCATCCAGGCGCGGCTTGCCAAGGTGCACACCGATGTCGAGCACCACGCGCGCGGCGCGCATCCGCTGCCCATCCAGCATCCCGAGCCGATCCGCAGGATCGTCGAGGTACCCGAGCTGCTCCATCAGCCGCTCCGCGTACAACGCCCAGCCCTCGGCATGGCCCGACGAGCCGGCAAGCAGGCGCCGCCAGCTGTTGAGCTGCGCACGGTTCGCCGTCGCCTGGCCGATCTGCAGGTGATGTCCGGGCACACCCTCGTGGTACACGGTGGTGAGCTCGCGCCACGTATCGAACTCGGTCACGCCCTCCGGCACCGACCACCACATGCGGCCTGGGCGCGAGAAGTCCTCGCTCGGCCCGGTGTAGTAGATCCCGCCCTCCTGCGTCGGTGCGATCAGGCACTCGAGCGTGCGGATCTCGTCGGGAATATCGAAGTGCGTCGCCGCAAGGCCCGCCACCGCGCGGTCGCTCGTCTCCTGCATCCACCGCTGCAGCGCCTGCGTGCCGTGCAGCTTGCGGGAGGCATCGTTCTCGAGAAACTCGATCGCCTCCTGCACGGTGGCGCCGGGCTTGATCTCGTTGGCGATCGCCTCCTGCTCGGCGACCATGCGGGCGAGTTCCTCGATGCCCCATTCGTAGGTCTCATCGAGGTCGACGGTCGCGCCGAGGAAGCGGCGCGACGCGAGGGCGTACATCTCGCGCCCCACCCCATCACGCTCGCCGGCCACGGGGACGAGGTCACCGCGCAGAAACTGCGCGAGTCGGTCGTATGCGCCGCGGGCCGCGTCGGCGTTGGCGCGCAGCTCGCGGCGCAGCGCGGCGGGCAGCTCGCCCGCGGTCGGGGATGCCTCGGCGGCAAACGTCGCGAAGAACCCATCGCCGTCCGTGTACCGGGCGATCTGCGTGATCACCTCCGTCACCTGCCGGCGCGCGGGCACGACGCCCTCGCGGATACCCTCGCGCAAGGTCTCGACGTAGCCGTCGATCGCCTCGGGCAGCGCACGCATGCGGTGCGCGATGGTCGCCCAGTCTTCTTCGGTCTCTTGCGGCATCAGGTCGTAGACCGAGCGCAGCTGCTGGGCCGGCGATTCGATGACGTTCAGATCGCGCAGATGGGTCTTCGCGTCGAACTGCTCGAGCATGAGGCCGAGGTCGGATGACAGATCGGTCTTGGTCACCACGTCCACCTCGTCGACGGGCTCGAGTGCCCCGAGCGCTGCGACCGTGCGCCGCGCCGCGGCCGCAAGCGCATCGTGGCCCGCCGGCGACTGATCCGCGTGGCGGTCATTGGCGGCGGTGCGCCCGACATAGGTGCCGACCTCTGGCACCTGCGCTACGAGGGTGTCTACCCATGCCTCCGCAACCTGGTCGATCGCGGTCTGGGGTCGCTGCGCACTGGTCATGCTTCGAGCCTACGACCGCGCAGAACGCGCCGCCAATCGCCCCTCGGCCGGTGCGCCGATCGCGCTAGTGTGCGGCCTCGTCCCAGTTGGCGCCGCGGCCCAGCTGCACATCGAGCGGCACCGACAGCTGCGCCGCGCCCGCCATCTGCTCGCGCACGATCCGCTCTGCGGCATCCCACTCCCCCGCCGCGACCTCGACGACGAGCTCATCGTGGATCTGCATGAGCACCCGCGAGAGCAGGCCCTCCGCCTTGATGTCGGCGTCGATGCGGCACAGCGCGATCTTCATGATGTCTGCGGCGCTGCCCTGAATCGGGGCGTTCAGCGCCGCGCGCTCTGCGTTCTCGCGCTGCACGCGGTTCGTGCTGTTGATGTCAGGGAACGGGCGACGCCGCCCGAAGATCGTCGTCGTGTACCCGTCCTCCTTGGCCTGCATCACCGAGCCGCGCAGGTAGTCACGCACGGCGCCGAAGCGCTCGAAGTAGCCCGTCATCAGCGATTTCGCCTCGGACTGATCGATGCGCAGCTGCTTCGCGAGGCCGAATGCGCTCAGTCCGTACACCAGCCCGTACGACATCGCCTTCACCTTGGTGCGCATTGCCGGCGTGACCTCTGCCGTCGCCACCCCGAACACCTGCGCACCCACGTAGCGGTGCAGGTCCTCCCCCGCGTTGAATGCCTCGATCAGACCCGGATCGCCCGAGAGGTGCGCCATGATGCGCATCTCGATCTGCGAGTAGTCGGCTGTCAGGAGCGTCTCGTACTCCTCGCCCACGTGGAACGCGGCGCGGATGCGACGGCTCTCTTCCGTGCGCACCGGGATGTTTTGCAGGTTGGGGTCGGCGCTCGAGATGCGTCCCGTCGTGCTTCCCGTCTGCACGTACGTCGTGTGGATGCGGCCGGTGTCGTCGATCGCGGCGTCCAGCGTCTCGATGATCTGCCGAAGCTTCGTCGCCTCCCGATGCTGCAGCAACAGATCGAGGAAGGGATGCGGGTTGCTCTCCTGGAGCTTCACCAGCTCGGCGGCGTCGGTCGAGTGCCCGGTCTTCGTCGCCCGCGTCTTGGGCATCTCGAGCTGGGTGAACAGCACCTCCTGCAGCTGCTTGGGCGAGCCGAGGTTCACCTCGCGCCCGATCACCTCGAAGGCGCGGGCCGCAAGCTCGCTCGCGCGGGCCGCAAGCTCGACGGAGAAGGTCGAGAGCTGCTCGTGTGAGACGGCGACGCCGGCAAGCTCCATTCGGGCAAGCGCCATGAGCGTCGGCATCTCGATGTCGACCAGCACGCGAAGCGAGCCCGGGTCGAGTTCGTCGCGCAAGGCATCGGCGACCCGCAGCGCGTACCAGGCGTGCAGCGCGGGGCTCGGTTCCTCGGTCTCGGAGATCAGCTGGTTCGGGTCGCCCTGCGGCAGCGTCTCGCCGAGGAAGCGGTCGACGAGGTCGGCGAGCGTCTTATCGGGCAGGGTGGGCGTGCGCACCCAGCCCGCGATCAACGTGTCGAACGCGAGGCCGGCGATCGCGACGCCCGCGCGACTGAGCGCACGCACCTGCGGCTTCGCGTCGTGGAAGATCTTCGGCGCATCCGATGCCAGCCACGCCTCGAACGGTGCGACATCCACGCTGCCGATCGTCCACGGCAGCTCCACCGCCTCGCTCGCGGTCGCGAGCCCCGCCGAGACGATCCTGCCGCCGATCGTGCGCACTTCGACGGCGATCCCCAGCGGGCTGGATGCGGTGGCGCGCACGAGCCAGGCCTCGAGTTCTTCGTCGAGCAGGCCCTGCACGGTCGGTGCGGTGATGGATGCCGCACCCGCAGCACCAGGGACGCTGCCGGCATCGATCCCCTCCAAATCGAGCACGCGCTGGAGCATCGTCTTGAACTCGAGCCGCGCGAACACATCGCGAACGGCGCTCGCGTTCATGGGCTGCACCGCCAGCTCCGCGGGCCCGACCGGGAGCTCGACATCGTTGACGAGGCGGTTCAGGCGGCGATTGCGCTCGGCGTTCTCGCGATGCTCCCGGAGGTTGGCACCCACGACGCCCTTGATCTCATCGGCGTGGGCGAGGATCTCCTCGAGCGAGCCGAACTGATTGATCCACTTGACCGCGGTCTTCTCGCCGACCTTGGGGATGCCGGGCAGGTTGTCGCTCGTCTCACCGACGAGTGCCGCGATCTCGGGATACTGCTCCGGGCGCACGCCGTACTTCTCGAACACCGCCTCGGGATCGTAACGCTTGAGCTGCGACACGCCCTGCACCGAGGGGTACAAGAGGGTCACATCGTCGTTGACGAGCTGGATGGTGTCGCGATCGCCCGAAACCACGAGCACGTGGTACCCCGCCGCGTCGCCCTGCGCCGCGAGGGTGGCGAGGATGTCGTCGGCCTCGTAGTCCTCCTTCTGCAGCGTCACGATGTTCATCGCCGCGAGCGCCTCCTGCAGGAGGGGGATCTGCCCCTTGAACTCTGCCGGGGTCTCGTTGCGGGTGCCCTTGTACTCGGGGTATTCGCGGGTGCGGAACGATTGCCGCGACATGTCGAACGCGACCGCCATGTGGCTCGGCTTCTCGGCCTTGATGAGGTTGATCAGCATGGCCAGGAAGCCGTGGATCGCGTTCGTGTGCTGGCCATCGCGCGTGCGAAAACTCTCCACCGGCAGCGCGAAGAACGCGCGGTACGCGAGCGAATGCCCGTCGACGATCAGGAGGGTAGGCTTTTCGGAATCCGACACCCCTCAAGCCTACCGGCGGCGCGCGCCCGCCTCGAAGGAGAATTCCGCATGTCGACCGATACCTCCGCGACCCCCACCACCGCCGAGACCGCGCCCGCCGCGAAGCGCTCGCACGGCGGCGACCTCGGCGCGCGCATGGGTCTCGAGGTCACCGAGTTGACCGTTGACCGTGCGGTCGCGACGATGCCCGTCGCGGGAAACACGCAGCCGATGGGGATCATGCACGGCGGCGCATATGTCGTGCTCGGCGAATCCCTCGGCTCGATGAGCGCGAGCCTGCACGCCGGTCCCGGTCGCTATGCGGTCGGCATCGACATCAACGCCACGCACACGGGCTCGGCCCGCTCGGGGATCGTGACCGGCGTCTGCACCCCCGTGCACCTCGGCCGTACGCTCACCGTGCATGAAATCGTCGTCACCGACGAGACGGGGCGCCGCTGCTCGACCATCCGGATCACCAACATGATCCTGGATCGCCCGAAGCAGGCCTGACGCGCAGCAACGAGAAACGGCCCGCATCTGCGGGCCGTTTCTCGTTCATCCTGCGTGGGGGCAGGCTAGTCCTTCTTGGGTGCGAGCTGCTCGATGATCGCCTTCGCCACATCCTGCATGGTCAGTCGGCGATCCATCGAAGCCTTCTGAATCCACCGGAAGGCCTCGGGCTCGGTGAGCCCCATCTTCTCGTTCAGGAGCCCCTTGGCACGATCCACCAGCTTGCGGGTCTCGAAGCGCTCGACGAGGTCGCCGACCTCGGCCTCGAGCGTGATGATCTGCTGGTAGCGGCTCAGCGCGATCTCGATCGCGGGGAGCAGGTCGTTGGGCGTGAACGGCTTGACCACATAGGCGAGTGCGCCGGCCTCGCTCGCGCGCTCGACCAGTTCCTTCTGGCTGAACGCGGTGAGCAGCACGACGGGGGCGATGTGTGCCTTGTTGATGCGCTCGGCGGCGCTGATGCCATCCAGCTGCGGCATCTTCACATCCATGATCACAAGATCGGGGCGAAGCTCAGTGGCGAGGGCCACCGCGGTCTCCCCGTCACCCGCCTCGCCGACAACTTCGAATCCGTTGTCACGAAGGATCTCGACGATGTCGAGGCGGATCAGCGATTCGTCTTCTGCGACGACAACGCGGCGAGGGGTAGCCGCCGCGGGCGGGATGGTTTCTGGCTCAGTCACCCTTGCATCTTACGATATGGTCTTACAGGTACGTGCGCCGGTGTGGCGGAATGGTAGACGCGGGGCACTCAAAATGCTTTGCTCGCAAGGGCGTGCGGGTTCGAGTCCCGCCACCGGTACGTGAAAAAGGCCGTCCCTCGGGACGGCCTTTCACGTGCGACGGGGGTACCCGCGAACGGGCGAACTACGTGCGCGCGGCCGTGTACGCCGGCGCGGCGCCGTGTACGGCATCCCCCACCTTGTGCACACGGATGTCGTTGGTCGAGCCGATGATCCCGGGAGGCGAACCCGAGATCACCACGACTTTATCGCCCACCTGCGCCTTGCCCGACGCCAGCAGGTTCTGGTCGATCTGCAGGTACATCAGGTCGGTGTGCTCGACCCGCTCGACGAGCGTGGTCTGCACGCCCCAGGTCAGCGAGAGCCGGCGGCGGATCCCGGGTTCCGGTGTGAAGGCAAGCATGGGGATGTTGGAGCGCAGCCGCGACATGCGGCGCGCGGAATCACCCGACTCGGTGAAGATGCACAGGTACTTGGCGCGCACGAAGTTCGCCACCTCGACGGCGGCCATGGTGATCGCCCCGCCCTGCGTGCGCGGCGTCATGTTCAGTGGCGCGATGCGCTCGAGCCCGTGCTCCTCGGTCGAATCGACGATGCGCGCCATCGTCTCAACCACCTGCACCGGGTACTTTCCGATGCTCGTCTCGCCACTGAGCATCACCGCATCCGCACCATCGAGCACGGCGTTCGCGACGTCGCTCGTCTCCGCGCGCGTGGGTACGGGGTTATCGATCATCGACTCCAGCATCTGCGTGGCGACGATGACGGGCTTGGCCATGCGGCGCGCGAACTCCACGGCCTTTTTCTGCACGATCGGCACGGCCTCCAGGGGCAGCTCCACGCCGAGGTCTCCGCGGGCGACCATGATGCCGTCGAACGCGTCGACGATCTCTTCGAGGTGCTCGACGGCCTGCGGCTTCTCGATCTTCGCGATCACGGGGATGCGGCGGCCCTCTTCATCCATGATGAAGTGCACCCGCTGCACGTCCTGCGCATCACGCACGAACGAGAGCGCGATCAGGTCGGCGCCGATGCGCAGCGCCCAGCGCAGATCCTCCTCGTCCTTCGCGCTCAGCGCGGGGACGTTCACGGCGACGCCGGGCAGGTTGATGCCCTTGTTGTCGGAGACGTTGCCGGCCACGATCACCCGGGTGGTCACGACCGTGTCATCGGCCGACACCACCTCGACGCGGACCCGGCCGTCGTCGATGAGGAGGAAATCGCCGGGCTTGACGTCGTTCGGAAGCCCCTTGAACGTCGTCGAGACGATCTCCTTCGTGCCCAGGATGTCGTCAGTGGTGATCTTGAACGTGTCGCCGACCTCGAGAAAGTGCGGGCCCGCCGCAAACTTGCCGAGCCGGATCTTCGGGCCCTGCAGGTCGACGAGCACCGCCACCGAGCGGCCCGCGTCCTCCGCGGCCTTGCGCACATGGGCGTAGCTGAGCTCGTGCACCGAGTGCTCGCCGTGGCTGAGGTTCAGGCGCGCCACATCGACGCCCGCATCGATGATCGCTCGCACGGTGGCGAACGTCGAGGTTGCGGGTCCAAGTGTGGCGACGATTTTCGCGCGTCTCATGGCGATGCTCCAGGGTGACTCCAGGGGTGAAGTACGGATGCGGCACTCTCGCACCCGCATCCGTACGTGCCCCAAGCCTACGCGGGGTGTAGGCCGATGGCGACGTCACAGGGCGCAACCGGGAACGGAAGCTCCGATGAACCCATGAGGAACGCATCCACCCTCGCCGCGGCCGCGCGGCCCTCGGCGATCGCCCACACGATCAGCGACTGCCCGCGACCGGCGTCACCGGCGGCGAACAGCCCCGGTTCGTTCGTGGCATAGTGCGCGTCGCGCTCGACGGTGCCGCGCGAGGTGAACCGCACCCCGAGCTGCTCCTCCAGCCCCTGCCGCTCCGGACCGGTGAAACCCATCGCGATCAGCACAAGATCCGCGGGGATCTCGCGCTCGGTGCCGCTTTTTGGCACGCGCCGGCCGTCCACGTACTCGGTCTCGGCCACGCGCAGCGCGCGCACCCGGCCCGTGTCGTCGGCGAGGAACTCGACGGTCGAGGCGAGGAACACCCGCTCGCCGCCCTCCTCGTGCGCGGACTGCACCTCGAACAGGTTCGGCATGGTGGGCCACGGCGAGGCGTCGGTGCGCGATGCCGGCGGCTGCGTGCCGATCGCCAAGTTTGTGACGCTGTGCGCCCCCTGCCGATGCGCCGTGCCGATGCAGTCGGCACCGGTGTCGCCACCGCCGATCACCACGACGTGCTTGCCAGCCGCCGAGATCTGCTCCGGGACATCGTCGCCCGCGACCGCGCGGTTGGATTGCACCAGGTACTCCATCGCGAAGTGCACGCCCGGCAGGTCACGACCGGGGATCGCGATGTCGCGCGGCACCGTCGCGCCCGTGGCGACCACCACGGCGTCGTAGCGCGCGCGCAGCTGCGCCCACGTGATGTCAACACCGATGTGCACGCCCTCGCGAAAGCGCGTGCCCTCCGCGCGCATCTGCCGAAGCCGCGCGGCGATGTGCTCCTTCTCCATCTTGAAATCCGGGATCCCGTAGCGCAGCAGCCCGCCGATGCGGTCGTCGCGCTCGAACACGGCGACCGTGTGGCCGGCGCGGGTGAGTTGCTGCGCGGCGGCCAATCCGGCCGGGCCCGAACCCACGACCGCGACCGTCTTGCCCGTCATCCGGGCGGGCGGCTCGGGTTCGATCCACCCCTTCGCGAACGCCTCATCGGCGATCGACACCTCGATCTGCTTGATCGTGACGGCGGGCTGGTTGATCCCGAGCACGCATGCACTCTCGCACGGGGCCGGGCACAGCCGGCCCGTGAACTCGGGGAAGTTGTTCGTTGCGTGCAGCCGCTCGCTCGCTTCGCGGCCCTCGCCGCGCCGGGTGAAGTCGTTCCATTCCGGAATCAGGTTGCCGAGCGGGCAGCCCTTGTGACAGAACGGGATGCCGCAGTCCATGCACCTGCCGGCTTGCCTGCGAAGCACCGCCTGGTCGCCGGGCTCGTACACCTCCTTCCAGTCCATGATGCGCACGGGAACGGGGCGACGAGCGGGCAGCTCGCGTTCCGTCACCTTCAAAAAGCCTTTTGGATCAGCCACCGGTCACCTCCAGAATTCGGTTCCATGCTCGTTCGCCGTCGGGGTCGATCCCCTCGGCGACGGCTTCGCGACGGGCACGCTGCACCGCCGCGTAATCGCGCGGCACGACCCGCACAAACTCGCCCACAGCCTCGGCGAAGGACGCCAGGAGTCGGGCGGCCACCGCGGAGCCCGTCTCGCGCTCGTGCTCGACGAGCAGGTCGTGCAGCAGCGCCGCATCCGCCTCGTCGAGCTCGCCCAGCAACAACTCCCCCGAAGCACGCGCCTCGCGGTTGAGCTGGCCCGGGTCCAAGCGGTGCACGTACGCCGTACCGCCCGACATGCCGGCGCCGAGGTTTCGGCCGGTGGGCCCCAGGATCACCGCCACGCCACCCGTCATGTACTCGAGCGCGTGGTCGCCCACGCCCTCGGCGATCGCCGTCGCGCCGGAGTTGCGCACGAGGAAGCGCTCGCCAACCACGCCCGAGAAGAACATGTTGCCGCTGGTCGCGCCGTAGCCGATGACGTTGCCGGCGATCACGTTCTCGGAAGGCACGAACCCGGCGGCGCGCGGTGCGCGCACCGCGATCCGCCCGCCGGAGAGCCCCTTGCCGACATAGTCGTTCGCGTCCCCCTCCAACCGCAGGGTGATGCCCCGCGGGAGGAACGCGCCGAACGACTGGCCCGAGGAGCCACGCAGATTCAGCGTGATCGAGTCGTCGGGCATCCCCGCCCCACCGTGCACCCGCGTGACCCGGTTGCCGAGCATGGTCCCGACGGCCCGGGCGGTGTTGCGTACGGGCAGATCGAAGCTGATCGTGCTGGCCCCATCGCGCGCGTCACGAATCACGTCGTCCGCAGCCGCGATCAGCGGGGCATCGAAGTGCTCGTGCAGCCCGTGCTCCTGCTCCCGGGCGTGACGCCGCGGCTCGTCGGGGCCGAACGACGGCCCGACGAGCATCGGCGCGAGGTCGAGCCCACTGGCCTTCCAGTGCTCCACCGCCCCGTCCACATCGAGCACCTCGTTGCGCCCGATCGCCTCGTCGAGCGAGCGGAAGCCGAGGGCGGCGAGGTGCTCGCGCACCTCCTGCGCGATGAACTCGAAGAAGTTCACGACGAATTCGGGCTTGCCCGTGAAGCGCTCGCGCAGCAACGGATTCTGGGTGGCGACGCCGACCGGGCAGGTGTCGAGGTGGCACACGCGCATCATGACGCAGCCCGAGACCACCAGCGGCGCCGTCGCGAAGCCGAACTCCTCGGCACCCAGCAGCGCCGCGATGACGATATCGCGGCCGGTCTTCAGCTGCCCGTCGACCTGCACCACCACGCGGTCGCGCATCCCGTTGAGCATCAAGGTCTGCTGGGTCTCGGCGAGCCCCAGCTCCCACGGTGTGCCGGCATGCTTGAGCGAGTTCAGTGGGCTCGCCCCCGTGCCCCCGTCATGGCCGGAGACGAGGATCACATCGCTCAGCGCCTTGGCGACGCCCGCCGCGACCGCCCCGATGCCCGATTGGCTCACCAGCTTGGTGTTGATGCGCGCCTGCGGGTTCGCGCGTTTGAGATCGAAGATCAGCTGCTTGAGGTCTTCGATCGAGTAGATGTCGTGGTGCGGCGGGGGCGAGATCAGCCCGACCCCCGGGGTGGCGTGGCGGGTGCGCGCGATCCAGGGGTACACCTTGCCGGGCGGGAGCTGCCCGCCCTCCCCCGGCTTCGCGCCCTGCGCGAGCTTGATCTGGATGTCATCCGCGGTCGCCAGGTAGTGACTGGTCACCCCGAAACGCCCCGACGCGACCTGCTTGATCGCGCTGCGGCGCGCCGGGTCTTCCAAGCGCTCCGGGGCTTCGCCGCCCTCCCCCGAGTTCGACTTCGCGCCGAGCGCGTTCATCGCGATCGCGAGCGTCTCGTGGGCCTCCTGCGAGATCGAGCCGTAGCTCATCGCCCCCGTTGAGAAGCGCTTGACGATGGATGCCACGGGCTTGACCTCATCGATCGGCACGGGGCGCCGCATCCCATGCCGGAAGCGGAACAGCCCGCGCAGCGTCTTCAGCTCGGAGGCCTGCTCGTCGACCAGCGCGGTGTACTCCCGGAAGATGTCGTAGCGACGGGTGCGCGTGGCATGCTGCAGCCGGAAGACCGTGTCGGGGTTGAACAGGTGCGGCGGTCCCTCGCGGCGCCACTGGTACTCGCCGCCGTTCCACAGGCGCTCGTGCGCGCGCACCGCTTCATCCTGCGGGTAGGCGTAGTCGTGCCGGGCTTGGTTCTCGGCGGCGACCTCATCGATGCCGATGCCGCCGAGCTTGGTCTCGGTGCCGGTGAAGTAGGCGTCGATGAACGCCTGCGAGAGGCCGATCGCCTCGAAGGTCTGGGCGCCCGCGTACGAGGCCACCGTGGAGATCCCCATCTTGGACATGACCTTCAGCACGCCCTTGCCGAGGGCGTAAATCAGGTTGCGCACCGCCCGTTCGGGGGTGATCCCGCTGATCGCGCCGGTGCGCACGAGATGCTCCACGCTCTCCATCGCCAGGTAGGGGTTCACCGCCGACGCGCCGTAGCCGATCAGGGTCGCGACGTGATGCACCTCGCGCACATCGCCCGCTTCCACGACGAGGCTGACCTTGGTGCGGTTCTCGCCCCGAATCAGGTGGTGATGGATGGCCGAGACCATCAGCAGCGACGGGATCGGCACGAGGTCCTTGTTCGAGTCACGGTCCGAGAGCACCACGTACTCGACGCCGGAGGCGATCGCCCGGTCCACCTCGGCGCACATCTCCGCCAGGCGCGCCTGCATCGTGCCGGGGCCCGCGTCGAAGTGGTACAGCCCGCGAATCGTGATCGCCGAGCGCCCTGGCACCGTGCGGCCGAGGTGCTGGATCTTCGCCAGTTCGTCGTTGTCGATCACCGGAAACTCGAGCGTGACCGCCCGGGCGTGCCCGGGCCCCTCGGCCAGCAGGTTCCGGGTCGGGCCGAGCGCCAGCGCCAGCGAGGTCACGACCTCCTCGCGGATCGCGTCCAACGGCGGATTCGTCACCTGCGCGAAGCGCTGGGTGAAGTAATCGAACAGCAGCCTCGGCCGCTCGCTGAGCACGGCGATCGGGGTGTCGCTCCCCATCGCGCCCAGCGGTTCGGCACCGTGCTGGCCCATCGGGGTGAGCAGGATCCGCACCTCTTCCTCCGTGTAGCCGAAGGTGCGCTGACGCCGGGTGATGGATGCCGCGGGGTGCACGATGTGCTCCCGCTCCGGCAGCTCCGCCAGGCGAATCCGGCCCTCGTCCAGCCAGGCCTGCCACGGCGACATGGTGGCGAGCTCGCGCTTGATCTCCTCGTCGCTGATCACCCGGCCGGCCGCGGTGTCGATCAGCAGCATCTTGCCGGGCTGGAGCCGGCCGCGCCGGGCGATGCGCTCCGGCTCGAAGTCGATCACCCCGCTCTCGCTCGCGATCACGATCAGCCCGTCGTGCGTCTCGGTCCAGCGGCCGGGCCGGAGCCCGTTGCGATCGAGCGTGGCACCGACGAGGGTCCCGTCGGTGAACGTGAGTGCGGCCGGGCCGTCCCACGGCTCCATCTGCATGCCGTGGTACTCGTAGAAGGCGCGCAGCGCGGGGTCCATCTCCGCCTGCTTCTCGTACGCCTCCGGCACCATCATCATGATCGCGTGCGGCAGGCTCCGCCCGCTGAGCGTGAGCAGCTCGAGCACCTCATCGAACGATGCCGAATCGCTCGCGCCGGGCGTGCAGATCGGCAGCAGGGGGCGGATGTCGCCGAGCAGATCGGAGGCGAGCTGCGATTGGCGCGCGCGCATCCAGTTGCGGTTGCCGCTGACGGTGTTGATCTCGCCATTGTGCGCGAGCATGCGCAGCGGCTGCGCGAGCGCCCACGAGGGGAACGTGTTGGTCGAGAACCGGGAGTGCACCACGGCGAGGGTGCTGATCAGGCGCGGATCGCCGAGGTCAGGGAAGAAGGGCTCGAGCTGGTGCGTCGTGAGCATGCCCTTGTAGCCCAGGGTGCGGGCCGAGAGGGAAACAAAATACGCGCCGAGCTGATGCTCGGCGCGTTTGCGCAGACGGAAGGTGCGGCGGTCGAGTTCGACCCCTGCAAGTGCCGGCGTGAAGCTCGTGCCGGGGCGGGCGATGAACAGCTGCTCGAAGGCCGGGCGCGCCTCGTGTGCGAGCGCGCCGAGGTGCGCTTCGTTCGTCGGCACCGCGCGCCAGCCGAGCACGGTGAGCCCCTCATCCTCGGCGATCGCACCGATCTCGCGCTTGATCGCCTCGCGGGCGGCGCGCTCGAGCGGCAGAAAGGCCATCCCCGCGGCGTACTCGCCACGCGGCGGCAGCGCGAAGCCGGCGACGGCCCGCAAAAACTCGTCGGGCATCTGGGTCAGGATGCCTGCGCCGTCACCCGTGCCGGCGTCGGCGCCGATCGCACCGCGGTGCTCGAGATTGCGCAGTGCCGTGAGCGCGGCATCCACGATGTCGCGGCCCGGCGTGCCGCGAAGCGTCGCCACGACGGCGAGGCCGCAGGCGTCCTTCTCGAATGCCGGGTTGTACAGGCCCTGACGGGCCGGGGCGCCTGGTGGTGCTGACTTTATGGATCGGGGTGTCATCGCGACGGTCCTCACGTGATGTTCGCTGTGGGACGTCGTCGGCCCGTGGCAATTGGCAGGAACTTGCAACTGCACCGGGGCGACGCGCGCGGAGGCTCGCGCCTACTTCGTGATCGCGGCTTTGCTCGTGGCTGGGGCCTTGAGCGCACCCACGGGGGGCTCGCTCACATCAACGAAGTCGGATTCGCTGTTTTGCGAGTGTACACCCGCCGGAGCACCCTCCCAGCCACGTCCGGGCCGATACGGGCTCGGCTCGAGTCCGGGGTGGCGCTTCTTCTGCACCACGAAGATCACGAGCCCGAGCACGATCGAGAAGATCGACCACCACACGTTCACGCGCAGGCCGAGGAAGATCTCGGTCGGGTCGATGCGGATGGACTCCCAGACCACACGCCCGGCGCTGTACCAGATCAGGTAGAGCGCGAACAGCCGGCCCCACTGCAGGCGGATGAATTTCTGCCCGGCCCACAGCAGCACGGCGGCACCCAGCAGGTTCCAGATCACCTCGTAGAGGAAGGTGGGGTGAAACAGGGTGCCGGAGGGCAGCCCCGGAGGCCACGCCGGGTTGTCGCGGTCGATCTCGAGACCCCAGGGCAGGGTGGTCGGCAGGCCGAAGAGCTCCTGGTTGAACCAGTTGCCGAAGCGACCGAGCGCCTGCGCGATGAGCATGCCGGGTGCCAGCGCATCGGCGAAGGTCCAGAACCTGATCCCGCTCCAGCGGCAGCCGAGCCACGCGCCCACGGCACCGCCGATGAGCGCGCCGTAGATCGCGATGCCACCCTCCCAGATCCGGAAGACGGCGAAGAAGTCGGCGCCCGGACCGAAGTAGAACGCCGGGTGGGTGAGCACGTGGAAGATGCGGGCGCCGATGATCGCAAGCGGAATCGCCAGCAGGATGATGTCGATCACGATCCACGGCTCGGCCCCGCGCTTGGTCAGCCGCGCGTTGGTGAGAAACGCCGCCACGATGATGCCGACGATGATGCACAGCGCGTAGATGTACACACGCAGGGGTCCGATATCGAAATAGCTGATATCCGGGCTCGGGATGCTCGAGATTACCTGCAGTGCGGCGTTCATCATCGTTCGATCATCCTTGCTGAAGAGTCCGGAGCGTCGTGTGCTCTCTGAAGTCTAGTTCGAGTCCTGTTGTGTCAGTGCGTGCGCGCCGCGCCCTGGGCGAGCTCGCGGGCGGTTCGGGCGATGCCCTCGACGCCCCCATCGCGCAGCGCGCGCACCAGCGCGGTGCCGATGATCGCGCCATCCGCGTACTCGAGCACCCCGGCGACGTGCTCGGCGGTGGAGATCCCGATCCCGACGCACGCACGGGCGGCGCCGTGCTCGCGCAGCCGCCCAACGAGGGTGCGAGCGTTGGCGTCGAGGGTCTGTCGCTCACCCGTGATGCCCATGGTCGACACCGTGTAGATGAAGCCCGTGGACGCCTCGGTGATCATCGCGAGCCGCTCGTCGCTGGAGGTCGGGGCCGCGAGGAAGACGCGGTCGAGTCCGGTGCGCTTGGATGCCGCGATCCACTCCCCTGCCGCCTCCGGCGTGATGTCGGGTGTGATCAGCCCGGCGCCGCCGGCCGCCTTCAGATCGTCGGCGAAGCGGTCGACGCCGTACTGGACGATGGGGTTCCAGTAGCTCATCACCAGAATCGGGGCATCCACCCGCGCCGAGATCTCGCGCACGGCGGTGAACAGATCGCGCAGCTTGAAGCCGGCGGCGAGTGCCGCCTGCGTGGCCTGCTGAATGATCTCGCCGTCCATGACGGGGTCAGAGTACGGCGGGCCGAGCTCGAGGATGTCGAAGCCGTTCTCGATCAGGGCGACGGCGGCGTCGATGCTGGTCTGCAGATCGGGGTAGCCGATCGGCAGGTACCCCACGAGCGCGCCCGCGCGCCGCTCGACGGCCGCGGCCAGTGCCGCCTCGGTGCGCGCGCTCATGCGCCCTCCTGCCTCGGCGCGTCATACAGCTCGAAATACCGCGCCGCGGTGTCCATGTCTTTGTCGCCCCGGCCCGAGAGGCAGATCACGATGGTCGCCTCCGGCCCGAGCTCCTGCCCGATGCGCAGCGCGCCGGCCAGCGCGTGCGCCGACTCGATCGCGGGGATGATGCCCTCGGTGCGCGAGAGCAGGCGCAGCGCCTGCATGGCCTTGTCATCCGTGGCGGGGATGTACTGCACGCGGCCGATCGACGCGAGCCACGCGTGCTCGGGCCCGACGCCCGGGTAGTCAAGACCCGCCGAGATCGAGTGCGACTCGATGGTCTGGCCGTCTTCGTCCTGCAACACGAAGGTCCGCGCACCGTGCAGCACGCCGGGGCGGCCGCGTTCGATGGATGCCGCGTGCCGCGCCGTGTCGATGCCGTCGCCGCCCGCCTCCACGCCGTAGAGCCGCACGCCCTCGTCGTCGAGGAAGGCGTCGAACATGCCGATGGCGTTCGAGCCGCCGCCGATGCACGCGAGGACCGCGTCGGGGAGTGCGCCGGTGCGCTCCACGATCTGGGCACGCGCCTCCTCGCCGATGATCTTCTGGAAGTCGCGGACCATGGCCGGGAACGGGTGCGGTCCGGCAGCCGTGCCGAAGATGTAGTTGGTCGTCTCGACCGAGGCCACCCAGTCGCGATACGCGTCGTTGATCGCGTCCTTGAGGGTGCGCGAACCGGTCGAGACGGCCTTGACCTCCGCGCCGAGCAGCCGCATCCGCGCGACGTTGAGCGCCTGGCGCTCGGTGTCGACCTCGCCCATGTAGATCGTGCAGTCGAGCCCGAACAGCGCTGCGGCGGTGGCCGTGGCGACGCCGTGCTGGCCGGCGCCCGTCTCGGCGATGACCCGGGTCTTGCCGAGGCGCTTGGTCAGCAGCGCCTGGCCGAGCACATTGTTGATCTTGTGCGAGCCGGTGTGGTTGAGGTCTTCGCGCTTGAGAAACACGCGTGCGCCGCCCGCGTAGGCGGCAAAACGCGGCACCTCCGTGAACGCGGAGGGCCGACCCGCGTAGTCGTGGAGGAGCCCGGTGAGCTCGGCCTGGAACGCGGGGTCGACGATCGCGCTCTCGTACACGGCGGTGAGTTCGTCGATCGCCGCGATCAGCGACTCGGGCATGTACCGCCCGCCGAACTCGCCGAAGAAGGGGCCTTTCACCTCACGCAGGCTCATGCGAGCGCGCCTCCTGGGAGCTTGTTGCGGGACGCCTCGATGAACGACGTCAACGTGGCGACCGGGTCGCTCGTGACCAGGGCCTCACCGATGAGCACGACATCCGCGCCCGAGCGACGGTAGTGCACGACGTCGTCGACGCCGAGCACTGCGGACTCGGCGATCTTGATCACGCCGGCGGGGATGCGACCGGCGAGGCGCCCGAAGAGGTCGCGGTCGAGGTTGAAGGTGTTCAGGTCGCGGGCGTTCACGCCGATGAGCTGAGCGCCGAGATCGATCGCGCGCTCGAGTTCCTCGGCGCTGTGCGTCTCGACCAGCGGGGTCATCCCCAGCTGGAGGATGAGCTCGTACAGCTCGCGAAGCAGCGGCTGCTCGAGGGCGGCCACGATCAGCAGCACGAGATCGGCGCCGGCGGCGCGCGCCTCGAACACCTGGTAGCGCGTGGCGATGAAGTCCTTGCGCAGCACCGGGATGTCGACGGCGGCGCGCACGGCCTCGAGGTCGGCCAGGCTGCCCTTGAATTTGCGGCCCTCGGTGAGCACGCTCACCGTGCTCGCGCCGCCGATCTCGTACAGGCGAGCGAGCTGCGCCGGATCGGGGATCTCTGCGAGGTCACCGCGTGAGGGGCTTGCGCGCTTGACCTCGGCGATCACCTTCACGGCGTCACCGGGTGCGAGCGCGCGGAGGGCATCTCGTGGGGCGGGCGCGGCAAGCGCTGCGCGCTCGAGCACCGCGAGCGGCGTCCGCGCCTCCCGCGTCTGCGCATCCTGCACCGCGCCGGCCGTCAGGTCGGCGAGCACGATCAGTGTGCCTTCGCTGAAACCTTGCTGCCGCCAACGCCGTAGCCGACGAGCTTCAGCACCCAGCCGACGAGCAGACCGACAACGAGCAGACCGGCGGAGGCGTACACGACGGTGGGCGCATCGAGGAAGAACGCAACCGTGCCGATGGCAATGGCGAGCAGCATGATCGTCACCGCGATCCACGCTGCGGGCGAGTGGCCGTGACCGGGGTCTGCAATGGGGTTGCTCATGTTGCTCCTTCGATGGTTCAGGGACAGTCTAGCGGGCCGGGGGTGGGGTGTTTACATCGTCGATGTCGGTCGGGTCAATGCCCTTCGACAGGCCGTCCCAGCCGTCGATCGCGTCGACCGGACCCGCGCTGCGCGGGGCGGAGGCATCCGATGCCGCGAAGCGCCGACCACTGCGGCGCCAGTGCCGCGCAGAGACGACGATGAAGATCCCGAACAGGGCGAGCACGGCCGCCGCGCCCAGGGTGATGGTGGCCCACGCCGTCGAGGTGATCTGGGCGATGAGCGCGCCGATCGATTCGTTGCCTGAGATGAACGTCGCCTCGGTGACCGTGGATGCGACCGCGGTGATGGGCGCCGCGAATGCGAGCGGCGCGGTCATCGCGATGAGCACGACGCCGATCGCGAGCGTGAGGAAGCCGAACACGATCCGCAGCACCGGGCCGACGATCGCGAGGGCCGCGGCCAGCGCCATGGCGGCCAGCGACAGCGGGGCGAGCACCGGCAGCGCCGCGGCACCGGCGACCTCGAGGGGGTGCTCGGTGACCTCGTGCAGCTCGACGAAGTACCAGGGCTGGGTCGAGGCGATCAGCCCGATCGCGCCCATGAGCAGCACGCCGAGCACCGAGCTCATCCGGGCGCGAGCCAGCGCGGGCGCCTGCAACTTCGCGTTCATTCCATCCTCCACACGCGCGTGGCAGCGCACGCGCTCATTCGGCCCTGCGCAGGGTGTTGGCGATGGCGATGGCGCGCAACGGCGCGGCGGCCTTGCTGACCGCCTCCTGCTGTTCGGTGGCTGCCACCGACTGCGCAACGATTCCGGCGCCCGCCTGCACGGTAGCCGCATCGCCGACGATGGTGGCCGTGCGAATGGCGATGGCCAGATCCGCGTCGCCCGAGAACGAGAAGTAGCCGACCACTCCCCCGTAGACGCCGCGCGCGGCAGGCTCCAGCTCGTCGATGATCGCGAGCGCCCGCGGCTTGGGCGCCCCGGAGAGGGTGCCGGTGGGGAAGGTCGCCCGGAACACGTCGACCGGCGAGGTGCCGGGTCGCAGCTCGGCCTCGACGGTCGAGACGATGTGCATGATGTGGCTGAAGCGTTCGATGCGCATGTGCTCGGTCACCTGCACGCTGCCCGGCCGAGCCACGGCGGCAAGATCCGCAGACGCAAGCTCGACGAGCATCTCGTGTTCGGCGCGCTCCTTCGGATCCGCCAGCAGCTCGGCGGCGAGGGCGGCGTCGCGCTCCGGGGTCTCGCCCCGCGGTCGCGAGCCCGCGATGGGATGCGTGCGGGCTCGGCCGCCCGAGATGCGCACGAGCGCCTCCGGCGACGAGCCGACCACGTGGTAGTGCGCACCCTGGAGGTCTTGCAGATTCAGCAGGTACATGTACGGGCTGGGGTTGAGCGTGCGCAGCACCCGGTAGACATCGAGCGGGGACGCCGTCACGGTCGTGTCGAAGCGCTGCGAGAGCACGACCTGGGCGACCTCCCCGGCATCCACGAACGCCTGTGCGCGATCGACGGCGGCCATGTACTCGGCGGCGGAGGTGCGGGCGGTGAACACCGGTGCCGCATCGAGGTCGACGCGCTCGAGCACGGCCTCCGTCGGCGCCGCGAGCTGCGCCTGCAGCCTGTCGAGGCGCGCCTGCGCGTCGGCCCAGAGCACATCGCCGTCGTGTGTGTCATCGTTGAGCGCGTTGGCGACCAGGTGCACCATCCCGCGGGCGTGATCGATGGCAACCAGATCCGCGACGAACGCCAGGGCTTGTCCGGGCACCGGGATCTCGGCGGGCGGGCCCGCCTGCAGCGGCACGAGTTGGCGCACCGCATCCCAGCCGATGAAGCCGACGAGCCCGCCGGTCAGCGGCAGCTGATGGCGCAGGGCCTCGGATGCCGCGGCCGGAGCGCTCCAGCGTTCGTGCAGCGCTCGAACCGCCTCCAGCGGGGCGAGCGTCTGCTCGGTGCCGAGCGCGCGCACGCGACCCAGTCCGAGGTCGATCCACGCGGCGGCCGGGCCATCCTGCGTGAGCACGCCGAACGCGGCCGCGCCGACGAAGCTGTACCGCGACCAGACCCCGTGCTCGGCGGACTCCAGCAGGAACGTTCCCGGTGCGCCGTTGGCGACCTTGCGGTAGACGCCGAGGGGGGTCTCGCCGTCGGCGAAGAGGGTGCGCACGACGGGGATGACCGCCGCCTCCGCGAGCAGCGCGTCGAACTCCGCGCGCGTGGTGTCAGCCACGGCCGTCTTCCGCCGCGTCGGGGGCACCGCTGCACGCGTGCAGGTCCCCGTCATCGAAGCACGTGCGGGTGCCCGTGTGGCAGGCGACACCCACCTGTTCGACCTTCACGAGGATGGCATCGCCGTCGCAGTCGAGCCGCACCTCCCGCACGTACTGGACATGCCCGGATGTGTCGCCCTTGCGCCAGTACTCCTGGCGCGAGCGCGACCAGAAGGTCACCCGGCCCGTGGTCAGCGTGCGGCGCAGCGCCTCGGCATCCATCCACGCGAGCATGAGCACCTCGCCGGTGTCCCACTGCTGGATGATGGCGGCGACAAGGCCGTTCTCACCGAATGCGACGCGGTCGATCCGGGAGTCAAGATCGCGAGTCATCTGACCGAGATCCCCTCCGCCGCCATGGCGGCCTTGACCTGCCCGATGGTGAGGTGCCCGCTGTGGAACACGCTCGCCGCGAGCACCGCATCGGCGCCCGCCTGGATCGCCGGGGCGAAGTCGCGCGCCTCGCCCGCGCCGCCGGAGGCGATCACCGGGACGGACGAGACCTCGCGCACCAGCCGCACGAGCTCGAGGTCGAAGCCCTCGCGCGTGCCGTCGGCGTCGATGGAGTTCACGAGCAGCTCGCCGGCCCCGCGCTCGATGGCCTCGCGGGCCCAGTCGATCGCGTCGAGGCTGGTCTCTTTGCGCCCGCCGTGCGTGGTGACGACGAAGCCGGAGCGGGTGCTCGGTGAGCGCTTTACATCGAGCGAGAGCACGAGCACCTGCGCGCCGAACCGGTCGGCGATCTCGCCGATCAGCGCCGGGCGGGCGATGGCGGCCGAGTTCACCCCCACCTTGTCGGCGCCCACGCCCTGCAGCCGTGCCACGTCTTCCGTGCTGCGCACCCCGCCACCGACGGTGAGCGGGATGAACACCTGCTCGGCAGTGCGGCGCACGACGTCGTAGGTCGTCGCGCGCTCGTCGACAGTCGCGGTCACGTCGAGGAACGTGATCTCGTCTGCGCCCTCCGCGTAGTAGCGGGTGGCGAGCTCGACGGGATCGCCGGCGTCGCGCAGATTCTCGAACTTGACGCCCTTGACCACGCGGCCGTCGGCGACGTCGAGGCAGGGAATCACACGGCTGGTCACGGTCACGGCTGGCTCACAATCGGGCGGCGTGGATGGCGGTCACGAGAATGGCGCGGGCGCCGAGCGCGTAGAGCTCGTCCATCACGCGGTTCACGCCCTTGCGCGGGATCATCACCCGCACCGCGACCCACTCGGGGTCGCGCAGCGGCGAGATGGTGGGCGATTCGACGCCCGGGGAGACCGCGGTCGCGGCATCCAGAAGGTGCACGGGCAGGTCGTAATCGACCATGACGTAGCGGTGCGCGACCAGCACGCCGCGCAGGCGACGCAGCAGCCGCTGGGTGCCCTCCGCCTCGATGGGCGCACCGATCATCACGGCCTGCGACTTGAGGATGACGGGCCCGAAGATCTCGAGCCCCGCCTGGCGGAGGGTGGTGCCGGTGGAGACCACATCGGCCACCGCGTCGGCGACGCCGAGGCGGACCGCCGATTCGACGGCGCCGTCGAGCGGGACGAGCTTGACGCTCACGCCGTGCTCGACGAGGAAGTCTTCGACGAGCCCCGGGTAGCTGGTGGCCACGCGCAGGCCCTCGAGGTCGCTCAGCTCGGTGAAACGGCCCGGCTCGGCCGCGAAGCGGAATGTCGAGGTGCCAAAGCCCAGGTCCTCGATCTCGCGCGCCTCGGAGCGCACATCGAGGAGCAGATCGCGGCCGGTGATGCCCACATCGAGCGCGCCGGCGCCGACATAGGTCGCGATGTCGCGGGGACGGAGGTAGAAGAATTCGACATCGTTGGCGGGATCGATGACGTGGAGGTCTTTGGGATCACGGCGACCGGTGTAGCCGGCCTCGGTGAGCATTTCGGCGGCTACCTCAGCGAGGGAGCCCTTGTTCGGCACTGCGATACGCAACATTGATGCGGATGCTTTCGTCTGGAAGGAACTGTGTGACGGGGTCACCGCGGCGAAAGACTCGCTGCGGCGGCTCAGAGATGTCGGTAAACGTCCTGCAGGGACAGACCCTTCGCGATCATCATCACCTGGAGGTGGTAAAGCAGCTGCGAGACCTCCTCGGCCAGCGCATCGGACGACTCGTATTCGGCGGCCATCCACACCTCGGCCGCCTCTTCGACGATCTTCTTGCCGATGCTGTGGACACCGGCGTCAAGCCGCGCCACGGTGCCCGATCCCTCGGGTCGTTCGATGGCGGTGCGGCTGAGCTCGTGGAAGAGTTCGTCGAAGGACTTCACTCCCCCAGCGTACCGCGCCCGCGGAGGCTGTTTCCGCGCGCGGCGCGCGCCGGCTCAGTGCGGGTGCGAATGCGCGATCGCCGCCTCGCGCAGGCGGGCGATGGCAAGACCGGGATGCTCCGCGCCGAACACGCTCGAACCGGCGACGAAGGTGTCGGCCCCGGCCTCGGCGGCCTGCACGATCGTGGACTCGGTGATGCCGCCGTCGACCTGCAGCCACACCGCGGAGCCTCGGCGGCGGACCTCGCCGGCCAGGAGGGCGAGCTTGGGCATCGTCTCGGGCATGAACGACTGCCCGCCGAAACCGGGCTCGACGGTCATCACGAGCACCTGGTCGAACTCGTCGAGCATCTCGAACACCGGCTCGATCGGGGTGCCGGGCTTGACCGCCACCCCCGCGCGGGCGCCGATCTCGCGCAGCCTCCGCGCCAGCCAGACCGGATCGGTGGCCGCCTCGATGTGGAAGGTGACCGAAGCCGCACCGAGCTCGGCGTACCCGGGCGCCCAGCGCTCGGGATCGCTGATCATCAGGTGCACATCGAGCGGCACCGGGCTCGTGTCTTGGATGCGACCGACCATCTGCGGGCCGAAGGTCAGATTCGGCACGAAGTGGTTGTCCATGACGTCGACATGCGCGAAGTCGGCGTCGGCGATACGGCCGAGCTCACGCTGCATGTTGACGAAGTCGGCGGCCAGGATGCTGGGATTGATACGCACCCACCCATTATGGCTGGCGCCGGGCTCCGCCCCCGCCGGGCGCGGAGCCTACGGCGCGGCCGCCGCATCCACCCGTCGAAACAGGCTGATGAACATGGCATCGGTGCCGTGGCGGTGCGGCCACAGCTGCACGTGGCCGTCGGCGCTGTTCTCGACGATGTCGATCTCGGACGCGCTGACCCGGCGGATCGCCTCCGCCGTATCGAGCGGTTCGATCGCGTCGCCGAGCACCCGCCGCGCCTCTGCCACGACCGAGCTCGTCTCGGCCAGGTGCGGCGAGCAGGTGACGTAGGCGAGCACGCCGCCGGGCGCGAGCGAGGCGAAGCCGGCGAGGAAGAGCTCCTGCTGCAGCTTCGAGAGCTCGGGGATGTCGCTCGGCTGCTTGCGCCAGCGCGCCTCCGGGCGCCTCCGGAGGGCACCGAGGCCCGTGCACGGGGCATCCACCAGCACGCGATCGTAGCCCACGGGGTGGTGCGTGTGGCGCTCGCGCCCGTCTTCCTCACTTACCGGCACCGACAAGGGCACCGGGGCGACGGCGCGGCGCACGAGCCCGGCACGCGCGGGCGAGACCTCGTTCGCGTCGAGCGTGGCGCCAGAGCGCAGCGCGTCGGCGGCGAGCAGCGCGGTCTTGCCACCGGGGCCGGCACACAGATCGGGCCAGCGCTCGCCCGGCCGCACCGGCGTGACGGCGGTCAGCGCGAGCGCGGCCAGCTGCGAGCCTTCGTCCTGCACCCGCACGCGCCCCTTGGCGCCGCGCACGATCCCCTCGGGGTCACCGCCGCCGAGGCGGAAGCCGTAGGGCGAGAACGCGGTGCGCTCCGCGCCCTCCGGCACCGAGGCGAGGCCCGGGAGGGCGATCATCGTCACGCGGGGGGCCAGGTTGTCGGCGGCGAGCAGCGCGTGCAGCTCATCGGCGCGGCCCTCGGCAGCGAGCGAGCGACGCAGCGCGCGCACCACCCAGACGGGATGCGCGTGCTCGAGCGAGAGCCGCTCGTCGTCGGAACGCGCGGTCGCGAGCACCCGTTCGAGCCAGGCCTCCGGGGTGTCGCGCGAGATGGTGCGCAGCACCGCGTTCACAAAGCCGGTGGTGGCCTGGCCGCTCACGGTGCGGGCGAGTGCGACAGACTCGTTCACCGCCGCGTGCGCGGCGACGCGGGTTGCCAACAACTGGTGTGCGCCGAGCCGGAGGGCATCCAGCACGGGCGCGTCGATGCGGTCGGTCGATCGCGCGGCCGCGATGGCGATCACGGCGTCGTAGTACCCGAGCCGGCGCAGGGTCCCGTACGTCAGCTCCGTGGCGAGGGCCGCATCGGCGGCGTTCAGCCCCGCGCGCTCGATCGCGCGCGGGAGCAGGAGGTTGGCGTAGGCATCGGCGTCGTTGACGGCCCGGATCACCTCGAACGCCACCGTGCGTGCGGTGGCGCGTGGCGCCGGACGTGTGGCCGCGCGCGATCCCTGGCTGGAGCCGCCGCGGCGCTGCTGCGCCCGCGGGTGGGCGTCCCGTGGCGGTCGCCCCCGTCGCGCTCCCGAGTTCTCCCCGGGGCGCGCGGAATCATCGCGGTGCGGATGCCGGGGCTCAGTCATGGTGTTCCGTCACGTCTTCAGGGTTCCAGATCTCTGTCTCGGGGGTCTCGGTGCGCAGCCCGCGCCACCAGGCGGCCGCGTCCATCGCGCTCTTCCCGTCGGGCTGCACGCGGCGCAGTCCGATCGCGGTGGTGCCGGTGCCGACGAACAGCTCGCCGCCCTCGAACGCGAACTGCCCCGGTGCCAGCTCGCGCGCCACCGACTCGGGCGACGCGGTGAACGCCTCGAGAATCTTCAGGCGCGCGCCGTCGACGCGCGTGTGCGCGCCGGGCTCGGGGGTCGTGCCGTGGATGCGGGCGAGGACTGCGTCTGCGGGATCCGCCCAGCGCACGCGGCCGTCGGTGGCGCCGAGCTTCGGCGCGAAGCTCGGTGCACCCAGCTGCGGTGTCGCGACCGCGGTGCCCGCGGCGAGCGAGTCGACCACGTCGGCAAGCACCTCCGGCCCCACGGAGTCGGCGAGCTCGGCAAGCACGCTGCCGGCGGTGGCGTCGGGGCCGGGGACGAACTCCCGCATGGCGAACACGTCACCGGCGTCCATCGCCGCCACGAGCTGAAACACCGACACGCCGGTCACTGCGTCGCCGGCGATCAGGGAGTGCTGCACGGGGGCGGCGCCGCGCCACGCAGGCAGGAGCGAGAAGTGCAGGTTGATCCAGCCGAGCCGGGGCAGCGAGAGCAGCGGTTCGCGCACGAAGCCGCCGTAGGCGACGATCACGCCGAGCTCGGCCCGCGCATCGGCGACGAAACGGGTCGCCTCCTCGTCGAGCCGGTTGGCCTTGTGCACGGGGATGCCGAGCTCGGCCGCCGCGTCGGCGACCGGGGATGCGGTCAGCACCCGCTTGCGCCCGAGCGGCGCATCGAGACGCGTGAGCACCCCGACCACCTCGTGGCGGGCCGCGAGTCGGCGCAGCGATGGCACGGCCACCGCGGGGGTTCCGGCGAACACGAGTCGCATCGAGGGCTCCGGGATTCTGTCGGTCAAAGGGCTGGATCGGTGCTGCGGCGACGCCGCCGCGCTGCCGCTCAGAGCTGCAGCTCCGGGTCGTCCAGGCGCACCTTGAGTGTATTGCGCTGCCGCCGGGGCGGCGTCGCCGGGTCGATGCTGCGCCGCGCCACCGGGCGAGCCGGACGCCTGTTGCGAATCGCGGCGGCGACGAGCGAGGCGCGCAGGGATGCCGCGACCTCGGCCCCCTGCGCGTATTCGAATCGCACGAGCGCGCGGCTTGTGCCGGCCTCCTCTTGCGGGACCGGGCCGAGCACCGCCAGCGGGGGCAACGTGGGCACCGCCGCGGCGAGCTCGCGCAGCGCCGCCTCGACCACGGGCGTGTCCCCCTCCACCACCGCGACGCGCACCGAGGGCGGCATCAGGAGCGGCGCGCGCTCGGCGAGCTCGCTGCGCGCGTAGACGTGCTGCGTCCAGGTTGCCAGCGCTCGCGCGACGGGACCGACCACCCCGACCAGGTGCACGGGCGCACCGGGAGCGGCGAGTGCCGCGGCCCCCGACCACCACCGCAGGCAGGATTCGCCGATCCGCAGCGACTCGGCCATCAGCATCCGCTCTCCGTCAAGCAGCAGCACGCCCCGGTAGCCGCCGTCCGCGATGGGCTCTGCCCCGCGCGTGGCGATCACGAGGGCCGGCTCGGCCCCCACGTGCGTGAGCGGGCGCTCGCCGTCCGAGACGATGACCCGCACCTCGGGGAAGGCCCGGCCAAGATCGTCGGCGGTGCGACGGCTTCCAGACGAGGCGAGCCGCAGCTTCTCGCCGTCGCAGTGGGTGCACCGCCACTCCAGCGCGGTGCGCGCGCACCAGCGGCACACCGCGGGGGCGCGCGGCGCGGGGGCCTCCAGCGGACCGGCGCAGTGCAGGCAGCGCGCAGGGCTGCGGCATTCGGCGCACACGAGCACCGGCGAGTAGCCAGGGCGGGCCACCTGCACGAGCACGGGGCCCTGCTCAAGCCCCGCGCGCAGATCGCGGTATGCGGCCGAGGGAATGCGCGCGCCCGGGGTCTCGCCCTGCGCGGGTGCCGAGAGCACCACGCGGGGGCTCGATCGCCGTGCGGCGGCGATCTCGGCCACCCAGCCCACCTCCACGAGGCGCTGCACATCGCTCGAACGGGTGATCCCCGCAAACAGCAGCGCGCACGGCTCGAGCTCATTGCGCACCAGCGCCGCATCGCGGGCGTGCACATACGGCGCGAGCGGCTCGCCCAGCAGCGGGTTGCCGTCGTCCCAGAGCGCGAGCAGCCCGAGATCGTGCACGGGCGCGTAGACCGCCGAGCGATTGCCGATCACCACGCACGGGCGGGCCTCGAGGGTGCGCAGAAAGCCGCGATACCGCTCGGGGTTGGCGCGCCGGGCGTCAGCGCGCACGAGTGCATCCTCCGGAATCCGGCCGTCGAGGGCCGCCTCCACCTGCGCGAGATCGCGGTAGTCGGGCACGACGATGATCGCGCTGCGGCCCTGCCCGAATGCCCGAAGCGCGGCATCGGCCACGAGCTGCGCCCACGCGCCGATCGTCTCGCCCGAGGCGAGCCGCACGGGATACGGCGGGGCCTGCACGGCCACGCGGCGGCGCCCGTCGAGGGCGTCGGCAAGGCCCGGATACGCGCGCAGCGCATCGGAGACCGGCCGCGCGCCGGAAACCGCCAGCGCGTCGGAGACCGGCTGCGACACCGACAGCGACACCGACGCCGCGGCGTCGGCACCGGGCCGCACTTCGGCATCCACCCCCGCCACCGCGCCCGCCTCCACCCCTGCCTCCGCGCCTGCCTCCGCCGCTGCCTCCGCCTCGATGCGCGCGAGCCAGGCCTTCTCCACGCGCACCTGGCGCTTGGGAATCACCAGGCGCAAGACGTCGATCGCGGATCCCGCGGCGCGGTCAGCGACCCGGCGGGCGAGCCGCACGAGGCGCCCCGGCAGCACCGGGGCTGCCGAGACGACGGCGTCGAGATCGCTCAGGGGGCGCTCGGCATCCGCCTCGTCGACCAGCTCGACGATGAAGCCATCGGCGATGCGACCCGCGCTGCGCAGCGGCACGCGCACGCGCACGCCCGCCGCAGCGGCGTCCAACAGCGGGGCCGGCACCGCGTAATCGAAGAGCCGATCCAGCTGCGGGAGCGGGGAATCCAGCAGCACCCGCGCGATGCGGGGCGACGTCACGCCGGCCTCAGATCACAGCCCGGCCGCGCGACGCAGCGCGTCGGCGCGGTCGAGGCGCTCCCACGTGAAGTTCGGCAGCTCACGGCCGAAGTGACCGAACGCGGCGGTTTCGGCGTAGATCGGGCGCAGCAGGTCGAGCTCGCTGATGATCGCCTTCGGGCGCAGATCGAACACCTCGTGGATCGCACGGATGATCGCCTCGTCGTCGACCTTGCCGGTGCCGAAGCTCTCGACGTAGAGGCCCACGGGGTGCGCCTTGCCGATGGCGTAGGCCACCTGCACCTCGAGCCGGTCGGCGAGGCCCGCGGCCACCGCGTTCTTGGCCACCCAGCGCATCGCGTACGCCGCGGAGCGGTCCACCTTCGAGGGGTCCTTGCCGCTGAACGCCCCGCCGCCGTGACGGGCGGCCCCGCCGTAGGTGTCGATGATGATCTTGCGACCGGTCAGCCCCGCATCGCCCTTGGGCCCGCCCGTGACGAAGGGGCCGGCCGGGTTGACGTAGTACTTCACCTCGGGCAGCGCGAGCCCGGTGGTGCGCAGCACCGGATCGATGACGCTCTCCTGCACGAGGGTGCGCAGCTCGGCGTGATCGATGTCCGGGTCGTGCTGGGTCGAGAGCACCACGGAGTCGACCGTGCGCGGGGTGTGGCCGTCGTAGCCGAGGGTGACCTGGGTCTTGCCGTCGGGGCGGAGGAAGGGCAGCTCGCCGGAGCGACGCACCTCCGAGAGCCGCTCCGCGATGCGATGCGCCGTCCAGATAGCCATCGGCATGTATTGCGGCGTCTCGTTGGTCGCGAAGCCGAACATGATGCCCTGATCGCCCGCGCCCTGTTCGTCGAGCGGGTCGCTGGAGCGCTGCTCACGCTGCTCCATCGCGCGGTCGACGCCCGCGGCGATGTCGGAGGACTGCGCGCCGATCGAGACGCTCACGCCGCACGAGTCGCCGTCGAAGCCGGTGTCGGAGGAGGTGTAGCCGATCTTCGTGACCACATCGCGCACGATCGCCGGAATCTCGACATACGCCGTCGTCGAGACCTCGCCGGCAACGTGCACGAGGCCCGTCGTCACGAGCGTCTCGACCGCCACCCGGCCCTGCGCGTCCTCCGCGAGGATCGCGTCGAGAATCGAGTCGGAGATCTGGTCGCAAATCTTGTCTGGGTGCCCCTCAGTGACGGATTCCGAGGTAAACAGGCGCAGCTGGCTCATGGTGCTCCGAGGTCATCTTTCGTGCTGGTGCCGGGGCCCATCGGCCCCGTGAAAGCAGTATGGGCGAGGCATCCGACATTCGTCTTCGCAGACGATTGTGGATGCCACGCCCAATCTGCGTGGTCTACTCGACGTGGCGCAGGCGCAGCTTGTCTTCGTTGATCTCGTGCAGAGCGATGGTGAGCGGCTTGTCTTCGACCGAGGAGTCGACCAGCGGGCCGACGTTGTCGAAGAGGTTGCCCTCGTGCAGGTCTGCGTAGTAGTCGTTGATCTGACGCGCGCGCTTCGAAGCGAAGATGACGAGCTGGTACTTCGAGTCGACCTTGGTCAGAAGGTTGTCAATGGGCGGGTCAATGATGCCCTGAGTCCGTGCCTCGGTCATGGGAGTACCTCAATCCGTGTCGTGGACGATGAATGTGTGGATGTCGCGCAACCGCGTGGCGCTGCGCGAACCGTGTGCGTGCGAATGTTCGCACGAGCGCACCGATCAGGCTTCGCCGCGCGCGGAAGCCTGAGCCAATTCTACGACCTCTTTCGCCGCCCGGGCGACGTCGTCGTTGATCACACGGAAATCGAAGCTGTCCTGGTCCTTCAATTCGACGACCGCGGTGCGCAGCCGGCGCCGCCGCTCCTCCTCGTCCTCAGTGCCACGCCCGACGAGTCGGTCGACCAATTCGTCCCAGCTCGGCGGGAGCAGGAACACCAGCGCGGCGGACGGTTCCGCGGCGCGGATCTGGTGGGCACCCTGGATGTCGATCTCGAGCAGCACGGTGCGACCCTCCGCGAGGGCGGCTTCGACGGGGCCGCGAGGGGTGCCGTAGCGGTGCGCATTGTGCACCGTCGCCCACTCCAGCAGCTCGCCGTCTGCGATCAACCGGTCAAACTCTGCGTCGTCGACGAAGAAGTAGTGCACGCCCTCGATCTCGCCGGGCCGCGGCGCGCGGGTGGTGGTCGAGACCGAGAGCGCAACCTCCGGGTACTGCTCCCGGATCTGCGCGGCGACCGTGCCCTTACCGACGGCGGTAGGCCCGGCGAGCACCATCAGCCGGCTGCGGGCGGGCTGCTGCGTGGGCTCCGCGCGGCGTCCGTCGAGGTATGCGGCCAGCGCGGTGCGCTGCCGGGCCCCAAGCCCGCCAAGCCGCTTCACCGGCGAGATCGCCAATTGCTCCAGCACCCGGTCACGCTTGCTCGCGCCGACACCGGGGATGCTGGTGAGAAATTCCGTCACGCGCAGGGTGCCCGCCGCGGAATCCGTGTCGCTCAGCGCGCGACGCAGCGCCTCCTGCGGAGTGATGACCCGGGTGTTGATGTCGCGTTTGAGGGATGCGCGCGCGCGACGCGCGGCCACCGCCTTCCGCGACGCAGCAACACGATCGACCTCGGGGGGTCTTTGACGCTCAACCACCGATAACTCCCAATTCCTTCTTCTTCTCACCGATGGCGCGGGTGATGCCATCGGGTCCAGCACCGAGGACGCCTCGGCTCTCGCTCGCGATCACCTGCGGTGAATCCGCCCCAAACAGCGTCGCGAGCTCAGTCAAACGTGCACCCTGTGCACCGAAGCCCGGCGCGAGGATCGGTGCGGGCGGGGTCAGCGCTTCCGGCAGCCCGGCCGCGCGCCGGTCGATCGTCGCGCCGACCACCAAGCCGATATTGCCGAGCTGCTCCCCCGTTCGCGCGCGATTCCATGCCGAGACCTCGTCGGCGACGGCACGGGCAACGGTACGGGCCCCGCCGGAGACGGCATGCTGCAGCGCGGCACCCTCGGGATTGCTCGTGGCGGCGAGCACGAACACGCCCTTGCCGTGCTCCTGCGCCAGCTCGAACGTGTCGCGCAGCGAGCCGACCCCAAGGTAGGGGCTCACCGTGAGCGCATCGGCCTCGAGCGCCGAGCCCGGGGTCAGCCACGCGCGTGCGTATGCCTCCATCGTGGTGCCGATGTCGCCGCGCTTCGCGTCGGCGATGACGAGCAGCCCGGCCGCGCGGGCCGCGGCCAGCACCGCCTCCAGCGCGGCGAAGCCCGCCGAGCCGTGGCGCTCGAAGAACGAGACCTGCGGCTTGACGATGCCCACCCGGCCGGCGCACGCGTCGACCACGCGCAGCCCGAACTCGCGCGCACCGGCTGCGGAGGCATCCAGGCCCCATTGATCCAGCAGGTGTTCGTGGGGATCGATCCCCACACACAGCTGCCCGTGGGCCTCGAATGCACCCCGCAGCCGACTCGCGAAGCTCACAACGAGGCCGCGCGGTCGAGGGCGTACTCCTGCAGGCTCTTCACCTCGAACCCGTCACGAATCGCGTCCATCGCGCTCACCGCGGCGCCGAGCACGGCGATCGTGGTGAACAGCGCCTTGTCGGCGGCGACCGCGGCGGCGCGGATCTCGTACCCATCGGCGCGCGCCGAGCGGCCGCTCGGCGTGTTCACGATGATGTCGATCTCGCCGTCGTTGATCAGGTCGACGATGTTGCGCTCGCCCCGCGCCTGCGAGGCGCTGAACTTGTTCACGAGCTCGACCTGGATGCCGTTGCGCGCGAGAATCTCGGCGGTGCCCTCGGTCGCGACGATCTTGAACCCAAGCTGCTGCAGGCGGTGGGCCGGGAGGATCACGGCGCGCTTGTCGCTGTCGGAGACCGAGATGAACACGGTGCCGGCGAGCGGCATGCCGCCGTACGCGGCTTCCTGGCTCTTCGCGAACGCGGTCGGGAAGTCCTTGTCGATGCCCATGACCTCGCCGGTCGAGCGCATCTCGGGGCCGAGCACCGAGTCGACGGTCTGCCCGTCCTTGGTGCGGAAGCGCTTGAAGGGCAGCACGGCCTCCTTCACCGACACGGGCGAGTCGAGCGGCACGCGTGAGCCGTCGATCGCCGGCAAGAGCCCCTCGGCCTTGAGCTGCGCGATCGTGCTGCCGGTCATCACACGGCTGGCCGCCTTCGCGAGCGGGATCCCGAGCGCCTTCGAGACGAACGGCACCGTGCGGCTGGCGCGCGGGTTCGCCTCGATGACGTAGAGCACGCCGGCGCTGATCGCGAACTGCACGTTCAGCAGGCCCCGCACGCCCACGCCCTCCGCGATGGAGAGCGTCGCGGCGCGCACCCGGTCGATCTCGGCGCGACCGAGCGAGATGGGGGGCAGGGTGCACGCCGAGTCGCCCGAGTGGATGCCGGCCTCCTCGATGTGCTCCATCACGCCGCCGATGTACAGCTCGGAGCCGTCGTAGAGCGCGTCAACGTCGATCTCGATCGCGTCGTCGAGGAAGCGGTCGACGAGCAGGGGCATCCCCTCGCCGACGATCACCTCACCCTCGGTGCGCACAAAGTAGTCGCGAACCGACTCGGTGTCGTAGATGATCTCCATGCCGCGGCCGCCGAGCACGAAGCTGGGGCGCACCAGCACGGGGTAGCCGATCTCTTCGGCGATCGTCACGGCCTGCTCGACATCGATCGCGGTGTCGTGGCGAGGCGCGACGAGACCGCCGGCGTCGAGGATGCCGCTGAACAGCGCGCGCTCCTCGGCGAGGTCGATCGCCTCGGGGCTCGTGCCGAGGATCGTGTAGCCCGCGGCCTCGATCCCCTTGGCAAGCCCCAGGGGCGTCTGACCGCCGAGCTGGCAGATCACGCCGAGGATCGTGCCGGACTGGCTCTCGGCGTGCAGCACCTCCAGCACGTCCTCGAGCGTGAGCGGCTCGAAGTACAGGCGGTCACTCGTGTCGTAGTCGGTCGAGACCGTCTCGGGGTTGCAGTTGACCATGACGGTCTCGTAGCCCGCGTCCGACAGCGCGAACGAGGCGTGCACGCACGAGTAGTCGAACTCGACACCCTGGCCGATGCGGTTCGGGCCCGAGCCGATGATGACCACCTTGGTGCGCTCCGACGGCTGCACCTCGGTCTCGACGTCGTAGCTCGAGTAGTGGTACGGGGTCAGCGCGGGGAACTCGCCGGCGCAGGTGTCGACCGTCTTGTAGACCGGGCGCACCGCGAGCGCGTGCCGGATGCCGCGCATGGCGACCTCGCTCGTGCCGCGAAGCTGCGCGAGCTGCGCGTCCGAGAAGCCGTGGTTCTTGGCGTGGCGCAGCAGCGACTCGTCGAGCTCGGCGGCGCCGCGTACCTCCTCGGCGATCTCGTTGATCAGCACGATCTGGTCGAGGAACCACGGATCGATCGCGGTCGCGTCGAAGAGCTGCTCGATCGAGGCGCCCTTGCGCAGCGCCTGCTGCACGACGACGATGCGGCCGTCGGTGGGGGTCTTCGAGAGCTCGATGAGCTCAGCAACCGAACGCTCCTCCTCGCCCCAGTGGAAGCTGGAGCCGCGCTTCTCGAGCGAGCGCAGGGCTTTCTGCAGCGCGGTCGCGTAGTTGCGGCCCATCGCCATCGCCTCGCCGACCGACTTCATGGTCGTGGTCAGCGTCGTGTCGGCCGCCGGGAACTTCTCGAAGGCGAAGCGGGGCACCTTCACCGCGACGTAGTCGAGCGTCGGCTCGAAGCTCGCGGGGGTCACCTCGGTGATGTCGTTTGAGATCTCATCGAGCGTGTAGCCGATGGCGAGCTTGGCCGCGATCTTCGCGATCGGGAAGCCGGTGGCCTTCGAGGCGAGCGCGGAGGAGCGCGAGACGCGGGGGTTCATCTCGATGACGATGACGCGCCCGTCCTTCGGGTCGATGGCGAACTGGATGTTGCAGCCACCGGTGTCGACGCCGACCGCGCGGATGATCTTGATGCCGATGTCGCGCAGGTTCTGGAACTCACGGTCGGTGAGCGTGAGCGCGGGGGCGACGGTGATGGCATCGCCGGTGTGCACGCCGACGGGGTCGACGTTCTCGATCGAGCAGACGACGACCGTGTTGTCGGCCTTGTCGCGCATGAGCTCGAGCTCGTACTCCTTCCAGCCGAGGATCGACTCCTCCATCAGCACCTCGCTCGTGGGCGAGTCGTGCAGGCCGGCGGTGACGAAGCGGCGCAGGTCCGCCTCGTCGTACGCGAAGCCCGAACCGAGGCCGCCCATCGTGAACGACGGGCGCACGACCAGCGGGTAGCCGAGGTCGTCGGCCGCCGCGAGGGCCTCGTCCAAGGTGTGCGCGATGTGGCTGCGCGCCACCTCCGCGCCCGCCTCGATGACGAGCTCCTTGAAGATCTGGCGGTCCTCACCGCGGTTGATCGCGTCGAAGTCGGCACCGATCAGCTCGATGTCGTACTTCTCGAGGATCCCGTGCTCGTGCAGGTCCATGGCCGCGTTGAGCGCGGTCTGGCCGCCGAGGGTCGCGAGGATCGCATCGGGGCGCTCCTTGGCGATGATGGTCTCGATGACCGGCCAGGTGATCGGCTCGACGTAGGTCGCATCGGCGAAGTCGGGGTCGGTCATGATCGTCGCCGGGTTCGAGTTGACGAGGATGACGCGCACGCCCTCCTCGCGCAGCACGCGGCAGGCCTGCGTGCCCGAGTAGTCGAACTCGCACGCCTGGCCGATGACGATCGGGCCGGAGCCGATGACCAGGACGCTCTTGATGTCGTCGCGCTTTGGCATGAGTTATGCGTCCTTCTTGTTGTTGAGCACCATGTCGCGGAAGCGCGCGAAGAGATACTTGGCGTCGCGGGGACCCGCCGCCGATTCGGGGTGGTACTGGACCGAGAATGCGGGGTAGTCGAGTGCCCGCAGGCCCTCCACCACGTCGTCGTTGAGCGAGAAGTGCGTGACCTCGACCGGGCCGAAGCCGGCGGGCGATTCGACGACGCCCTCGATCGGGGCATCCACCGCGAAGCCGTGGTTCTGGCTCGTGATCTCGACGCGCCCCGTGCTCTTGTCGAGCACCGGCTGGTTGATGCCGCGATGCCCGAACTGCAGCTTGTAGGTGCCGAAGCCCAGCGCGCGGCCGAGCAGCTGGTTGCCGAAGCAGATCCCGAAGTAGGGCATGCGCGCGCGCAGGATCTCCTGCAGCAGCTCGACGTGGCGGTCGCTGGCGGCCGGGTCGCCCGGGCCGTTCGAGAAGAACACGGCGTCGGGCTGCAGCGCGAACAGCTCTTGCGCGGTGGTGGACTCCGGCAGCACGAGCACATCGAACCCGGCCTCGACGAGGAACTGGGTGGTGGAGCGCTTGATGCCGAGGTCGATCACGGCGATCGTGCCGAGCGATTCGCCCGGGTGCGAGACGCGGTACCGCTCGGGGGTGGATACCTCGGCCGAGAGATTGCGCCCGAGCATGGGCGTGGCATCCATCACCTGGCGAAGCTGCTCCTGCGCGTCGAGACCGGCTGCCGCGCCGGAGAAGATCCCGCCGCGCAGGCTCCCGGTGCTGCGGATGCGGCGCGTGATCGCTCGGGTGTCGACACCGCTGATGCCGACCACGCCCCCGCTTTCGAGCTCATCGTCGAGCGAGCCCTCGGCACGGAAGTTCGAGACGATCCGCGAGGGGTCGCGGACGATGAATCCCGCAGTCCAGATCCGGTCCGACTCCATGTCTTCGCGGTTCACACCGGTGTTGCCGATGTGGGGCGCCGTCATGAGCACGATCTGCCCGACGTAGGAGGGGTCGGTGAGCGTCTCCTGGTAGCCGGTCATCCCGGTGGCGAAGACCACTTCGCCGACGGTGGTGCCGCGGGCGCCGTAGGCCTGGCCGGTGAATCGGCTGCCGTCCTCGAGCACCAGGACGGCGGGCTCGAAGCGGCGTGTGGAGCGAGTGTTCGCAGGTTCGGGAGTCATTCGGTGCTCTCTGTGGATGGCGAGGCGGAAGGGGTGATGGTGGGCACGAGCGCGCCGATGCGGGCGATGAGCGCCCGAGGGTCGCTGTGCAGGCGGAGGTAGGAATCGACCACGACGCCGAGCGCCGTGCGCCAGGCGATCAGCACGAGACCGTCCGGCTCGACGACGCGGCCGACGGCCCAGGTGGCCCGGTCGACGCCGACGAGCATGTCGGGGGTGAACAGCACGGGCCGCTCCCCCGCGAGCTCGAGGGCGACGCCGGCTGGCGAGACCGTCACGGCCGCCTTCGTCCGAAAGGCGAGGCCGGCGATCGCGAGGCGGTCCAGGGGCTCCCCGTGGGCGGTGGATGCCACGTAGAGGCCCGCCTCGGTGAAGCCGCCGTCGCTCTCGCGCTGCGCGGCCGTCCGGGTGTCGAGCGGGGCAATGATCCCCGAGTCGCGACGCCGGCGCCGCATCCAGCCCCAGAGCATGAGCCCGAGGATGAGCGCAGCGACGCCGAGCATCACGCCGACGGCCATGGGCTGGCTCATACGCGGGCCCCTGGGGCTGCGTCCGTGTGGCCGACGCGTCCGGCCGCGACGCGCGCCGCGTGTGCGGCCACGGTCTCGGCGTCCACGAGCACACCGTCGTCGACGGTCAGGTAGCCGTCGTGCATGGTCGTGACGACCCGCCCCGGCAGCGAGGTGCCGAGGTAGGGCGAGTTGTGGCTGCGGCCGTGCAGATCAGCGGTGCCGAACACCCGGCTGCCGCTCGGGTCGTAGAGCGTGATCTCGGCAGGGGCGCCCGCTGAGATCGGCGTGCCGTGCGTGGTGATCCCCCCGATCCGGGCGGGCGTGCGCGACATGACGCGCGCGACATCCGCCCACGAGAGCAGGCCCTCGTCGACCATGACGCGCTGCACGATGTGGATGGCCGATTCGAGCCCGACCATGCCGTTCGCGGCGGCCTGCCATTCGCAGCTCTTCGCCTCCGCCGGGTGCGGCGCGTGGTCGGTCGCGACGATGTCGATGGTGCCGTCGGCAAGGCCGGCGCGCACGGCGAGCACATCCTCCTCGCGGCGCAGCGGCGGGTTCACCTTGTAGCGGGCGTCGTAGCCGCGCACGAGCTCGTCGGTCAACAGCAGGTGATGCGGCGTGACCTCGGCGGTGACGTTGATGCCGCGCGCCTTGGCCCAGCGAATGATGTCGACCGAGCCGGCGGTGGAGAGGTGGCACACGTGCAGGCGTGAGCCGACGTGCTCGGCGAGCAGCACATCGCGCGCGATGATCGACTCCTCGGCGACCGCCGGCCAGCCGGTGAGGCCGAGCTCCGCAGAGACGGAGCCCTCGTTCATCTGCGCGCCCTCGGTCAGGCGCGGGTCCTGCGCGTGCTGCGCGATCACGCCGCCGAAGGACTTCACGTACTCGAGCGCGCGCCGCATGATCAGCGGGTCCCAGACGCAGAACCCGTCGTCGCTGAACACGCGCACGTTCGCCCGCGAGCGCGCCATGGCGCCAAGCTCGGCGAGTCGCTCGCCCTGCTGGCCGACGGTGACGGCGCCGATGGGCTGCACGGTGGCGTAGCCGGCGGCCAGCCCCAGGGCGAGCTCCTGCTCGACCACTCCGGCGGTGTCGGCCACGGGTGACGTGTTGGGCATGGCGAACACGGCGGTGAAGCCGCCCGCGGCGGCCGCGCGCGTGCCGGTGAGGATCGTCTCGGATGCCTCGTAGCCGGGCTCGCGCAGGTGCGTGTGCAGATCGACGAGTCCGGGCAGGGCGATCAGGCCGTCGGCGTCGATGACGCGGGCACCCGCGGCGTCCAGTGCGGTGCCCACCTCGACGATGCTCGTGCCCTCGACACGGATGTCGCGGATCGCGCCACCCTCGACGCTCGCGCCACGGATCAGGAAGTTTTCGCTCATCGTTCACCCTCTCGGTCGCCCGCCAGCAGCAGGTACAGCGCCGCCATGCGAACGGCCACACCATTGGAAACCTGCTCAAGCACCGTCGACCGGGCCGAATCTGCGGCCGCCGACGAGATCTCGAGACCGCGATTCATCGGGCCGGGGTGCAGAACCATCGTACCGAGCGGGAGCGCCGCCAGGCGCCCATCGTCGAGGCCCCACAGCCGGGTGTACTCGCGTTCATTGGGGAAGAACGCGGCGCGCATGCGCTCGAGCTGGATGCGCAGCATCATCAGCGCGTCCGGCCCCTGCGCGATGGCCGCGTCGAGGTCGTACTCGACGCGCACCGGCCAGGCAGAGACATCCTGCGGAACGAGCGTCGGCGGGGCAACCAGCGTCACCGATGCACCGAGGGTGTGCAGCAGCCACACGTTCGAGCGGGCGACCCGCGAGTGCAGGATGTCGCCGACGATCGTCACGGCGATGCCGTCGAGGTCGCGGCCGCGGCTCGCGGCGCCGTGCAGCCGCTTGCGAATCGTGAAGGCGTCCAGCAGCGCCTGCGTGGGGTGCTCGTGCGTGCCGTCGCCGGCGTTGATCACACCGGCCGAGATCCAGCCGCTCTCCGCGAGCGTGCGCGGCGCGCCCGAGGCGCCGTGGCGGATCACGACGGCGTCAGCCCCCAGAGCCTGCAGCGTCTGCGCGGTGTCCTGCAGGCTCTCGCCCTTCGACACGCTCGAGCCCTTGGCCGAGAAGTTGATCACATCGGCGCTCAGGCGCTTGGATGCCGCCTCAAACGAGATGCGGGTGCGCGTCGAGTCTTCGAAGAAGAGGTTGACGACGGTCTTGCCACGCAGGGTCGGCAGCTTCTTGACTTCGCGCTGCTGCGTGTCGGCCATGTCTTCGGCGACATCGAGGATCTCGAGCGCGCGCTCGCGGCTCAGGGTCTTCGTGTCGAGCAGGTGGGTGAGCGCGCTCATCCTTCGATCGTCACCTCTTCAACGCCATCGATCTGCTGCAGGCGCACGTTGATGCGCTCGCTCTTCGCGCTCGGCAGGTTCTTGCCGACAAAATCTGGGCGGATCGGCAGCTCGCGGTGCCCGCGGTCGATCAGCGCCGCGAGTCGCACCGCCGCGGGGCGGCCGACGTCCTGCAGCGCGTCGAGGGCCGCGCGGATGCTGCGACCCGAGAACAGCACGTCATCCACCAGCACCACCACCCGGCCGTCGATGCCGCCCTCGGGGATCGTCGTCGGGCGCGGCGTGCGCGTGGGGTTTCGAGCGAGGTCGTCGCGGTACATCGTCACGTCGAGGGCGCCGACTGGCACTTCGACGCCGGAGATGCCGGCGATGAGCGCGGCGATGCGCTGGGCCAGCTCTACCCCGCGGGTCGGAATGCCGAGAATGACGAGGCCCTCGGCGCCACGGTTGGACTCAAGGATCTCGTGGGAGATCCGAGTCAGCGCTCGGGCGATGTCGGCCTCTTGCAGCACGGTGCGCGTGCTCATGTGCCGCTCCCTTCTCCGCCTCTCTGGACGGTCTTAAAGGTTGCTTGTCACTTCATCATAACGGAGTGTTCAGCGTCGTTTTGCGCCGGGCCACTCGCCCGCACCCTGCTGCTGCATCAGCCCGAGCAGGATGGCGGCGGGCTCCTCCGGCCGATCGAGCGTGATCGCGAACTGCCGCTGGTCGCGGCGCGTGATCACAAGGCCCGGGCCACGGCGCAAAATAAGCGCCGAGCGGCCGGGCATGACCCGGTAGCCCCAGCCACCCCAGTGCGTCGGCTCCAACTCGGCAGCCTCCACGGTCGCGATCTCGGAGAGCGGGACGCGCCCGATCGGGACGCCGAGCGTCAACGAGCGCACCCGCAAACCCCGCTCGTCGATGGTGACGCGGAAGGCGCAGAGCGCGACCACGAGCAGGAGCGCGGCGACGGCGACGACGCCGCCGAACAGCAGCGAGCCGACCGCCTCGGCCCCTTGCAGCACGGGCAGGAGGAGGACGATCACGAGCGCGAGCATGAGGATCGCCGCCGCGATGAACAGCCACGACGACAGGGTGCGGCTCCACGTGACCCGCTCGCCCTCGGCGATGTGCACCGCCGTGATCGGCGGCGCGTCCGTCAGCTCCACCGGCGGGCGCGTGCCCTTGGGGAGAAGAAACAGCGGGATGAGGCCGTACAGGTACAGCGCCAGCGCGATCAGCAGCCAGGGGCCAAGCTCGACCGTGTACGGGTCGGCGACCCCGAGTGCGGGCACCGTGCACGAGAGCCACACGCCCATGACGAACGCCGCGACGGCCCCCGCGATGCCGCCGATGGCGCGCTGCACCCAGCGTCCCGTGAACTGCCGCGCGAGCAGGACCGTGCCCACCGCCGCGGTCGCCATCGCGACCCCGAAGAGCCACCAGAACACCACGGGCGCGCTCGTGGCCGCATCGGCCGGCCCGCTTGCGCCCCAGTGCGTCGGCAACTCCTTCGGCAGCCGGTCCGCCCAGATCCCCCAGGTCACCACGATCACGAGCGCGGGCACCCAGAGCGAGAGCGTCGCCAGCAGTCGTCGGAGCTTCATCGACACGTGCGATCACGCTGCGCGGTGCGGCTTAGGCCTCGGCGGGCGCGAGCGCCTCGCGGGTGAGCTCCTCGCCCGTCTTCTCGGCGCGGATCGTGTGCCCGTGCGTGGTGAGGCACTTGCCGGTGGCGAGGTCCCACTTCCAGTCGTGCAGGCTGCAGGTGAGGACGCCGTCCTCGACCTTGCCGGTCTTCGAGAGGTCGGCGCGCAGGTGCGGGCAGCGGCGCTGCAGCACCCAGTCGTCCAACTGGATGTCTTCCGAGGTGTCGGCCTGCTCCGAGTACCAGTTCTCGACGTACTCGATGCGGTCGCGCGAGAGGCACTTCATGAAGGTGTAGAGAAACTCGTTGAACTTGCCGACGCGGCCGGTCTCGAACTGCATCGAGAGGAAGATCGAATTCGACCAGTCGACCTCGTGGTCGCGGATGTTCGTCGAGACGAGGTCGGCGGGAATCCGGAACCAGTAGTTGGTCTCCTCCCCCGCGTACTCGCGCAGCTTCGCCTTCGGGAAGTCGGCGACCATGTCGAGCTCGCCGATCGTATAGCGCACCGGACCGCCGATCCCGTCGCGGAAGATCTTGCCGCGGCGCATGAGCGGCTCCCACCACTCCTTCAGCGCGGCGAGCATCTCGGCGGGCGGGATGATCTCTGCGCGGGATGCCTCTTCCTCGGCGATCTCCGCCTGGCGCGAGGCACGCTGCGCCTCGAAGTAGCCCCAACGGTCGGCGAACATGCGCTCGACCTCGGCGTCGGTGTAGAGGGTCTGCTCGACCGTGATCTCGCCGCCGTGCAGCTCGACGACCGTGCCGGGGATGAAGATGTGGCCCTTGTGCGAGGGAGATTCTGCTTCCATGCGCGCGATGAAGGTCGCCTGGTCGGTGAAGATCGAATCGCCTGCGGTGCCCTCACCGTTGTAGCGGAACAGCTCGTCGCGCAAGAACATCGGCGGGCCGGCCATCGGGAACACGTGCGGGGCGTCGACCTTGTCGATGTAGAACATGGCGCGCTTGTGCTGTGCCTCGCGCTTGAGGTGTGCGAAATTCTGCTTCGAATCCTCGGGCAAGTCGTAGACCATGGGCCACCAGATGGCGCCCGAGAACTGCGTGAAGTACGCCTCCGGCTTGCTGAACGACAGCAGCGCGTCGAGGTCGAGGGGGTGCGAGTCGTTCTGGTTCAGGATGCTGGCGGTGCCGTCGTCGATCGAGAGGCTCGAGTCGCCGATCGGGCCGTCGGAGGGCGCGCGCAGCGGCGTGACCATCATGCGCAGCGAGCCGCGCTCGATGATCTGGCCGGCCTGCGTGTAGGTGATGTTGTTGTACCCGAGCGCGCGCAGATCCTGCTCCAGCTCATCGGTCGGGTAGTCGGGCAGCAGCACCTCGATGTGCTTCGGGACGTATGTCTCGAGCAGCCACGGGTCGAAGTGATCGCGGTGGCGGTGCGAGATGTAGAGGAAGTCAGCCTTGCCGTACTTCTCCCAATCGAGGGCGCGGTTGTCGGGGAACGGGAACCAGGAGCCGTAGAACGCCGACTTCACCCACGGGTCGCACAGGATGGTTCCGCCCGTGGTCTCGATGAACATTCCCGCATGGCCGAGGCCGGTGATCCGCATGCTGTCCGCCTTTCATCCGTGCCGGGTACGGCACCGTTTGTCTCTCTCACCCGACGTCACGGGTCTCGTGCGCGGTGTGCGCGCTCACGTGCGCGAAACGCGCCCCAGGACGCCATTGACGAACGAGCCCGACTCGTCGGTCGAGAACTCCTTCGCGAGTGTGACGGCCTCGTCGATGGCGACGGCCGCCGGCACGTCATCGTTGTAGAGCATCTCCCAGATCGCGATGCGCAACACGGCGCGATCCACGGCCGGCATCCGCGCGATCGTCCAATCGCGGGAGTAGGTGGAGATCAGCTCGTCGATGGCTTCGCGGTGATCGATCACCCCGTCAACGATCTCGCGCGCGTAGAGCCATGACGACTCGCGAGCGGGCTCGCTGGCGGCGCGTCGGGCCTCCGCGGCCAGGATGACTCCCGGCTCCTCGAGCCGGACGTCCGCCTGGAACAAAATGTCGAGGGCGCGTTTGCGCGCCTTGGTGCGTGCGCTCATCGGGTGCGCAGCTGACTAGTTGACGCGGCCGAGGTACTCACCCGTGCGGGTGTCGACCTTGACCTTGGTGCCGGTTTCGAGAAAGAGCGGCACCTGAATCTCGTATCCGGTCTCGACGGTCGCCGACTTGGTGCCGGCCGAGGAGCGATCGCCCTGCAGGCCGGGCTCGGTGTACGTGATCTCGAGGACCACGGATGCCGGGAGGTCGATGTAGAGCGGGTTGCCATCGTGCAGCGCGATCGTGACCGGCTGGCTCTCGAGCAGGAAGTTCGCGGCGTCACCGACGACGACGTCGCTGACCGTGATCTGGTCGTAGTCCTGCGCGTCCATGAACACGAAGCCATCACCATCGGCGTAGAGGTAGGTGAAGTCGCGGCGGTCCACGTTCTGGATGTCAACCTTGGCACCCGCGTTGAACGTGCGGTCGACCGACTTGCCCGTGACGACGTTCTTCAGCTTGGTGCGCACGAACGCACCACCCTTGCCGGGCTTCACATGCTGGAACTCGACGACGTTCCAAAGCTGGCCGTCGATGCTGAGGACGACGCCATTTTTGATGTCTGCGGTGGAAGCCATGGGAGTATCCAATTCCGTTCTAGGTGTGAAGATTCAGTGCGCGATGCGGGTCGACGCGAAACGGCGACATTTCATACTACGTGGTCAGTCCGTGCCGGTGCCTGAGACCAGGCTGATCAGCCGCTCGGTGGCCTTCGCGTACCCGGCGATGCCCTCGCCGATCACGTGCACCGCGGCGACATCGGCGATGTACGAGTGGTGACGGAACGCCTCCCGCGCGTACACGTCCGAGATGTGCACCTCGGCGACGGGGAGCGCCACCCCCGAGAGCGCATCTCGCAGCACCACGGAGGTGTGCGTGAGGCCGCCCGGGTTGATCACGATGCCCACACACGTCGTTCGGGCCGCGTGGATGGCGTCGATCAGCACGCCCTCATGGTTGCTCTGCACCGCCTCGATCTCGAACCCGCGCGCGGCCGCGGTGGTGCGCACGAGCGCTTCGACATCGGCCAGCGTCTCGTGGCCGTAGACCTCGGGCTCGCGAATGCCCAGCAAGTTCAGGTTGGGACCGTTGACCAGCAGAATCGTCGCCATCAGGTGCTCCTCGCTCCGGGGTCCGCTCAGTCGGCGATCTCTTGATACGCCGCGAACAGCAGCGAATCATCCGGTGCAGACATCACGCTCGGGCGCGCGATGTCGTCGAGCACGATGAAGCGCAGCATGCCGCTGCGGGTCTTCTTATCGCGCTGCATGGTCGCCAGCAGCGTCGGCCAGCGTCCCGCCGGGTAGCTGGTGGGCAGTGTGAGCGATTCGAGGATCGCGCGGTGCCGTTGCACAGCCTCATCGCTCAGGCGTCCAGCCAGTCGCGACAGCTCCGCGGCGAAGACCATGCCGATCGCCACGGCGGCGCCATGGCGCCAGCGGTAGCGCTCCGCATGCTCGATGGCGTGGCCGAGCGTGTGCCCGTAGTTGAGGATCTCGCGCAGGCCGGCCTCGCGGAAGTCCTCGCCCACGACCTCGGCCTTCATCTCGATGGCGAGCTCGATGCAGCGCCGGAACTGCGCCGTCGAGGGGTCGGTCGCAGCATCCACATCAGCCTCGAGCAGCTCGAGAATCTCGGGCCGCGCGATGAAGCCGGCCTTCACGATCTCGGCGAAGCCGGCGAGGATCTCGTTGCGCGGCAGCGTATCCAACAGCTCCAGGTCGACGACCACGGCCGCTGGTGCCCAGAACGCGCCGACGAGGTTCTTGCCCTCGTTCGTGTTGATGCCGGTCTTTCCGCCGACCGCCGCGTCAACCATGCCGAGCACCGAGGTGGGCACCTGCACGATCTTCACGCCGCGCAGCCACGTCGCCGCCACGAATCCGGCCAGATCGGTCGTGGCCCCGCCCCCGAGCGCGACGACGGCGTCGTTGCGGGTGAAGTCGGCCTGCCCCATGATCTGCCAGCAGAATGCCGCGACCTCGACGCGCTTGCCGCCCTCGGCGTCGGGCACCTCGGCCAGTAGCACCTGGCGGCCGTCGCGCACGAGCAGCTCGCGCAGCTCGTTCGCTTTCGCGCCCATGGTCGGCGGGTGCACCAGCAGCACCTTCGACACGTCTGCGCCAAGGGCGTCGTCGACGAGGTGCAGGATGCCGCGGCCGACGTGGATGTCGTAGCCGGGGACGCCCGCCACCGTGATCGTCGTGGGCGCCGGCCCGACGCCGCCGAGATCTGCACTGCTCATCGTGGGTTCTCCTTGTTCCAGGCAAGTACTGCGTCGACCACTGCCTGCAGCGGCCCGCGAGAGGTATCGAACGTGACGGTCGCGACTTCTTCGTAGACCGGCCGGCGCGCCTTGGCGATGCGCTCCCATTCCTCGATGCCGCTGCCGCGAAGCAGGGGGCGCGAATCGTCCCGCAGCCGGGATGCGACGGTGCGGGCGTCGACCGTCAACAGCACGACGCGGTGACCGGCGAGCTCGGCGCGCGTTGCAGGATGCATCGCGGCGCCCCCACCGAGCGCAAGCACCCCGGGGCGCGCGAGCGCCTCGTGCACCGTGGCGCGCTCGAGGGCGCGGAAGTACGGCTCGCCGTGCTCGTCGAAGATCGCCGCGATCGGGCCGTGCTCACGCACGATGACGGAGTCGGTATCGGTGAACGGCACACCGAGGGCCTTGGCGACCCGGCGTCCGATGCTCGATTTGCCGGCGCCCATCGGGCCGACGAGCACGAGCACCGGCGCGTCAGGAGTCACTGTGAAGCAGCGCCGCGTCCGAGGCAGAAGCGGTGCGCAACGTCTCCGGGATCGCGGCGAGGTAGCTCTCGAGGTTGCGACGGGTCTCGCCGACGGAGTCGCCCCCGAACTTCTCGAGGAAGGCACCGGCCAGCACGATCGCGGTCATGGCCTCGGCGACGACGCCCGCGGCGGGGACGGCGCACACGTTGGAGCGCTGGTGATGCGCACCCGAGGCCTCGCCCGTGGCGACATCGACGGTGCGCAGTGCGCGGGGAACCGTGGCGATCGGCTTCATGCCGGCGCGCACGCGCAGCACGGTGCCGGTGCTCATGCCGCCCTCGGTGCCGCCCGCACGATCGCTCGCGCGGGTGAGGCCCTGCTCGGTGACGAACAACTCGTCATGCGCCGCCGAGCCGCGACGGGTCGTGGTGAGGAATCCATCGCCCACCTCGACGCCCTTGATCGCCTGGATGCTCATCAGCGCCTGCGCGAGCTGACCGTCGAGCCGGCGGTCCCAGTGCACGTGCGAGCCGAGCCCGGGCGGGAGCCCGTACGCGAGCACCTCGACGATGCCGCCGAGGGTGTCGCCGGCCTTGCGCGCGTCGTCGACCTCGGCGACCATGCGCTCGGAGGTTTCGGGGTGGAAGCAGCGAAGCGGGTCGGCGTCGAGGGCGGCGACATCCGCAGGACCGGGCAGCGGGGCGTCCTCGGGTGCGTGCACCGGCCCGATCGAGAGCGTGTGGCTGACCAGCTGCACGCCGAGCTCGGCGAGGAAGGAGCGCGCGACGGCGCCGAGGGCGACGCGTGCGGCGGTCTCACGGGCGCTTGCGCGCTCGAGGATCGGGCGTGCCTCGTCGAAGTCGTACTTCTGCATGCCAACGAGGTCGGCGTGTCCCGGGCGGGGTCGCGTGAGCGCCGCACCACGGCCGCGCGAGCGGTCGGTGAGTTCGACGGGCTCGGGGCTCATCACCTCGGTCCACTTGGGCCACTTGGTGTTGCCGATGCGGATCGCGATCGGGCTGCCGATCGTGCGGCCGTGCACCACGCCGGCCGAAAGCGTCAGCGCATCGGCCTCGAACTTCATCCGCGAGCCGCGGCCGTAGCCGAGCTTTCTGCGGTTGAGATCGGCCTGAATGGCGTCGATCGACACGGGGACGCCGGAGGGCAGACCCTCCATGATTGTGACGAGTTCGGGTCCATGGGACTCCCCCGCCGTGAGCACGCGAAGCATGTGCCCCATCATCCCACAAGCGGGGCGACCGTGACGTCGCGGGGCGCCGCCGGCCGGGGTTCGCGGGCGTGCGGTCAGGCCTCGAGGCCCACCGCGGCGCGCATGGCTGCCAGCACCACGCCCTCGCGCGGGAGTTCCGCGGCGGGGTCACCACCGACGAAAATGCGCACCTGCAGGAGCGCCTGCTCGACGAGCATCGCCAGGCCCGAGCTGGCGGGCTTGCCCTGCGCCTGCCACTGTGCGGCGAGCGAGCTGGGCCACGGCGAGTACGCAACGTCGAGCAGGGCGCCGCCGGCGGTCGCGAGGGTCTCGGTGGTGGCATCCCCGAGCCTCGTGCCGCCCGGGAGGGTGCCGATCGTCACGTCGACGGGCGCGGGCGCGCCGGCGCCGAGCTCTGCGACCGTGACGCGGGCGTCGAGCTGTGCGCCGAGCGCGACGAGTGGCTCCGCCTTGCGGGGCGTACGGGCGACGACCTCGATGCGGGTGGCGCCCTGGTCGACGAGCGTGACGAGGGCGGATGCCGCGGTCGCGCCCGCCCCGATGATCCGGGCGGTGCCCACCCCGTCGATGCCCTGGCGCCGCAGCGCCCGGGCGAGTCCGCCGACATCGGTGTTGTACCCGCGCGGCCCGTCTTCGCCGAGGTGCAGCGTGTTCACGGCGCCGGTGAGCGTCGCATGCCGGTCGCGGGTGACGGCGGCCGCGAACGCCGCCTCCTTCAATGGCATCGTCAGCGAGAGCCCGCGCCACGAGGCATCCAGCCCGCCGAGCGCGTCCGCGAAACCGGCGGCGTCGACCTGCCTGCGCCCGTAGCACCAGTCCAGGCCAAGCGCCGCGTAGGCCGCGGCGTGCAGATCGGGTGAGCGACTGTGGTCGATGGGGTCGCCCCACACCGCGAGGTTGACCGTCGTATGCGCGTGCAGCTCCGTCATGGCTAGCACCCGGCATCCGGGTTTTCGCGGCACCACTGGATCCACTGCTTTCGCGCAGCCTCATGCTCGGCGGCGGTTCGGGTGAACACGGTTTCGCCGGTGTTGAGGTTCACCGTGACGAAGTAGTACCAGGGGCCGTCGACGGGGTGCGCCGCCGCCTCGATCGCGAGGTCGCCGGGGTTGGCGATCGGGCCGATCGGCAGCCCGGGGTGCACGTAGGTGTTCCAGGGGTTGGGGTCGCGCAGCGCGGCTCCAGACGAGCTGACGCTCCCGTCGTGCATCTCGCCGTAGCCGTACTGGGCGGTCGAGTCCATCTGGAGCAGGCCAAACGTCTCGTTGTTGCCCGGCTGCAGGCGGTTCTCGATCACGCGCGAGACCTTGAAGAAGTCGTCTGAGAAGCGCGCCTCACGCTGCACGATCGAGGCGATGGTGAGGATGCGCTGCCGGTCTTCGACCGCGACGCCGGCGTTGTTCAGCGAGAGCACGGCGCGGTCGATCATGGCCTGCACCACCTCGGTGGCGGTCACCCCGGGGTTGAAGGTGTAGCGCGCCGGGAAGAGCCACCCCTCGAGCGAATCGGCCTTGATCGAGTATGCCGCGGGGTCCGCGACCGCGGCCTCGAGCTCTGCCAACGGGATCCCGAGATCCTCGGCCAGAATCGGCAGCGTCTGCGCGACGGTCAAGCCCTCTCGCACAAGGGTGCTCGCCTCCGAGCGGTTCGCGGGGTTCTGCAGCGCCTCGAGCGCGGCCTCGGCCGTCATCTGCCGCTGCAGCGTGTAGATGCCCGGGTAGAACACGGGCTGCTCGGGCAGCTTCAACAGCAGCTCGTAGAGGGCGTCGGGGGTCTTGATCACGCCGGCGTCGGCAAGCGTGCGCGAGATCGCGAGGCCGTTGTCGCCCTCCTTGATCTCGACGACGGCTTCGCCGCTCGCGAGCCCGGGCTCGAAGTCGGTGGGCTCCTGCCAGCCGAGCACCTTGCGGATCTGCGGCTCGTAGGTGTTCCAGGCCCAGACGCCCGCGCCGCCGATGCCTGCCAGGAGCGCGAGGACGATGCCGAGCGCGATCCACTTGCCCTTGCCGCCGCGCGTGCGACCTCCCCCGCCCGCCGCGCCGCCGGGGCCGGAGGCCGATGCCGCATCGGCGGCGAGCAGATCGTCGAGTGTGAGCGTGGATGCCTCGGCTCGTGCCCCGGGGGCAGGGGCCGTGCTCCTGCCGGCATCCGCCGCCGCACTCGGGGTCGCCTCGCCCGGGGTCGCCTCGCCCGGGGTCGCCGCCGCGTCGCGCGCCGCACGGCGCGAGGCCGGCGCGCTCCCCGCGGCGCCCTCGCCGTGCGGCCGCTGCGCGCGCGGATCGGGCAGATCGCCGAACACGTCGGTGAAATCGTCGTCGGGCGGCGTTGACGTATCGGTCATGCGGTCAGCTCCGTCTGCTCAGCGCGGTGGGGTTACGCGCCGTCCGCCTGAGCGGGGTCGGCGACGTCGCCTGGTGGGGGTGTGGGCACGGTCTCGCCGAGCGGGGTGCCGGTGAGCTTCTCGGTGTCGATCGCGTGCTGCAGGAGCACGACGGCGGCAACCTGATCCACAATGCTACGAGAGGAACGCTGGGATCTTCCCGCACCACGCAGCGCGGAATGCGCCGAGACCGTGCTCAGCCGCTCGTCGACCATCCGTACCGGGTGCGCTCCCCCGGCCGCGTGCCACGCGGCCGCGAGCAGCCCGGCGAATGCGCGCGCGTCTGCGGTCGAGGGCGTCTCGCCGCCAGACATGCCAAGCGGCAGGCCGACGACCAGCTCGAAGGCGTCGTGCTCGAGCGCAATCTCGATGATCCGGGCGACGGGGTCGCCCTTCGCCCGTGGCACGGTCTCAACCGGGGTCGCCAGCATCCCGTGCATGTCGCACCGGGCCACGCCGATGCGTGCCTTGCCGACGTCGACGCCGATGCGCACGCCGGGACGAAAGCCGCTCACGCGCTCGTCGCCGCCAGCCCCTGCGCCACCGAAGCGAGGGCTTCGACCAGCTTGCTCGCGTCGGTGCCACCGCCCTGCGCGACGTCGTCGCGTCCGCCGCCGCCGCCGCCGAGCACACCGGCCGCGCCCTTCGCGAGGGCACCCGCCTTGGCACCGCGGCCACGCGCAGCCTCGTTGGTCGCGACGATCACCACCGGGCGCTCGCCGACCACGGCGCCGAGCGCGACGACCGCGGGCTCGGTGCCCAGTTTGTCGCGCACGCCGAGCACCAGCGAGCGCAGGTCATCGGCCGAGCCAACGGTGCCGAGCGACTCCGCCACGAGCGCCACGCCGCCCGCGCGCGCGGCACCGGCGGCGAGCACGGGCACGCGCTCCATGAGCGCACGCGCCTCGAACGCGGCGATCTTCTTCTCGGCGGCCCGCAGGTTCGCGCTGAGCTCCGCAATGCGCTGCGGCAGCTGCTCGCGCGGCGTCTTCAGCGACGAGGTGAGCGTCGAGACGATCGCGCGCTCGGCCGCGAGCTCACGGAACGCCTCCATGCCCACCAGTGACTCGATGCGGCGGTTCGATGCGCCGACCGACTGCTCGCCGACGACGCTGATGAGGCCGATCTCTGCCGTCGAGCCGACGTGCGTTCCCGCACAGAGCTCGCGCGACCACGGACCGCCGATGTCGACCATCCGCACCGTGTCGCCGTACTTCTCGCCGAACAGCGCCATCGCGCCGAGCTCCTTCGCCTCCGCGATGGGCAGGACGCGCGTGGTGACCGCGAAGTTCTCGCGCACCGCGTTGTTGGCGACCTCTTCGATCTCGCTGCGCGTCTCGGCCGAGAGCGCCTCGCTCCAGCTGAAGTCCAGGCGCAGGTAGCCCGCCTTGTTGAACGAGCCGGACTGGTTCGCGCTCTTGCCGAGAATCTCGTGAATCGCGGCATGCACGATGTGCGTTCCCGAGTGCGCCTGCGTGGCACCACGACGATTGGATGCGTCGACCACGGTCGTTGCCGCAGCATCCACTGCCACCTCGCCCGCGATCACCTGCACCATGTGACTGACCAGCCCCGGGACGGGCTTTTGCACGTCGAGGACCTCGAGCTCGAAGCCGGGACCGACGATCAGGCCCTTATCGGCGGCCTGCCCGCCGGCCTCCGCATAGAGGGTCGTCTCGGCGAGGATGATCTCGGCGATCTGCCCCTCACCGGCGCGATCGACCGACACGCCATCGACCAGGATGCCGAGGACGCGGGAGTGCGTCTCGAGCTCGGTGTAGCCGACGAACTCGGTCTCGCCGAGGGCGCGGAACTCGCGGTACACGCTGTGATCGGCGAGTGTGCGCCGCTTCGAGAGCGCATCGGCCTTCGCACGGTCGCGCTGTGCCTGCATCAGCTCGTTGAACGCGACGCGGTCGACGCTCAGGCCCGCTTCCTGCGCGATCTCGAGCGTGAGTTCGATGGGGAAGCCATAGGTGTCGTGCAGCAGGAAGGCCTGCGGTCCGGCGAGGGCCGCTTCACCGCTGGTCCGGGTCGCCGTGAGCGCCTCGTCGAGGATGTGCGAACCGGCGGCGAGGGTGCGCAGGAAGGTCTGCTCCTCCGCGAGCGCGTACTTCGAGATGCGCTCCCAATCGGTCTTGACCTCGGGATACGCCGACGCCATCGCGTCGCGCGACGCCGTGAACAGTTCGAGGAAGGTGGGGCCCTCGACGCCGAGCAGGCGCATCGCGCGAATCACGCGGCGCATCAGGCGTCGGAGGATGTACCCGCGACCCTCGTTCGAGGGGGTGACGCCGTCGCTGAGCAGCATGAGCGAGGAGCGGACGTGGTCGGCGATCACGCGCATGCGCACATCGTCTGCAGGGTCGGCGCCGTACTCACGCCCGCTCAGCTGCGCTGCACGATCGAGGACCGGACGCACCTGGTCGGTCTCGTACATGTTGTCGACGCCCTGCTTGATGAAGGCGACGCGCTCGAGGCCCATGCCGGTGTCGATGTTCTTCTTGGGGAGCTCGCCGAGGATGCGAAACTCGCTCTGGCTGCGCACGTCGCCGATGGCGTACTGCATGAACACGAGGTTCCAGATCTCGACGTAGCGGTCGTCATCGGTCGCGGGCCCGCCGTCGATGCCGTACGCGGGACCGCGGTCGAAGAAGATCTCGGAACAGGGCCCGGCGGGCCCGGGCTGCCCGGTGCTCCAGTAGTTCGTGTCTTTGCCGAGGCGCTGGATGCGCTCCTCCGGGAGGCCGGCGATCCGGCGCCACAGCTCGAACGCCTCGTCGTCTTCCTCGTAGACGGTGACCCACAGATCCTTCGGGTCGAACCCGAGCTTGCCGTCTTCCTCGGCCCCGGTGAGCAACTCCCAGGCGAAGGTGATGGCGCCTTCCTTGAAGTAGTCCCCGAAGGACCAGTTGCCCATCATCTGGAAGAACGTGCCGTGGCGCGGGGTCTTGCCGACCTCTTCGATGTCGTTGGTGCGCAGGCACTTCTGCAGATCGGCCGCACGCGGGTAGGGCGCGGGCACGTCGCCGTTGAGGTACGGGATGAACGGCACCATCCCTGCGACGGTGAACAGCAGGGTGGGGTCGTCTGATACGAGCGAGGCCGACGGCACGATGGTGTGGCCGCGCTGCTCGAAGTAATCAAGGAATCGGCGGCTGATCTCAGCGGTCTTCATTTACGGTGTTTTTTCCTCGGGAGTATCGGCGAACTTCGCCTCCTGCTCGCGATATGCGGTCGAGACGAGCTCGGAGAATTCGCCGATTCGCGCATCCAGCTCTGCAAACAGCTGCTGGCCGCGCGCCGTCTTGTTCGCGAAATGCGCGACCATGAAGCCGCCGGCAATGCCGGCGACAAACCACACGAGACCCTTTATTGCAGGCTCCTCACACATCGCGCCGCGAAGATCGCGGCATCCCCTCCATCGTACTGTGCGCGCCGCACCCCCCGCGGCATACGCGGCGAGAGATGTGCGCCTGGCGACACGCGAAAGGGCGCCGGATCCGAAGATCCGGCGCCCTTGACGCGATCGCTGCGCTGAGTGTGGCTTAGCGGGCTGCGTAGTACTCGACGACGAGCTGCACGTCACACGTGACCGGCACCTCGGCGCGCTTCGGGCGACGCACGAGGCGCGCCTGCAGCTTGTCGAGCTCGACATCGAGGTAGGCCGGCGTGGCCGGGAGCACGTCGCTGTGGCCACCGGCGGCGGCGACCTGGAAAGGCTCGGTGCTCTCGCTGCGTGCCTTGACGTGGATGAGCTGACCCGGCTTCACGCGGAACGACGGGCGGTCGACGAGCTGGCCGTCAACCATGATGTGGCGGTGCACGACCAGCTGACGAGCCTGTGCCGTGGTGCGGGCGAAGCCGGCACGCAGCACGAGGGCGTCGAGGCGCTGCTCGAGCAGCTCGACCAGGTTCTCACCGGTCAGGCCATCCTGACGACGAGCCTCGTCGAAGGTGTTGCGCATCTGCTTCTCGCGGATGCCGTACTGGGCGCGCAGACGCTGCTTCTCGCGCAGACGAACGGCGTAGTCGCTGTCCTGCTTGCGCTTGGTGCGGCCGTGCTCGCCAGGCGCGTAGGGGCGCTTCTCGAGGTACTTTGCAGCCTTCGGGGTGAGGGCGATGCCCAGCGACCGCGAAAGGCGGGTCTGGCTACGGGTGCGTGACTTCGTAGACACGATTTCCTAACTCTTGATCAATGTGGATACCGGCCGCTCACGACCACGCATGGGCGCGCAGAACTGCACCGGAGAAATCAGAGGGATGTGCCCTGCGAAACGTCACCGGCTACAGGTGGCGCCTCTCAGCCTTCGAATTCGTTGCAGCCGCGCGCAGAAATCGAGCCTTGGGCAGAGGAAATCGTATCACGTCGAAGGGCCCGCATCGGCGCCGGGCGCGAGGATGCGTCGGATCTTCTCGAGGCGGGCCTGGATGTCGCGCTCGTGCCCGTGCGACGTGGGCTCGTAGTAGCGCTTGCCGCGCAGCGCGTCGGGGAGGTACTGCTGGGGCACGATCCCGATGTCGGCGTCGTGCGGGTATTTGTAGCCCGCCCCGTGGCCGAGCCGCTTCGCGCCAGCGTAGTGCGCATCGCGAAGGTGCAGCGGCACCGTGCCGATGCGCCCGGCGCGTACATCCGCGATCGCCGCGTCGATGGCCACGTACGCGGCGTTCGACTTGGCCGCGCTGGCGAGGTAGATGGTCGCCTCGGCGAGCGGGATCCGCCCCTCCGGCATTCCGATGAACGCGACGGCGTCGGCAGCCGCCGTGGCGATCCCGAGCGCCTGCGGATCCGCCATCCCGATGTCTTCGGCGGCGCTGATCACGAGACGGCGCGCGATGAAGCGCGGATCTTCGCCCGCCTCGATCATTCGGGCGAGGTAGTGCACCGCGGCATCCACATCAGAGCCGCGAATCGACTTGATGAACGCGCTGATCACGTCGTAATGCTCGTCGCCCTGGCGGTCATAGCGCAGCAGCGCCCGATCGACGGCCTGCCCCACGAGCTCCGGCGTGACGACGGCCGCGAACGGATCCCCGGCACCATCGGACGCCTCGTCCTCCCCGGCGTCGGCGGCTTCGGGGCCAGCGGCGCCTGGGCCAGCGCCCTCCGCGGCGAGACCGAGCGCCATCGCGGCGGATGCCTCCAGGGCCGTGAGTGCGCGGCGCGCGTCGCCGGAAGCCAGTCGAACCAGCGCTGCGCGTGCCTCCGCCAACAGCTCCACCTCACCGTTCAGGCCGCGCGGATCGGCGACGGCGCGATCAAGCAGCGCACCCAGCTGGGCATCGTTGAGCGGCGTGAGGGTGAGCAGCAGGGAGCGCGAGAGCAGCGGTGAGATCACCGAGAACGAGGGGTTCTCGGTGGTCGCGGCGATCAGAATCACCCAGCCGTTCTCGACGCCGGGCAACAGGGCATCCTGCTGCGCCTTCGTGAAGCGGTGGATCTCGTCGAGGAACAGGATGGTCGATTGCCCATACATATCGCGCTGGGTGAGCGCCGACTGCATGACCTCCCGCACGTCTTTCACCCCGGCCGTGACCGCCGAGAGCTCGACGAATCGCCGCCCCGAGGAGCGCGCGATCGCCTGCGCGATGGTGGTCTTGCCCGTTCCGGGCGGACCCCACAGGATCACCGATACCGCGCCCTGCGTCGCGCGCTCTGGATCGGCGAGCGCGACCAGCGGCGAACCCGGGCGCAGCAGGTGCTGCTGCCCGGCGATTTCGTCGATCGAGACCGGCCGCATCCGCACCGCCAGCGGAGTGGCGCCCTGAAACAGCGCCTGGGCGGCTGTTGGATTGACCATGCCCCAAGGCTAGCCGCCAACGCGCGCCCGCTCGCCGCCGCACGCCACACCGGCACAGCACGCCGGCACGCCGCACCAGCGCTGCGCAGCGCATGGTTTGTCGGTCCGGGGGCAGGATGCGTAGAGTTTCAGCGATTCCTCGCCGAGTGCGGCGTCGAATCGGCCTGAGGATGTCGGGAGGATGCCGTGGCAGCGCGGAGCAAAGACAAGGTGGCACGGGAGGCGCGAGAGCGCTCGCGCATCTACCAGGCGCGCGCCCAGATGCACGAGGATCGGGCCCGGCGGCGCACGCGTGACAACGTCGTCGCCAGCATCGTTGGCGCGGTGATCGTCGTGCTCGCCGTCGCCGGACAGTTCGTGTACTACACAAGCGGCCCGGGCGCCCCCGAGCCGACCCCGAGCCCCTCTGCGACAACCCCCGCTCCGACGCCCGAGGACCCGAGCGATGGAACGACCGAAGGTCCGGCCGGGGAGCCAACCGAAGGCCCGGCCGAGGAACCATCTGAGGAACCGACCGAGTAGTCCCCCGGCCCGCTCGGCCCGCGGGTGACCCGGCCCACTCCGTCATCTCGCACGGCGCGCCGCGGGCCGTCGTATTAGGCTAGGGGCGGTCACGCGCACGCCTGTGCGCCTTGGCTCACGAATCGCGGCACTTGCCGTGGGTGCGTGACTGAGCGACTGAGCGACACTCGTGCGGCTGTGGCCGCGCGAGCGACAAGAGTGCGGCCCTGGCCGCAGCGAGGTGAAATCACGTGTCTTCCCACACTGAGCCGAACGAGACCGTCCAGCCCTGGGGCCGAGTCGACGAAGACGGCACCGTTTTCGTCCGCGAAGACGCGCAGTGGCGCGAGGTCGGGCAGTACCCCGATGCGACCGCCGAGGAGGCGCTCGCCTACTTCGAGCGCAAGTTCACCGACCTCGCCGACAAGGTCACGCTGCTCGAGCAGCGCTCGAAGCGTGGCGGCGCGACGGCCTCGGAGCTCACCCACGCGGTGCGCCAGCTGCGCGGCGATGTGGTCGGTGCCGCCGCCGTCGGCGATCTGGCCAAGCTGGATCGCCGTCTTGAAGCCCTGGCCGACACGCTGAAGGACGCGAGCGCGCAGGAGGCTGCGGCGTCTCGCGAGGCGGTCGTCGAGGCAGCGCGCGAGCGCGAAGCAATCGTCGAGACCGTTGAGGCGCTCGCGGCACAAAACCCGCAGAAGACGCAGTGGAAGACCACCACGCAGCAGCTGAACGACGCGTTCGCACAGTGGCAGGACCACCAGCAGAACGGCCCGCGCCTGCCGAAGAACGAGGCGCAGGCACTGTGGAAGCGCTTCCGCAACGCCCGCACGACCATCGAGCGCCACCGCCGCGAGTACTTCGCAGAACTCGACGACGCGCACCGCGCGGCCCGTGACGCGAAGACGCGGCTCGTTGAGCGCGCCGAGGCGCTCGCCCCCAAGGGTGAAGACGGCATTCCCGCATACCGCAATCTGCTCGACGAGTGGAAGGCATCCGGCCGCGCCGGCAAGCGCGTGGATGACAGCCTCTGGGCACGCTTCAAGGCCGCCGGCGACGCGCTGTATGGCGCCCGCGCCGAGCGCGACGCGACCGAAGCGGCGGAGTCGCTGCCGAAGATCGCGGCGAAGAAGGAACTCCTCGAGCGCGCTCAGGCCGTCGCCGAGGAGGCCGACCTCGGCAAGGCCCGCGCACTGCTCACACAGATCCAGCGCGAGTGGGATGAGATCGGCCGCATCTTCGGCCGCGAGCAGGAGCGCCCGCTGGAGGACGGCATCCGCCGCGTCGAGGCGGCGCTGCGCACGCGCGAGGACGCCGATTGGAAGGCCAACGACCCGCGCACGAAGGCCCGCGCCAACGACATGACCCAGCAGCTTGAGGACGCCATCACCAAGCTTGAGGAAGAGATCGCAGCGGCGAAGGCCGCCGGCAATGCGTCCGAGGCGGCGAAGCTCGAAGAAGCACTCGCCGCGCGCAAGGCCTGGCTGGGCGCGCTCGGCGGCTAGTTCGCGACGAACCCAGACGTGCACACGGGGGCGCGGGACGCTCGTGCGCTCAGAACGGCGCGGTGTCAGCTCCCCAACCACCAGTGCTCGCGCGGGCACGTGCGTCGTTCCAATCCGTCTCCGGCCTGAAGATCACGGTGCTCGTCGGCGCATCGGGGTACATCTGCCCGGTGGGGCTTGTCCATTCGAGGATGCCGCCGGGTTTTTGTACGACTGACCAGGTCGTGGCGTGTTTGAGCGTGTGATGTCGGCGACAGAGGTGCGCAAGATTGTTCTCACGCGTCTGGCCGCCGTGGGCGAAGTCGATGGTGTGGTCAAGATCCGAGGCAGAAGCCGGCTGCCGGCACCCGGGGAACCGGCAGTGCTGATCCCGCACCCGCAGCGTGCGTTTCAGCTCGGCACTGGGTGTGTAGCGGTCGACCGCGAGCACCGCGCCGCTGATCGGGTGCGTGAGCACCCGATCCCACCCGGGCGCCGCGGCCACCAGCACGCGAGCAGTCGCCGCGTCCACCGGTGCCCCTCCGCTCAGCATCGCCGGGGCATCGGCGCGGCCGATCAACGACAGCACCGGCATGCTCAGCGCTACGCGGGCGCGAATCGCGCCGATGCCGGCCGGGCCGCGGTGCGCGGCGGGGTCACCGGTGAGCCCGAGGTCGATGAACGCGTCGGCCCGACGCTGATCCTTGGTTCGGCGCTCGGGCGACGCCCCCGACCCCGCCCTGGCTGCACGATCCGAAACCAGCCCGAACGCGCCATTGGCCGACCCATCGGCGACGACCTGGGCGGCGCCTTCCGCCTCCTCGGCACGCTGGTGGTGTTCGGCGAATTGATTGAGCCGATCCATGATGCCGTTGGCAGCGACCGAGGGGATGATCGCGAGCATCTCCGCCATCCCATCCGGCAGCTCCGTCAACCACACACCACGACAGGCTGCCGCCTCCCTATGCCGTTCTTCGAGCGATCGCGGGTGCAGCCGCTCGGCGATGAACCGTGCATACGGGCGCAACCGCGCCGGCGCCTCCCGCTCGGCGAAGGGCAGCACCACTTGCTCGTACTCGGCCCGCGACGCGGCATCCGGGAAATGCGCGCCCGCCTCGAGGATCACAGCGACATGCCCGCGGAACACGCGTGCGGCACCCAAAGCCCGGAACGTGCCGGGAAAGTCTCGCACCAGCACATCTGCGGTTGCCATGCGACGCTGCATGGTGCGATCGCTCACCCGCAAGGCGGTGCCGAACTCGGCAGAGATCGAGCGATGCGCCAGCTCGGATGCGCGACTGTCGCTGCTCCCCCGCACCGCGATATCGCCGGCAAGTTGCGAGGCTTCGTGCAAGACGCGCATCTCCTCCGCGTAGCGAGCGCTGTCTTCTTCCTGCAAGCGAACCAGGCGCGCACGGTACGCACCGAGCCGGGCAAGCTCCGCCGGACTCGGATCACGTTCAACTCTGGGGTTCATGGCTTCATTCTCCTCCAAACCTCGGACATTACTTCGAATGTCGCAGAATCTGTGGATACTCCGCGTCTGCGCTCGAGGCAAGCCCCGGGCTGCCGATCTTGCGGCTGCCGCACACCACGCAAGGTCGAGTGTGTCCTGCCCCTGCCCCTGCCCCTGCCCCTGCCCCTGCCCAGCTGATCGCACGAGGCGAGTTCTCCACAAACGCCCTCGCGCGCCGCCGCGGATGCCCGAGGCCCCACAGAATCGGTGGATGTCTGCATCACGCTTCATGTACTTCGCTGGAGAGCGCCTTTCGATCGCCGAGCTCTCTGCCGCGAGCCTCGACGGCCACCTCGTCGGGCTCGGCGAAGGCTTCATGCCTGCCGACGCGATCGAGACGATCGCGATGCGAGCGGCGTCGCTGCGACCGCTGCTTCACGAAACCACCGCCGCGACCCTGCTCAGCGCGGCGTGGATCTGGGGCGCGCTGGATCACCCGCCGACCCGGCACAGCGCGCACCGTGCGGTCGCGCACCGGCTGCACCACGTGCATAGCCGTCGCATGGTGCTCCACGATGTGTACCTGCCCGAAGAGGGGCGGATGCTTGTGGGCGGCGTCTGGGTGAGCACGCCGCTGCACACGCTGATCGCGCTCGTGCGCGCCGCGGCGCAAGCCCCGGCACCAGCCCCGGCGAAACCCCCGGCGCCCCGAACGGGTGCCGCCGCGCATGCCGACCCACGCATCACTGCGGCCCGCGCCCTCGTCGGCTTGCGCCTCGCCGATCCCGCAGAGGCGGTGGCGTGGCTCGCCGCACGGCCCCGCATGCCGGGCAAGCGGGCGGCGCGCACGCTCCTGCTCGAGCTGCGTGCGCAGGCGCAGACGCAGACGCCGGCGCAAGAGCACCCGCACCCGCACCCGCAGACGCACCCCCAGCTGAACCCACAGGCCGGGAGCGGCGTGCCCGCCTAACCCGAGGTCACCCGATACACGTCATAGACCGCGTCAATGCGCCGCACCGCATTCAGCACGCGGTCGAGGTGCACGATGTCGCCCATCTCGAACACGAAGCGGCTGAGCGCCAGACGATCGTTCGACGTCGACACGGTCGCAGAGAGAATGTTCACGTGATGCTCGCTGAGCACGCGTGTCACATCCGAGAGCAGTCCGCCGCGGTCGAGGGCCTCGACCTGAATCTGCACCATGAAGATGCTCTTCGTCGTCGGCGCCCACTCGACATCGATCATGCGCTCGGGGTCGCTTTGCAGCGACTTGACGTTCGGGCAGTCCGCGCGGTGCACCGAGACGCCGCTCCCCCGCGTCACAAATCCGACGATCGCGTCCCCGGGGACCGGGGTGCAGCACTTGGCAAGCTTGACCAGGATGTCGGGGGCTCCGCGCACGAGGATGCCAGAGTCGCTGTTTCGGGTGCTGCGCTGGCGACCAAGCGCCGGCAGATCGATCGGGCCGGTCAGCGGCGCCGTCTGGTGCACCAGTGCGGTGACCTTCTCGATCACCGATTGCGTGCTGACGTGCCCCTCGCCGACGGCGGCGTACAGCGCCGAGACGTCTTCGTAGCGCAGTTGGTGTGCGACCTCGGCGAACGAGTCCTGGTTCATCAGGCGCTGCAGCGGCAGGTTCTGACGCCGCATCGCGCGGGCGATGGCATCCTTGCCCTGCTCGATCGCCTCTTCACGGCGTTCCTTGGTGAACCACCCGCGGATCTTGTTCTTCGCGCGCGTGCTGCGCACAAAGCTCAGCCAGTCCTGGCTCGGACCGGCGTCCGGGTTCTTCGAGGTGAACACCTCGACGACCTCGCCGCTGTGCAGCTCAGACTCGAGCGGCACCAGGCGCCCGTTCACCTTCGCGCCCATGGTGCGGTGCCCGATCTCGGTGTGCACCGCGTAGGCGAAGTCAACGGGTGTCGCGCCGGCGGGGAGCCCGATCACGCGGCCCTTGGGCGTGAAGACGTAGACCTCTTTGGCACCGATCTCGTAGCGCAGCGAGTCGAGGAACTCGCCTGGGTCGGCGGTCTCTGCCTGCCAGTCCGAGATGTGTGCGAGCCAGGCCATGTCGGTGTCGCTGGCCTTGCCCTCGGCCTTGCCGCCGTTGACGCGCTCCTTGTACTTCCAGTGCGCCGCGACACCGTACTCGGCCTGCTGGTGCATCTCGTTCGTGCGGATCTGAATCTCGACGGTGCGGCCGCCAGGGCCGATGACCGTCGTGTGCAGCGACTGGTACAGGTTGAACTTGGGGGTCGCGATGTAGTCCTTGAACCGCCCCGGCAACGGCGTCCACCGCGCGTGGATGGCGCCGAGCACCGCATAGCAGTCACGTACCGAGCCGACGAGCACGCGGATGCCGATCAGATCGTAGATGTCGTCGAACTCACGACCGCGCACGATCATCTTCTGGTAGACGGAGTAGAGCTGCTTCGGCCGCCCCATGACCCGACCGCGAATGCGCAGCTCGCGAAGATCCTCGTCGACGGCCGCGATGACGGTCTGCATGTACTGCTCGCGCTGCGGCGTGCGCTGGCGCACGAGGCTCTCGATCTCGGCGTAGATCTTGGGCTGGAGCACCGCGAACGAGAGGTCTTCCAGCTCGGCTTTGATGGTCTGGATGCCGAGACGGTGCGCGAGCGGAGCGTAAATCTCGAGCGTCTCGGTCGCCTTGCGGGTCGCCTTCTCGGCGGGCACGAAGCCCCAGGTGCGCGCATTGTGCAGCCGGTCGGCCAGCTTGATCAGGAGGACCCGGATGTCTTTCGACATCGCGACGATCATCTTGCGCACGGTCTCGGCCTGCGCGCTCTCGCCGTACTTCACGCGGTCGAGCTTGGTGACGCCATCCACCAGCATCGCGACCTCGTCGCCGAACTCACCCCGCAGCTCCTCGAGCGGATACCCGGTGTCTTCGACGGTGTCGTGCAGGAGCGCGGCCGCGATGGCACGTGGCCCGAGGCCGAGGTCGGCCAGGATCAGCGCGACCGCGACGGGGTGGGTGATGTAGGGCTCGCCGCTCTGGCGCTTCTGCCCCTTATGCGCCTCCGACGCGACCTCGTACGCACGCTCGATGACCGCGAGATCCGACTTGGGGTGGTTTGTGCGCACCACACGCATCAGGTGCGCAACATCGTCGCTGCGGACCGAGCGCGAGAAGATGCGCGGCACAAGCCGGCGCAACGTCGAGCCCTGCGGCACTGCCGGAACCGATTCCGCCATGTGGCACCTCCCAAGAACTCAATCTTAGAGCTCCCGGGCGGGTGCCCGGTGCCGCGGCCGCCCGCTCACGCTCTAGCGAACAGCAAGCTCCCGATTCGCCAACACCTTCGCGTCACGCTCCTTGATCGCGGGCTCGTTCTCGCGCATCAGCGAATACAGCGGGGCCGCGACGAAGAGCGTCGAGTAGGTGGCCACGATGATCCCGACGAAGATCGACAGCGAGATGTCGCTGAGGGTGTCTGCGCCGAGCAGGAAGGTGCCGAGGAACAGGATGGCGCCAACCGGCAGCGCCGCCACGACGGAGGTGTTGATCGAGCGCACGAGCGTCTGGTTCACCGCGAGGTTGACGGATTCGCCGAACGTCCGGCCCGAGATCTCACCGTCCTCGTTCGTGTTCTCGCGGACCTTGTCGAACACGACGGTCGTGTCGTACAGCGAGTACGCGAGGATGGTCAAGAAGCCGATCACGGCGGCCGGCGAGATCTCGAAGCCGATCAGCGCATACACGCCGAGCGTGATGACCAGCACGTCGACCAGGCCGATGATCGAGGCGACCGACATCTTCCAGGTGCGGAAGTAGATCGCGAGGATGATGAACGTGAGCGCCAGGAAGATCGCGAGGCCCCAGAGCGATTGCTTGGTGACATCGGCGCCCCAGCTGGGGCCGATGAACGAGGTGGTCACCTCGTCGATGGGCACCGCGTATGCCTCGGCCAGCGCGGCGGCGACCGCCTGCGTCTCGCTCGGCGACATCTGATCGGTCTGCACGCGCACCGCGCTGTCGGCGATCGTCGTGACCTTCGTCGTCGCGCCGGGCACGACCTGCTTCACCGTGTCGGTGCCGACCGTCTGGTCGGGCTTTTCGAGTCCGGAGATCGTGAACTGCGACCCACCGGTGAACTCGATGCTGAAGTTGACCGGCTTGAAGATCGGCACGATCGCAGCGCCCACGATGAGCGCGATCGCGATGATGAACCACAGGCGCCGCTTGCCGACGAACGGGAATGAGAGCTTGCCTGAGTAGAGGTCGTTTCCGAATTGGCTCATAGAACGCATCAGGCCTCTCCCCCCTTCATGTCGTTGGTGTCGGCGGGAGGTGCGCTCGCCTTGCCGCCGTGCGCGTTCAGCGCCAGCTCGGCCTGCTTGCGCTCGGCGATGGTCTGCCGGCGTTCTGCCTCACCGCGCGAGCGGGCTGCCCGCGCGGCCTTGCCCTGCGAGGGCGTCGCACCCACCGGCGCACGGAACTGCGCGCGTCCGCGGTACACGGCGCCGAGCGCGGTCGGGTCGAGCCCCGAGAGCGGGTGGCCGCCACCGAAGAAGCTGGTGCGCGAGAGCAGCTGCATCACCGGGTGCGTGAAGATGATGAAGATCAGGATGTCGATCAGGGTCGTCAGCCCCAGGGTGAACGCAAAGCCCTTCACCGTGGCATCCGCGAGAATGTAGAGCACGACCGCGGCGAGGACGTTGATGCTCTTCGAGATGTAGATGGTGCGCTTCGCGCGTCCCCAGCCGTCTTCGACCGCCCCGGTGATCGACTTTCCATCGCGCAGCTCATCGCGGATGCGCTCGAAGTAGACGATGAACGAGTCGGCGGTGAAGCCGATCGAGACGATCAGTCCCGCGACGCCGGCGAGCGAGAGGCGGAAACCCATGCGCCAGGCGAGGATGCAGATCGCGATGTAGGTGAGCACGCCCATCACCAGCAGCGAGGCGATGATCACGGTGCCGAGCACACGGTACTGGAACAGGGCGTAGACGCACACGAGCGCGAGTCCGACGAGCCCGGTGATCAGCCCGATCTGCAGCTGCTGGCTGCCGAGCGTTGCCGAGATCGTGTCGGAGCTGACCACCTTGAAGCTCAGCGGCAGCGCGCCGTACTTTAGCTGGTCGGCGAGGACCTTGGCGGATTCCTGCGTGAACGAACCCGAGATCGAGGGCTTGCCGTCGAGGATCAGCCCGTTCATCGAGGGTGCCGAGAGCACGTAGCCATCGAGCACGAAGGCGAACTGGTCGAGCGGCGGCTGCGCACCGTACAGGCGCTGGCTGATCTTGCCGAACGTCGAGGTGCCTTCGCTGTCGAAGGCGAGGTTCACGGTCCAGCGGTTCGTCTTCTGGTCGAGGCCGTAGGTGGCGTCGATGATCGACGAGCCCTCCATCTCCACCGGCCCGAGGATGAACTTCTGGAGGCCCTCCGGGTCGCAGGTGATCAGCGGCTGATCGTGCGGCTGGCCGGCGGGGTCGTTGCTCGGGTCGGCGCAGTCGAATGCAAGGTACTGGGCCTCGAGCGCGGGGGTGATCCACGCGATGTCGCTGGCGTTGCTCGGCTGCGTCGACGGCGTTGCCTGCAGCGTCGGATCGGGCGAGGGGTACGGCGTCATGTTGCCGTCTTCGCCGACGAAGGTGTTCGAGGTTTGCCCCGAAAGGAACAGCACGGGGCGCAGCTGCAGCTGGGCGCTCGCCTCGATGCGGTTGCGGGTGTCTTCATCGGCGGCGCCGGGAATCTGCACCACGATGTTGCGGCCGCCCTCGGTCGTGATCTCGGTTTCACCCACACCCGAGGCATCCACGCGCTGGCGGATGATGGTCGCCGCCTGGTCCAGCTGCTCTTGCGAGATCTGCTCGCCGTCCTGGTTCTGGGCCTCGAGCACGATCTGCGTGCCGCCCTGCAGGTCGAGGGCGAGCGCGGGTGCCCAGGAGCTGACGCCAAGCGCCACACCGATGGCATTGATGCCGAAGAGGGCCCCGGTGATGATCAGCAGGCTCAGGAGTGCGCGCCATGCGCGTTTGACGGGGGTGGAAGTCGCCACGAAGTGTCAGCTTTCTACGCTGCCCGGGCGTGCCACACCTGGGCGGGAGCGGGTCAGATCAGTCGTCGGACTTCTTGTCGCGCTCGGTGGCGTCGGTGATCGGGTCGATCGATTCGATTGCGGGCGCGTCGCTGGGGCTCGGCGCGTCGGCACCTTCGATGGGCGTGACGACGCGAAGAATCGCCTGGCTGTGGGTGCGAACCACCACGCCGGGGGCGAGCTCGATCAGCGCGGGCTCGTCGAGGTTGTCGGGGTCGTACGCCACGATGTTGCCGTACAGCCCGCCCTGCAGCAGGACCTCGGCACCGGGGACGGTGTTGCGACGCATGGTCTCCTGCTCAGCCTTGTGCTTGGCCATGCGCCGACGCTGGCTGACGAACATGAAGACGAGAAGCAGTGCGAGAACGATCAGCAGACCGTACTGTGCGAAGAAATCCATGCGGTGTGATGCCTTTCAGAGGTGCGCGAATCGCGCGGGCCGACGAGCGGATCGCCGGGGAATCTTTGGCCAGATAAGCCATGGGAAATTATAGGTCATGCACACGGGGCGCGTGCTCTGCCGAGCGCACTCCCAGGTGATCGTAGGCAAGCGCGGTGGCGATGCGACCGCGCGGCGTTCGGCCCATGAAGCCGATACGCACGAGGTAGGGCTCGACCACGCTCTCGATCGTCTCCGGCTCTTCGCCGACCGTCACCGCCAGCGTGTTCAGCCCGACAGGACCACCGCGGAACCGCTGGATCAGCGCATCAAGCACGGCACGGTCGAGGCGGTCAAGGCCGATCGCGTCGACGTCGTAGAGCTCGAGGGCCGCGTGCACCGACTCGGGCGTGCCACCGGTGTCGTGCACCAGCATGTAGTCGCGCACCCGCCGCAAGAGCCGGTTCGCGATGCGGGGCGTGCCCCGCGATCGACGTGCGATCTCGGCGCGCCCCTCGGTCGGCAGGTCTACGCCGAGCATGATCGCCGAGCGTTCGACGACGCGTTCGAGCTCGCCCGGGTCGTAGAACTCGAGGTGCGCGGTGAATCCGAAACGGTCGCGCAGCGGGTTCGGCAAGAGCCCGGAGCGGGTGGTCGCACCGACCAGCGTGAAGGGCGCGAGCTCGAGGGCGACGCTCGTCGCCCCGGCCCCCTTGCCCACCATGATGTCGATGCGGAAATCCTCCATGGCCAGATACAGCATCTCTTCCGCCGAGCGGGCCATGCGGTGCACCTCATCGATGAAGAGCACCTCCCCCGGCGTCAGGCTCGACAGCAGCGCGGCAAGGTCGCCGGCGTGCTGGATGGCCGGCCCGCTCGAGAGGCGCAGGGGGCGCCCGCTCTCGTGCGCCACGATCATCGCCAGCGTGGTCTTGCCGAGCCCCGGGGGCCCCGAGAGCAGGATGTGATCGGGGGCGCGCTCCTGCAGCCGCGCGGCCTCGAGCAGCAGCTGCAGCTGCCCGCGCACCTTCGTCTGTCCGACAAACTCCGAGAGCGATTGCGGGCGCAGTGCCCCCTCGATCGCCAGCTCCGTGTCACCCTGCGGATTCGGGTCACTGACGTCGTCGAAGTCGTCGCTCACGCGCGCGCTCCGCTCGCGCGGGCGGGCCCGAGCACCGCGAGTGAGAGGCGCAGCAGCGTAGGCACCGACGCCAACTCGGCTTCGGATGCCGCAGCCGAGGCCTTGGCGATCGCTTCGCTCGCCGTGCGCTCCGGCCAGCCGAGCCCCATCAGCGCGGCCGTGACGGCCGCGTTCGTCGAGGGCGGAGCATCCACGGCACGTGGCGCGGATGTGGGCGACGCGATGAGCTTGCCCGCGAGCGAGACCAGGATGAGCTTGGCGGTTTTCGGACCGATGCCGGAGACCTTACGGAAGGGCTTCTCGTCCTCATTCGCCACCGCGTCGGCAAGCTGGTCGACGGTCAGCGCCGAGAGGACCCCGATGGCGGAGCGGGGGCCGACGCCCGAGACGCCGAGCAGGAGCGTGAACGCGGCAAGTTCTTCGCGCGAGGCGAATCCATACAGCGTCAGGGCGTCTTCGCGCACGATCAGTGAGGTGTGCAGGTGCAGCTCGTCGCCGACGCGGGTGGCGTGCGCGAGCGCGGTCGGGACGGAGACCGACAACCCGACACCACCGATCTCGACGATCACGGTCCCGGTCTCGACGTGCACGGCGGGGCCACGAAGCGACGAGATCATGCCCCAAGCCTAGGCGAGGGGTACGACATCCTCAGCGAGCCACGCGCACCGTGCGCGGGCGGTGCGCCGGTGGCTTGGCCTGCAGCGGGGGCGGCGCCTGGGTCTTGGGCCGGGCGGCCGCCTGTTCGGCCTCGCGCCACGCGCGCATGGCGGGCGTCTCTCGCGCGCCCTGGCTCGCAGCTGCCGGCGCCGAACCGCGCCGGAGCGTGCCCGCGGCACCCTGAGCACCCGCGGCACCCGCGGCACCCGCGGCACCCGCGGCGGGGGCACCGCGCCACGCATGGCACAGGGCGAGCGCGAGGGCATCGGCGGCATCGGCGGGTCGCGGCAGCTCGTCGAGGCGCAGGATGCGGGCGACCATCGCCTGCACCTGCTTCTTGTCGGCGCCGCCGTGGCCGGTGATCGCGGCTTTGACCTCGGTGGGCGTGTGCAGCGCCGCCGGCAGGCCGAACTCGGCGCCCACGAGGAGCGCGACGCCGCTTGCCTGCGCGGTGCCCATCACTGTGCTGGTGTTGTGCTGCGCGAACACGCGTTCCACCGCCAGCACCTGCGGCGAGAACGATTGGACCGCGGATCGGATGCCGTCGGCAACCAGCAGCAGCCGCTCCGCCAGCGGAAGCTCCGGGGCGGAGCGGATGACCCCGACATGCACAAGGGTCGCGGAGCGATTGGGCGCGACATCCACGATCCCGACGCCGCAGCGGGTCAGGCCGGGATCGATCCCGATCACCCGCAGCATCGACCCTCGCGCACCCATGTCGTCAGGCTAACCCGACACCGCGTGTCGATCCCCGCGCCACACCCGGCCCGGTCGCAACCGCGCCCAGGCGTGTGTGCCGCGCCGGTCCCAGCGCCGCGCCGGTCCCAGCGCGCGGTGCGGTTCGCCGCTTACGCGTCCGATTCGAGCTCGGCCTGGACCTCGGGGGTCAGGTCGAAGTTCGAGTAGACGTTCTGCACGTCATCGCTGTCTTCGAGCACGTCGATGAGGTGGAACACCTTGCGTGCGGTTGCGGCGTCGATCTCGACCTTCAGGCTCGGCACGAACTCGGCGTCGGCCGATTCGTAGTCGATGCCGGCCTCCTGCAGCGCCGTGCGGACCTTGACCATGTCGCTGGGATCGGTGATGATCTCAAACCCCGAGGCGTGCGGCTCGACCTCCTCGGCGCCGGCCTCGAGGACCGCCATCATCACGTCGTCCTCGCTCGTGTGCTCGTCGCTGACGACGATCACGCCCTTGCGGTGGAAGTTGTAGGCGACGCTGCCGGGGTCGGCCATCGTCCCGCCGTTGCGGGTCATCGCGGTGCGCACCTCGGCGGCCGCGCGGTTCTTGTTGTCGGTGAGGCACTCGATCAGCAGGGCGACGCCGTTGGGGCCGTAGCCCTCGTACATGATCGTCGTGTACTCGATCGACTCACCGGTGAGCCCCGCGCCGCGCTTGATGGCACGATCGATGTTGTCGTTCGGGACGGAGGTCTTCTTCGCCTTCTGCACGGCGTCGACCAGCGTCGGGTTGCCGGCAAGGTCGGCGCCGCCCATCTTCGCCGCAACTTCGATGTTCTTGATGAGCTTGGCGAACGACTTGGCACGGCGCGAGTCGAGGACCGCCTTCTTGTGCTTGGTCGTTGCCCACTTTGAATGTCCAGCCATACGGCCCAGTTTAGCTGTTGGCGGCGGCCAGCACCCGCTCGAGCGTCCGCACGTTTCGGCTTGTCGTGCTCGCCTTGAATCTGCGCGCCGCGAGCAGCTTCGCAAACGGCGTGCTCGTGCTCTGCCCCTTCGGCGGGTTCCAGTACAGCGCGCCCGCCACGAGCCGCACCGGATCGAGCGCGGCGTCCATGGATGCCGCAGCCGTCGCAAGCTCGTCGAGTGCCGCGTCATCCGAGCCGAAGATCACCATCGGCTGCCGGCTGGTGTCGGCTGCGTCAAAGGGGAACGCGCGGGCAGCGGCATCCACCTGCGCCGCGGTGCGCAGCACGATCCATGCCTCGTAGTCGAATGCGGCGGTGAGGGCGCGCTCGATCTCACCCTTCAGTTGCGCGTGCGCGCGCCCATCGGCGGTGAAGAGCACGTTGCCGCTCGCGAGCACCGTGCGCACGTCGCCCAAGCCGAGGCCGACGAAGACCTCGCGCAGCGGTGCGCTCTTGATCGTGATGCCGCCGACGTTCACGCCGCGAAGAAGCGCCACCCATTGCGTCATGCCGACATTGTGCACCGCGCCGCCGACATGACGCCAGGCCACGGGCGGCAGGTGCGGTCTCGCTACGCTCGGGCCCGAACCCGCGCGAGGAAACGCTCGTGCAGGCGCGGCTCCCCCGACACCTCGGGGTGAAACGACGTGCCCATGAGCGCGCCCTGCTCGACGCCGACGATACGGCCGTCGTCGAGGGTGAGGAGCGCCGTCGCGCGGGGCCCGAGCGCCGCGACGATCGGTGCACGGATGAACGTCGCGTGCACGGGCGGGCCGCCCAGCGCCGGCGCATCGATTAGCGTCTCGAACGATTCCGCCTGCGGCCCGAAGGCGTTGCGCTGCACGGTGACATCGAGTCCGCCGATGCTCTGCTGCCCGGGCGCGGCCCCCTCGATCCGGTCGGCGAGCATGATCAGCCCGGCGCACGTGCCGTAGGCGGGCATGCCGGCGGCGATCCGCTCGCGGAGGGGATGCAGCATCCCGAACATTCGCGTGAGCTTGTCGATCACGCTCGATTCGCCGCCGGGGATGACCAGGCCATCGACCCGTGCCAGCTCGGCGGGATGCCGCACCAAAGCGACATCCGCGCCGAGCGAGACGAGCATCTGTGCATGCTCGCGCACATCGCCCTGGTAGGCGAGGACTCCGACCTGCGGCTTACCAGCCACGCTCGGAGAGGCGGTGCGGTGCGGGCAGGTCGGCGACGTTGATGCCGACCATGGCCTCGCCGAGACCACGCGAGACCTGGGCGATGACCGCCGGGTCGTTGTACGCGGCGGTGGCCTTGACGACCGCCGCGGCGCGGGCCGCCGGGTTGCCCGACTTGAAGATTCCCGAGCCGACGAAGACGCCGTCGGCGCCGAGCTGCATCATCATCGCGGCGTCGGCGGGGGTTGCCACACCGCCGGCCACGAACAGCACGACGGGCAGCTTGCCGGTCTCGGCGACCTCGGCTACGAGGTCGTAGGGCGCCTGCAGCTCCTTGGCGGCGACGTACAGCTCATCCTTGGTCATCGACTTCAGCGCGTTGATCTCGCTGAGGATCTTGCGGATGTGCTTGGTGGCCTCCGAGACGTCACCGGTGCCGGCCTCGCCCTTCGAGCGGATCATCGCCGCGCCCTCGTTGATGCGGCGCAGGGCCTCACCGAGGTTGGTCGCGCCGCACACGAAGGGCACCGTGTAGTTCCACTTGTCGATGTGGTTGACGTAGTCGGCGGGGCTCAGCACCTCGGACTCGTCGATGAAGTCGACGCCGAGGGTCTGCAGCACCTGCGCCTCGACGAAGTGCCCGATGCGGGACTTCGCCATGACGGGGATCGAGACGGCCTCGATGATGCTGTCGATCATGTCGGGGTCGCTCATGCGCGAGACGCCGCCCTGGGCGCGGATGTCGGCGGGGACCCGCTCCAGCGCCATGACGGCGACGGCGCCGGCGTCTTCCGCAATGCGCGCCTGCTCGGCGTTGACGACGTCCATGATGACGCCGCCCTTCAGCATTTCGGCGAGGCCGCGCTTGACGCGACCGGTTCCCGTGTTCGCAGTGCTCACGAGTGATCCCTTCGGTGGGTGCGTGCGCACACGCAACAATTGGTGGAGGTTCGTGCGGGGATGTGCACGATCGGGCGATTGACCTAGGCCAAACGATAGCATGTATCAGACAGCCGACCCCGGCGTGACGAAAGTTGACGAAATGCACTCCGAGATCAGCGGCCAGACCGCGGCCGAGATCGCCGCGAGCCTTCGTGCGCTCCTCGAGCGCGGCGCGCTGAGAGCCGGCGATCCGCTCCCCTCGGTGCGCGCGCTGGCCGAGACGCTGGGGGTCAACCGCAACACCGTGGTGGCCGCATATGGCGAGCTCGCGCGCGGCGGCCTCGTCGTCTCGCGCGGTCGCGGCGGCACCCGCGTCGCCGACCACGCGATCGTCGCCCAGGAGGGGTTCGCCGGCGACAGCGTGCTGCGAGACGTGGGGACGGGCAATCCTGATCCCGCGCGCATCCCGAGCCCCCTGGGCGCGCTCGGCCGATTGGCCGAGCGGCCCGTGCTCTATGGCACGCCGGTGATCGATCCCGACCTCGAGGCGTGGGCGAGCGGGTGGATGGCGCGCGACCTGGAGCCCGCGGCATCCATGCGCCTGACCATCACCAGCGGCGCGGCCGACGCCGTGGAGCGACTGCTGGCCGAAACCCTCACCCGGGGCGACGCGGTCGCGCTCGAGGATCCCTGCTTCCTCGCCTCCATCCACACCGTGCGCCTGGGCGGGTATCGCCCGGTGCCCGTGCCCGTCGATGAAGAGGGGATGACGGTGGCCGGCCTTCGCGCGGCGCTCGAGCAGGGCGTGCGCGCCGTGCTGTGCACGCCCCGCGCGCAGAACCCGACCGGCGTGAGCCTGACCGCCGCCCGCGCCGCCGAGCTGCGCGCGGTGCTCGCGGCGTTCCCCTACGTGCTCGTCATCGAGGACGACCACTTCTCGATGCTCTCGCAGGCGCCGTTCCACTCGCTGATCGGCGCCGGCCACAAACGCTGGGCGCGCATTCGCTCGGTGTCGAAATTTCTCGGGCCCGATATGTGCCTCGCCGTGACCGCCTCGGATCCCGACACCGCGGAGCGCCTCGCGCAGCGGCTCACCCCCGGCACCACCTGGGTCAGCCACCTGCTGCAGCGTCTCACGCACGCGCAGATGACCGATCCGCGCGTGCTCGAAGGCATCGCGGAGGCCGGCGCCCACTACGCCGCGCGCAACGCGGCCTTCGCGCGCGCACTCGCCGCGCACGGGGTGCCGGCCGCCGCGCGCGATGGGCTGAATCTCTGGGTGGCGCTGCCCGTGCCCGCCCGCGCCGTCACCGAGCAGCTGATGCGGCGGGGCTGGCTCGCCCGCAGCGGCGACGACTTCGTGCTCGCCGGGGGCGCCGCCGGCGACGCCCCCGGGCACCTACGATTGACGATCCATGAGCTGGGCGACGACGATGCCGCCCGCCTGGCCGGCGACATCGCCGACTCGATCCGCGCCGCGCAGGCTGCACGCGGCGCGTAGGTGCGCGCGGCTCGTAACCGTCGCGCACCGCGACACGGGCGTCGCGGTCGGAGTGGGATGATCGAACGGTGAAGATTCTCTCGATCCAGTCCGCCGTCGCCTATGGACACGTCGGCAACTCCGCCGCCGTCTTTCCTCTGCAGCGCATCGGGGTCGAGGTGTTCCCCGTCTACACGGTGAACTTCTCCAACCACACCGGGTACGGCGCGTGGCGCGGCCCCGTCATCAACCCCGGCGATGTGCGCGAGGTGATCCAGGGCATCGAAGACCGCGGTGTGTTCGCCGATATCGACGTCGTGCTCTCGGGCTATCAGGGCGACGAGGGCATCGCGGACGTCATCCTCGACACCGTCGCCCGCGTGAAGGCCGCGAACCCAGACGCCGTGTACTCGTGCGATCCCGTCATGGGCAACGCGAAATCGGGATGCTTCGTGGCACCCGCCATTCCCGTCCTGCTGCGCGATCGGGTCGTGCCCGCCGCCGACATCATCACGCCGAACCAGTTCGAGCTCGGCTTTCTCACCGGCACCGAGCCCGACACGCTCGAATCGACGCTCGCCTCGGTGGATCTCGCCCGCGCGACGGGCCCCCGCACCGTCCTCGTCACGAGCGTGGAGCGGCCGGACCGCGAGCCCGACACGATCGAGATGCTCGCCGTCGACGAGAGCGGCGCATGGATCGTGACCACCCCGCTGATCCCGCTGAAGGCAAACGGCTCGGGCGATGTCACGGCCGCGCTGTTCACCGCGCACTATCGCCGAAGCGGCGACCTCGCGGACGCGCTCGCGCGTACGACCTCGAGCGTGTTCGATCTGCTCACCCGCACGCACGAGTCGGGCGAGCGCGAACTGCAGCTCGTGCAGTCGCAGGAGGCCTACGCCCACCCGCGCATGCAGTTCGAGGTGCGCCAGGTTCGTTGAGCCGGCGCGCCCGGGGCGCCCGGGGCGATCGGCACGGCGGGCGCGATCGGCGCGGCGCGTCGGGCGCGATCGCACCTGAGCGCCGGCTGTATCAGGCCGTCGGCTTCGGCCACGCCTCGGCGATCGAGTGCCGCACCTCACCCAACAGCTGGGGCAGCGCCTTCGTCCGCGCGATGATCGGGAAGAAGTTCGCGTCGCTTCGCCACCGCGGCACGATGTGCTGATGCAAGTGCTCGGCGACACCCGCGCCGGCGACGCTGCCCTGGTTCATCCCCAGGTTGAAGCCGTCGCAGCGCGACACCGCCCGAAGCACCCGCATCCCGATCTGCGTGAGTTCGGCGATCTCGGCGACCTCTTCCGGGGTCGCGTCGTCGTAGCTCGCGACGTGGCGGTACGGGCAGACCAGCATGTGGCCTGAGTTGTACGGAAACAGGTTCAGGAGTACATACGCCGTGCGCCCGCGCGCGACGATCAGGCCGTCCTCGTCGCCCTTGCCGGGTGCCTCGCAGAACGGGCACACCTGCTTGAGCGGCTCAGGCCCCGCCGTGATGTAGGCCATCCGGTGCGGCGTCCACAGCCGCTGAAACTCATCGGGCACGCCCGCGAGCTCGCTCGCGGCGACGAGACCCGGGATGTCGGCGGGCGCGTGGGCAGTGCCCGCACCCGCCGACACGGCCGAGTCGTCGCTCAAGCCTGCACCTCGACCGGCCCCGTCGGCGCGATGACGCCCGCGAGGTCGTCGGCGGTCGAGACCTGCACGCGCGCGGCGATGGCATGCGTGATGCGCTCGATCGCCTCATCGACCGGCACGCCGTTGGTCTGCGTACCGTCGCGGAAGCGGAACGACACCGTGCCGCCATCGCGGTCGCTCTCCCCCACGATCAGCTGCACCGGAACCTTGGCGGCGGTGTGGTTGCGGATCTTCTTCTGCATGCGGTCGTCGGAATGGTCGACCTCGGCGCGCACGCCCAGCACACTCAGGCGGCGAACGACGTCGTCGAGGTAGTCGTTGTACTGCTCGGCAACCGGGATCCCGACAACCTGCACGGGCGCAAGCCACAGCGGGAACGCGCCCGCGTAGTGCTCGAGCAGGATCGCGAAGAAACGCTCGATCGAGCCGAACAGGGCGCGGTGGATCATGATGGGGCGCTTCTTCTGCCCGTCACGATCGGTGAACTCGAGGCCGAAACGCTCGGGCAGGTTCGGGTCGACCTGCACGGTCGAGAGCTGCCACACGCGCCCGATCGCGTCGCGGGTCTTCAGGTCGATCTTCGGTCCGTAGAAGGCGGCCTCGCCGGGCACCTCGGTGAGCTTGAGACCGGATGCCACGGCCACGCGCCGCAGCGCGTCGGTCGACGCATCCCAGAACTCATCCGAGCCGATCCACTTGGTGCCGTCGTCGTCGCGCATCGAGAGCTCGAGCTCGAAATCGGTGAGACCGAAGTCGCGCAGCATCGAGAGGATGAAATCGAGGACCTTCGAGACCTCGCCCTCGAGCTGTTCCGGGGTGACGAACAGGTGCGAGTCGTCCTGCGTGAAGCCGCGCACGCGCGTGAGGCCGTGCAGCGTGCCCGAGAGCTCGTTGCGGTAGACCGTGCCGTTCTCGGCCATGCGGATGGGCAGATTGCGGTAGCTGCGCCCGCGCTCCTTGTAGATCAGGATGTGCATCGGGCAGTTCATCGGCTTCAGGTAGTAGTCGACGCCCTGCTTGGTGATCTCGCCCTCGGCGTTGCGCTCCTCGTCCATGTGGATCGGGGGGAACATCCCGTCGCGGTAGGTCACGAGGTGGTTCGAGGTGAGGAACAGGTCCTCCTTCGAGATGTGCGGCGTGTACACATAGGTGTAGCCGCCGGCGATGTGGCGCGCACGCGCGTGCTGCTCCATCAGGCCGCGCACGATGCCGCCCTTGGGATGCCACACCGACAGGCCCGAGCCGATCTCCTCCGGGAACGAGAACAGGTCGAGCTCGCGGCCGAGCTTGCGGTGGTCGCGCTTGGCGGCCTCCTCGAGGCGCAGCTTGTATGCGCGCAGTTCGTCCTTGGTCGGCCAGGCGGTGCCGTAGATGCGCTGCAGCTGCGGGTTTTTCTGGTCGCCGCGCCAGTACGCGGCCGCGACGCGGGTGAGCGACCAGCCGTTGCCGATCATCCGGGTGTTCGGCAGGTGCGGCCCGCGGCAGAGATCCTTCCAGGCCGTCTCGCCTTCGCGGGTGACGTTGTCGTAGATGGTGAGCTCGCCTGCGCCGACCTCGACGCTCTCGCCGCTGTCGCCCGTCGAGGCGGCGCCCTTCAGGCCGACCAGCTCGAGCTTGAACGGCTCGTTCGCGAGCTCGACGAGGGCGTCCTCGTCGCTGACGACGCGCCGCACGAAGCGCTGGCCCTCGCGGATGATGCGCTGCATCTCCTTCTCGATGGCCTTCAGGTCTTCGGGCGTGAACGCCTCCTCGACACCGAAGTCGTAGTAGAAGCCGTCGGTGATCGGCGGGCCGATGCCGAGGTTGGCCTGCGGGTTGATCCGCTGCACCGCCTGCGCGAGCACGTGCGCGGCCGAGTGGCGCAGGATGCTGAGGCCGTCGGGGCTATCGATGTGCACCGGCTCGACGGTCTCCGTTCCCGTGAGCGTCGTCGCGAGATCCTTCAGCTCGCCGTCGACGCGCATGGCGACGACGGAGCGGTCAGAAAACAGGGCGAAGCCGTCAGACACGAGTACTCCTTTGAACGGGCGGGGGTATCGTCCTAGCGTAGTGCGGCGGCTTCGCCCGCGAGACCCCGTGGCGACGCATCCACCAGGAAAGTTCTCATGCGCGGGCGATCCGCGGCATCATGAGGCCATGCGCGAACTGACCTCCGCCGATCTTGGGATCCTGCTTTCGCTGTTCGCGGTGCTGTTGATCGCGTTCGGCATCGATTTTCGGATGTCGCGCCGCTCCGCGCGCCTGCACCGCAGCCGCGCTGTGACCTTCAGCCTCATCGGGCTGGTGGGCGAGCTGTCGACGGCGCTCGCGCTCGTGCTCACCTGGGTCGCGCTGTGGAGTCCGCGGGCGTGGGAGGCGATCGATGACCTGCTCGTGCTCGTGCCCGGCAGCATCGCGGTGCTCTGCGCCGTGACCTTGACCGTCGAGAGCGTGTTCGCGCGCGTCGCGACGATCATGGCTCCGGATGCCCCGGACCAGCCGCGCGCGGGCTCCCCCGGCGCCGCGGGCGCCGCGCGCACCACCGCTAGGCGGGTCGCCCCCGACCCCGACCCCGAGGACGCCGAGCTGATTTGACGGGTCGCTGCGGCATCCACGCGCGTGGGTGTCGCGCACACGCCCCGGAGCCATCGCTCCCGGCTGGCTGTCTTGCCCCTCCCCCTGTCGACCACCAACCGCCAACCGCCGACCGCGAACCACCAACCGCCAACCGCCAACCGCCAACCATCACAACGAATTCGGAGCCCCAATGATGCGTGCCCTCCTGATCGAAAGCCGGGGCGCCGCCGCCCGGCTCACCGAGCTGCCCGACGAAGCCTCACGCAGCGGCGAGGTGCAGCTTGACGTGCTGTACTCCAGCTACAACTACAAGGACGGGCTCGCGATCAGCGGCGGCCCGATCGTGCGCACGTGGCCGCTCGTGCTCGGCATCGACCTCGTGGGGCGTGTGACGGCATCCGATGACCCGGCCTGGCGCGCCGGCGACCTCGTCGTGCTCAACGGCGATGGGCTCGGCGAAACACGCGACGGCGGTTTCGCGACGCGCGCCCACGTGCGACCGGACGCGCTCGTTCGCCTTCCGGAGCCCATCACGCCGATCCAGGCCGCGGCGATCGGGACGGCCGGCTTCACGGCGATGATCGCGGTGCTGAAGCTCGCCGACGCCGGGGTGCGGCCGGAGGATGGCGAGGTGCTCGTCACGGGCGCCGCCGGCGGGGTCGGCTCGGTCGCGGTCTCGCTGCTCGCGAAGCGCGGCTACCGGGTCGTCGCGTCGACCGGCCGCGCGGCGCTCGAGGGCCACTATCTGCGCGCGCTCGGCGCGTCGCGGGTGATCGACCGCTCCGAGCTCTCGGACGCCACCGGCAAACCGCTGCAGTCGATGCGGTGGGCGGGCGCGGTCGACGTGGTCGGCAGCACGACCCTCGCGAACGTGCTCGCGCAGACGGCGTACGGCGGCACCGTCGTCGCGTGCGGCCTGGCCCAGGGCGGCGACCTGCCCACCACGGTGATGCCGTTCATCCTGCGCGACGTCACGCTCAGCGGCGCGAACTCGGTGGATGCGCCCCGCGCCCTGCGCGAGCGGGCCTGGGGCGCGCTGGCGAGCGAGCTCGACCTTGCGCACCTCGACGCGATGACCACGACGATCGGGCTCAGCGAGGCGATCCCGTATGCGTCCGAGATTCTCGCCGGGCGGGTGCGCGGGCGCACCGTGGTTGATGTGCACCGCTAGCGAGTCCTCCTCCACAACGGGCGCGCAAAACTCTTTTCCACGGCTTTTGAATCAAGGCCGGATCTGGGGCTTTTCAGCGTTCCAATGTCGGTGGCTCCCGGTTGAATAGGGGCATGAACCAGCCCGTTGCAGCAGTCGCCGAGCGGCCCGGCGCCGCGCGACCCGGCGCCGCGCGACTCGGCGCCGCGGCCGGCGACGATCGTCACCGGCTCGGCGGGGGCGCTGGGCCTACGCGGGCCGCCGGCCTCGCCGCGCTGCTTCGCGGGGTGGACGCCGCGATCGAAGGCGCATCGAGCCAAGTCTTCGACGCGGAGCTGGTCGGCGTATCGGGTGATCATGAGCTCCTGGAGGCGCTGGCCCTCGCGTCGCGACTGCAGCGGCGCATCGACGGACTCATGACCGAGCTCGTCGGCGAGGCCGATGCCCGGTCGACGCGCTCGCCGAACGCGGCGGGCATCGCCGCGAGTGTGGGATGCCGCAACCTCCACGATCTGCTCCGCCTGGTGACGCTCGCCTCACCGCAGGCAATCGCCGCGACGGTGAAGGTCGCACGCAAGACCCGGCGACCGCTCGGGCTCGCATCCGGCGAACTGCTCCCACCCGAACTCCCCGCCCTCCGCGGCGCGCTCCTGGAGGGCGCGATCGGCATCGACGGGCTCTCGGCGGTGTTGGGCCCGCTGCGCGACCTGGAGGTCGCGGTCGGCGCCGCGCCAATGCGAACGGCGGAGGCCCACCTTGCCGCCGCCGCACGCGGTGCCTGCTGCCCGGAAGGTGCCGCGACCGGCGAGGCGCACGGTGAAGCGCGCGGTGAAGCGCGCGCTGAAGACGGTGGATGCTCGGCGCAAGACTGCGGCGGTGCACCCTCAGCGCCGCTGGGGGTGCGCGAACTGCGCCTGCTCGCGCAGGACCTCGTGTTCCACCTCGACCCCGACGGGGCCGAGCCCCAAGAGTCCCGAGCGCTGCGAGGGCGCGGCCTCACCTTCGGCACGCCCCGCGACGGGCTCGTGCCGATCTCCGGCAACGCACTGGTCGAGGTCGCCGCGCAATTTCAGCGCATCTGCGACGCGATGTTGAACCCGAAGCTCGAGGGTCCTCGCTTCCGCCCGGCGGCCGGAGAAGAGAACGGCGATGGGTCCGGCGACGGGGGCGGATACGGTGACAGTGAACGCGATGTGACCGATTTCCGCACGCGCGCGCAGAAGCAGCACGATGTGCTCGCCACGGTCTTGGGGATCGCCGCACGCAGCGGAGCGCTCCCCACCATCGGCGGCGCCGCGCCGACCCTTGTGGTGTCGGTGCGGGAGGAAGACCTCGCATCGGGGCACGGATTCGCGATCGCTGATGGCATCGACGACCCCCTCTCCATCCACGCCGCTCGTCACATTGGCTGTGGCTCCGCCCTCCAACGGGTCCGCATCGAGCATGGGCGCATCCACAGCCTCGGCATCACCGGCCGAGTCTTCGACCACTGGCAGCGCAAGGCGATCAGCCTGCGCGATGGGGCCTGCGTGATCCCCGGCTGCGGCGTGCCCGCGGGGTGGTGCGAGATCCACCACGTCACCGAACACGCCAGGGGCGGTGCCACGCACACCGACAACGGCGTGCTGCTGTGTTGGTGGCACCACCGCGCCCTCGGCACCCTCGATGGGTGGGAGGTTCGCATGCGCAACGGCGCGCCCGAGGCGCGGCCACCCACCTGGCATGACGCCCACCGCCGATGGCGGCCCGTCGGCAAGTCGCGCCTGCACCCGCCACCCGGTCGAATCATGCCATAGCGGCGGTGAAGCGGTACGGAGCGTGCGCGCGAGCGAAACTCGCGCTGTCGGGGAACGCAAAAACCCCGGCTGAACCGGGGTTTTTATCTGTGCGCGATACTGGGATCGAACCAGT
>Ga0073899_10000018_pt1 | contig 170911 bp, 150 predicted proteins | sample KloWWTmetaKNB5Ph_FD_88975 | JGI IMG/M metagenome (GOLD analysis project Ga0073899, IMG submission 88975) | Active sludge microbial communities from Klosterneuburg, Austria, studying microevolution and ecology of nitrifiers - Klosterneuburg... | ecosystem: Engineered > WWTP > Aerobic digester... | reverse complement strand
CCAACGACGCCCGAGCCGCGGGCTTGACGACCTGGCTCAACCACTACAACCTAGACAGAGCCCACCTCGGCATCGGAGGCAAGACCCCCATCGACCGAATCAACAACGGTCGAGGTCAGTACACCTAGCGGCCCGCAGCCATGATTCGCTTGATGTCGGTCGCGTCCCCCCACACCGCTGGCGAGTCGTAGGCCCGATCCGGAAACGCACCGTAATCGAGGCTGATCGGGAGGTGGTTGTCGCTGATGAACGACTCGACCTTCTCCGCGAGGCTCACCGGCTGTCCCGAACAGCAATTCAAGACCCCCGCGACGCCTGGCGTCGTCGCAGCGACCGCAATCTGCGCCGCGAGTTCATCGACATCGATGAAGTCATACCTATTCACGCCGCTGGTAAACGGCAACGTCGGTTTGCCGGCGTCGACCGCTTCGAGCAGTCGCGTGAAGATCGAGTTACTCTGACGGTCGTCGCCAACGATGTAGTAGCAGCGAAGCCAAACGAGCTCGTGCCCTTCGACCGGGTCGAGCATGAGCGAGCGCCGAAGCGCATCCTTGGCGATCCCGTACTGCGACCTGGGATTGGTCGGAGTCTCTGCGGTGATCGCGCCCTCCCAGTACCCAATCTCGTGCATAGTACCCAGCACCGCCACCCGCGGCACCAACCGTGCGACCGTCGTCAAGAAATCGAAGTGACGCGAGACATTGTGCATGTGCGAATGCGCGTTGTGCTTGAACCCGTCTTGCCAGGCAAGGTGAATGAGCGCACGCGCATTGTCGCCGACGAGATCCTCCAAGTTGACATCGTTCGCAAAGAGATCCGCTTCAACCAGCGTGGCGCGCGCGTCAACGTCACCCCCTCGACCAGGTCGCACGATCGCGCGCACCGCGAATCCGCTGTCGAGCAGGGCCGTCACGACGTGGCGACCGATGTATCCCGCAGCGCCGGTAACCACGACTGTGGGTTTCGTTGGTGATGTGTGCATGGCATCGCCAGCTTCCTTCATGATGTCTCCTCGTTCGTCACACCGGTGTGCAGCCCCGGCCGTTGCTGCAATTGTTCATGAGCAGCGCGAATCAACACTCGCGCGCGCGCATCGAAGGAGTGATGCAGCCGTACTTCCTCTGAGATTTTTGCAAGCGTGGACGCGTCAGGAAACAGCTCTCCTGGGTCCCGTCGGAGGAGTTCTACGAGGTGTGCCTCGTCCCGGTACGTCACGACGGCGCCTCCGAAAATCTCCTCAATGCCATCGACTTCTTCGCTGATGACGCGACCGCCCGCGGCAACAGCATCAAATGGCCTCATGGCCATGAACCCTTCGCGTTTCATAGCCGGCCATTGATCGTTGAGAACGATGGACGCCGTTTCGTATCGCGCGGCGAGCTCTCGGTTCGGAATCGATGTCGCCTCGATAGCGGCTGGATCGATAAACGTTCGCCAGTCCGGGCCGTAGACCTTGACTGGGATTCCCGCAGCGAGCGGCGTCACCACAGACGGACGTGCAATCCCTCTCGCTGTACCGACGAAGACAATATCCTCGCCGCGGGGCAACCCGCGAGGATGGAAGAGATCTGTGTCCGTGCACTCGAGCAGAGCCTCGACACGATACCGACCCCGCTGCGAGACCTTCCGCGCCCAACGCTCCGAGGCAGCGAAAACGCGGTCGAACCTCGCGACTTCGTCGTCGGTGATTTCGTCAGGGTGGCTGATAATCCACTCGATGCGAACGCCTTGTCGAGGGGGATCAATCCGGTACGGGCCCCGCACAACCACCGTGACATCGTCGAGATAGTTCGTCGCACGGTCCTTGGCGTCGAATGCATCGATCGCCGCGAAGTGTCCTGCGCGGCGCAGTGCTGAAGCAAGGCCGTGAGCGAAGTGCCGATCGCCCCACACGTCGCCTCGCGGGCCGGCTGGGGCACAAATCTTGATCGCCCATCGGAGCGTGCTCCGCCGGGGGCGCACCCATTCCAGGCGCGGTCGAGGACCTGCCAGTGTCGGCTGCCACTCGAGCACGCGGAAACCGGCACGCTCGAGCACTCGCACCGCTTGCTCGGTCGAATCGGGCCCGCTGTGCGTCACCCTCGTCGCAATCGTGGTTTCCGCGAACGCGCGGTCCGGATCAAATCGCGCGCATGCAACAGTCGGGAGTACGACGACAGAAGTCGAGCCATCCCTGCTTGCGTGCGCGCGGGAGAGCCCTTCGATATCTCGATCTGTACCCGGTGCCCCCTGGCATTCAGCTGCCCTCGCGTAGTCGCTCCGCGTCATCACGAACGTCCGGCCTGTCAGCATCGGGACGCCAATCGGCGTCGCGGGGAACGCTGCCAAATCCTCCACCGGGTGTCCGGCCAGGAGCCGATAGACGCCCTCGGATCCGATCTGTGCGGCGCCAAGCGCGTCCACCGTCCCGTCGGCACGGAGTTGCACAGGCGCAACCATCACCCCCGGCACCGCCTCTACCCAAAGCCGCCGGATCTGTTCGGCAGACAATGTAACCGCAGGTTCGACGACAGCGAGCACCCCGCGCCCCAGGCTCGGCACCAGGCTCGTAACGACCTCACCGTAGCTTCTCCCCCTCGGCACCAACACACCTTGCACGCTCGGGACAAGACGCTGCAGGGCGGCGAAGGACGTCCACTGGCTCGCATCCGCATCGACGAACGCCACGAGTGTGCGAGCCTCTGCTGTGAGTTCCACCACGGTCTGCAACCGCTCATCGTAGTGCCGGTCTTGGCGCTGCACGAGCCAGAGGATCGATGGGTCGTCACTGTCAATCCCAGATGAAGGGGGCACGCTCCCGCGGTTCCACTCGCGCGCAGCTCGGAGCGCGACATCGCGAAACTCACCCAGCGTGAGTAAGAGTTCGACCGTGTCGAACGCAAATCGCAGGCGCGCGGCGCTTCCTTGGGCCCAGACTCGTTCGAGCGGTCCGTGCATGGGTTCTGAGCTGGCGGACTCCGAGAACTCGCTATCGTCCCACCAGGGATGCAGGCGGACCGTAGCCCGATCACTCACCAAGTAGGCATAAAGGGCGGGGACCCGCCAGGGTTCCGGCAACTCGCGGCCCGCCACAAGCTCGTCGACGAGCGGGTTGAGGCTGAGCCCGCGGCGAAACCCTGTCCGCACGTAGTCACGCACTGCGCGGCGTGTACTCGCGGCACGCCAGCCTCGCTGCGCGGCGTAAAACTCAGCATCGACCACTCCAGCAGCGCGAATCGTGCGCGCCCACAACACGCGGTCCCCTGCGCGAATGAAAGGAGCGAGCGCTGGCACTTCGCGGAGCCTGCGCCAAAGAGCTCTGAGCCGTGACGTCGATCGAAGGGTGCTGCCGTCGGTCATCGCCGCCCGCTCGCCCGACGCAAGCGTCTCTGCCAGCGTTGTCTGAAGCTCTCCGGGCGACGCGCATCCAACTCGGATACGAGCAGATTTCGAAGGTCCTCTCTCAGCTGCCGCTGGAGGTGAGCCAAATAGAGCGGAAGGCCTGCGCCATTCTTATCGACCCAGCGCGCAAGTTCACGATCTCTCACCAGCATGTCGTCTCGGACGTGATCGTCACCCAACTCGAACATGCTGTTCGCTTCAGCGCCTCGCGCGGTCGGCCGTTGCACCCAATACGCCAAGGGCTCGCCAGCGATGAACCCCACCGGAAAGCGCGGAATCACGCGCAAGTAAAACTCCCAGTCTTCTACCGCGTCAAGCGACTCGTCATACCAACCAACGATGTCGTGAAGTTCCCGGCGGTACAGGAACGAGATCGGCACCGCACGATTGATCTCGAAGAGCTCGGTCAGCGAAATTCGAGTCATCCCGCGCCAGAACGGCACCCGATCGATTTCACGCCACCGATCACCGTCGTGTTCCTCATAGATGATGGCCGTACTCACCATGACCCCGATGTCGCCGGGGTGCTCGTCTAGCCACCGCACCGTCTCGCCCAGGAACGCCGGGTGCCATCGATCGTCGTCGTCATGAAGCACGACGTACTCGCCACGCGCCGCGCGGAGGCCTGTGTTGGCCGCACAACACCGGCCATGCGGTGCCGCACTGTCCACCACTGTCACGTTCGCGACCGCCGCCTCAGCCACGACGCGGTCAACCTCACGCCGATCGCCGTCGTCATTGACGATCACGATATGCCAGCCGGCGTATTCTTGCGCCGATACGTCAGCGAGGGCTCGTCGCAAGAACGCAGGACGATTCTTCGTCCTGATCACCACAGTTACACGCTCTGCCACGCCTAACAGTCTAGGACGAGCGGCACCTCGCGATTTCGATGCCGTGGTCCGTCTAGCGCACTGACACTTGGACGCAGTCGGGGGACGTGTCCCCTGCCACATTCGTTGAGTATGCACACACCCAGTGCACCCCCGGTGGTGCGGGAACAGATCCCACAAAGCCGTGGTTGCCTCCAGCGCCGGGGTACAGGGCTCTGCCTGGCTCGTACTCCGCGTCGGCGGTCCAGGCATACCAGTTCGAACCCACCTGCACGATCACCTGGGCACTTTCGTTCAAGGCATCGCGGTCGATCGCGTATCCCCAGAGCGTGATGCCCTCAGCAGACTGCCATGCCCCCATGAGCTTGGTGAGGGGTTGTTGTTGCGGGACTGCCACCGGTACGGAAACGCGACGACAGTCTTCGTTGACGTCAACACCTTGGTTGATGTTCGTGTAGTAGACGCAGACCCAGTGTTCTCCGGGCGGAACAGGAATGGTTCCGCCCCAACCGTGGTTGGCACCGGCACCCGGGACCTTGGCTGACACGGTGGCGTTCGGCTGATTCGCTTGCCAGGCGTACCAGTTCGAACCGACCTGAACGATGACCTGGACACTCTCGTCGAGCGCATCCGGATCAGCTGCCCACCCCCACAGTGAGACCCCCTCCGCTGTGCCCCAAACGTCCTTCACCTCACCCTTGGGGGAGACATCCGCGATTGACGGGACCGTCACGTCACGACAGCCAAACGGAAGGTTGTTCCCCTCGTTCTGATTGATCGCGGTGACACAGACCCGATGCACACCGGGCGATACCGCCAGAGTGCCGCCGAACCCGTGGTCGGGCCCAGCGCCCTCGACGAGCGACGGACCAAGCGAATACGGTGCATCCGCGCGCATCACGTGCCACGTCGAATCGACTTGAATGTGGAGGTCGACTGCGTTGGGCACGGCATCCGGATCGATGGTCCAGCCCCACATGTGGACACCGTCAACCGATGCCCAGAGCTCCTTCAGTTCGCCCCGCGGTGACACTCGGGGCGGGAGATCGATCGTCCGGCATCCGAGCGAGGCATCAAGTCCCCCCGCTTGATTGACCATCGTCACGCAGATTTCTTGCTGCGTGCCGGGTGGCGCTGCAACCGTTCCGCCAAAGCCATGATGTATCCCCGCACCGGGGGCTGCAGTTGCCATCTGCTCGTACGGAGCGTCGGCGCTCCAAAACGTGACGACCCCGCCGACCGAAATTCTGAGCTGCACCGGCTCAGTAGGCACGTCTGGATCAAGCGCCCACCCCCAGAATGCGATGCCGTCCTCGGTTGCCCACATGTCTTTGATCACACCGATCGGAGAATGGCTGTTTACCGTCGGGTCGCCGAACCAGTCAGTCCAGAGTCGCCAGAAGTTGCGATTACCGTACGACGAACACGAATCTCCGGTGCCGTACAGATTCTCGAGGGCGGCCGCGTTGGGGCGGTACGGCGTGTAGAAGTACAGACCCAGCGTCGCGAGGTTCCGGATAAACACCCGCGACGTGCCGCACCCGGCCTTTTCGCTCCACAGGATGTTGTTCCAAGCGTTGACCTTGTACCAACTAAATGCGGCCCGGTTGTACTTGTAGGCTTGAAACGACCGGGCGGCATAGTAGACCTGGTAGAAGAATCCGGCGAAAGCAGGGTCGCAGGGTCGGTTGTCGGGGCAGCTGAAGCCTGTCGCCGCTCGCCAATTCCAGTCACTCGGAGACCGCGACGTCACGAGCGATTGCTCCTTTTCGAGGAGCACAAGGATCGCCTTTTGGCTCATGTTGCACGCAGCACCGACACGCGCGATGATGCTCGCCGCAGATTCCCCGGGACGACCCTCCATTGCCGCGCAATACGAGTCCTTCGGCATACTCGGCGTTGTCTGTCGATACGGAGCAAGACAATTGCTCCCGCTACCACAGCGATTCTTGCTGTCCAGGAACTGCTGAACTGCTGCAGCGTCCATCGCGGAGCCATCGTAGAAGTTCTCGTCAGAAACGATGTACCCAGGGTCAAACTTCGATCCATCAGCTGCGGCAGCGGGCTCCGCCCCCGCGAACACGAGTCCTGAGATCACGACCGCGAGGATGGCGAAGAATGCCGTCGCGAGACGATGTCGTTGACGGCGGACGAGCGATCCTTTCGGGACGTCAGGCACCCCGTACGTCTCAACGCGCGAATGTGACATCCCATCAGCCTCCCATGAGCCGTTCGTCGACCCGCGTGCCATGCCGCAGTCTCTACGAAGCCAGCCCGATCACGATCTGGTCGCACCACGTCACCGCGTGGCAAGGACCTCGAACATACGCTCGACCCTAGCGTTCACCGAACGACCGGGGTCTGCCTTCTCGCGCATTTCCTCTGCGGTCGCACGACTGTGCCTGGGCACATCGATGGAGGAGCGCACATCCCGAATAAAGGTCGCCGCTCCCTCCGTCGCGACGGGGGCATCGAAGATCGTCTCGAAGTCGTTTCCCAGTTGCAGCGTGTCATGCCAAAAGATGATCGCACCGGTCAGCGCGGCTTCCATCAACGCAGCCGTGTATTTCCCGTCAATCATCGTTTTACTGCCGACGTCACGCGCAACATGCACGAAACCATCGAAACTTCGATACTTGGCGATCGTCTCACGGTGGCTCACGTACCCGAGCGGTAAAGGTGGTGCAGGCCTCAACCCGAGCGTCCGAAGCGCAGCGACTCGCCGGGTCGCACGCCTGTGCTTCTGCACGAGCGTGCGGGAATCGAGCGGCGGGAAGACCTCGCTTTTGAGACCGCTCTTCTTCATGATTGACGCGCTGCGTTCCCAATCCTTCTGAGCGGTCCGGCTTGATACGTGGAGGAGCGAGTTCAGTTCACTTCGATACCGATTGCGCGCGGGTCCCACGAGATCGATGTCGATGCTGACCGGGAAAAGGACCAGGCGATCCGACGATGCGTATGCGAGTTCCAGCGGACCCGGATTCACGAACACCAGGTCGTAACTCTCGTCAAAGACGCCAAGATCGCGTTCGCGAACTTCCAGGTCGTGGAGCGGGTTATGACCAAACCCGGGAAACTGAACGAGAAAGCGATGCGACGCGGGCAACGCCGCCCCCGAAACGATCGTGTCCGGCCCAAACGCTAACAGTGCGACATCGTTCGATGGTTCGGGAACCAAGCGAAAGTGGCGCCGCAAGTGCGGGAGCTCCCAGCGCAGAAAATGCCTCGCAGCTCCCACATGCACATGGAGCGGTGGCAAGCTCACGAATCGCCTCGCTTGTCGAACCGTGTGGAGTTCATGAACGCATGGATCTCGCTCGTGCTCGCCATCCGCACCCCAGCGCCGACCATCCTGCGAGCGAGGTTCCAGTCGCCCGGCTCGCCTACTCGCCAACTCTCGACGTCGTACTCGAAGAACCGGAGGTTCGCCATGTACAGCGTCGATTGGAAACTGAACGCGCCGATACGCGGAGGATCACTGTAAATCACACGATCCACACCTTCGAGCACGTCGCGCTGGATGAGCGCACCATACGCGAGTTCCGCACGTTCACTCCGCGCAAGCGCCACGAGCTTCTCGATGTGGTCCGCCACAAACTCGTCGTCATCATCCAACGGCGCGATCCAGTCACCACGAGCGAGTCGCGCCGCTTCGTTCATCGCTGGCGAGCCGGCAACCATCCATCGCAAGTGCGCGTCGACCGGATACGAACCGCGCTTTGGAAGCTCCACAAAGCGAATGCGCGGCTCTCCCAATGACTCGATAGCCGCCCTCGTGGCCGCATTCGGTCCATCGTTCACGACCACGATCTCAATGTTGTCGTAGGTCTGTCTGAGCACCGACTCAATTGCGACATCCACGAGCGCCTCAGTGCGGTCGTATGTTGCAATTCTGACGGATACCAGTGGCCGCTCATCGTCCCAGGACCGTTCATACTCCGGTGACGAGCGCAGTTCCTCAAGACGTTGCTGTAGAAACTGCGCGTTGTCTCGCTCAGCTCGAGCCGCTTGGATTCCTATCTCGGCGCGCAACCCGAGTTGGCGCAGGAGCACATCTTCCTCACGCCAGCGAACGCGCATCTCGTCGAGCGTTGCTTGCTGTGCCTGAGCGACGGCGGTGACCGCCTCCTCGAGCGCTACCAGCCGCTGTTCGAGATGATTCTTCGCATCGTCCGAGTGTTGCCTAGCCATACGATCACTTCCTCAGCAATGTTGGTCGACCAAAGTCACAACACGGTCAAATACGCTCTCAGGCATTCCCTGAAAGACCGGCAAACACAGAATTCGCGTACTCACTGCCTCCGTGAGCTCGAGACGCCCCGTGCAGAGGTCGTGCTCGAACGAGGCGTGGCGGTGAACCGGAGGCGCGTAGTACACCCGTGCCTCAATCCCGGCGGCCCGGAGCCCGCTGAGCAGCGGATCGCGAGATTCGGCATCGCGCAGTATCACGGGCGCGAAGCAGACGGAGGACTTGTCTGCGTTGCGAACAATCTCACCTGCATCGGCGTAGGAGAAGATTTCCCCGTAGCGCTGAAGCACCTGCCGACGTTCGCGAATCACATCATCAATGGTGAGGAGCTGACGAACGCCGATAGCCGCGTTTATCTCTTGGAGCTTCCCATTCAATCCAGCCCGGACTGCTCCGTCTGCGGCTTCGAACCCAAAGTTCGAAAACGAGCGCAGGACTTCCGCAAGCCTCACGTCTCGCGTGACGACGGCGCCTCCCTCGCCGATCGCAAACGGCTTTGTCGCGTGAAAGGAGAAGATCTCGCAATCCCCGCGAGTCCCCACGTTGGTACCGTCCGGATACAGCGAGCCGAACCCCGCGGCGGAGTCAATGATCAGCGGGACACCGCGTTCGGCTGCGAACGTTTCCCACTCATCAATCAGTTCACCGCCGATACCGAAGGTGTTGCAAAGCAGCACCCCAACGATCTTTTTGCCATAGCGGTCCCAGGCAGCGCGCGCCGCTCCCAGTGACGGCTGAAGCGAAGATTCGTCGATGTCGATGAACAGCGGGTGGTGCCCGGCCCACCGAATTGCTTGGGGGCCCGCCGCAAACGTGAATGACGGGACGATCACCAACCCACCTGGCGGCTCATCCTTCAGAAGCTGCGACAACGATGCAACGAGTGCGGTCGTCGCATTGTTGAAGGTCACGACCTCCAGATCACTTCCCAGATAGTCTGCGATCCCGGCGCGAAATCGCTGTTCCTTCGGCCCGAAATTTGTGAACCAATTGGACCGAACGATCTCCGTCACATCGGCCGCGAGATCTTCAGCTGCCGGAAAGATGGGCCGAATAAACGGAACATCAAAAGCCACGAAGCCACTCCTCTACTCGACGTACCCGCCTGGCTGGTATGCCAACATAAACGCCCCATGGCTCAAGGTCGTTCAGCACGACCGCCCCGGCGCCGATTCGTACGCCCTCGCCCACCGTAACGCCGTTCGCCACCGAAGCGCCGATTCCAATGAAACTCCCGCGACCGATGGTGCTGTCACCACCAACGTGCACGCCGGGCGACAACGTCGCGAAGGCTTCGATCACCGTTCCATGCCCGATCGTCGCTCCCGCGTTGACAAGCACGTGGCGCTCGAGCACACAATCCGCCATGAGCGTCGCGCCAGGCGCCACGATGCACCCGTCCGCGATCGTCGCGCGCGGCGACCGATAGCCGTGCTCGGCAAGCACGCTCGTGTACCGTTCACCAGGCCACCGAGAGACGAGATCGTTCCGAAGCCCCGGAGCACCCACAGCAACGACAACCGGTAACGCGCGTTCTTCGGCACTGGCGCGGGTGAGATCGATGAGCGGTACACCAGCTACGCGAGCACCGTCAGAAAAATAGGGCTCATCAACCGCGAAGAAGGCAACTTCTGCGCCCGGCGCGAAGTCCGCTACCTCGCGCGCCTGCCCACCGGCGCCGAGCACCCCGATGAGCGTCACCTCGAGAGTCGCTTCACCCGGCGAGCGACACCGTAGACTGCCCGGCGCGCGAAATGGGCCACCCGCATTGCCTCTCGGATGGGGTATGCATAACGCCACGAGCGGCTCGTGAGCAGCGCATGCAACTCCGCACGCAGTCGCCCCAACTCGACCCGGTCAGCCAAGAGCTGACGCACGAGGCCGACCGTCCCCGCCGGCATGATGACGGCTTGCTCATTGAGCTTCGCAATCACGCGAGCCTGTGACGCCTGCCATTGCGTGTCATCGTGTGTCGTGTACGAGGACTCGGCCCCTTCCCAGCGGCGGTAGATCGCGGTCATCTCCGGCGCCTGAACGACACCGCAGAGCAACGATGCTCGAAGAATCAGGTCCCAGTCTTCGCAAACATAGAGCTCCTCATCGAAACGCAGGCCCAGCACGTCGAAGATCTCCCGCGGGAACGCCCAGCCCATGAACGGCGAAAAGTTCATCTGCAGGTGTGCGAACTGGTCGAAGTGTGCCGGGTACTCGGCGTCCGGCCAATTCATGTGCCGAAATCCGGTCTGGTCCTGCGGCCACATCTCGATTGACGCCCGCTGCGAGGCAACGACCGCGCGCACAAGCTTGCCCGGCTCGCGTTCTGCCATCTCGGCGAATGAATCTACCCAGTGGCCGAAAAGCAGGTCGTCGTCATCGAAGAAGGAGACATAACGACCGCGTGCCTGTTCCACAGCAACGTTCAACGGTTTGGAACGGCGCCCGCCACGCACCTCCAGCGTGGAGATCCGAGACTTGAAGCTTGCTGGTTGCGCGGCGATGATCTCGTTGACCTGCAAGAAGTCTTCAACCGTCGCATCATGCGCCGCGACGATGACCTCGAAGTCTTCATTGCTCTGCCCGGCAAGACACAGCAGAGCATCCTTCAGCGCTTCAGGGCGCTTCCCCTGCGTCCGCAGTACAACGGTCAGGAATGGGCGCACCCCTTCTGCATCGCGTGTGAACTCCGCGACGGAGAGGTCGGCCGCCCGCCCGAGACCGCGAGACGAAAATTGATCACGCCCCAGCGTACGGATGAGTCCCAGTAGCGTCGGACGGTCTGAGGTGACCACCGGCTCGACATCGTTAGAAGCGGTGTTCGGCATAGTAATCTCCCACAAACTGGCCAACGGCGTGATCAGGGTCGATCGGGTCCGGAAGCGTTCCCGACGCTCGTTTGTCGCGATAGGTCCCGGCTGCTCTTTCGAGATGAGACACTCGGCTCGTCGAAAACGCGTCCAGGAGCTTGTCGACCCGCTCAGGCCTCGAGTATTTGTGCGCGAGCATGAGCGCGGCTTCAGCCGAGTAGTACTGCTCCGCTGCGCTCACCGGCCAGCCTGCTGTGACAGTCAACCGCTTGTCGTGGAAGGCACGCGCGGAGGGCTCGAACACGACCCGGAAGCCCGCGAGCCGCACGCGCCACGAATAGTCCACGTCGTCGCCGTACAGGAAGAACGATTCCGCGTCGAACCCTCCGACGTCATCGAACACCTCCCGCCTGGTAACCGCGCATGCAGTGGATGCCCAGCTGGTGTCACCCGTGTAGCGCTCGTACTGTTTGGGGTGATCGAGCGGCAGTTGTCGAGCCTCGACGACTCCGACGTCTGCTCCGAGAGCGTCGACAAGTCTTTGCACTGTGTCCGGGTCCATCCGCACGTCGGGATTGAGGATGAGCAAGAGCTCGGAGTCCGACTCGCCCGCAAGCCGGTTGTGCCCCGCGGCCGAGCCAAGGTTGGCCCCGAAGTACGTGTAAGAGAACGCACCGCCACTGGCTTCAATCAGTGCGGTGAGGCCCGCAATATCAGCGTCCGTCAAGGTCGGTGTCGGCGCACAATCGCCGATTCGATACTCCCAGCCCGTGATCGCGTGGGCGAGAGCTGCCCTCGATGCCGAATTCGCCAACGCTTCACCTGCGCGCGTGATGTGATGGGGCGCGTTCCCGTACAGCACCGACTGTATGGATATCCGCATCTCTGTCTTCCGTCCTCGTTCGCCTTCGTTCACAATTGCAACCTTGCTCCTCGCCCAACGATCAGTTGGCCCGCGTTCGCTGGAACTTTGCCAGCCAGAAATGAATGCCTCGACCCGGTCCCCAGGACTTCAACGCGAGTGCATGTTTTTCAACCAGGTGCCAGCTGAGCCAAGCCAGGACAAATGTGATCGCCAAGGCGATCAGCATGTAGGGCCAGTATCCCCAGCTGTATACGCCAGCCGCCGCGAGACATTGTTGTACGAGGAAGCCGTAGATGTAGATCCCGTATGAGTAGTCGTTCTTTGCCCCAATCCATTGCAACGACGCCGGAAGACGCGCTGCCAGAAACATCACGAAGTACCCACCGGCCACGACTCCGAATACTGCGAATCCACCGTAGAAAAGTGAAGCTACGAAAAGCACCCCGCTCAGCACCCCGAGGCGGTTATCGTACGGGACCTTGTCGGAATAGATTCCCATCGTCGCCCCAACCATGAACGTCGAGCCGAGGAAGAGGACCTGCGGGTCCGAGAGGAGCGGAAGCAACGCACCCAGGTCAGCCGGCGTCAGTAACGCGATTGCCTGAGCGCACAGGAAGAAGGCTGCGAGGATTGGGACGACAAACCGTGCCCGAGCGAGCACACCGGCAACGGAGAGCACCGCGATGAGGAGATAAAAGCCCCACTCATATGCAAGCGTCCACAGGGAGCCGTTAAAGACGCTCGCCTCGGTCAGCTGTCCATATGGCGTCCCAATAAAGATGTCATGGATCCCGTAGGCCCCGATTGTCAAGGTCCAGTTTGACGTGAGGTATGCGAACGGCCCCCCTGGACCAAACGAAAAGTAGTCGCCCAATGAGCTCCCACGGATCAGCCACGCGACGGGGCCAACGACGAACGCGCTGAAGAGCAACACACCAAAGAATGCGGGAAAGATTCGGATGATCCTGCGCCACATGAACTGCAGGATGTCAGCGCTCGCTCCGCTCTTGACGATGAGATACCCACTGATGACGAAAAACCCGCCAACGGCGATTCCTCCGAGCGACGTTTGCCCACCCGTGTACCGCCAGAACGGGTCGTCGCCGAACCCGCCGAGCGGGAATGCATGGTCGACGATCACCAGTGCTGCCAGTACCAGCCTGAGCACTCCGAGCGAGTTGAGGTGCCCTCGCAACGCATCGCCAATGGACGGCCCCATCGCCTCTTGCCGTGGTCGCGGTGCGATCACATTTCCCGGGAGGCCTGCGGCCGTCATCGATGCGCCCCTACGAAACCCATCACGCTGTTCACTCGCTCGGGTGCAGTGACGAGAGGTACGCCTCGATCACCGGCTCCGCGGCGCCCGTCATCACGAGGGCACCGTCCTGTAGCCAGGCAACGTGATCGCACATCTCCTGGACCGCGCCCATCGAGTGACTGACGAGGATCACGGTCTTGCCGTTCTCGTGAAACTCTGCAAATTTGTCCGCACACTTTTCTTGGAATTCCGCGTCGCCAACGGCGAGCACCTCGTCCACGACCAAGATGTCCGGTTCGACATTGATGGCCACCGAGAACCCGAGACGGACATACATTCCGGAAGAGTAGTTCTTCACCGGCTGGTCGATGAATGCTTCGACGCCCGAAAAGTCGATGATCTCGTCGAGCTTGCCCTTGATCTGCTTCTGCGACATGCCGAGAATCGACCCGTTCAGGAAGATGTTCTCCCGGCCGGTGAGTTCTGGATGGAATCCGGAGCCCACCTCGAGGAGCGCTGCAACCTTGCCCTCCGGCTTGATCTGCCCTTCATCGGGAGTGAGAATCCGCGCGAGGCACTTCAGGAGTGTCGACTTACCCGAACCATTGCTGCCGATCAGGCCGAATGTCGACCCCGCCGGGACGTCGAAAGACACGTCGCGAATCGCCCAGAAATCGTCGTGCACCGACACTCGCCCACGAAGCATCGCCGACTTCAGACTCTGATTTCTTTCCTTATAGAGTCGAAATTTCTTACCGACGCCATCAATCGAGACCTGCCCAAGAGTCACAGCAACTCCGCCAATCGTTTCTCGCTTCTTTGGAACACCCACAGCCCAAGCACGAGCGCCACCATCGCCCAGACCGCGCAGATGACGAAGTCAAGACCGCTCGGCATCGCGTTGTCGTAGAGCATCGTCCGGAAGATCGATACGAAGGGCTCGAGCGGGTTGAGCTTGTAGAGGTCCATGATCTCGATCGACGTGCCCCAGAGTGGCCCCACCGAGTCTGACAAGTTCTTGACGTATGAGAGCGGGTAGATGATCGGGGTCAGGTACAGCCAGAACTGCATGACGAGCCCCATCAGATACTGCGTGTCTCGGAAGTAGACGTTCGCGACCGAGAGCATCAAAGCGATGCCTGCCGCAAAAAGTGCGAGCAGAATCATCGTCACGAGGATGAGTGGAATAAACGGCCACACCACAGCACCGAAAAGCGTCAATGCCACGATCAGCACGACCATCTCGATGATCCACGTGTACCCGACCGACACGATCACCGAGAGCGGCAAGACGATACGCGGGAAGTACACCTTCTGAATGAGGTTCGCGTTCTCCACGAGAGAGCCCATGCCCATCGTGACCGCGTTCGAGAAGAACAGCCAAGGGAGCAGGCTCGCAAGGAGCCAGAGCGCGAAGACATCAAGACCGCTCGGGTCTCCTGGTCCCGGCTGCACCCGCAGGATGAACGAGAACACGACCGTGTAAATGGCCATGAGCGCGAGTGGATTCGCGAGAGACCATAGTTGGCCGAGCACGGTTCGCTTGTACTTCCCCCGAATCTCACGCAACGCGAGGTTGGCAAGCAGTTCTCGCGACGAGAAGACTTCCTTCAGAAAACCCATGACTCCTCGGTGGCGCTCGGGACTACGGAACCCATATCCGGACTATTCTAGACGGCTCAGCGCGATCGGCCTTACGCGCGGCGGCGATGCCCAACTCGCGCGCGGCTCACCTCTGCAAAGCCCGTAACCCTACAGCTCCGCGTGCAGCGGTCACCGGCGAGCACCCCGAGGCGCTTCGCCGCGAATGCGCTGGTCGTCGCGGTCGCGGATGTCACCGACGGCATACATGCTGCTTCCATCGGTGTCTCACCGAGTGAGGTGCTGCGTCCAGAATGCAGATGGGGCACTCGAGCACTGTCCCGGCAAGAACTCCCAGCGATGCACCGCGAGCAGACGCGCGCGTGCGACGAAAGCCTGACTAAAGCTTATGCCGCGCAGCGCAGCACGAGCGCGTCGAGCCACACCACCGTCCACCCAAGGAGGGTCGGGGCCTCGCGATCGTCATCATCGCGCGGCGCAACATAGTCGGTCGTGGCCGTGCGCACACGAGGTTGGCCGCGGCGCATCAACCGCTCGGTCCAAGCAGGTCGGCGAGCTTGAGGCGCTCACGGAGCCGGGCACACAAGCGCCCGTCGGCGCCGCGCGAATTTCTCGATGCTCTGACGAGCGAAGGCCCCCGGATCGAACGAGCCCGCTCCCGGTCCACGCTCTTGGGAGGGTGGCTACAGATCCGCCCGCTTCCGCATTGCTCGGGCGCGGTTCCACCAGTAGTCGATGCCCCGCCCCGGCCCCCAGGACTTCAGCGCCATCGCGCGTTTCTCAATACCGTGCCAGCTGAGCCACGCGAGTGCGAATGTGATCGGCAGGGCCGCGAGCATGAACGGCCAATAGCCCAGCTTGTAGACGCCTAACGCCGCCAGACATTGCTGGACGAGGAAGCCGTAGATATAGATGCCGTAGGAGTAATCGTTCTTCGCGCCGATCCATTGAAACGACTTGGGCAGTCGCGCGCCGAGATACAAGACGAAGTAGCCGCCCGCGACGTACCCGAGGAACGCAAACCCGCCATAGAAAACGGAGGCCCCGAACACGAGGCCGCTCAGGATGCCGAGTCGGTCGTCGTACGGGATCTTGTCGGAGTAGATGCCAATGGTCGCGCCCACCAGGAACGTGGTGCCAAGGAAGATGACGTTCTTGTCGGCGAGAAGCGGCACGACGAGCCCAAGCTCGGTAACGCCCAGCGAAGCCAGCGCTGAGGCGAGCAACATGAAGCCGGTGAGAATCGGGACGATGACTCGGGCCCTGGCAAGCACGCCGAAGGCACCGAACACGGCGATCATCATGTAACACGACCACTCGTACCAGAGTGTCCACAGCGAACCGTTCAACGTGCTGCGGCCTGTGCTCTGACCCCTCGGTGTATCGACAAAGAGGTCGTTGATCCCGTAGTGGCCGATCTTCAGCGTCCAGTTCGAGGTGATGTATGAGAACGGGCCGCCTGGCTCGAAGGTGAAGTACGTCGCGAGTGAGTCACCACGCAGAAGCCATGCGATCGGCCCGACGACGAAGGCGGTGAATAGGAGCACCGCCCAGAATGCGGGAAAGATCCGGATCACCCGACGCCAGAGAAACTGCATGGTGTCTGAACTCGCGCCGCTCTTTACAATGAGGTAGCCGCTGATGACGAAAAACCCCGCGACCGCCAGCGAGCCAAGCGTCGTTTGCCCTTCGGTGTAACGCAGAAAAGGATCTTCACCGAAGCCCCCCAGCGGAAACGCATGCGAGACAATCACGAGCGCCGCAAGCACGAAACGGATCACACCGAGCGAGTTTTGGTGGCCGCGTAGCGCGTGAGCAATCGAACGATTGCCGTCCACGTCGCGATCCGCGGCAGCGGGCGCGGAATTATCCGCATGGACAGCACTTGCTGTAGTCAACATGTCCCCCCCAAGAACGTGTCGTGCATCAGTGGCCGTGCGCTCGCAGCCCACGCGCCAAGCCGCCGCCTACGCGGGCCCATGGCTCCGCCGCTTCCCCCATTAGAAGCGGCCCACAATTCGCCAACTCTAGGCCCGCGTATCCCCCCCGGGTCAAAATATTTCGTCGACGGGTGCCGGGCTGCCGCTCTGCGCTGGAGCCGACCCTACAGCTCCGCGTGCAGCGCCCACACCCGATCGCCCGCGTCGAGCCATGAGAAGCCGCGCGAGCGGTCACCGGCGAGCACTCCGAGCCGCTTCGCCGCGTCAGCGTCGTCCAGCACCGTAGCGATCGCCGCACCCCAGGCATCCGCCCCCTCGCCAGTGACGAAGGTCGCCGCATCGGCCGCGACCTCGCGATACGTCGCCGTGTCGCGAGCCACCACCGGCGCACCCACCGCGAATGCCTCCACCATGCGGAACGGGAACGCGATGCCGGTGGATGCCGCAAGCACCGCGTCGGCACTCGACCAGATCGTCGCGCGCTCCGCGGCAGCCAGATCGCCGAACAGCTGCATGCGCGAGGCGACGCCGGCGGCCTCGGCCAGCTCGCGCAGCTCCTCCGCGTCCGCACCCGGCACATCGAGCACCACCAGCGAGAGCTCGGAATCGAGCGCGAGGCCCCGGAGCGCGTCGGCGACGCCCGCAGACGCATGCGCCGAGCCCGACATCGCGACGAATCGCTCCGGCAGCCCAAGTGCCGCGGCGCGCGCGGCGGCATCGGCGGGGGCCGCGAATCCCGTCGGCGGCGCCCCGGGAATCACCCGGATCCGGTCGCCCAGCGCGGTGCGCTCACCGAGCTCGGCCGCCATCGCGTGTGTCGGCACGACGACGGCGTCGGCGTGGCGCTGGGCGCGCCGCAGCATCCCCCTCGCCCACGTCAGCCGCCCGCGGGGCATCTCGTCGGGGGCCGTGAACGCGTCGAGCGTGTTGATCGTGACGACGGTCTGCTCGCCGTCGTGCACGCGGTCGTGCTTGACGAGCGGCGCCATCAGCGTGGGGGCGTGCACCATCCCGCCCGAGAGCGGGCCGACGCCCAGCTGCCACGCGGCCGCCAGTTCGCGGCGCTGCAGCGGTGCGCGCGTCACGCGGGCGAGGCCCGGCACGAGTTCCGCGACGTCGGGGGCACCCGCACCGCCGGCGGGCACGATCGCCTCGACCTCGCAGCCGCGCGGTGCCGAGGCGACGAGCCCACGGGCCAGCTCGAGCGACGCGGTGTGCAGCAGCGAGTCGGTGGGTGCCACGAGCTGATCGAGCACGAGGCGCAGGGTGGTGGTCATTTCTCCTCCTCCGGCACCGGCGGGTGCAGGGCCGCACGCACCAGCTCGTGGATGTGGGCGATGTCGGGATCCTCCGGATCGACCCCGCCCTGCGGCGTCAGCTCGATGGTCTGCATCGGCAGCTCGCGCGACTTCACCGCGAGATCGACGAAGTACGGCAGCATCGACTGCGGCAGATCGGTCTTGATCACGTTGCTGCCGGCGGCAGCAACATCCTGGAAGCGGGCGAGCACGTTCGCGGGGTTGGTCTGGCGCAGGATCGCCTCCTGCAGCTCGCGCTGGCGCTGCATGCGATCCCAGTCGTTCGTCGTGTAGCGCGAGCGGGCGTACCACTGGGCCGTGTCGCCGCTCATGCGCTGCTCGCCGACCTCGATCCACCCGATCGCCCACTCGTCGACGGGCTGCGTCGGGTAACTCGGTCCGCCCATGGGCAGGCGCTCGGTGACGTTGATCGTCACGCCCCCGAGCGCGTCCACGAGCGCCGCGAAGCCGTGCATGTCGATCAGCACGTAATAGGGAATCTCGATGCCGAGCAGCCCCTCGGCGGCGTCTTTGGTCGCCTCGATGCCGGGCGTCGAGCCGTTCGCGCGCGCCTCGGGGTAGAGCGCATCGCCGTCACCGCACACCTCGACCTCGGTGACGAGCTGGTTGATGCCGCTGCCCCAGCCGCAGTTGATGTTGCTGTGGCTCGTGTGCCCGTTCGGGTAGCGATCCTGCATCGGGCCGGGCGCGAAGGGCGTGTTCGCGATATCGCGCGGGATGCCGGTGATCGTCGCCGCGCCCGTCTCGGCGTTGACCGACACGACCGAGATCGAGTCGAAGCGCATCGAGTCGCGGCCATCGCCGCTGTCGGCGCCCAGCAGCAGGATGTTGTAGTAGCCGTCGCTCGGCGGCACACTGGGGCCGCCATCACCGAAGATCGACTCGAGCGTGCCGCGGGTGATCCCCGTCAGGTACGACGCATAGACCGCGCCGCCGGATGCCACGACCATCAGCGCGACCGCCAGCGCGGCGATTGCCGGCCGAGCCTTGGGCCGGGCCTTCACGAGCCGGACGAGCCGGAGGGTGTCGAGGGTGAGCACCACCCACAGCACGGCGTAGGCGAGCAGCACCACCTGCGCGAGCAGGAGCCCGAAGAAGTTCGTCGCGACCCCGACGAGCAGCTGCGGCCACAGCAGCGCGCCCAGCAGCCCGAGCAGCACGAGCGCCCACATGATGAGCGTCGCTGAGAGGCCGATACGGCCGAGCCGGCGATTGCCGGCGAGCGCCTGCGCCGAGCCCGGGAGCAGGAAGTTCAGCGCCACGAGCCACCAGCCGCGCCGGGTCATCAGCTCATGCGAACCGACATCGGGGTAGCGAATCGGGCTCGAGACGGACGTGCTCATCGCAGGGAGGCCTTGAGCCTCACATTCTTCTCCTCGACCTCGAGGGCGAGGGTATTGGCGTAGCTTTCGAGGCGGTTCAGCAGGGTCTCGTCAGCGGTCGCGAGGATCTTCACCGCGAGCAGCGCCGCGTTCTTCGCGCCGCCGATCGACACGGTCGCCACCGGCACGCCGCCCGGCATCTGCACGATGCTCAGCAGCGAGTCCAGCCCATCGAGGGTGGCCAGCGGCACCGGCACGCCCACCACGGGCAGCGGGGTGACCGAGGCGAGCATGCCCGGCAGATGCGCGGCGCCACCGGCACCCGCGATGATCACCTTGATGCCGCGGGCGCGCGCCTCGCGGCCGTATGCGATCAGCTTGTCGGGCGTGCGGTGCGCCGAGACGACCTCGATCTCGTGCGCGATGCCGAAATCGCTCAGCGTCTGTGACGCGTCGCTCATCACCCGCCAGTCCGAGTCGGATCCCATCACGACGCCGACGAGGGGCGCGTTCGATTCATGCAGTACTCGCGTGCTCACCCACCCAGGGTAGGCGCTGGCGGCTGTGGGGACGCTCAGCGCGGCGGGTGTGTCACGCGGATGCCGCGATCCGGCGCAATCCGCCGCCCGGCGCGCGTCAGCCTTCGAAGTACGCGGCCGCCGCGCGGGCGTCGAACGTCACATCGTCGAGGTTTTCGCCCACGACGTTCACGTGCCCGACCTTGCGCCCCGGCCGCGGGTCCTTGCCGTAGTTGTGGATCTTGGCGTGCGGCACCTCCTGCATTGCCGCGACGTAGCGCGCATCGAGCGTGCCCTCGAGGGGTCCGCCGAGGATGTTCATCATCACGGTCCACGGCGCGCCCGCGGCGGTGTCGCCGAGCGGCAGGTCGAGCACGGCACGCAGGTGCTGCTCGAACTGGCTCGTGACGGAGCCGTCCTGGGTCCAGTGCCCGCTGTTGTGCGGGCGCATGGCGAGCTCGTTGACGAGCAGGCGATCATCGACGGTCTCGAACAGCTCGACGGCCATCACACCGGTCACACCGAGCCCTGAGACGATGGCGTCGCCGATCTCGCCGGCAACCTCCACGAGGCGCGCCGTCGCGTTCGGCGCGGGTGCGAAGACCTCGGCGCACACGCCACCCTTCTGCACGGTCTCGACGACCGGCCAGTGCCGCACCTCGCCGCCCGGACGCCGGGCCACCAGCTGCGCGAGCTCGCGGCGGAAGTCGACGAGCTCCTCCACCAGCAGTGCGCTGCCCGCCGGGTCGTCCGCGACCGCGGCGAACCAGTCGGACGCCTCCGCGGCCGACGAGACCAGGCGCACGCCCTTGCCGTCGTACCCACCGCGCGGCGTCTTCACGACCGCCCGGCCGCCGTTGGCGTCGATGAAGGCCTGCAGCTGCGCCTCGTCCGAGACCGCGGCCCACTCCGGCTGCGGCATCCCGAGCGCCTGGAGGCGCTCGCGCATGCGCAGCTTGTCTTGCGCGAACTGCAGCGCCTCGGGGCCAGGGTGCACGCGCACGCCCGCATCGACCAGGGCGCGCAGCACCGGTTGCGGCACGTGCTCGTGATCGAAGGTGACCACGTCGACCTCGGCGGCGAACGCCGCGACGGTGGCGAGGTCACGATAATCGCCGACGGCGGTCGCGGCCAGCGCCGCCGACATGCCCTCGGCCTCGGCCAGCACCCGGATCTCGATCCCGAGATTCACCGCCGCGGGGATCATCATCCTCGCCAGCTGACCGCCGCCTACTACTCCGACCCGCAGAACCATGGTGTTTCCCTTCGCCCGATCTATCTTCGCGCATGTGGCGGCGCCGCGTGTACGTGCCGCGTGCACGGCCCGCGACGCGCGAGGGCAGCACGCGGAGGGTCCGGGCTACGCCTGGGGCGGGATGGCGGCGGGGTTCGTGGGCGCGGTCGGAATCAGGCCCGAGGATGCCTGCTCGTCACGGTGCGCAAGAATCTGCCCCACCTCGATCTGATCGCCCAGCGTCTCTTGCACGAGCGTCACCGAGGGCACGTTCAGCAGGCGCATGGGCGCGTCGATCCCGTTTTTCAGGGTGATCGTCCCGGCGCCGAAGATGCGCTGCATCGGTCCGCGGCGCACCGAGATGGCGTAGCCGCGGGCGTGCGGCAGCTCGGCCTGCTGACGGCGCACGAGCCCCCAGCGCGCGATCACGCGCCGGTTGGTGATCGTGTACAGGCGGCTGAGCCACAGCAGAAACGGCAGGATGACCAGCACGATCACGAGGAGGGATGCGGCCAGCAGCAGCATCCAATTCTCGAGTGGTGCCGGCAGATTGCCGTAGAGGTAGCCGGTCGCCCCGGCGACCGCGATCAGCACGATGGCGCACCACGTGAGCCGGCGTGCCTGGCTGCGAAAGCGCGCCACGAGCAGCTCGGGCACGGACGTGCCCGGCGGGGGCGTGTGGGGTCGTCCCCCGAACGTGCTCGGCTGGCTCACACTCCTATTGTGCCTGCGGGCGCCGACATTGCCGCGCAGGCCGGGCGCTGTGTTCGCACGGCGACGCCCTGCGCGGGCGCCCGCGAGCTCAGCCCGGCAGCGCGCCCGCGTCGGCGCCCGCGCGCACGTGCACGACGTCGCCGGCCGAGACCGCGACGATGCCGTCCGCGGTGCGCACCACGAGGCGCCCGAAGTCATCGATGTCGACGGCCTCGCCGTGCAGGGCATCGCCGCCCGGCACATGCACGAGCACCTCGGTCCCGAGCGTGGAGCACACGGCCTTCACCTCGACGCGCACACCGGCGGTGTTCGGGTTGCCGGCGGTGGCGCGCAGGGCGTCCCAACGCTCGTCGATCGTGAACAGGTAGCCCACCAGCAGCAGGTCGACGTCGACATCGACGCCGAGCGCGGCGAACGAGGTGGCGGTCGCGGTGGGCAGCTGCGCGAGCGTCATCTCGGTGTTCACGCCCGCACCGACCACGATCGCGTCGCGCTCCGCGCCGGTCACCATCTCGGCGAGGATCCCGCTGATCTTCTTGCCGTCCACGAGCACGTCGTTCGGCCACTTCAGCGACACTTCATGCCCGCTCCCGCGCAAGGCGCGCTCGACCGCCCGGGTCATCGCAAGCCCGGCAATCAGCGGCAGCCAGCCACGGGCATCCATCGGCACCCCCTCGGCGTCGACGACCAGGGAGGCGGCCAGCGCCGCCCCGGGCGGCGTCGTCCACTCGCGACCGAGGCGGCCGCGCCCCGCGCGTTGATCGAGGGTCAGCAGCACCGAGCCCTCGGGCCACTCGTCGGGCTCGGCGCGCACCTGCGCGACCAGGTCTGCGTTGGTCGAGTCGGTCGAGTCGAGCAGCAGCAGGCGGGGCGCAAAGTCGAGGCTGTGCGCGAACGTCGTCGGGGCAGTCATGGACTCGATCGTAGCCGCGCGGCGCGCCCGGGAACCGTCGTGTGCGCGAGGATGCCGCACCCCCGGGCTTGCGCGGTTCCACAACGAAACCGGCGCGCCATTGTGCAGATACGGCAACGGCACAAGCCGGGCGGCCCCCGATAGAGTGAATTCGTGACCGAGCAACCCGATCTCCCGACCACCGCCGGCAAGATCGCCGACCTCCGCCAGCGGTACCAGCACGCCATCGTCGACGCTGAGGCCCGCGCGCAGACCAAGCAGCACGCCAAAGGCAAGATGACCGCCCGCGAGCGCATCGAGCTGCTGCTCGATCAGGGCAGCTTCGTCGAGCTCGACGAGTACGTGCGCCACCGCACCACCGCCTTCGGCATGGACAGCTCGCGCCCATACGGCGACTCGGTCGTCACGGGCGTCGGCACGATCCACGGCCGCCAGGTCGCCGTGTACTCACAAGACTTCTCGACCTTCGGGGGCTCGCTCGGCGAGGTCGCCGGCGACAAGATCATCAAGGTGATGGAGCTCGCGCTGCGCACCGGAGTGCCGATCATCGGCTTTCTCGACTCGGGCGGCGCCCGCATCCAGGAAGGCGTCGTGGCCCTCGGCAAGTACGGCGAGATCTTCCGCCTGAACACCGCCGCCTCCGGCGTCATCCCGCAGATCTCGATCATCGTGGGCCCCGCCGCCGGCGGCGCGGTCTACTCCCCCGCGCTGACCGACTTCGTCGTCATGGTCGACAAGACCAGCCAGATGTTCGTCACCGGCCCCGACGTGATCAAGACCGTCACCGGTGAGGACGTGGGCATGGAGGAGCTCGGCGGCGCCTACACCCACAACACACGCTCTGGGGTGGCGCACTACCTCGCCGAAGACGAAGACGAAGCCATCGACTACGTCCGCACGATGCTCAGCTTCCTCCCCGACAACAACATGGCCGAGCTGCCCCGGTACGAGGCCGAGTTCGAGTTCGAGACCACCGACTCGGATCGCGTGCTGAACACGATCATCCCCGATTCACCCAATCAGCCCTACGACATGCGCACGGTCATCTCGCACGTCGTCGACGGCGGCGAGTTCCTCGAAGTGCAGCCGCTGTACGCACCCAACATCCTGATCGGCTTCGGCCGCATCGAGGGCCGCTCCGTCGGCATCATCGCCAACCAGCCCTCGCAGATGGCGGGCACCCTGAACATCGAGGCGGGTGAGAAGGCCAGCCGCTTCGTGCGCTTCTGCGACGCCTTCTCGATCCCGATCCTCACCCTCGTCGACGTGCCCGGCTACCTGCCCGGCACCGACCAGGAGTGGACCGGCGTGATCCGCCGCGGCGCCAAGCTGCTCTACGCCTATGCCGAGGCGACCGTGCCGCTGGTCACCGTCATCCTGCGCAAGGCCTACGGCGGGGCGTACATCGTGATGGGCTCGAAGCAGCTCGGGGCCGACATCAACCTGGCGTGGCCCACCGCCGAGATCGCCGTGATGGGCGGGCAGGGCGCGGTGAACATCCTGTATCGCGGCGAGATCAAAGACGCCGAAGACAACGGCGAGGATGTCGCGGCCGTGCGCACGCGCCTGGCCAACGAGTACACCTACAACGTGGCATCCCCCTTCCTCGCCGCCGAGCGGGGCGAGCTCGATGGGATCATCGAGCCGGCCACCACGCGCGTCTCGGTCGCCAAGGCGTTCCGCGCCCTCCGCGGCAAGCGCGCCACCCTCCCGCCCAAGAAGCACGGAAACATCCCACTATGACTCGGGATGCCGCGGCCGGCGCGGCGCAGGATCCGGCGGAGCTCGAGATCGCGGTGCTGCGCGGCAACCCGAACGAGGACGAGCTCGCGGCGCTGATCGCCGTGGTCAGCGACGCCTACGAGGCGGAGGTCGAGGGCGCCGTCGCGGACGACACACCCCCGGCGAGCGCCTGGGCTCGGGCGCAGCGCGCGATGCGCACGCCGCTCTCACACGGCCCCGGCGCCTGGGAGCGATACGGCCGCTGATCGAGGCCTCGCGCGCCTCCCCTCGCGGCGACGCGCGTGTCCACCGAAATACCTACAGACAACGACGCCTGGATCGGTGAAAATAGAACCGTACACGGCTTTCAGCCCTGTGCAACCCCCGGGCTCGACGTCACAGGGTAGGCGGAGAGCGACCGGTTGCGAAGCGGTTTTCGGGTAGCTGCTTCGCCGCGGCGGGAGGCTGGCGGCTTCGCCGCCTCCCGCCCCCTTCGTTTCGGCGCGAACCGCCTCAGCCGAGTGCGGCCGCGGGCCGCGGGTGTTCGATCTCGTGCCACAGATCCACGTCGTCATCCTCGCCGAGGGAGTCGGTCGCGGAACGGCCGACGATCGTGACCGCCACGCGCTCGTGCGGTGAGGTGCGGATGATCAGCCGCAGCGAGCCGGCGCGCCCGATCGTCTTGGCAAGCTCGGCGCGGATGCGCGTCAGGGTCGCGGCATCCACGCCGTTGAGGCCGCCGTCGTCGAACACGGTCACCTGCGCGCCGCGCTGGCGCGCCTGGGCGATCGCCTCGCGCACCCGGTCATCGAGCAGGCGCATCCCGCGCAGTTCGTCGCGCAGGCGCGCCTCGGCCAGGCCCGCGACGCGCCGCTCCTCCTCGGAGAGCGCCCCCTCGTGCACGATCACGCGGGTGAGCACCGGGCCCGCGATCGACAGGGCACGCTGCACCTGGATGCGCCGCTCACGATCACGCCCCTCCTGCGCGGCCTGCCACGCCGAGGCCGCGCTCTCGAGCTCGGCGAGGGTGGCGGTGTCGCGGGCCGCCTTGTCGGTCGACCACTGCAGCAGGTGCGCGACGCCGACCCACACGATCGAGCCCACCGCGCCGAGGCGCAGGGCGTCCGGCCCCATCCAGGCGAGCGCACCGAGGGTGAGCAGCAGTGTGCCGCCCCAGGCGATGAGGTGGCGCCGGCGCACCATCACGATGACCATCAGCGCGCCGAGGCCGCCGATGTACCAGGTGCCGTAGGTGGGCAGCTCCGGCTTCGCCCCCACGGCGAGCCCGACGGCGGTGGGCACGACGAGGGTGGTCGCCAGTGCGGCCAATGCGGCACCCAGCGGCAGGTAGCTCGGCGCCCGCCGGCCGAGGATGCGCTCGATCGCGCGGGTGGTCGCGCTCCGCGGCGCGGATGCCGCCGCGAGCGACGCCTCCTGCTCCGACGCCGGCGCCTTCGAGGTGAGCAGACACAGCGCCGTGACCCCGAGATACAGCAGGATCGCCAGCACCATCAGCCAGGGGATGGCGGGCGGATCAGTCCAGATCATGCCGCGGGCGGCCTGATAGACGGTGAAGGCCAAGCCCAGCGTCACGAGCACCCGGCGCACGTTCACCATGCGGCATCTCCGTCCCAGCGAATCGTGACCGTGGTGCCGTTCGGGCCCGAGTCGATCGTGGCGGTGCCGCCGACGGCGGTGACGCGCGCGACGATGGATGCCCGGATCCCAAGTCGGTCCGCCGGAATGCTCGCCGGGTCGAACCCGGGCCCCGTGTCGCTCACCTGGATGCGCACGCCGTCGCCCGGGATCGGCTCGATGTGCGCCGTGAGCCCCGCCGAGTCCGCGTGCTGCACGCCGTTGGCGATGGCCTGGCCCGCCGCCTGCAGCAGCTGCCGCGCGACGCGGCCGGGCACAGACTTGCCGCGCACCGGCTCCGCATAGGTGATCGGCACGCGCGCCGCCGATTCCGAGACGATGCCCCGCAACGCGATCGCGAGCTCGCTCGGGGTGAGGGGGTCAAGCTCGTCGGCGTCGTCGCCGCTCTCAGCGCTGGCGAGGCCGGCGAGCGCCTCGCGCGCCATGCTCGCGGCGAGCGCCTGCTCGCGGGGGCTGGTCGCGCGCTCCGCGGCGATCAGGGCCGCCAGCACCGAATCGTGCATGAGGCCCGCGATCTCGACCCGCTCCTCGGCCGTGGCCTGCGCCTCGGCGGCCGACGCGTAGGTGGCGACGGCGCTCGAGCGCGCAGCATCCACATTGCTCGCCACGCGACGGAACACGAGCGCGAGGGTCAGCACCACGCCACCGAGAATCAGCGCGAAGGGCACCTCGAAGGCCACGGCGATCCAGAACTCGGGTGCGAAGCCACCGGTGATCAGGCGCACGAGCCCGTACAGCAGCGGGATCCCGATGGTCCAGATCAGCTGGATCGGCAGTTCGAAGGCGAGCACGGCGGCGGCCGTGGCGACGTTGATCAGAAACCAGATCCACGGCTCGGGCGACACGCGCACGGGCTGGCCATCGAGCACGAGCGGCCACACGATCAGCACCACGGGGTACAGCAGGGCGAAGGTCGCCGTCATCGGCACGACGAAGCGGTTGATCGAGGTGCACACGCACATCAGCAGCAGCGGCACGAAGCACACGATGATGAACGCGTCGTTCCACCCCGCCAGCAGGCCCTCACCGCCGAGGGCCGCGAGAAACGCCTGCGCCCCCAGGACGAGGCAGGCAAGGCCGGCGATGAGGTTGATCGCGCGGTTCATGCGCGTCGAGGTGAACGCGCTGACCGAGCTGGGCACGGGCGCCGCCGGTGGCATCAGCCACCAGGCGTCGGCGAGGGCGTCGGGCTCGGTCTGGGTGCTCATTCGCCGAAATCGCTCTCCGGCGGCGAGACGATGCCGTCTTCCATCGCCCGGCGAAGCAGATCGACCTTGGTCGGGGCCGGACGCCCGATCTCGACGTACTTCTGGCGCACGCGGGTGATGTTCTCTTTCGCCGTCGAGTAGGCGATGCCCAGGCGATCGGCGACGACCTTCAGTGGCAGGCCCGCCGCATACAGGCGGAGCACGTCACGCTCGCGCGCCGAGAGCTGCGCGGCCGAGAACTCGAGGTCGCCGTCGACGGCGCTCGCCCACTCCACATTGTTCAGCGCATCCCCACGGGCGACGGTCCGCACCGCGCGCATCACGTCTTCGGTGGGTGAGACCTTGCTGACCACGCCGGCGGCGCCCGCGGCGAGCGCCTCGCGCACGGCACCGGGCCGGTCGGCGACCGAGTGGATGATCACGCCCGAACCGTCGTGCACGAGCGCGCTGACGTTGGCCGTCACCGTGCTGCCATCGCCCAGCGAGAGATCGAGCACCGCGACGTCGACGGGACGCTCGCCGCTCGAGCAACGCCACTGCGCGTATGCCGCGACGTTCGCCCCCGAGAAGACGACGGTCGTGCCGTCTCGGTCGCACGCGGCTTCGAGCCCCAGGCGCACAGATTCGTGATCGTCGATCAGGGCCACTCGGGTCATGCCGCCAGCATATCGACCGCACCGCGCGTATTTCGCGGCGAACGCGGGGCGCGCCGCGCGCCGCCATTCCCGAGGCATTCCCCGGCGAGATCCCGTTGCAACATGGCCGGGGTCACACGATTCTCGCGATAGCGTCGAAGCACGTACGGCGCAATCGATGCCGCGGAATCCTGATTCCCCGGGCCTGCTTGCTCTGCGATACACCTGGAGCAACGATGCCCGAAACGACGACGCGCCCACGCTGGGCGATGCTGCTGGTGCTGCTGTTCGGCGGCCTGCTGATGGCCATCCAACAGACCCTCGTCATCCCCCTGCTCCCGCACTTCACCGAGATCCTCGGGGCATCGCGCAACGACGTCTCGTGGCTCGTCACCCTCACCCTGCTGACCGGGTGCGTGAGCGTGCCCATCATCACGCGCATGGCCGATATGTACGGCAAGAAGCGCATGTTTCTCATCACCGTCAGCTTCACGATGGTGGGCGCCATCGTCGCGGTCACCGCACCGCTGCTCCCGATCCTCCTGATCGGTCGGGGGATGCAGGGGTTCGGCATGGCACTGATCCCCATCGGCATCGCCATCATGCGCGAGCGATTCACCCCGCGCACCCTCGCCCCCTCGCTCGCGTTGCTGAGCACCACCCTGGGCGTCGGCGGAGCGCTCGGCCTGCCGCTTGTGGGATGGCTGTTCGTCTCGTTCGGGTGGAAGTCGGCGTTCATCGTGGTCGCGTCGATGGGCGCGACCCTGATCCTGCTCGCCATCTTCATCCTCCCCGAATCGCCGATTCGCTCGGGTGGTCGCTTCGACATTCTCGGCGCCCTCCTGCTCGCCATCGCCGTGGCCGCCCTGCTCGTGGTGATCTCCAAGGGCGGCGAGTTCGGCTGGCTCAGCGTGCCCACGCTCGTGCTGCTCGCCACCTCGCTGATCGTCGGCGCAATCTGGGTGTGGACCCAGACGCGCGTGCGCAATCCCCTGGTCGACCTGCGCACCCTGCGCAATCGCCCGGTGATGCTCACCAACGTGTACTCGCTCATGCTCGGCTTCGGCATGATGTCGAACACGCTGCTGGTGAGCTACCAGCTGCAGATGCCGCTGGAGACGGGCTACGGCCACGGACTGAACGCGTTCAGCGCGACGCTCGCGATGCTGCCGGGCGGGCTCGTCTCAGCGGCGATCTCGCCCATCGGCGGTGTGCTGATCAACCGGGTCGGCTCACGGACGATGCTCATCGTCGGCGCCTCGGTCGTCGCGTGCGGCTTCATCAGCCTCAGCACGTGGCACAGCAGCGTGATCGCCATCATCATCGGCTCGTGCACGCTCTCGGCCGGCACCGCCCTCGCGTTCGCGGCGCAGCCGACGATCATCATGAAGAACATGCCACCGGGCGAGATCGCCGCGGCGAACGGCATCAACTCGCTGCTGCGCTCGCTGGGCCTGACCGCGGCCAGCGCCGTCACCGGCGGGATGCTCGTCGCCTTCGTCTTCCCCGCCGCTGGCGGCGCCGAGCCCATCCCCACCTGGACCGGATTCGGCCTCACCTACGGCATAGCGATCGCAGGCTCGGTGCTCGCGGTGATCCTCGCCATCTCGATTCCGCGATCCGCCGACACCGTCCGGTTCACCCGCCCGACCCGGCGCGGCTGACACCGCCCGGGCACACCCGGGCGTCAGCGCGAGAGCACCGCCACCGCCTCGACGTGGTGCGAGTTCGGGAACAGATCGTAGGCGGTCACCGAACGCAGGGCGTAGCCCTCGGCCGCGAAGGTCGCGACATCGCGCGCGAGCGCGACCGGGTCGCACGCCACATAGACGACGGCCTCGGGCTGGAGCCTCGCGAGCGAGCGCACCACCGCGGCGCCCGCGCCGGAGCGTGGCGGGTCGAGCACGACCGTGCCGCGGCGCAGGCGCGCACGCTCGATCGGGGTCGCCTCCGCGAGCACGCGCGTGAGGTAGTGGTCGACACGGGAGGTCTCCGCCCGCGCGCCCACCCACTCGGCGAGGTTCTCGCCCGCGTGCTCGGTGGCCCGCGCGTCGGCCTCGATACTGGTCACCCGGGTGCCGGCGCCGCCGATATCGCCGAGCGCCGCGGCCAGGAGCCCGACGCCGCCGTAGAGATCGAGATTGGATGCCTCCGCGTCGAAGTCGACCGTCGCGACAGCGGCCTGCACCGCCGCGGTCAGGGTTGCGGGGGCCAGGCGATGCACCTGCCAGAAGCCACCGGCATCCAGTTGGAACTCGCGCGCACCGACGCGTTCGATGATCGTCGAGAACAGCTGCGGGTCGACCGGCGGGGCTGCGGGACGCGTGCGCGCGCGTCGCCCCTTCGCCTTGCCGCGGCCGGCCTGGCGCGGCGCGCCCGCGGGGGCGCCCTCGCCGCCCGACGCACCCGCGCGCGGGCCGCTGCCGCGTCGACCGCTCGTCTCGGGGCGCGAAAGCAACCGGACCATGCCGTCCGAGCCCTGCACCAGGTCGATGCGACCGGGCTCGAGGCCGCCGAGGGTCAGCGCGACCGACTCGATGCCCGGCACGGCGAGGGGGTGCGAGCCCACCTCGATCACGCGGTGGCTGCGCGCGGCGTACGGGCCGATCTTGCCCTGCTCATCGACGTGCAGGCTCAGGCGCGTGCGCCAGCCGGTGCCGTCGAGGGTCTCCTCGTCCGCCGCATCCGCGCCGGCTGCCTGCACGCCCGCGGGCTCGATCCGAAGCTCGACGTCCTCGAGCCCCGCCATGCGCTGCAGCGAGTCGGTGAGCACGAACTGCTTCAGCTCGCGCTGGTGGGCAAGATCGATGTGCCCGAAATCGGCGCCGCCCGGCCGCTGCTCGGGCGCGACCGAGATGTCGGCGTCCGGCCAGATGTGCGGCAGTCGGTGCGGCGACTCGTCGAGCACCTCCACCGTCTCGGCGCGCCAGAAGGAGGCCTTCCCCGTCTCGGTCAGGCGTACGCGCACCCGCTCGCCGGGGATCGTGTCGGGAGCGAAGATGACGCGGCCCTCGTGACGGCCGACGAACACTCCCCCGTGCGCCACGTTTGTAATATCAAGGTCAATCTCGGCGCCAGTGTTCACCCCAGAAGCATCCCACACCCGAGGGGTACGGTAGCTGTGTGCGCCTGTGCCTCGCTTCCACCTCCCCCGCCCGACTCGCGCTGCTGCGCGCCGCCGGCATCGAGCCGCTGCTTGCCGCACCGGGCGTCGACGAAGCGGCCACGGTCGCCGAGGCCGGCCCGCTCAGCCCGCACGACACGGTGCTGCTGCTGGCGCGGCGCAAGGCCGAAGACGTCGCGGCCCGCATCCACACGGAGCATCCGCGCTTTCACGGCCTCATCGTCGGCGGCGACTCGATGTTCGAGCTCGACGGCCAGGTATACGGCAAGCCGCATACGCCCGAGGCCGCCGCCGCGCGCTGGCGCGCCATGCGCGGCAAGACCGGCACGCTGCACTCGGGGCACTGGGTCATTCGCGTCGACGGCGCCGCCGACACGCCCGGGAGCACGAGCGTCAACATCGCCGCCGGGCGGGTCGCGGCATCCACCGTCTCGTTCAGCGCCGACATCACCGACGACGAGATCGAGCGCTACATCGCCACCGGCGAACCGCTCTTCGTCGCGGGCGCATTCACGATCGACAGCCTCGGCGGCCCGTTCATCTCGCGGATCGAGGGGGATCCGTCGACGGTGGTCGGGATGTCGCTGCCCACGCTGCGCCGGCTCACCCGCGAGCTCGGCGTGGAATGGACGACACTCTGGAACCGGCACGAGCTGTAGACCTGGCGACACGATTTCGACAATTTCTTGTCGAGGGTGCGCAAAGCGGGGGCCCTTCCGCTCGCTAGGCTGGCATCCGTGGCTCGAATTTCGAAGGTTCTCATCGCTAACCGCGGCGAGATCGCCGTCCGCATTATCCGCGCGGCACGCGACTCGGGCATCAGCTCGGTCGCGGTGTATGCCGATCAGGATCGCGACGCGATGCACGTGCGGTTGGCCGACGAGGCATACGCTCTTGATGGCACGACCAGCGCCGACACCTATCTCGTGATCGAGAAGCTGCTGTCGGTGGCTCGTCGCTCCGGTGCCGACGCGGTGCACCCCGGATACGGATTCCTCGCCGAGAACGCCGACTTCGCTCGCGCCGTGATCGACTCGGGACTGATCTGGATCGGCCCCTCGCCCGAGGCCATCGAGGCGCTCGGCGACAAGGTCACCGCACGCCACGTGGCGCAGAAGGTCGGCGCACCGCTCGCGCCCGGCACGCTCAACCCCGTCGCCGGGGCTGAAGAGGTGCTCGAGTTCGTGGCCCAGCACGGCCTGCCCGTCGCCATCAAGGCGGCATACGGCGGCGGCGGGCGCGGGCTGAAGGTCGCCCGCACCGCGGAGGAGATCCCCGAGCTGTTCGCCTCGGCCACGCGCGAGGCCGTCTCGGCGTTCGGCCGCGGGGAGTGCTTCGTCGAGAAGTACCTCGACAAGCCCCGCCACGTCGAGACCCAGTGCCTCGCCGACGCCGCCGGCAACGTCGTGGTCATCTCGACCCGCGACTGCTCGCTGCAGCGCCGCCACCAGAAGCTCGTCGAGGAAGCGCCCGCGCCGTTTCTCACCGAGGAGCAGAACGCCCTGCTGTATTCGTCCTCGAAAGCGATCATGCGCGAGGTCGGGTATGTGGGCGCCGGCACCTGCGAGTTTCTCATCGGCCAGGACGGCACGATCTCGTTCCTCGAGGTCAACACCCGCCTCCAGGTCGAGCACACGGTCTCGGAGGAGATCACCGGAATCGATCTCGTCCGCGAGCAGTTCCGCCTCGCCGAGGGCGGCCTGCTCGACTACGACGACCCGACCCCCAGCGGCCACTCGTTCGAATTCCGCATCAACGGCGAAGACCCCGGCCGCGGTTTCCTCCCGCAGCCCGGCCCGATCCACGTGTTCAAGACCTTCGGTGGCCCCGGCATCCGCCTCGACTCGGGCGTGACGGCCGGCGACGAGATCTCGGGCGCGTTCGACTCGCTGCTGGCGAAGATCATCGTCACCGGCAAGGACCGCGAGGAGGCGCTGCAGCGCAGCCAGCGCGCCCTCGAGGAGTTCGAGGTCTCGGGCCTGCCTACCGTGTTGCCCTTCCACCGCCTCGTGGTCAGCGACCCGGCGTTCACCGCCGAGGACGGCGTCTTCGGCGTGCACACGCGCTGGATCGAGACCGAGTTCACCGGCGAGATCGACCCCTGGGACGGCGAGCTCGCCGCCCCGAGCACCCCGGAGCCGCGGCACACCGTCGTCGTCGAGGTCTCTGGCAAGCGCCTCACCGTCAGCCTGCCCACGCGCGTGATCGCGGCATCCACCCGCTCCGGCCGACCCGCCGTCGCGCCGCCGTCGCGCCGCGGACGCACCACCACCGCCTCTGCGGCCTCAGCGAGCGAGGCGGTGCGCGCGCCCATGCAGGCGACGATCGTCAAGGTCGCCGTCGAGGAGGGCCAGCACGTCGTCAAGGGCGACCTGGTCGTCGTGCTCGAGGCGATGAAGATGGAGCAGCCGATTCAGGCGCACCGCGACGGCGTGGTCGGCACGGTCGACGCCACCCCCGGCACGACGGTCTCCTCGGGCCACCAGCTGCTGACGATCTCGTAGGCGTCCCGCCACCGGGCGCGGGGCACGGCAGCGTGGGACGCCTCGGCGGCCCGCGCTAGTCTTCCTGGCCCGAGCCGTTGGGATCGACCACGTGCATCGCACGCGCCGAGTCGGTGATCCCGGCCGAGAGCGAGGGGTACACGGCGAACACCCGCGCGACCTGATCGACCGTGAGCCGGCGCTCGACGGCCATCGCGAGGGGGTAGATCAGCTCGGACGCCTTGGGCGCGACGATCACGCCGCCGATCACGGTGCCGCTGCCGTGCCGGGCGATCAGCTTGATGAAGCCGTCCTTGATGCCCATCATCTTGGCCCGCGCGTTCGCCACGAGCGGGAGCTTGTGCACGACGCCCTCGATGACGCCGTCCTCGATGTCACGCTCCGTCCACCCGACGGCGGCGATCTCGGGCTGGGTGAAGATGTTCGCCGAGATGCGGGTGCGATCCAGCGGAATCACGATGTCGCCCATGGCGTGGAAGACCGCCATGCGCCCCTGCATCGAGGCGACCGAGGCGAGCGGCACGAAGGTCGTGCAATCGCCGGCCGCGTAGATGTTGGGCACCGAGGTGCGGGCGACGCGGTTGACCCGGATGTGCCCCGATTCGGTCAGCTGCACCCCGGCCTCCTCGAGCCCGAGGCCGGCGGTGTTGGGGATCGAGCCGACCGCCATCAGGCAGTGACTGCCCTCGATGGTGCGGCCGTCGCTGAGGGTGACCCGCACGCCGTCACCCACGCGCTCGACCGTGTCGGCGCGGGCCTTCGAGAGCAGGGTCATGCCGCCGCGCTGAAACACGCGCTCGAGCACCGCGGCGCCGTCGGCGTCCTCGCCGGGCAGCACCTGATCGCGACTCGAGACGAGCGTGACCTTGGCGCCGAGGTTCATGTACGCCGAGGCGAACTCGGCGCCGGTGACGCCGGAGCCGACGACGATGAGGCGCTCGGGCACGGCAGACATGTTGTACAGCTGCGTCCACGTCAGGATCCGCTCCCCATCGGGCAGCGCATTCGGCAGCTCACGGGGGGATGCCCCGACCGAGACGACCAGCGTGTCGGCCTCGACGCGGTCGAAGTCGGTGCCACCCGGGCCCGTCGACACGACGACGGCGGTGCGGCTCTCGAGGCGACCGTGCCCGGCGATGATGCGCACGCCCGCTTCGATGAGCGAGGCGCGCATGTCTTCGGATTGCTGGCGCGCGAGCGCGAGCAGCCGCTTGTTCACGGCGGCGAGGTTGATGGCCACCTGCGGCTTCGACGGCCTGCCGTCGCCGCCGCGCACGAAGAACTGCACGCCGAGGTCGCTCGCCTCCGAGATCGCGACGGCGGCGTCGGCCGTGGCGATGAGGCTCTTCGACGGCACGACGTCGGTCAACACCGCGGATCCGCCCACCCCGGCGCGCTCGATGAGGGAGACATCGGCACCCAATTGCGCCGCCGCCAGCGCTGCTTCGTACCCACCAGGACCGCCACCGAGAATCGCCACGCTCTGCGTGCGTTCGAACGAAACAGACATGTATCCATTCTCGCCCAGCCCAGCTCCCCCCGCGACCGTGCGAGCACCGCGGGGCCGCCGAGCGCGCCCGTACGCGAAACGGACTGGCCCGCGGCCCACGCTGTTCATAGAGTGGGGGGATGCTGCACGAACCGCACCTGCTCGATGCCCCCGCCGCCGACCCGTTCGAGATCGCCGCGCAGGCCGCCGCGGATATCGCCCGCTTGACCGGGGTCGAGCGTCACGACATCGCCCTCACCCTCGGCAGCGGGTGGGGCGAGGCCGCAGATCTCATCGGCGAGACGATCGCCACGCTCGATGCCACCGAGGTCACGGGCTTCAGCAAGCCGGCGCTGGTGGGGCACGGCGGCCAGCTTCGCAGCATCCGCACCCCGCGGGGAAAGCACGTGCTGGTGATCGGGGCGCGCACCCACTTCTATGAGGGCCACGGCACCCGCCGGGTCGTGCACAGCGTGCGCACCGCCGCAGCAACCGGCGCCAAGGTGATGGTGCTCACCAACGGCGCGGGCGGCATCCGCCACAGCTGGAAGCCCGGTCAGCCGGTGCTGATCAGCGACCACATCAACCTCACCGGCGCGTCGCCGCTCGAGGGCGCCACCTTCGTCGACCTCACCGATCTTTATTCGATGCGCCTGCGCGACGTGGCGCGGCGCGTGGATGCCACGCTCGACGAGGGCGTCTACTGTCAGTTCCGCGGCCCGCAGTATGAGACGCCGGCCGAGGTGCAGATGGCGAAGATCATCGGCGGCCACATCGTGGGCATGTCGACCGCCCTCGAGGCGATCGCCGCGCGCCAGGCCGGAATGGAGATTCTCGGCATGTCGCTCATCACCAACATGGCCGCGGGCATTCAGGCCACCCCCCTCAGCCACGCCGAGGTGATCGAGGCGGGCGCCGCCGCGGCCCCCCGCATCAGCCGGCTCCTGGCCGAGATCGTGGGCCAGCTGTGAGCGGGCACGCGCAGCTGCGCGCACGCGCCGAGGACTGGCTCGCCCAGGACCCAGATCCGCACACCCGCGCCGAGCTCGCCGCGCTGCTGGAGGGGGTGGATGCCGGTGAGCAGTCCCGCATCGATGAGCTGGCCGCCCGCTTCAACGGCCGCCTCGCGTTCGGCACGGCCGGGCTGCGCGGCGAGCTCGGCGCCGGCAGCACCCGCATGAACCGCGTGCTGGTGGCGCAGGCGGCCGCCGGATTCGCGGCGTTCCTGCGCGCCCGCGCGGGGAAGCACGCATCGTCGGTGCCCGGCACCCAGGTCTCGCCGGAGGCCGCGTGGCCGGTCGACGCAGAGCGCGTGGCATCCATCGTCATCGGCTATGACGGCCGACGAAACTCCGACGTCTTCGCGCGGGACTCTGCGGAGATCCTCGCCGGCGCCGGGCTGCGCGTGATCCTCCTGCCGCGCCTGCTGCCCACCCCCGTGCTCGCGTTCGCGGTGCGCCACCTCGGCGCGGACGCGGGCATCATGGTCACAGCCAGCCACAACCCGCCGAACGACAACGGCTACAAGGTGTACCTCGGCGGCCCCGACCAGGGCGCGCAGATCGTCTCGCCGGCCGATGCCGAGATCGCGGCCCACATCCAGCGCATCGCCGACACGATCCCGGTCTCGCGCATCCGCCGCTCCGTCGGCTACCTCACCGCCGGCGAGGAGGTCATCGACGCGTACGTCGCCGCGACCGCCGCCGTCGCCCCGGCCCCCGTGGGCGCCTCGGCCCTCACGTGGGTGTACACCGCGATGCACGGCGTCGGATGGGAGACCTTCGCGCGCGTGTTGACGCAGGCCGGCTACTCCGAGCCGATCGTCGTGCGCCAGCAGCGCGATCCCGACGGCGCGTTCCCGACCGTGGCATTCCCGAATCCCGAAGAGCCCGGCGCGATGGACCTCGCCTACGCCGCCGCCCGCGCGGCGGGCGCCGATCTGATCATCGCGCACGATCCAGACGCGGACCGGCTCGCCGTCGCGATCCCCGACGACGCCGCGAGCGAGGGCTACCGCCGCCTCACCGGGAACGAGGTGGGCATGCTGCTCGGCTGGCGCGCCGCCCGCCTGGCCTCGGGCCTCGCCGCGCAGACCTGGGACGACGAGGGCGGTCATGCGACCGCCGCCGAGCTCGACGCCGACGAGGCGCAGGCGGACGCCCCCCGTCCGGCTCTCGCCTGCTCGCTCGTCTCCTCCCCCGGGCTGCGGGTGATCGCCGAGCATCATGGGCTCGCGTTCCACGAGACCCTCACCGGCTTCAAGTGGATCTCGCGCGCACCCGGCATCATCTTCGGTTTCGAAGAAGCGCTGGGGTACCTCGTCAACCCCGAGACCGTGCGCGATAAGGACGGCATCTCGGCGGCGATTGCGATGCTGCACCTCGCGGCGCGCGCCGCCGGCCGCGGGCAGACGCTCGCGGATGCGCTCGAGACGCTCGGCGAGACGTTCGGGCACTTCGTCAGCGAGCAGATCTCGATCCGCGTGAGCGAGGTATCGATCATCGCGAACATCATGTCGGGCCTGCGCGCCTCGATGCCGGAGCGCTTCGGCGACGCACGCGTGCGCTTCGCGCAGGACCTCGCCGCCGGCGCGGACGGGATGCCGAAAAGCGATGTGCTGCGCTTCGAGCTCGAGGACGACGCCCGGGTGATCGTCCGCCCAAGCGGCACGGAGCCCAAGCTGAAGGCGTATGTCGACGTGCGCGGCGCCAGCCCCGAAGACGCAGCGACCCGCCTGCGCGCGCTCTCGAGCGCGGTGCGGGCCGTGCTGGCCGAGCACTCCTAGCCCCCCCTGTCACAGTGCGGGCGCCGCGCGCGCCCGCTGTTAGCCTCACAGTTCACCAATGTTGTTGAGAGGGCGCACGCGTTGACCGAGGCATCCATCGCGCAAGCGGCGAGCGTCACCCCCGACCCGCCACACTGGCTCCGCTCCATCGTGCTGTTCATGAGCGGCCAGATGGTCAGCATGCTCGGCTCGATGATCGTGCAGTTCGCGGTGCTGTGGTACATGACGATCGTCTACCAATCGGGGCTGATCATCGCCGTCGTCGCCGTGGTCGGCTTCCTGCCGCAGGCGGTCGTCTCGATCTTCGGCGGCGTCTGGGCGGACCGGCACAACCGCAAGCACCTGATCATCGGAGCCGATGCGGCGATCGCGCTCAGCACGCTCGCGCTGGCCATCGTCATCCTCGGCGGCATCGACGCCGCCTGGCTCATCTTCCTCACCCTCGCCGTGCGCTCCGCCGGCACCGGGGTGCAGATGCCCGCCGCGTCGTCGATGATCCCGCAGATCACCCCCAAGCGACACCTGATGCGCGTGAACGGCCTGATGCAATCGGCGAACGCGTCGATGGCGCTGCTGGCGCCCGCCCTCGCCGGCGCGGTCTTCGGGTTCGCGGCCGCCGCCGCGGCCGACGGCTCGGGCGCCCCTCCCCCGGTGAGCGTGCTCGTGCCCATCTTCATGCTCGACGTCATCACCGCGGTGTTCGGGATCGCGCTGCTCGCGATGATCCGCGTGCCCAAGATCGCCCGCACCGAGGCCGAGGCCGGCGCCGGCTACTTCGCCGATCTGCTCGGCGGCGTGCGCTACATCGCGAGCCACGGCTTCGTCCGCTGGCTGCTGTTCGTCTACGCGGGCCTGTTCATCCTGATCGTCGCGCCGGCAAACCTCACCCCGCTGATGCTCGTGCGCAGCTTCGGCGGCAGCGAGTCGGAGGACGTGCTGCACCTCGCCGTGCTCGAGGTCGCGTACAGCGCGGGGCTCGTGCTCGGCGGCATCGTCATCGCCATCTGGGGCGGGCTGCAAAACCGCCTGCTGTCGATCGTGCTCGCCGCGCTGGGCTTCGGCGCGCTCTCGATGGGGCTCGGCCTCTCCCCCAACATTCTCATCTTCTTCGCCTGCATGGCCGTGCTCGGGATCGTCTCGCCGTTCTTCGGCAGCTCGGCGATGACCCTGCTGCAAGAAACCGTCGAGCCCGACCGGCAGGGCCGCGTGTTCGGCTTCGTGGGCATCGTGACCGCGCTCGCGATGCCCTTTGGCATGGCGGTGTTCGGCCCGCTCGCAGACGTGGCCTCGGTGGAGCTGCTGCTGGTCTCGGCGGGCCTGCTCACCTTCGTGGTGATGGGGCTCGCGCTCGTGCTGCCCGCCGGGCGCCGTGCCATGGCCGCGGCCCGCGAGGTCTCCGCCGCGGGGCGGCTCGGCGCAGGGTAGGCATCGCTTGCTGGCGGTGCCGCCGCAGACACGGCAAGGTTGAGCCATGCGTGTGTTGCAGTGGTTCCGTCAATACCCGATCCTCGCGATGACCATCGTCGTCGGCGTCGTCGTCGTCGCGCTCGATCTGACGAGCACGGGCTCGGTCGCGATGTGGATCGCGGTCGTGTACGTCTCGCTGATCGTGCTGTGGACCGCGATCGGCATGGTGCGCGACATCCTGCGCGGCCACTTCGGGCTCGACATCCTCGCCGTGGTCGCCATGGTCGCCACCCTCGCGGTCGGCGAGTACCTCGCATCCCTGATCATCGTGCTCATGCTCTCCGGCGGCGAAGCCCTCGAAGACTTCGCCGCACGCCGCGCCAAGCGCGAGCTCACCTCGTTGCTCGACCGCTCCCCGCAGATCGCGCACGTGATCGTGAACCCCGAAGACCTGAGCTCGGACGAGGCGCGAGACGTCGCGGCAGACGAGGTTCGCGTGGGCGATGTGCTGCTCGTGCGCCCGGCGGAGCTGGTGCCCGTCGATGGGGTGCTGCGCTCGGCGGCGGGCTCGTTCGACGAGTCCTCCCTCACGGGCGAGAGCCTGCCCGCCGAGAAGTCGGCCGGCGACGAGGTGCTCTCGGGCAGCGTGAACGGCCCCGGCGCCGTCCGGGTGCAGGCGACGCGCACCAGCGCCAACAGCCAGTACCAGCAGATCGTCGAGCTGGTGCGCGAGGCGCAGGACTCGCGCGCGCCCGTGGTTCGCCTCGCCGACCGCTTCGCCATCCCCTTCACCGCGGTCTCGCTCGCCATCGCCGGCATCGCGTGGGCGATCAGCGGCGATGCGTCGCGCTTCGCCGAGGTCCTCGTGCTGGCCACCCCCTGCCCGCTGCTGATCGCCGCGCCCGTCGCCTTCCTCGGCGGGCTTTCGCGCGCCGCGAAGGCGGGGGTGATCGTCAAGGGCGGGGCCGTCATCGAGCAGCTCGCGCGCATCCGTTCGGCGACCTTCGACAAGACCGGCACCCTCACGGCCGGCCGCCCGCAGCTGGAGGAGGTGCACCCGCACGCACCGTTCACCGCCGATGAGGTCCTCGGCCTCGCGGCCTCGGCCGAGCAGTACTCGAGCCATGTGCTGGCCGACGGCGTGCGCCGCGCGGCGGCGGCCCGCGGCATCCCGGTGCTGCCGGCGAGTGCGGCGAGCGAAGTCGCCACCAATGGCGTCACCGCCGTGATCGATGGTCGCACGGTGGTGGTCGGCAAGCCCGCATACATCGCCTCGCTGGCGGAGGGGGTCGTAACCGCCAAGCTCGGCCCGGGCCAGGTCGCCGCCTACGTGGCCGTCGACGGTGCCTTCGCGGGCTCGCTCGTGCTCGCCGACGACCCGCGACCCGAGGCAGCCGCGGTCGTACGCTGGCTGGGCGAGCACGGGATCGCCCCCGTCGCCATGCTGACGGGCGACGCGAGCACCACCGCGCATTCAGTCGCCGCTCAGCTCGGGATCACCGAGGTGCATGCCGAGCTCCTGCCTGCCGACAAGGTCGCCCTCGCCGCCGGGATGCGCCCGCGCCCGATGATGATGGTGGGCGATGGGGTGAACGACGCACCCGTGCTCGCCTCGGCCGATGTCGGGATCGCCATGGGCGCGAAGGGCTCGACCGCGGCCGGCGATGCCGCGGATGCGGTGATCCTCAAGGATTCACTCACCAAGGTCGTCGAGGCGATCGCGATCGGCCGGCACACCCTCCGGGTCGCCTACACGGCGATCTGGATCGGCATCGTGCTGAGCGTCGGCCTCATGCTCGTCGCGACCACGGGGCTGATTCCGGCCGTCGCGGGCGCGCTGATCCAGGAGCTCGTCGACCTGGCCACCATCCTCTACGCGCTGCGCGCGCTCAGCGGCAAGCTGCCGACGCTCGAGGTCGACGACCCCGCCGCTCCCGCGGTGGCACAGCGGCCGATGCTGGCGGCACCCCCGCCGACACCGCCGCGGCGCCCGTGATGCTGCGCGCGCGGCGGCCGGCGCTTACTCCGCGTCCTCGAAGCCCTCGGCGATGATCTCGATGAGCTCCTCGCGCTCCTCGACCGTCAGGAAGGTCGCGGCGGCGGCGTTGAGCTGGAACGCCTCGATGTCTTCCAGGTCGTAGCCGAAGGTCTCGGCCAGCAGGCCGAGCTCGCGGGTGAGCGTCGTGCCGCTCATCGTGCGGTTGTCGACGTTCACGGTCACCGTGAAGCCCAGCTGGTAGAGCAGGTCGAACGGGTGGTCGATGAGCTCGTTGCCCCAGGCGGCGATGGCGCCGGTCTGCAGGTTCGACGAGGGCGAGAGCTCGAGCGGGATCTCGCGGTCGCGCACCCACTTGGCGAGGTCGCCGAACTGCACCAGCACCTCGTCGCCCTCCCGCGAGACGACCTCGATGTCTTCGGCGAGGCGCACGCCGTGACCGAGGCGCAGCGCGCGTCCGTCGAACAGCGCACCGCGGATCGAATCGAGGCCCGCGGCCTCGCCGGCGTGCACGGTGACGGGCATGTAGTGCTTGGCGAGGTAGTCGAACGCCTCGCGGTGGCGGCTGGTGGGGAAGCCGTCTTCGGCGCCGGCAATGTCGAATCCGACGACGCCGCGGTCGCGGTGCGCAACGGCCAGCTTCGCGATCTCGAGCCCGCGATCCGCGTGACGCATTGCGGTGACGAGCTGGCCGACGCGGATGCTGTGACCCTGCCGTTCGGCGTCGTCCTCACCCTCCTCGATGCCCAGCTGCACGGCCTCGACGACCTCGTCGAGCGAGAGCCCGCCCTGCAGGTGCTGCTCGGGCGCCCAGCGCACCTCGCCGTATACGACGCCATCGGCCGCCAGGTCCTGCACGAACTCGCGCGCGACCCGGGTCAGGCCCTCGCGGGTCTGCATGACCGCGGTGGTGAGGTCGAAGGTCTTCAAGTACTCCACGAGCGAGCCCGCGTTGCACTGCTGCGTGAACCACTCGCCGAGCCCGGCGGGGTCCGTGTCGGGCAGCTCGAGTCCGATCGACTGCCCCAGCTCGATGATGGTCTGCGGGCGCAGCGCACCGTCGAGATGATCGTGCAGCGACACCTTCGGCAGGGAGCGCAGCGATGTGCCCTGAACCTCGAAGTCTTCAAACGTGTTCACCATGTCATGCTCTCCCTCGTCGCCGATGCCGACCGTCAACCCTACCGCGCGCCGGCGCCCGGCTGCCCCTCGGCCGTGATGCGCTCTCGGATGAGGGGCAGGGATGGCGCAGCCGTGCCCGCATCGTCGATGCGCCACGCGCCATCCAGCGCTTCGAGCGCGCGTTCGAAGCGCTGTGGCTCATCAGCGAGCAGCGTGAACAGTGGCTGGCCGGCCGTGACCTGATCGCCCGGCTTCGCGTGCAGATCGATCCCCGCCGCGTGCTGCACCGGATCCTGCGCGCGAGCGCGTCCGGCGCCCAGCCGCCAGGCGGCGATGCCGAACGGGAGCGCCTGCTGCTCGGTGAGCACGCCGTCGCGATCGGCGGTGACGGTGTGGGTCTCGCGCGGGAGCGGCAGCGCCGCATCCGGATCGCCGTCCTGGGCGCGGATCATGGCGCGCCACGTGTCCATCGCACGGCCGTCGCGCAGCGCCGCCTCGACGTCGGCGTCGGGTTGCCCGGCGAGCGCGAGCATCTCGCGGGCGAGCGCCACCGTCAGCTCCACAACGTCGCTCGGCCCGCCGCCGGCAAGCACCTCGACCGACTCGCGCACCTCGTTGGCGTTGCCGATCGCACGGCCGAGCGGCGTGTGCATATCGGTCAGCAGGGCCGTCGTAGCGACCCCCGAATCGGTCCCGAGCGCCACCATGGTGCGCGCAAGCTCGCGTGCGTCGTCGATGTCGGTCATGAAGGCGCCGTCGCCGAATTTCACGTCGAGCACGAGCGCGTCGGTCCCCTCCGCGATCTTCTTCGACATGATGCTCGACGCGATCAGCGGGATCGCCTCGACGGTGCCGGTGACATCGCGCAGCGCGTACAGCTTCTTGTCGGCGGGTGCCAGCCCCGTGCCCGCCGCGCAGATCACCGCCCCCACCTCGCCCAGCTGCGCAAACAGCTCCTCGTTGCTGAGGTCGGCGCGCCACCCGGGGATCGACTCCAGCTTGTCGAGCGTGCCGCCGGTGTGCCCGAGCCCACGGCCAGACAGCTGCGGCACGGCGACCCCGAACGCGGCCACCAGCGGCGCGAGCGGGAGCGTGATCTTGTCGCCGACGCCACCGGTGGAGTGCTTGTCGACCGTGCGCTTGCCGAGCCCGCCGAAGCTCATCCGCTCGCCCGAGGCGATCATGGCGTCGGTGAGCACACGAATCTCGTCGCGCTGCATGCCGTTCAGCAGCACCGCCATCGCGAACGCGGCCATCTGCGAGTCGGCGACGTAGCCGCGGGTGTAGGCATCCACCATCCAGCGCAGCGCGCCCTCCTCGACGGCACCCCCATCGCGCTTGGTGCGGATGATGTCGATCGCGTCGAACGGTTCGGTCGCGTTGCTCATCGCGCCGCCTCCTCTAGGTCTCGTGGCCCGAACGCATCCGGGAGCACTTCGTCGATGGTGCGGATACCCGAGACCGTCTCGAGCAGCATGCCCGGGATCGAGTGCTCGAACAGCAGCTGGCGGCAGCGACCGCACGGCATGAGCGTCTTGCCCTCGCCGTCGACGCACACGAACGCGACCAGCTGGCCGCCGCCGGTCATGAACAGCTCGCCGACCATGGTGCACTCGGCGCACAGGGTCACCCCGTACGAGGCGTTCTCGATGTTGCAGCCGGCGACGATGCGGCCGTCGCTGACCAGCGCGGCCGCGCCGACGCGGAAACGCGAGTACGGCGCGTAGGCCCGTTCCATCGCCGCGGTCGCGGCGTGGCGAAGCTCGTCCCAATCGATGTCGGTCATGCACCGGCTCCTTGCGTTGTGTGTGCGTGCGCCTCGCGCGCGCCTCGTGTGCAGCGTGGATGCCGCGGCCCGCGCGGGCGCGCAGCGCTCGTACCGGCCCGCATCCGCGTCATCCCTTGATGTACGGTTTGCCGGACGCCGCGGGGGCTCGCACCTGCCCGGCGAAGCCCACCACGGCGAGGATCGTCACGAGGTAGGGCAGCATCGACATGAAGTCGCTGGGAATCGGCGAGCCGAGGTTGCTGAGCAGGGTCTGCAACGCCGTGGCGAAGCCGAACAGCATCGCCGCCAGCGTGGCCTTGACCGGATCCCAGCCACCGAAGATGACGGCCGCGAGGGCGATGAAGCCGAGGCCGCCCGTCATCTCCTTGTCGAAGCCGCCGACCGAGCCGAGGGTGAAGTACGCCCCGCCGATCCCGGCGATGCCGCCGGCGAGCAGCACGTTCCAGAACCGGGTCGGGTTGACCTTGATGCCGACGGTGTCGGCGGCGGTCGGGTGCTCGCCGACGGCCCGCAGGCGCAGTCCCCAGCGGGTGCGGTACAGCGCCCACGCCACCAGCGGCACGATGATGTACATCAGGTACACGATCAGCGTCTGGTTGAACACGACGGGGCCGATGATCGGAATGTCGCTCAGCAGCGGGATCGGCCAGCGCGGGAAGCGCTCCGGGCTGTTGAGCGTGGCGGTGTTCGGCTGCATGATGGCGCCGTGCAGGAAGCTCGTCAGGCCGGTGATCAGCACGTTGAGCACGACACCGACGATGACCTGGTCGACGAGGTACTTGATCGAGAACACCGCCAGCACCGACGCGACCAGGGCGCCCGCGACGACCGCGCCGAGCAGGCCGAGGAAGAAGCTCCCGGTGATGCTGCCGATCAGCGCCGAGGAGAACGCCGCGAACAGGAACTGCGCCTCGATCGCGACGTTCACGACGCCCACCCGCTCGCCGATCACGCCGCCGAGGGCGCCGAAGATCAGCGGCACAGAGAGCGAGAGCGCGCCGAAGAGCAGGCCCGTGACCGGCACGAGGCCGCCGGCGGCGGACCAGGTGATGAACGCGAAGACGCCGATGAGCCCGAAGAGGATCGTCACCCACATCCCCGCGCGGGCGTACCGGCTCGCCATCCAGGTGGCGTATGCCGTCAGCAGGAGCATCATCACCGTGCAGACGATCAGGGTCGATGCGGTCGGCACCCCGATGTCGCCGAGGTCGACCGACGACGTGCGGTCGCTGAGTCGGAACGTGCTCGTGCCGCGCCGGCTGAACGGGAAGGCGAGCAGGCCGATCAGGACGGTGAAGATCGCGAGCGAGATCGGCAGCTTCCAGTGCCGCACGCGCACCGTCTCGAGGCGGATGGTGCCGTCGTCAGGCAAGCCGAGGGTGCCGGATTTGGAGGTGTGCTTCGTGCTCATGCCGCCACCGCCTTCTTCGCCGCCTGCCGACTGGCCTTGCGGCTTGCAGCCTGGGCCCGCTCCGCCTCGGTCTTGGGGAGGAAGAACACCGCGCGCACGAGTGGGGGCGCCGCGATGAACAGCACGATCAGCGCCTGCACGACCAGCACGATATCGACGGGGATGCCCTCCGAGATCTGCATCGTGAAGCTGCCGGCTTTCAGGGCGCCGAACAGGATGCCCGCGGCGAAGACGCCCCAGGCCCGACTGCGGCCGAGCAGCGCCACGGTGATGGCGTCGAAGCCGATGCCGACGTCGATGTGGCTGCCGAAGCCGCTGGTGATCGTGCCCGCCATCTGGTTGACGCCGGCGAGTCCCGCCAGCGCGCCGGCAAAGGCCATGGCGTAGATGAGCACGCGCTCGACGTTGACCCCGGCGGCCCGTGCGGCGAACGGATTGGTGCCGACCGCGCGCATCCGGAATCCGAGCGCCGAGCGTTCGATCAGCCACCACACGAACACGGTCGCGCCGATGGCGACGATGAAGCCCCAGTTGACGGTCAGGGGCGCGTCGAACAGTTTCGGAAACTGCGCGCTCGGCGGCGTCGCCTGCGAGATCGGCTGGGTGCCGCCCGGGCGCATCAGCAGGCCGGGGGTCGACAGCAGCCACGAGACGAAGTAGAGGGCGATGAAGTTGAGCATGATCGTCAGGATCACCTCGTGCGCGCCCGTGCGCGCCTTGAGGAGGCCGACGATCCCACCCCACACGAGGCCGCCGAGCATGCCGGCGAGCACCGTGAGCGGCAGGTGGATGAACATCGGCGCTTCGATGAAGAAGGCGACGAAGCCGGCCGCGGCCGCGCCCATCAGCATCTGCCCGCGGCCACCGATGTTGAACAGTCCGACGCGGAACGCGAGGCCGACGCCAAGGCCCGCCGCGATCAAGGGGGTGGCGAAGTTCAGGGTGTCGGTGAGCGGCTTGATCGCGCGGACGAAGGTCGGGGCGTCATAGTTGAAGATCGCGCCGCGGAACAGGGCGGCGTAGGCGCCGCTGACCGAGTCCCACACCGCGCGAAGCATGTCGAGCGGCTGCGCGAAGAAGTACCCGGCGGTGCGCTGCACGTCTTCGTCGGTGACGGCGATCAGGATGCCGCCGATCACGATCGAGAGCACGATGGCGAGCACCGTCGTCATCACGCTGCCGCGCAGCATATCGGCGATCAGCCGGTTCTCGCGGGGTGCCGGCGCCACGAGTGGCTGCGCCTCCGCTCCGGTGAGCGGACCCGAGACGGGGGGAAGCTCCGGGGGGTTGATGGTCATGCGATCACCTCGTGGCTCGCCTCTCCGGCCATCATCAGGCCCAGTGTCTCGCGTGGGGCGTCGCCCGGGACGATACCCACGATGGTGCCGCGGTACATGACCGCGATGCGGTCGGCGAGCGCGCTGACCTCGTCGAGCTCGGTGGAGACCACGATCACCGGCACGCCCGCGTCGCGGGTGGCGACGATGCGTTTGTGCACGAACTCGATCGAACCGACGTCGATGCCGCGAGTCGGCTGCGATGCGACGAGCAGCTTCAGCGGCCGGCTCAGTTCACGGGCGAGCACAACCTTCTGCTGATTCCCGCCGGACAGTTTGCCCGCCGGAGTGTCTGGGCCTTGGGTGCGGATGTCGAACTCCTCGATCTTCTCCTCGGCGAATTCTCGCAGCACCCCGCGCTGCAGCGTCGCCGCCCGGAAGAAGGGCGCACCGTCGGTGCGGTTGAGGATCAGGTTCTCAGCGACCGTGAACTCGCCGACCAGTCCGTCGGTCTTGCGGTCCTCCGGCACGAAGCCCACGCCGGCGTCGATGAGCTGCTTGACACTGCCGCCCAGCAGCTCGACGCCGTCGAGCGTGATCGAGCCGGTCGCGCCGTGCTGGAGGCCGATGATCGCCTCGGTCAGCTCCGTCTGCCCGTTGCCCTGCACCCCCGCGATGGCGAGCACTTCGCCCGGTTGCACGGTGAAGCTCACGTCGTTCACCACGAGCTGGCCATCGCCGCTGCGCACACGCAGATGCTCGACCACCAGGCCCCCGGGGCGAAGCTGTGGCGGGCCCTTGTGCACGGTCAGCTCGACGGCGCGGCCGACCATGAGCGACGCGAGCTCGACGTTCGTCGCGGTCGGCTCGGCCTCGCCCACGACCTTGCCGAGGCGGATGACGGTGATGCGATCGGCAACCTCGCGCACCTCGCGCAGCTTGTGCGTGATGAAGACGATGGCGGTCCCGTCGTCGCGCAGCGTCCGCATGATGCCCATCAGCTCATCGGTCTCCTGCGGTGTGAGCACCGCGGTGGGCTCATCGAACACCAGCACCCGCGCGTCGCTGGCGAGCGCCTTGATGATCTCGACGCGCTGCTGCACCCCCACTGGGAGATCACCCACGATCGCATCGGGGTCGATGTCGAACCCGAAGCGCGCGGCGACCTCGCGCACGTGTGCGCGCGCCTTGTTCAGATCGAGCGAGCCGGCGAACCGGGTGGTCTCGTGGCCCAGCATCACGTTCTCGGCGACCGTGAACACCGGCACGAGCATGAAGTGCTGATGCACCATGCCGATGCCGGCGGCCATCGCATCGCCCGGGCCGCGGAAGTGCTGGACGACATCGTCGAGAATGATCTGCCCCTCATCGGCCGTGTACAGGCCGTAGAGCACGTTCATCAGCGTGGATTTGCCCGCACCGTTCTCACCGAGCAGTGCGTGAATCTCACCCGGCTGGACGACGAGATCGATGTGGTCGTTGGCAACGAGCGCGCCGAAGCGTTTCGTAATACCGCGGAGCTCAAGCTTCATATCGCAAACCTATCGAGAAGTGCCGATTCACGCACGGGAACAGACGGGAGAAATGCCGTACGGCCGAACAGTGAGGGTGTCACTGTTCGGCCGTACATGCCCGCCGTTGTACTACGGCGAAGCGGGCGAGTTGACCTTGATGGTGCCCTCGATGATCGCAGCGGCGATCTCATCGAGCTTGCCGGGCAGCTCGGGGTTGATCTTCGACTCGAAGTCGTGGAACGGCGAGAGGCTCACGCCGTCGTTCTCGAGCGTGCCGACGAAGGGCGCCACGTCGAAGGTGCCGGCGGCAGCCTCCATGACGGCCTCGTACACAGCGACGTCGATGCCCTTCATGATCGAGACGAGCAGCAGGTCACCGACCGACGGGTCGGTCAGGAAGACGTCAGCGTCGACACCGAGCATGGCGATGTTGCCACCCGAGTCGCGGATCGCCTCAGCGGCCGACTGGTAGATCGGGCCGCCGACAGGCAGCAGCACGTCGGCACCCTGGTCGATGAGACCCTGGGCCATCTGCTTTGCCTTGTCGTTCTTCTTGAACTCGTCGGTGAACTGACCGTCCTGGCTGTCGATGCTCCAGCCGATGACCTGCACATCGGTGGCGTTCTGCTCGTTGTAGTAGTCGACGCCGAGCTCGTAGCCGTCCATGAAGATCGTCACCGGCGGGATCTTGGCGCCACCGAAGGTGCCGACGATGCCGGACTCGGAGTACGACGCCGCGGCGTAGCCGCCGAGGAACGCCGCCTGCGCGGTGTCGAAGACGAGGGGCTTGATGTTCGGCGCGTCGGTCGTGCCGTCGAAGTCGTTGTCTGCCCAGTCGTCGATGATCGCGTACTGCACGTCGGGGTTCGCGAGCGCGGACTCCACCGTCGGCGCGCTCAGCATAAAGCCGACCGAGATGATCAGGGTGCAGCCGTCGTTGACGAGGCCGTCGAGGTTCGCGGCGTAGTCGCTCGCCGACTTCGACTCGGTCTTGCTGATCTTCACGCCCAGCTCATCGGCGGCGCGGGTCAGACCCTCGAAGCCGCTCTGGTTGAACGACTTGTCGTCGAAGCCGCCCTCGTCCGAGACCATGCAGGGCTTGAAGCCGTCGGCTGCGCCACCGCCCGAGGCACCGCCCGAGGGGCTCGTCTCAGGTGCGCTGCCACAGCCTGCCAGCGCCACGAGCAGTCCGGCAGCGGCAAACGCCCCGAAGACTTTCTTAGAAGTAGAGATAGACACGCACGCCTCCACGTTGCTTGGTCCCACGGATCTCGCGGGGTACTGCTCAACGTACCGATTGCGTCGCGTCGGGCGCACCCCTCGTTCGCGAACGCGGCGGAAAGGTTACCAAGACGCAATCTTGGGCGGGGCCGTGCCCATCGGGCCGATCAGAGGACTCTCCCGCGGCCGGTGAGCTTGAGCGCGTCGACGACGCCCTTCACCCGCTGGGCGTGCTCGCTGGTGGTCACCAGCAGCGCGTCGTCGGTGTCGACCACCACGATGTCTTTCACGCCGATCAGGCTGATGATGCGCGAGGTCTGGCTCACGACGATGCCACTGGATGCATCGGCCAGCACGCGCGCGTTCTCGCCGAGGATCGCCAGGTTCTCCTTGCGCCCGCCCGAGTTGAGCTTGGCGAGGCTCGCGAAGTCACCGACGTCGTCCCATTCGAAGTGGCCGGGGATCACCGCAAGCCGGCCGGCCTCGGCGGCGGGCTCGGCAACGGCGTAGTCGATCGCGATCTTCGGCAGCCGCGGCCAGACGCGGTCGACGACGGGACCGCGTCGTTCGCGATCGTCCCAGGCCTCGGCAAGCTCGAGCAGGCCCGCGTGCAGTTCGGGCTGGGTCTGCGCCATCTGTTCCAGCAGCACATCGGCGCGGGTGATGAACATGCCGGCGTTCCAGAGGTAGCTGCGGTCGGAGATGTACTCGCGGGCGGTCTCGAGATCCGGCTTCTCGACGAAGCGCTCCACGAACATCGCCTCGGGCGCCCCGTCGATGATGAGCTCTCCGGCACGCTTGATGTACCCGAAGCCGATCGCCGGCTCGATCGGTGGAATCCCGATCGTGCAGATGTATCCCGCGGATGCCACGGCCACCGCCTGGCGCACCGCGTGCTCGAACAGCCGCAGCCCCTTGATGACGTGGTCGGCGTGGAACGAGCCGATGATGACATCCGGCTCGCGGCGCACGAGAATCGCGGCGGCGAGGCCGATCGCGGCGGCCGAATCGCGCGGCTCGGACTCGAGCATCACGTTTTTGTCGGGAATCCCGGGAAGCTCGGCCTCGACCGCCGCCCGGTGCGCCCGGCCGGTGACGACGGCGATGCGATCCGGACCGACCAGGGGTTCGATGCGGTCCCACGTGTCGCGCAGCAGGGTCTGCCCCGAGCCCGTGAGGTCGTGCAGAAACTTCGGCGCGTCGGCGCGCGAGAGCGGCCACAGCCTGCTGCCGATGCCGCCGGCGGGAATCACGGCGTACAGGTGCTCGATTGGCTCAGACATGTGGCCAGGATAGCCGCCGCGCAATCGGAGCCGCCGTGTCGCTTAGGATGGGTGTGAGGCCCGCCCTGTCGACACTCGCTGACGGCGGGCCGTAGGCTGGGGCGATGCGCCCGAGTGACGCTGGGGCATTTTCTGTCCCACTCGTGTAGAACCAGGGAGGACGGCCGTGTCTGCAAGGACGAGCTCGGCACCGTCGATTTCGCAAACCACCTCAAGCCGCCCCGCAGGCACCCTTTACCGGGGCAGCGAGGGCATGTGGTCATGGGTGTTGCACCGGATCACGGGGGTGGCGATCTTCTTCTTCCTCCTCGTGCACGTGCTCGACACCGCACTGATCCGCATCTCGCCTGAGGCGTACAACGCGGTCATCGGCACTTATCAGAACCCGCTCATGGGCATCGGCGAGGTCGTGCTCGTGGGCGTGATCGCATTCCACGCGTACAACGGTCTGCGAATCATCCTCGTCGACTTCTGGTCGAAGGGTGCGAGGTACCAGCGCCAGATGTTCTGGATCGTCATCGGCCTGTGGGCCGTCACGATGCTGGCATTCACCCCGCGCCACCTCATCAACGTCTTCGCACACGCCGCAGGAGGGGGCCAGTAATGACTGCTGACACCATCGCCGCACCCCGCAGCTCGCACACCGTCGCCCGCAAGAGCGGCGTGAACTGGGAGAAGTGGGGCTGGCTCTACATGCGCGTCTCCGGCGTGCTCCTCGTCGTGCTGATCTTCGGCCACCTGTTCATCAACCTGATGACCAACGACGGCATCAGCCAGCTCGACTTCGCGTTCGTCGCCGGCAAGTTCGCCACGCCGTTCTGGCAGTGGTGGGATGTCGCCATGCTGTGGCTTGCGCTCATCCACGGTGCGAACGGCATGCGCACCATCGTGAACGACTACGTGACGGGTCGCACGCTGCGCGGCACCCTGCTCTGGGCGATCGGGCTTGCCGCAGGCATCCTGATCATCCTCGGCACGCTCGTCGTGTTCACCTTCGACCCCTGCCTCGGGGTCACCGAGCAGAGCTCGCTCTGGGAGATGTGCCAGGCCGTCGCCTAGCGCCTCCCGCATCCTGAACTCAAGAGAAAGCTGACAGGACAGACTGTGACGACCGATACCACCGGCTCGACCGTGAAGAACGGCGTGCACTACCACCAGTTCGACGTCGTGATTGTTGGCGCCGGCGGCGCCGGCATGCGCGCGGCCATCGAGGCCGGACCCGGAGCAAAGACCGCGGTCATCAGCAAGCTCTACCCGACGCGCTCGCACACCGGTGCGGCACAGGGTGGCATGGCTGCGGCGCTCGCCAACGTCGAGGAAGACTCGTGGGAGTGGCACACCTTTGACACCGTCAAGGGCGGCGACTACCTCGTCGACCAGGACGCGGCCGAGATCCTCGCCAAGGAGGCCATCGACGCGGTCATCGACCTCGAGAACATGGGCCTGCCCTTCAACCGCACGCCCGACGGCAAGATCGACCAGCGTCGCTTCGGCGGGCACACCTCGGACCACGGCAAGGCCCCGGTTCGCCGCGCCTGCTACGCGGCCGACCGCACCGGGCACATGATCCTGCAGACGCTGTTCCAGAACTGCGTCCGCCTCGGCATCAACTTCTTCAACGAGTTCTACGTGCTCGATCTGATCACCGTCAAGGGCGAGAACGGCACCACCCAGGTCGCCGGCGTCGTCGCCTACGACCTGTCGACGGGTGAGCTGCACGTCTTCCAGGCGAAGTCGATCATCTTCGCCACGGGCGGCTTCGGCAAGATCTTCAAGACCACCTCGAACGCGCACACCCTCACCGGCGACGGCGTGGGCATCATCTGGCGCAAGGGCCTCCCGCTGGAGGACATGGAGTTCTTCCAGTTCCACCCCACGGGCCTGGCCGGTCTCGGCATCCTCCTCACGGAGGGTGCCCGAGGCGAGGGCGCAATCCTGCGAAACGCCAGCGGTGAGCGCTTCATGGAGCGCTACGCCCCGACCATCAAGGACCTCGCGCCCCGTGACATCGTCGCGCGCTGCATGGTCCAGGAGGTCGCCGAGGGCCGCGGTGCGGGCCCGAACAAGGACTACGTCTACCTCGACTGCACGCACCTCGGCGCCGAGGTGCTCGAGACCAAGCTGCCCGACATCACCGAGTTCGCCCGCACCTACCTCGGTGTCGACCCGGTCGTCGAGCCCGTCCCGGTCATGCCCACCGCGCACTACGCGATGGGTGGCATCCCGACCAACACGAACGCCGAGGTCCTCAGCGACAACGACACGATCGTGCCCGGGCTGTACGCCGCCGGCGAGTGCGCCTGCGTCTCGGTGCACGGCTCGAACCGCCTCGGCACCAACTCGCTGCTCGACATCAACGTGTTCGGCAAGCGTGCCGGGCGCAACGCCGTCGAGTACTCGAAGACCGCAGAGTTCGTCGAGCTGCCCGAGGACCCCGCCGCCGGCGTGCGCGGGATGCTCGACGCGATCCGCAACAGCAAGGGCACTGAGCGCGTCTCCGTGCTGCGCAAGACGCTGCAGGAAGAGATGGACCGCAACGCGCAGGTGTTCCGCACCGACGCCTCGCTCGAGCACGTCACCGGCGTGATCCGCGAGCTGCGCGAGCGGTACATGAACGTCTCGGTCGACGACAAGGGCAAGCGGTTCAACACCGATCTGCTCGAGGCGATCGAGCTCGGGTTCCTCCTCGACCTCGCCGAGGTTGTCGTCTTCTCGGCGCGCAACCGCAAGGAAAGCCGCGGCGGCCACATGCGCGACGACTTCCCCGAGCGTGACGACGAGCAGTACATGAAGCACACGATGGCCTACCTCTCGGGCGATGCGCACTCTGCCAACGCAGACGACCACATCCGCCTCGACTGGAAGCCCGTCGTGATCACCCGTTACCAGCCCATGGAGAGGAAGTACTGATGTCGAACGCACTTGTCGAACCAGACGCCGTTGCAAAGCTCTCGGAGGCTGACGAGACGGGCGTCCAATCGTTCCTCGTCACGTTCATCATTCGTCGTTTCGACCCCGAATTCGATGAAGAGCCCCGCTGGGTGGACTACGACGTGGAGCTCTACGCGACCGACCGCGTGCTCGACGCGCTGCACAAGATCAAGTGGGAGGTGGACGGCTCGCTGAGCTTCCGCCGCTCGTGCGCGCACGGCATCTGCGGCTCGGACGCCATGCGCATCAACGGCCGCAACCGCCTCGCCTGCAAGACGCTGATCAAGGATCTCGACCTGTCGAAGCCGATCTACGTCGAGGCGATCAAGGGCCTCCCCCTCGAGAAGGACCTCATCGTCGACATGGAGCCGTTCTTCGCCTCCTACCGCGAGGTGCAGCCGTTCCTGATCTCGAAGTCGTCGCCCGACAAGGGCAAGGAGCGCACGCAGAGCGTCGCCGAGCGCGAGCGTTTCGACGACACCACCAAGTGCATCCTCTGCGCGGCATGCACCTCGTCGTGCCCCGTGTTCTGGACCGACGGCCAGTACTTCGGCCCGGCCGCCATCGTCAACGCGCACCGGTTCATCTTCGACTCGCGCGACGATGAGGCGAAGGTTCGCCTCGACATCCTCAACGACAAGGAGGGCGTGTGGCGCTGCCGCACCACCTTCAACTGCACCGAGGCCTGCCCCCGTGGCATCGAGGTCACGAAGGCGATCGCCGAGGTCAAGCAGGCGATCCTCACCGGCGTGCGCTGACACCTGGTTTCCTTCAGCGGCACCGAACCTTCGGGTTCGGTGCCGCTGTGTTTTGCGCGCGTGCCGTGCAGTGCGCGCCACGCTCCCCCGGCTCGCTAGGCTGGCCGATGTGACAGCGCAGAGCCGACGGGGTGAGGGTGTGCCCTCGGCGACCCCCACCGCGCCCACCGCGCCTCCTGCTGCCACTGCCGAACCGCCCGAGCACCCCGCGCCCGCGCACGCGCAGGGCGCCGAGGGGCGCGTCGAAGACGCCGAGTCGTCACTTCGCGACCGCTTCGATCAGCCGATCGCGAAGGCCACGGAGCTCACCAAGGCCACGCTCGAGTGGTTTCCCGTACGGGTCTGGCGCCATTTCCTGCAGCACAACGGCTTCCTCCTCTCGGCGGGAGTGAGCTACCAGGCGCTGTTCGCCGTGTTCGCGGCAATCTACGTCGCGTTCGCGGCCGCCGGGATCTGGCTGGGCGGGAGCCCCGCGGCGGTGAACGGGCTGATCACGCTCATCAACGGGTACATCCCCGGCCTGATCAGCGACTCGGGCGGCGTGATCACGCCGAAGGAGGCGGCGGCCATCGCCAGCAGCTCTGCCGGCGGCCTGGTGCTCAGCGGCCTCGTCGCGCTTGGCGCGTTGATCTGGACCGCCATCGGCTGGGTCACGTTCGCGCGCCGCGCCGTGCGCGACGCGTTCGGGCTCCCCCGCGACCAGCGCAACTACTTCTTCCTGAAGGCACGCGATCTGGTCGCGGCGCTGTTGTTCGGCATCGCCCTGCTGCTCGGCGGCGTCCTCAGCGCCGTCGGCTCGATCGCCCTCGACAATGTGCTCGGGCTGTTCGACATCACCATCGCGTCGTCGGCGATCGACGGCTTGGTGCGCATCGGCACGGGCGTCGTGTCGTTCGCGCTGAACACCATCGCCCTGGCCGCACTGTTCCGCTTCCTCACCGGCGCCTCGCTGCCATGGCGCGCCGTGTGGCCGGGCGCGCTCGTGGGCGGCGGCGCGCTGACGGTGCTGCAGCTCGGCACCGGCCTGCTGCTGCGCTATACCCCGTCGAACCCGCTGCTCGTGACCTTCGCGTTCTTCGTCGGGCTGCTGCTGTGGTTCCGCTTGCAGAGCGTGGTCATGCTGATCGCCGCGTCGTGGGTCGCGATCGCCGCCGAAGACAAGCAGGTGCCGCTCACCCACCCGAGCGAGGCCGAGCGCGCCGCACTCGAGCATCAGGCGCTGAAGGTAGCCGCGAACGTGCGCCTTCGCGATGCGCACGCCGCCCGCGAGCGCGCGCCCTGGTACCGGGTGGGCGCGGCAAACCGCGCCCTGCGCGCCGCTGAGGCGGAACTCGACCGACTCGAGGCATCCCCGCCCGCGGCGGCCCCGAAGCCGGGTGCCCTGTTCGAATGATCGCCCCGGGCACTGCCTAGACTTGAGGCATGTCTGCACTGCGTCTCGCCTCGGTCAATGTCAACGGGATCCGAGCGGCGGTGCGCAACGGCATGCACGGTTGGCTCGCCGACGCGGGCGTCGACATCCTCACCCTGCAGGAGGTGCGCGCCACCGCCGCGGATCTGGCGCTCGCGCTGCCCGACTGGCACCTCGAGAACGACGAATCGCACACCAAGGGCCGCTCGGGCGTGGCCATCGCGAGCCGCGTCGCGCCCATCGCGGTGCGCAAGGGTCTCGGCGATGCGCGCGTCGACTCGGCCGGCCGCTGGATCGAAGCCGACTTCGAGATCGGCGGCACCGTGGTCTGCGTCGTGAGCGCCTACGTGCACTCCGGCGAGGTCGACACCCCGAAGCAGGACGCCAAATGGCTGTTTCTGGATGCCATGACCATTCGGCTCAACGAACTCGCGGTGGAGCGGCCCCTGGCCGTCGTCACCGGTGATCTGAACGTCGGGCACCGCGAGCTCGACATTCGCAACTGGAAGGGCAACGTCAAGCGCGCAGGCTTCCTCCCCCGCGAGCGCGCGTACTTCGACCGCTTCATGGGCGAGCGCGGCGCCGAGGTGACGGCCGTCGACGGCTCGGTGGGCACCGGCCTCGGCTGGATCGACATCGGGCGCACCCACGCCGGCGAGGTCGAGGGGCCCTACACCTGGTGGTCGCAGCGCGGCAAGGCGTTCGACAACGACACCGGCTGGCGCATCGACTACCACATCGCCACGCCCGCCCTCGCGGCGCTGGCGAGCGGCTACCACGTGGTGCGCGCCGCCGCGTACGACGAGCGCTGGAGCGACCACGCGCCCGTCGTGGCCGACTACGCGCTCTAGCGCCACCGCGCATCGTCACACGTCTGACCCGCGAGGGGAGCCCCCGGCGCGCTCAGTAGACTGGGTGGGTGAACAAGCCCCGCCTGTACTCCGGTATGCAACCCTCCGCCGACTCGCTGCAGATCGGCAACTACATCGGGGCGCTCATGCAGTGGCGATCGCTGCAGGACGAGTACGAGGCGTTCTTCTCCGTCGTCGATCTGCACGCCCTGACCCAGCCCACCGACCCGGCTGAGCTGCGCGAGAAGACGCGCCGCACCGCCGCCCAGTACATCGCCGCCGGCATCGAGCCGTCGCGCTCGACGCTGTACGTGCAGTCGCACGTGCCCGCGCACGCCGAGCTGGCGTGGATCCTCTCGACCATGACGGGCTTCGGCGAGGCCGGCCGCATGACGCAGTTCAAGGACAAGTCCTCGCGCTACGGCGCCGATGCGACGAACGTCGGCCTGTTCACCTACCCGGTGCTGATGGCCGCCGACATCCTGCTTTACCAGACCGACATCGTGCCGGTCGGCGACGACCAGAAGCAGCACGTCGAGCTGACCCGCGACCTCGCGGAGCGCTTCAACTCGCGTTACGGCGAGACCTTCACGGTGCCGAAGCCGGTCATCCAGAAGGAGACCGCGCGCATCTACGACCTGCAGAACCCGACCGCGAAGATGTCGAAATCCGCAGAGTCGCACGCCGGTGTGCTGTGGCTGCTCGACGAGCCGAAGGCGACCGCGAAGAAGATCATGCGCGCCGTCACCGACGACGAGGGCTCGGTGCGGTACGACCGCGACGCCAAGCCCGGGGTATCCAATCTGCTCGTCATCTACTCCGCGCTCACCGGGCGCGAGATCGCCTCGATCGAGGACGAGTACGCGGGTCGCGGCTACGGCGACTTCAAGAAGGGGCTCGCCGAGGTCGTGGTCGGCGAGTTCGAGCCCGTGCGCGCCCGCGCCCTCGAGTTGCTCGACGACCCCGCCGAGCTCGACCGCACCCTCGGCGCGAACGCCGACCGCGCCGCGGCCGTCGCCAACGAGACCCTGGGCGACGTCTACGACAAGATGGGCCTGCTCCGCCGCGTGTAGCCGACCGCATGTAACCCGCTCCAAGGACCCGCGAGCGGCGGACACCCGCCGGCCCGCCGCTGCGCGACGCCCGCGCAACGTAGACTCGTGCGGTGATTCCCGTGACCCTGCGCACCGAGCGTCTTGAGCTCAGCACCCCGACCGCGGCCGATGTCGATGCGATCTTCGAGATCTGCCAGGACCCCGAGGTGCAGCGCTGGACGACGGTGCCGTCGCCGTATCGGCGAGAGCACGCGGCCGGCTTCGTCGAGCGCGTGGTGGCGCCGGGCTGGGACGAGGGTCGCGAGACGACGTGGGCCCTGCGCCTTTCGGGCGAGCTGATCGGCGTCGTCGCGTTGCTCGACATCGAGGACGGCGCCGGCGCGCTCGGCTACTGGATGAGCCCCGCGCACCGCCGTCGCGGCCTGCTCTACGAGGCCTGCCGCGCAGCGATCGACTTCGGCTTCGCGAGCGATGCGCGCGGCCAGGGCCTGGGCCTCGAGCGCATCGGCTGGCGCGCGCTCGGCGGCAACATCGGCTCGGCCTCGGTCGCCCGCTCGCTCGGCTTCCGCTTCGAGGGCGCCCTCCGCCTCGGTGCCGTCGCAAAAGACGGTTCACGAGTCGACGAGTGGGTCGCCGGCCTGCTGCGCACCGATGACCGCACCCCCGTGGCCTGGAGCGTGCTCGCGGGCTGAGCGACGCCCCTACACCACGTCCTCATCCATCCAGCCGAGCGATTTCGTCACAGCCTTCTCCCACATCCGCATCCGCCGCGCACGCTCAGCGTCGTCGATCTGCGGCAGCCAGCGCGCATCCTCGTCCCAGTGCTCGCGCAGCTCGTCGAGGCTCGACCAGAAGCCCACCGCGAGGCCCGCGGCGTAGGCGGCGCCCAGGGCGGTCGTCTCGATCACGCGGGGCCGCACGACCGGCACGCCGAGCACATCGGCCTGGAACTGCATCAGCAGCCCGTTTCGTGTCATCCCCCCGTCGACGCGCAACTCGCCAAGCGGCAGCCCCGTGTCGGCTTGCACGGCGTCGATCACGGCGCGGGTCTGGAACGCGGTGGACTCCAGCGCCGCGCGCGCGATGTGCGCGCGGTTGACGAAGCGGGTGAGGCCGACGAGGGCGCCGCGCGCGTCGGAGCGCCAATACGGGGCGAACAGCCCCGAGAACGCGGGAACGAAGTACGCGCCGCCGTTGTCGTCGACGCTGGAGGCGAGCCGCTCCACCTCGTCTGACGACGAGAACAGCCCCAGATTGTCGCGCAGCCATTGCACGAGCGAGCCGGTCACCGCAATCGAGCCCTCGAGCGCGTACTGCGCGGGCCCGTCGCCGAGGCGGTACGCGACCGTCGAGATCAGCCCGTGCTGCGACGAGACGATCTGCTCCCCCGTGTTCACGATCAGAAAGTTGCCGGTGCCGTACGTGTTCTTCGATTCGCCGGCGCCGAATGCCGCCTGCCCGAAGGTCGCTGCCTGCTGATCGCCGAGGATCCCCGCGATCGGCACCCCGAGCGCCGCCGCCGGCTGCGCGACCCGCCCCACCACCTCCGATGAGGAGCGGATCTCGGGCATCATCGAGCGCGGGATGCCGAAGATCCGCAGCAGCTCGTCCGACCAATCGAGCGTCCGCAGATCGGCCAGCAGGGTCCGGCTCGCGTTCGTCACATCCGTCGCGTGCACGGGTTCGGCAGCAACCGCGCCGTCCCCGCCGATCCCCGAGCGCGTCAGGTTCCACAGCAACCAGGTGTCGGGCGTGCCGAACAGCAGATCGCCCGCCTCGGCGGCCTCGCGCGCGCCGGCGACGTGCTCCAGCATCCACGCGATCTTCGAAGCCGAGAAGTATGTCGCCAGCGGCAGACCGGTGGATGCCGCGAACCGCTGCAATCCGCCATCCTCGGCGAGCGCATCGATCAGCGGCTGCGTGCGCGTGTCTTGCCAGACGATCGCATTGTGGATGGGCGTGCCGGTGTGTCGGTTCCAGACGATGGCGGTCTCGCGCTGATTCGTGATGCCGATGGCGGCGACGTCGTCCGCCCGCGCGCCGGCGCCCTCCAGCGCGGCTTCGATCACCCACCGGACGTTCGCCCAGATCTCCTCGGGGTCGTGCTCCACCCAGCCCGGGCGCGGAAAGATCTGCTCGTGCTCGCGCTGCGCGCTGCCCGCGATCCTCGCGTCCTCAGTGAACAGGATCGCCCGCGTGCTCGTGGTGCCCTGATCGATCGCCATCACATACTTCGCCACGGCACCCCTTTCCCGTCCGACTCGCCGCCGTGACGCGCCGCTCACGCCCGCTGCGTCGCGCTCTCCTCGACACGATATCGCCCCTGCCGCTCGAGCATCTCGAGCACCGCGGCTTCCTCGCGCTCGATGTCGTCGGCGTCCCACCCGCAGGCCGGGGCGATGGTCTCGGCGACATCACGCACGCTCTCCCGCCCCGCGTCACCCGTGAAGACGAGGTTCGTGCGCCGACGCAGCAGATCGTCAAGGTGCACCACGTGTTCGGTGGCGGCCAGGTGTCGCAGCTCGGCGGTGCTGTACGCCGCGGTGCCCCGAATCGGGCGGTCGCTCGCGTCGGCGCGAATCGCCGTGATCACCTCGCTCGCTCGCGTGCCGTAGCGGGCCAGCAGGCGGGCGGCGCGCTCCCGGCCCACCCCGGCCGAGTTCGCGGTCAGCCACTGGCGCAGCGCCTTCGCGGTGCGCGGGTAGCCCGCGCCGCCGCCGATCGGGACGCCCTTCGTGCTGACCACCCGTCGCGCGCGGAGGATGCCGAGCACTTCGTCGCTCAGGTGCTCGGCGAGCGCCCGGAACGTGGTCCACTTGCCGCCGACGAGGCTCAGCACCTGCGCCGTCCCGGTGCTTGAGAGGGTCGCCCGCTCGATCCGGTAGTCGCGCGAGACGAAGCCGGGCGCCACATCGCCGTGCCCCGGCAGCGGCCGCACACCCGCGAATCGGTACACGATCTGTGTGCGATCCACCGCGATATCGGGAAACACGTGTCGGACGAGCCCGAAGAAGTAGTCGACTTCCTCTTCTGTGCAGGTCACGGGCTCGCGCATATCGTGTTCGAGATCGGTGGTGCCCACCAGGACCCGCCCGTTCAGCGGATAGATCAGCACGATGCGGCCGTCGCTGTGTTCGAAGAAGATCTCGCGCCCGCCCGTCGCCGCAAGCAACTCCGGGTGATCGAGCACGATGTGTGAGCCCTTCGTGCCGCCCATGAAGTGCGTGTCGCGCCCGAGGGCGTCGTTGGTCAGGTCGGTCCACGGCCCGGACGCGTTCACGATCACGGATGCCGTGAGCACCGCCTCCTCGCCGGAGACCGCATCGCGCACCCGAACGCCACCGCCCGAGACGCCGATCGCCTCGACGTAGTTGGCGGCCCGCGCGAGCGCTCCCGAGCCCATCTCTGCCCCGCCCGGGCCGAGCGCGCCGGGCGCGCGCCCGGCCTTCAGCCCATCGTGCAGCACATCCAGCGCGAGGCGCTCGGGATCCTGCATGGATGCGTCGTAGTACGTCGCCGTGTAACGGATGTCGGGGTTCAGCCGCGGCAGCTTCTCGAGCGAACGGCGGCGGCGCAGAAACTCGTGCCGCGGGAGGCGCCCGCCGCCACGCGAGAACGAGTCGTAGATGACAAGGCCGATCTTGATCAGCGCCGCCCCGCGTTCGCGCGGTGCGCCCGCCCCGTGCCGCAGAAAGCGCAACGGCGCGCTCAGCACCCCCGAGAATGTGGAGAAGATCGGCACGGTCGTCTTCAGCGGTTTCACGTAGTGCGGCGCGATGTGCAGGAGGCCGTTGCGCTCGGTGACCGACTCGTGCACGAGCCGGAACTCGCCATTCTCGAGGTAGCGGATGCCGCCGTGGATCATGTGCGACGACGCCGACGACGCCCCGCTCACGTAGTCGCCGCGCTCGATCAGCATGACGTCGATGCCCTGCATGGCCAGGTCGCGCATGGTCGCGATCCCGTTGATGCCTCCCCCGATGATCAGCACCTGTGCCGAGGGACGCTCCACAAGCTCCGCGAACGCCCGCCGCCCCCGCACTGGTCCTGCCGTCATGAACGCCCCCTTCATTTCCGCTGCTCCCATCCTCGGCCGGGAGATCGGATCGTGCAACCGCGCCGCGCCAGCGCGCGGTGCAACACCCCCTTCCTGACAGCTACACTCGAAGCAGTAACGTGCTCCGGGGTCGGTGAGAGTCCGAACCGGCGGTGAAAGTCCGCGAGCCAAGGCATCCATTCGTCTGTGACGAACGCCACGGCTGATCCGGTGAAATTCCGGAACCGACGGTTATGCGTGCAACGAGGTTGCGCGCGAGTCCGGATGAGAGGCGCACGTGTGGGTGTCGGAGCGACCCCACCACGCGTCGCGTGAGCCCCCGGAGTACCTCAAGACAGAGGAACCATGACCGGAATCACGCAGGCAGAACGCGACGCCATGACGCGCGCGTTCGAGCTGGCGCGTCGTGGACCGCTCGGGATCAACCCGCAGGTCGGGTGCGTGCTGCTCACCCCCACGGGAGACGTCCTCGCCGAGGGCTGGCACCGCGGGGTCGGGATGCCACACGCGGAGGTCGCGGCACTCGCGCAGCTGCCGGAGGGTGGGGCCTCGGGTGCCACCGCCGTGGTCTCGCTTGAGCCCTGCAACCACACCAGGCACACCGGCCCGTGCAGCGAAGCGCTGCTGGCCGCCGGCATCGCCCGCGTCGTCTACTCGGTGACCGATCCGGGCACCGCCTCCGGCGGGGGCGCCAAGTGCCTGCGCGCCGCCGGCGTCGAGGTCGAGTCGGGCGTGCTGCGCGCGCAGGGCGAGGCGCTGCTGGGCCCGTGGCTGGTCGCCGCGCGGCTTCGCCGGCCGCATGTCACGGTGAAATGGGCGCAGAGTCTCGACGGCCGCGCCGCGGCCGCCGATGGCACGAGCCAGTGGATCACCGGCGCCGAGGCCCGCGCCGACGTACACCGCCGCCGCGCCGCCGCGCACGCGATCATCGCCGGCACCGGCACGATCCTCGCCGACGACGCCGCGCTCACCGCCCGCGACGCGGACGGTGCGCTGCTCCCGACCCAGCCGCTCCCGGTGGTGCTCGGCACCCGCGAGATCCCGGCGACGGCGCGCGTGCGCCAGCATCCGCGCGAGCCCCTCTTCGCGCCCGGGCCGGAGCTGCACGCGGTGCTCTCGCAGCTGTATGGCCGCGGCATCCAGAGCGTGTTCGTCGAGGGCGGGCCCACGCTCGCGAGCGCGTTCATCCGCGCGGGCCTCGCCGATGCGCTGCTCGCTTACACGGCGCCCGTGCTGCTCGGCGGCCCACGCGCGGCCCTCACCGACCTCGGGGTGGACACCATCGCCGCCGCCCGCCGCCTGCGCATCAGCGATGTGCAGCGCCTGGGCGACGACCTCCTGATCATCGCCACGCCGGTGGATGCCGAAACCGCACCCGCCGCACGCTCCGCGCCCTCCACCGGCGCCGCGCACACCGGCGCCGCTGCACCACGCTCGCTGAGCGAGACCACTCCCAATGAAGGGCAGGACTGACATGTTCACCGGAATCGTCGAGGAGCTCGGCCGCATCACCGCGGTCGAGCGCACGGCCGACGCCGCTCGACTCACCATCGCGGCACCCCTGAGCGTCTCCGACGCCGCGCACGGCGACTCGATCGCGGTCAGCGGCGTGTGCCTGACCGTGGTCGAACGCGAGGGCGACACGTTCACGGCAGATGTGATGCAGCAGACGCTCGACATGTCGACGCTCTCGGGCGCGGCCGTCGGCCTCGCCGTGAACCTCGAACGAGCAACCTCGGTCGGCGACCGCCTCGGCGGGCACATCGTCCAGGGGCACGTCGACGGTACGGGCACCGTCCTGTCGGTCACCGAGGGCGGCGCGTGGCGCGTCGTGCGCATCTCGCTCGGCCGCGCCCTGGCCCCGCTCGTGGTCGCCAAGGGCTCCATCGCCGTCGACGGCGTCTCGCTCACCGTGAGCTCGGTGAGCCCGGCGGCCGAGCCCGATCAGTGGTTCGAGGTATCCCTCATTCCCGAGACGCTCGTGGCCACCACCCTCGGCGCGCGCGTTCCCGGCGACACCGTCAACCTCGAGACCGACATTCTTGCCCGACACGTGCAGCGCATGCTCTCGTTCGGCCGACCCGATGTACCCACCGCACCTGAGAACCACACAGAAGGAGGCTCGCGATGAGCCTGTCCACCATCCCCGAAGCACTCGAGGCCCTGAAGGCGGGGCGCCCGGTGATCGTCGCTGACGACGAGAACCGCGAGAACGAGGGCGACATCATCATCTCGGCAGAGCTTGCGAGCCCGGAATGGATCGCATGGATGGTCCGCTGGACCTCCGGGCTGATCTGCGCGCCGATGCCCGGCGACATCGCCGATGCCCTCGACCTGCCGCCGATGGTTGCGCGCAACGAAGACATGCGCTCCACGGCATACACCGTGAGCGTGGATGCCGCAGACCGTCGTGATTCGACCGGTATCAGCGCGTCCGACCGCGCGAACACGCTCAACGTGCTGGCAAACCCCGCATCGACGCCCGCAAGCCTGATCCGCCCCGGCCACATCCTGCCGCTGCGTGCGGTGGACGGCGGGGTCCGCGACCGCGCGGGGCACACCGAGGCGGCCGTGGAGCTCATGCGGCTCGCGGGGCTGCACCCCGTGGGCGCCATCGCGGAGGTCGTCGATCACGACGGCAGCATGATGCGCATGCCCGGGCTGTTCGAGCTCGGCAAGCAGGACGGCGTGCACGTGATCACGATCGAGCAGCTCATCGACTACCTCGACGAGCACGAGCCGCGCACCCAGGAGGAGGCCCCGCGCCGCCTCGTCAGCCTGCGCGCCGAATCGACGGTGCCCACCACGCACGGCAGCTTCCGCTTCCTCGCGTACAAGGACCGCCAGACCGGCACGGATCACCTCGCGGTCATCTCGGGCGAGCTGGGCGACGCGCCGCTCGTGCGCGTGCACTCCGAGTGCCTCACCGGCGAGGCTTTCCACTCGCTCAAGTGCGAGTGCGGCTGGCAGCTGGACGCCGCCCTTGACGCGATCGATCGCGAAGGCGGGATCGTCATCTACATGCGCGGGCACGAGGGTCGCGGAATCGGCCTGATCAACAAACTGCGCGCGTACAGCCTGCAGGAGCAGGGCCTCGACACCGTCGACGCCAACCTCGCCCTCGGCTTCCCGATCGACGCCCGCGACTACGCGGCCGCCGCCGGCATCCTCGCCGACCTCGGGGTCAGCCGGGTGCGCCTGCTGACGAACAACCCCGACAAGGTGGCGCAGCTGCGCGCCCTCGACGTCAACGTGGTCGAGCAGGTGCCGCTGCTGGTGGGCGTGGGCGTGAACAACCACGACTACCTGCGCACGAAGCGCGAGCGCATGGGGCACACGATCGACGAGCAGGAGCTCAGCGACGCATACGAGATCGCACCAGGAAAGGGCAACGCATGAGCGGGCACGGAGCAGCAGAACGCACGAGCATCGACGCGAGCGGCCTGCGGGTCACCATCATCGCCGGCAGCTGGCACGAGGTGATCTCAGACGGGCTCATCGCGGGTGCCGTGCGTGAGTTGGATGCCTCGGGTGCGACGCACACGCTGGTGCGCGTGCCGGTCAGCTTCGAGTTGCCGGTCGCGGCCAAGGCCGCCCTCGAGGCGGGCGCCGACGCTGTGGTCGCCCTCGGCGTGATCATCCGCGGCGGCACGCCGCACTTCGAGTTCGTCTCGGCCGCCGCGACCGACGGCCTCACGCGCGTCGCGATCGACACGGGCAAGCCGGTCGGTTTCGGCGTGCTGACGCTCGACACCGAGGCGCAGGGCATCGACCGCGCCGGCTTCCCCGACTCCTCGGAGGACAAGGGCGCAGAGGCGGCGCACGCCGCGGTTGCGACCGCGCTGGTGCTGCGCGAGCTGCGCGCCGCCTGAGGCGCGCGGCGGCGGGAGCGCTGAAGGGGGGATGCCGCGGCATCCCCCCTTCAGCGTTTTCGGATGCACGCCTTAGGGGCGCGGGTCGGCGCGCGCGAGCGACTCGGCCCCGTGCACGATCAGCGCCACCCCGCCCTCGAAGTCGTCCTCCGGCGCCGTCGCGGCCGGCACCGGCGCACCGACCGCCGACGCTGCCACGCGTGCGAGCTCGAGTCGCTGCTGTACGTGGAAGGTGTGCCCGAGCACGAAATGCACGAGCGTGCTCGAGGCCACCCGAGCGAGCGCGGGCGGCATCCGGTGCGCGAGGGCGAGCTCGAGAAGCTGCCGCTGCGCCGGCGGCTGGATCAGCCCCATCGCGAGCGAGCTCGAGACAAGCTCGGCCCCATCGCGGTACCGCAGCAGGCACCGTTGCAGGCTCGTGGCGATCGCCGTCGCGCCCTCGCGCCACGGCGGCGTGGGGTCGGGTGCGCTGCCGCTCGGCGCCAGGATTCGCTCGCTCGCCGCCGCCAACAGCGTCTGCTTGTTGGGGAAGTGCCAGTACAGGGCGCTCGGGCGCACGCCGAGCTCGTCAGCGATGCGGCGCATCGTCAGATCGGGCAGGCCCTGCGTTGCAAGGATGCCGAGGGCCGCGTCGACGACGTCGGTCTTGGATCGACGCGCCGGAGCGGCCGCGCTGTTTGCTCCCGGGGGTGCCATTCCCGTAGCCTACTGAACATCGTTCACTGAACACCGTTCAGGTACGCGAGATTCGGCAACGAAGGAGACCCCGTGAGCACAGCATCGATCACCAGCACGACCCCGGTCCTCGCGGACGGCATCCCGGGCGCCCGTGCCCGCGACGCCCTCCTCGTGCTCGCCGGCACGGCCGTGATCACGGTCGCGGGGTACATCGCGATCCCCCTGCCGTTCACCCCCGTGCCGCTCTCGCTCGCCACGTTCGCCGTGCTGCTCACCGGCGCCACCCTGGGCCCCGTCCGCGGCGCCGCCAGCGCCGGGCTCTACCTGCTCATCGGGCTCGTGGGCATCCCCGTGTTCGCCGGCGGCGGGAGCGGCTGGGCGTTCTCGTCCTTCGGCTACATCCTCGGATACGTGCTCGCCGCGGCGGCCGTCGGCCGGCTTGCGCGCAGCCGCGCCGATCGCAACGTGTGGAGCACCCTGGGTCTTGCCGCGCTCGGCACGGCGCTCATCTACCTGTGCGGCGTGCCGTGGCTTGCGATGTTCCTCGGCGTCGACCTCGCCACCGCGCTTGCGTTCGGCGTCGTGCCGTTCCTGATCGGCGACACCATCAAGATCGTCGCGACGGCGATCGTGCTGCCGAGCGCGTGGCGGTACATCGCCCGGCGCTGAAACGACTGAAGGGGTGGATGCCGCAGCATCCACCCCTTCATTGCGCCGCAGGCTACGGGCGCCAGATCATGAGCACCACGACGGCGACCAGCAGGAGCGCTGCGATGCCGCTGCTGGCGGCGATCGCGCCGTAGCCCGAGGGCTTGGTGCCGGCGCTTGCGCCATCGATCTCAGCCGCCGCCTTGTGCATCTGGCCGATGACGAACAGCGTGAGCAGGAAGGCGATCACGTAGAGGATCACCGACCACAGGATCCAGGGGGTGAGGAAGCTGATCTTCCACATGCCGCTGATGCCGAAGCCGAAGACGACGGTCAGGAGCGAGAGCCAGGTGAAGATCGTGGTTGACTTGGCGAGCGTCCGAACCTGAGCGCCGCTGCCCGAGCGCAGCGCGCGCAGGCCGGTCATCGGAAGGATCGCCATGGGCCCGACGATGAAGACCGCCGATGCGACGTGAAGAATGCTGAGCACTGTGTCCATGGGCTCAGCTTACGCCGTCGCCGCGTATGGCGCTGGGGGCATGTCGGCGCGATCGGCGCCAGGACGGCGGTGCGGGGCGGTGTCGCGGCGGTCGGTGCCCGCTGCGGCCCCGGGTCGTGCGCGCTACGCGGAGCCGGCGGAAACGGGGGTGACGCCCCGCCCCTCGACATATTCCGGGAGCGTGACGCTGCGGATGGCGTTCGCGCCGAGGCCCGTCGCCGACGCCTCCGCCCACGCGCGCTCGCCGGCGCCGGCGCTCCCCGCGGGCGCGTCCCGCAGCTCCTGTTGCACCGCGACCGCCGCTGCCCACGCCCCGATCACGACGCCGAGCAGCAGCGCCGCGATCGCGGTGAGGATGAACCACTTCCGGCCGGAGGTGCGCGGGCGCTTCGGCGTGAAGGCCGGCGTGCCCCGCGGCACGAAGCCGCCGCCGCGGGGCGGCTCGTTCGGCTCGGCCGGCTCGGCAGGCTCGGCAGGCTCGGGCGCCATGATCGCTACACCCCGGAGTCTTCGACCCGCGCGCCCGCGTCGCGTGCGCTTGGGCGCCGAGCCGCGGCATCCCACAGCCGGATCGCCGAGACCGGCAGCGGGCCCGCGAGGTCGACGCGCCACACGAGGTCGAGACTCGACGAGCCGCCGCCCGCGTAGGGAATCAGCGAGACCGGCGCGTTCGCGCGGAACTCGAGGTCGGCCTCCAGCCGCTCGGGCAGCACCAGCAGGCTGCGCACGTGCTCGTGGTAGCCCTCCTGGACGTGCTGCTCCGACATGCTCACGGCGCTCAGCGGCGTGACGGGATCGCGGCGCCCGGCGAGCGAGCCGAGCAGGAAGTCGTCCCACGGCACGTCTTCGCTCGCGCCGCCGAGCAGGTCTGACGAGGCGATCCGGCGCAGCGGGTTCGCGCCCACCGGGTGCACCAGCGGGCGACTGCCGTGCAGCGCCGAGCGCTGGATCGAGGCCATGAGCTCGCGCAGGCGCGGCGCCGCGACGCGCTGCAGCACGGCTTCGCTTCCCATGTTCTCGCGCAGCATCTCGCGCGTGTGGTTGGAGGAGTGCGGCAGGTCTTCGTCGAGCGCCGAGATGCCGAACGACGCGGCGCTCTGCCCGAGCTCGGCCGCGACCTCGGCGATGAGCGCCGAGAACGCCTGCTGGCGCCAGCCGCGCACCACGAGGCGCTCCTTGGTCATCCGCTTCAGGCGGGTGGCCGACGCGTGATCCTCGTCCTGTACCTGCCCGATCTGCATCGCGAAGGGCATCGAGTCGCGCGCGCCGCCGTACGCGGGTCGCTGCGTCCACTCCTGCGGGACGAGCCACGGGCGGTGGATGCCTCGCGCCAGCAGCACGAGCCAGTCGACCGTCTGCCGGTGCAGCGATGCGAGGCGCGACATCTCGCCACGCGCGTGCACCGAGCCCTGCGACACCCGGGTGAGGTGCGCCTGCGCGAGGTCGATCCGGCGCTGGAACTGCGACCAGCCGCGATGGTAGCTCGCGAGCGCGATGAGCGTGAGCACGACGGCGGCGCCGGCGGCGACGCTGAAGATCGTCGGGTCGCTCGGGTACCAGGTCAGGTTCTCGCGCAGGTCCTCGATCCAGATCGGCAGCAGGATCAGCAGCGCGGCGACCGCGATGATGATCAGCCAGCCGACCAGCATCGTGAGGTGAAAGCGCTTGCGCAGGGCGATCAGGGTGCCGGGCTTTTGCACGTCCAGCGTGTCGATGCCGCGCGCGAAGTGCTCGGCGGCGTCTTGGGCGCCGCGGCGCTCCTGTGCGAGGCGCGAGAGCAGCCGCCACACGAACGAGCGCTCGTGCCGGAGCGCCCACACGTCGAAGCTCTCAATGGCGGCCTCCGCCGCCGTGCGCGCGGCCGCGCGCTCCGCGCGAGCCGTCTCCGCGGCGAACACGCGCTCCTGCGCGGCGGCGATGGATGCCGCGAGCGAGGGGTCGACGTACTTCGGCGCCGCGCCGCCCGGGGCGCGCTTGGCGCCGCCGTGCTTCTTGCGCTTCGCGCGGCGGCGAACCCCCACCGCGTCGGCGATGGCGTCGGCGGCCGCGTCCCCGACAGCATCGCCATCGCCCGTCGACGCGGCAGCAGCTTCGGTCGGCGCTTCGGCGTCGCGGCGGTCCTCGCTACGGTCCTCGTCGCGGCCTGCGTCGCCGGCCTCGTCGCCGGGCTCGTCGCCGGGCTCGTCGCCGGGCTCGTCATCGCCCCGCGGCTTGCGCACGGCGTCGACCTCGGCCTCCGCCTCGGCCTTGAGCGCCGCGCGGGTGAGGGGCGTCTCCGGCTTCGCGTCGTCCGCGTCGTCCGCGGAGGGATCCGCAGCATCCGACGTTGCCGCCTCGGCCTGCTCGGCGGCGGCTGTGGCAGCCGCGTTGGCTGCGGCATCCTTCGCCTTCTCGGCGCCGTCCGCTGCACCCGCATCGGTCTCGGCGATGGCGATCGAGATCGAGCCGTCGAGCACGCTCTGCCATTCGCCGACCTCGCGCTGATGCTCCAGCTCGGCGAGCCGGCGCTGGGCGAGGCCGAGCTGCGCCTCCGCCTGCTCGTGCTCGCTCGCGGCGCGGGTCGCGTGCTGTGCGAGCGTGGCGCGCGGGTCGTCGAGCGCCATGTCGTGCCAGCCGATCGGGGTGCCGGCGCCGCCGGTCGAGCCTCCGAGCGTGCCGGCGACGGCACCACCGGGCGGCGACCACAGCTGGTCCGGCGCCTCGAAGACGTCGCTCACGCGGCCGAAGACGGGCACCTTGCCCTCGACCTCGGCAAAGCCCAGCTCACTGAGGTCGGAGCTGCCATCGAGCGAGCCGAACACCAGCTCGCGCAGGCGCCGCCACAGCCGCGGCGTGGTGCGCTGCTGGCTGACACCGGCGGGGCCGCTCAGCATCGCGCGGGCGGCGCGTTCGTTCTCGATCACCCGGTCGCGCTCCGCCAGGAGCAGGCGGTCGCGCAGGTCGAAGGCCCTGTCGAGATCCTCGCCGACGATGTGGGTGCCGTCGTCGCCGTGCAAGCGGCGGGTCAGCGAGCGCGCGGCGCTCGAGGTCACCCAGCGCCAGGTCCAGCGCGGCATCCCGGCGAGCTTGTCGCCGGAGAACGCGAAGAAGCTGCCCAGCTGGGCGACGATCCCGATGCGGCGGCGCGGCGGGTCGGGTACCTCGGCGGGCGCGTGGAAGGCGAGCGCGGCGCCGTCGAGCGAGAGCACGGCGTCGACCATCGAGGTGACGAAGGCGGGGACGTCGCCGTGGTCGATGTAGAAGGTGCCCTCCGGCGGCGCGCCGACGCTCGGGTCGATCAGCAGCGAGTCGGCGCGACCGGCCTCGTCGAGGACGTCGGCCGCGGTGCGGCGCCCGAGCGATTCGGTGAGCACGGCGTTGATGAACACGCGGGAGACCCACACGCTGCCGACGCCGGACACCTGGCTCGGGAACAGCTCGAAGGTGCCCTTCTCGACGCCGCTCCACAGGCCCGCGACGCTCGCGAGGTGCATGAGCACGAAGCCGGTGAAGCGCTCGTTGTCACGCACGAAGGCGTCGCCCGACCAGGGGCTGGAGCGGTCCTCGGGCGAGGCCACCACGACGGTGCCGTACTCGCGGATCGCCCAGTCGACCCGCTGCTGCAGCTGAAACTGGCTCGGCGCACAGATCAGGGTGACGCGGGCGAGGTCGGTGGCGGCGTCGGTGACGTTCGTGGTCGGCGCCGCCATCGGCATCGACTGGGTGAGGGTCGCGCTGACCGCGTCCGCGATCGCATCCTGCTCGGCATCCAGCTCATGCGAGGCGGTTGCCGAGCGCAGCTTGATCATCCGCACCAGGGTGAGCTCGTCGCGCGCGAGGGTCTCAAACAGATCCACGTGCAGGGTGACCAGCTCCTGGGCGCGGCCCACGCCGAGCACGGTGGCGCCGATGACCGCCGGGCCGTCGGTCCGCAGCTCGACGCGCTCGGGCAGCACCCACAGCGCGGGCCCGAGCAGCCCCATCTCGGTCCACTCGGCGGCGCGCTCCAGCACCGCGTGGCCCTGTTCCCCACCGGGGAGCAGGATCACGCTCGCCTTGCCTCCCGGCCAGAAACCCGCCACGTCACACACCCGTGTCGGGGGCGCGGGTCGACATCACCGCGGAGGTGAGGTCGCTGAGCGCAGTGAGGATCAGCTCGCGGATCTCCCAGCTCACCGGGTAGTCGTACACCGACTCGAGGAAGTCGTGGTTGACCACGTCCTCCGTGAAGGCGGCGCTCTGCTGGCGGAAGAACTCGCTGAGCGCGGCCTGCCGCGAATCGAGCGTGCCGTCGCCGCGCCCGGAGCGACCCTCGTGTGGCGTCGGGGCGCCCTCCGGGACGCGGCCGTGTTGCACCCAGTTCGTCAGCACCGGCGCCATCTCGAGGCGCTGCCCGCCGAGCTCCTTCAGCGACTGGTATGCGGCGAGCGGCTCGAGCGAACCGTCCGAGTTGCACAGCGCGAGCGCGATCGTGAGCGATTGCATGACGACGCCGGGGTAGTCGGCCGTGGGCGCGTTGCGCGGGTGCAGCAGTGGGTGCGGGAAATCCACGTTCGCGCGACGGGTCAAATCCCATACCCCGAGCTTCGGCCCGCGCTCCCCCTGCTGGTTGTCCGCCGTCAGCCAGCCGAGCGCCTTCGCGACGTACCAGCCGCGGATCATGGCGCGCATGACCTGCGGGTCGGCCGGGATCGCCTCCTCCAGCAGGCGGCTCTTCTTGAACTGCCAGAACGCCTCGCGCGAGTCCGGCGAGCTGGACTGCGCGAGCCAGTCGCGCGCGATGGGCTCCATCACCGAGTCCATCACGATGGGCTGGTAGGGGAAGCCCGACATCGCGAACACCTCGATGCCGTCGACGCGGGCGTCGTGGAACCAGCCGTCCGAGACCGCGTCATCCCAGAAGCCCATGTTGCCAAGCACCGTCTTCGTGACGGCGTACATCTCGGTGCCCTCCTTGAACGGGATCGAGCTGAACACGAGCCCGGTCGATTCGCCGATCGCCTTGTCGTGCACGATGCGCAGGAGCGAGGGGTTGAGCTTGACGAGCGGCTCGCTCGCGCCGAGGGCTGCGGTGAGCTGCTCGCGGAACTTCTCGCGACGGCGACCGAAGACCTCGGGTGAGAGCTCGGTCTCGTCGAAGAACGTCATCAGGTCTTCGGTGACGTAGGCGTTGAACGGCGTGCCCTCGCGGCGCATCCACGCCCGGGCGCGCTGCACATAGTCGTCCGGCTGCACGGCGACGCCGAAGCGCGGGCCCTGCTTGGTGCGCGAGGTGCCGTCGGTGAGCACGGAGGGGATCCACGTGCGGCCGATCGACACGAGCGACCACGAGGCGTCCGAGTCCTGGGCGACGTCGTTCGGCGCCTCGCCCACGATCAGCGCCGAGATGACGTCCATGATGGCGTCGCCGAAGCGCGTGCTCGGGCCGCCCGCGCTCGAGCGCACGAGCCGGTCGAACTCGGCCGGGTAGTCGGTGTGCTCGACGAGCAGGCGCTCGTTGGGTGCGGGCGCATACTTGCGCGGCACGGTGGCGTCTTCGCGGGTCGGCCAGAACGGGTACCCGTTGTCGCGGTCGTCGCTGGTCTTCGGCGCCTTCGCCCGCTGGCCGAGCTCGTCGAGGGCGCCCTGCAGGTAGGTGCGCAGCGGGGCGAGGAAGTCGGTGCGCAGCTCGCCCACGAGCGCGGCGGCGGAGGAGCGCAGGCCCGCCTCGCTCTCCCAGCGCAGTCCCTGACCGATGCGCTCGATGGCGCCGGCGACGGCATCCTGATCCGGGCGAATCGATTGCTGATTGGGTGCCGATTGCAGCTCCTGGCTGACCAGCGAGTTCAGCTGCTGCACCCAGCCCACGCGGGTCTGCGACTCGGCGAGCAGGCTGTCGGAGGCGGCCTTCAGGTCGCCCTCCAACTGCTGCAGCATCTTGATCACGACCGGCAGGCCGGAGCTCGAGACGTAGCGCGCGATCGTGTGCAGGATGTGCGAGGGCGCCCAGGCGACCCATGCGTCGAGCTTCGCCTGCCGTGCCTGCTTGTCGAGTCGGAGAAGGTCCGGCGCGCGGAATGTGTATTCGTTGAGCAGGCGCACCGACCACGAACTGATGTCGAGGCCGCCGTTGCGATCGAGCTGGCTCGGGTCTGCGAGCCGCCCCTGCACCTCGTGCTCGAGGCTGGCCACGAGGTTGTCGATCGTCTCGTCGGCGCGCAGCGCGTCGACGACGTCGTTGTGCTCCTCGGTGTCTTCGTTGAGCTTCAGCTCGTTGATGAAGCGCTGGTACGCCTCCGAGGTGCGGACGGCGATCCACTCCTCCTCGGTGCGCTGCATGAACTGCTTGTCGTCCTCGATGTGCGCGAACAGCATGCGGTCGACCGCCGAGCGCGCGAGGCGCTCGGCCGAGTACTCGAGGAACTTCTCGCGGCCGAGAGTGACGCGGCCGAAACCGAGCGACGAGAACGGCGGCGAGTTGCGCGCAGGGCTCATGAGCCCTGTGGCGTCGCCGAGCACATGCGCGCCGACGCGGGCCTGCCAGTTGCCGGTGGCGTAGGCGGTGATGTCGTCCTGCACGCGGTCGTCGGTCATCCACGCCGTGAGGCTCGTCGCGACGGCGTCGTACACGGCGCTCTGGTCGGCGAAGGTGACCTTCGAGTTGCTGCGGCCGATGATGAACGGATACGCCGCGCCGACGTGATCCATCGCCCCGCCGTACGAGGGTGCGATGCCCTGGTTCTTCAGCAGCTCGAGGGTGGCCTGCGTGGGGGTGTCGGTCCAGAAGCCGTTCATCGTCTCGGCGATCGCGGCGATCGCGTTGCCCGGCATGCCCGAGGTGACCGGGAGCTGGTCGAACACGTCGGGCGCATAGAGCATGCTGAAGAACTGGTTCGACCAGGGGTGCTGCTTGGCGGTCGCCTTCACGACCTCGATCACGTCGAGGAACTGGCCGGCACCCGAACCGCCCGCGATCGACGAGATCACGATCACTGTCGGGGCGTCCGAGGCCGCACCGTCGTCGCGGGCGCGAAGCGCGCGGCCGAGCGATTGCAGCTGCGCGAGCGCCGAAGCCTCGCCGAGGCGGCCGATCGCCGCCCGGGCGGCCGACGCGATGTCTTTGGTCGCCGAGAGCGCGACGGCGCGGCCCACGGCGCGGTACTGGCCGGCACCCTTGGTCACGTCGACGCGCACCATCTGCGGGTCGGGGAGCTGGCGCTGGATGTCTTTGTGCACGCTCGCGTTGTTGGCGTGCGCGCGCTCGATCGAGCGGTAGACCGTGTCATAGGTGGCGCCGGCGCTCACCAGCCCCTTGTACTCCTGCGGCGGGAGGAATGGGATCGCGTAGTCGATGCCGTCTTGCACCGTCGGGGTGTCGAAATGCAGGAACTGCCAGGCGTCGGGAATCCCTCCGCGCCAGCCCACCTGCTGCAGCTTGAGCTCGAGCTGGTACTTGATGCCGCGCAGGGTCTTTCCACCGGAGCCGCCGACGCCGATGATGAGGAACGGTCTGAGCATGGTTTCGCCTTCTTGGAGGGGTGGGAATCGCGTTTCGGGTGTGGGCCGCGCGGCTCAGCGGCCGCGCGGAGGTGGTGGCGGCGGTGCGCCGGGGCCGGCGCCCGTCGAGGGCGGCAGCGGGGGCCCACCGCGCCCGGGCACGCTCGGGGGCGAGCCGCCGCGCGTCCCCGGCGGTGGGGTGGATGCCCCGGCCCGGCGTGGTGGTGGCGGCGGCGCAGCCCCGTTCCCGCCGCCCGCACCGGCCCCCGGGGCATCGCCCGCACCGAGGCCGGCCGAGCCCGCGGTGCCACGACCGCCGGCGCCCCGCGCGGCCGAGGCGCCCGAGGCCCCGCGGTGCGCGGACGCGTCGCCGGCGGCAAGCGCCTCGCGCAGCCGGTCGACCCGCTTCAGCAGATCCGACTCGGCCTGCAGCTCGCCGATCCGGCGCGTGTACTGGCCGGCGTCGCCGAGCTCGGGGCGGTGATACATGATCACCCGGGCCGCGACGGCGTCGCCTGCGCGGGTGCGGCGCAGCTCCTCCTCGCCCACCACGATCGCGGTGAACGCGTCGAGCGGGAGGTTCGAGAAGCGGACCGCGCGGTCGCCCGCCTTCGCGCGGGTGCCGAGCGAACCCGCCCGGGTTCCGGTGCGCGCGAGCACGATGGCCGATCCGGCGGGCGGCACGGCCTCGAACCAGGTGTCGCCGACCGGCCACCACGGCACGCGGGCGCGCAGCACGCCGAGGTCAGGGTCGTGGATCGCGCGCTCGCGCTCGATCGGCGGCCGGTTCTGGAACACGCTCGCGCCGAGCGAGCGCTCGTCGACGGCGACGCTCGGGTGCACCCCCACGCCGTCGATCGTGACCGGCAGGACGCCGCGCTGCGTGTTGCGGGCGATGCTCAGGGTCGTCGCGAACCAGTTCACGAACCAGAGGATCACGAGGGGCGCCAGGATGCCGAGCGCGAGCAGCCCGAGCGCGATCAGCCCGGTCGCCGCCGGGTTGAGCGGGCGGGTCGATGAGAACGCGATCGGCACCTGCTGGACGATCTCGTCGCCGGCGGCAGAGACGAAGGTCACGGCGGTCGAGGCGCGCACATCGCTGTCGGCCGGGATGGCGTTCGCCGCCGTGACGGGGATCTCGACGACGCCCTCGCCGGCGGGCACGTCGATGCACGACGCCTCGCGCCCGGCGCCGCTGCCGCCGCCACTGCCGCCGCTACTGCTGCCGTCCGAGGCGCTGTCGCCCACGGTCCACGCCCAGGTCTCGGCGCGCTCGGCGGCGTCGCTGGCAACGGTGACGTCGGCCGAGACGCAGACCTGCGTCGCGGTGCCGTCGGGCGCGGGCTGCACCCGAATGACGCCCTGCGCGAGTCCCTCGCGGCCGGTGAGCTCGCCGAGCCGCACGGGCACCGATTCGATGCGCGGGAAGGATGCCGGGAGCACGGTCGGGATCCGCTGCTGCGTGGTCACCGGCGCGAGCACGAGGCCGTGCGGGGCGGTGACGAGCGGGTCGATGGACGCGCTCAGCACCAGCTCGGCGGCGTCGATGTCGGCCGGCAGCGGGATGCCGATCGTGCCGGACGCCGGGTCGACGTCGGCGCCCGGCAGCGGGATCGGCGCGGAGCCGTCGGCCGGGATCATCGCCGCGCGGAACTGCGCGGTGCCGTAGACCCCGAGGTCGGCGGGCTCGCCGTCGGCGCGCTGCACGGTGGCCCCGATGGTGGAGGACGCGGTGCCGTCGGCGCCGAGTTCGACCTTGTTCTGCGCGTCGAACACGATGCGCAGGTCGCTGAAGAGGAACACGTCACGGACGTCTGCGGCATCCAATCGCCACTGCCCGAGCTGTTCGGCCTCGCGGATCGGCACGTCGACGACCGTCGCGCTGCCGGAGCGCGTGATCGTCGCGTCGGGCCACGGTGCGGCCGCGGTCATCGGCGCGCGGTCCGCCTCGGCGGGCGCGTCGAGCGACCAGTCGCCCCCGCCGATCACGAACTGGAAGCGGGCGACGCCCGGGTCGATGAAGAACGAGCCGTCGGCGGCGAGCGGCGCCGGGTAGCCGCCGCTGATCCGGGTCGCGAGCTCGAGGAACACGAGGGCGAGCGCCGCGGGGTCGGCCGCCTCGATGACCGCGCCGTTCGCATGCGTGCTCGGGATCGGCTGCTGCCCGCAGCTGCGCTGCACCCCGTCGATGCTCCCCTGCCCCTCGACGAGGGGCCGTAGGATCGCGGCGTCGGCGCTCACCGCCTGATCGGCCAGGAGCACGCCGAATACGACGGTGCCCGACTGGCGCATGGCGTTGAGCACGCCCCAGTCACTCGGCCCGGTGCCGCAGAGGGCGTCGAGCGCCGGCTGCTCCTCGGCGTTGTTCGCGAGATCCATCATGCCGTCGGTGAGCCACACCACTACCTGGCAGCCGGGGGCCTCGCGCTGCTGGGCGGCGAGCGCGCTCTGCGCCCCGCGCAGGCCGGCGAGCCAGTTCGTGTAGCCGCCGGGCTTCTTCGCGCGGATGGTGTCGGCAAGCTGCGCGTCGCTCTGCGGCGTCCAGGGCTGCCAGCCGAGCGCGGGCGTGAAGTCGGTGCTGAAGAAGCCGGCCGCCCAGTTGACGGCGAGGTCGTCGCGCAGCATGCCGAGCTGTCGCAGGCTGCTGCCGAGGATGTCGGCGCGCAGCGCCTCCGGGTCGGTGCCGGGGGTGACCCCGTCGTCCTCGTACGCGAGCGAAAGCGAGTTGTCGATCAGGTAATACACGTTCAACGTGTCGTCGGACGCGAGGCACGTGCGCAGATCGTCGACGGCGAGCTGCCCCGTCTCTGACAGACTGACCGCCGTCGGGCGCAGCTGCCCGGATGCGCCCGGCGCGCTGGATGCCGCAGCCTTCGCGGTCAGCTGGGTGGCCGGCGCCCCGGCCGTCGAAGACGAAGTGGATGCCGCAGCCGCGGCCCGCCCCTCGAAGGCCCCGCCCGGCCCCGCCGCGAGCGCGCTCACCGGCGCCAGCGCCAGGCCCGCCGTCAGCGCCGCGGCGGCCAGGAGGCGCCCGAGCGCCCTCACGCGAGCCCCCACGCCTCGGCCAGTGGCACGGCCAGGTTGAGCACGTGCCAGGCGCCGAGCACGATCCCCGCGATCATCAGCCATTTGAGCGTGCGCGTGTATCCCGCGTGCAGCACGACGTTGCGGTTGTGCGCGCGGGCCTGGCGCTGCCACGCCACGTCCCACCCGTAGGCGAGGATCACGACGAGCGGGGTGAGCAGGTAGCCGAGCAGGCTCAGCGCCCAGCTGCCGGATGAGACGAGCGGGAGCGAGAAGTCGCCGAACAGGCGCGCGGGCGCGCTGAACACGGCAAGCACCAGGATCGCGAGGACGACGCTCAGCAGCACGGCGCCGCCGCCGAGCAGCAGGGGCAGACGGCTCGCCTCGGCCCGGCCGCGCGCGGGCGCCGAGTACGGCGCTCGCCTCCCGGCGGGGTTCGCGCCGCCGGTCCCGGCGGGCACGGCCCGTGCGGGGCCGCCGCCGCGCCCGGGCGGTGATGCATGCGCAGACGAGTAAGCGCTCACGGCCCTCCCCAATTCGCGTCGTCGTCGGGTCGAACACATCGCAAGCCCGTATCGCTCACATTACCCAGCGCCGCCGACATGCAGCATGAGAGGACGCTGAAAGCGCATGCAGCGGCATCAATCCCTCGCTGCCCGTCCGGGTCATCGCCACCATCGTCACAGGCAACACGAAGTACGGTCGTAGCTGAGGCTTTCGCCGCCTCCGCCCGCCGCCTCGCGAACGCTAGGAACACCGTCATGTCTTCGCCCGCCACCCCCTCCCCTTCGCGCAGCACTGCGGCTGCGGCATCCACTCGCCCCCGCCGGGGCGGCGGTTCGATGCGTCGACGCGGCGGCGAGCCCGAGGGCCCGCGCGCCAGCCTCAAGCAGTTGCTGCCGTTCATCTTCGAGCACAAGCGCATCATCGTCGCCGTCGTGATCCTCAGCATTCTCGGCGCCGCGACCTCGCTCGCGCAGCCGCTGCTGGTGGGGCAGCTGATCGAACGCGTCAGCGGTGGCAACGCGCTCGGGGCGCTGGTGTGGGTGCTCGTCGCCTTGGTCGTCGTCTCGTCGGTGATCTCCGGCTACCAGCATTACCTCCTGCAGCGCGCCGGCACGGCCGTCGTGTACTCGTCGCGTCGCCAGCTGATCGCCCGCATCTTCCATCTGCCGATCAGCGAGTTCGACGCGCGGCGCACCGGCGACCTGGTCTCGCGCGTCGGCACCGACACGACGCTCCTGTACGCCGTGCTCACGCAGGGCCTCGCCGACGGCGTCGGCAACGCGCTGCTGTTTCTCGGCGCGATCATCGCGATGGCGATCATCGACCCGCTCCTGCTCGGCCTGATCCTCGTGGTGATCATCGCCTCGATCGCAACGGTCGTGGCGCTCGGCTCGCGCATCCGGGTCGCCTCGGCGCAGCAGCAGGTCAAGGTCGGCGAGCTCGCCTCCGGCGTCGAACGGGCCGTCAGCTCGATCCGCACCGTGCGCGCCTCCGGTGCCACCGAGCGGGAGGTCACCGCGGTGACCGGGCTCGCCACCGAAGCCTTCGGCGTCGGCGTGCGCATCGCCAAGGTTTCGGCCCTCGTCGTGCCGGTTGCCGGCATCGCGCTGCAGGTCTCGCTCCTGGTGGTCCTCGGCGTCGGCGGCTTCCGGGTCGCCGCGGGCGCGATCACCATCGCCAGCCTCGTGACGTTCATCATGTTCCTGTTCATGCTCATCCAGCCGCTCGCGAGCACCTTCGGCGCGATCACGAGCGTGAACCAGGCGCTCGGCGCCCTCGGTCGCATCCAGGAGGTGCTCGACCTCCCGAACGAAGACGCCGACGATGCCGCCATCGCCGCCCGCGCCGAGATGGATGCCGCAGCCGCCCGTGCCGCGGCATCCCCCGCCGTGCTCGCCCCGGCCGACACCGCCGCCGAGCCCGCCGCGATCGAGTTCGTGAAGGTGCACTTCAGCTACCCCGCCGACGTCGTCGCGGCCCGCGCCTCGGCCGCCGCCGAGGCGGAGGCACTCCTCGAGAGCGCGCACCTGAACCCGCGCAGCGCCGCCGTCGCCGCCCCGGACGCGGCGGTAGCCGCGGCCGCGAGCCCAGACGGCGAGGTGCTGCGCGGCGTCTCGTTCCGCGTTCCCCGCGGCGCCCGCGTCGCCGTCGTCGGGCCCTCCGGCGCCGGCAAGAGCACGACGCTCACGCTCATCGAGCGCTTCTACGACCCGACCGGCGGCGCGATCCTGCTCGACGGCCGCGACATCCGCACGATGGATCGCACGCAGCTGCGCGCCCAGCTCGGCTACGTCGAGCAGGACGCGCCCACGCTCGCGGGCACGATCGGCGACAACCTCCGCCTCGCGTCCCCCGATGCGAGCGACGCCGAATGCGAGCGGGTGCTGCGCTCGGTCAACCTGGGCGAGGTGCTGGAGCGCAGCCCGCTCGGTCTCGACGCCCCCGTCGGCGAAGACGGCGTGATGCTCTCCGGCGGCGAGCGCCAGCGCCTCGCCATCGCCCGGGCGCTCCTCGCCGCCGCCCCGATCCTGCTCCTCGACGAATCGACATCGTCGCTCGACGGCCTCAACGAGCAGCGGATGCGTGAGGCCATCGACGCAGTCGCCACCGGTCGCACGCTGATCGTCATCGCCCACCGGCTCTCCACCGTCGTCGACAGCGACCACATCGTCGTGCTCGACCACGGACGCGTCGTCGGGCAGGGCACGCACTCCGAGCTCGTGGTATCCACGCCCCTGTACCGCGATCTCGCGAAGCACCAGCTGCTCGTGTGAGGGCGCTGGGGCCAGCCTCTCGCTCGCCCCAGCGCTCAGCACAGCACACAGCGCACACAGCAGCAACGACGAAGGCCCGGGATGCTGCATCCCGGGCCTTCGTCGTTGTCGTCTCTGCCTACTCGGCCGCAGCCGCCTGCGCCGCCTTCAGCCGGTAGCGCAGCGACTCGAGCTCGGCCTGCAGCGCGGCCGGCACCTTGCCGTCGAAGGTCGCGTAGAACTCCTCGGTCAGGTCGGCCTCCTGCAGCCAGGATTCGGGGTCGATCGCGAAGAGCTCCTCGAGGTCGCTCTGCGGCACCTCGATGCCCTCGAGGTTGAGGTCGGCGATGTGCGGAAGGCGCCCGATCGGCGAGTCCACGGCGTCGATCTCGCCCGAGATGCGGCGGATAATCCAGTCGATCACGCGCGAGTTGTCGCCGAAGCCGGGCCACAGGAAGCGGCCGTCGGCGCCGCGACGGAACCAGTTGACCTGGAAGATGCGCGGGGCGAGGTCGTGACGGAGCTTGCCGCCGACCTGCAGCCAGTGGGCGAAGTAGTCCGCCATGTTGTAGCCGCAGAACGGGAGCATCGCGAAGGGGTCGCGGCGCAGCTCGCCGAGGGTGCCCTCAGCGGCGGCGGTGCGCTCCGAGGAGATGGTCGAGCCGAGGAACACGCCGTGCGCCCAGTCGGTGGCCTCGACCACGAGGGGCACGTTGGTCGCGCGACGACCGCCGAAGAGGATGACATCGAGCGGCACGCCCTGCGGGGCGTCCCAGTCCTCGGCGATCTGCGGGCACTGCGCCGCGGCGACCGTGAAGCGCGAGTTGGGGTGCGCCGCGGGGGTCCCGCTGCTCGGGGTCCACGGGTTGCCCTGCCAGTCGATGAGGTTCTCGGGGATCTCGTCGGTCAGCCCCTCCCACCACACGTCACCGTCGGGGCGCAGCGCCACGTTCGTGAAGATGGTGTTGCCCCAGAGCGTCTCGATGGCCGTGACGTTGGTCGACTCGCCCGTGCCGGGCGCGACGCCGAAGAAGCCGGCCTCGGGGTTGATCGCGTGCAGGCGGCCGTCCTCGCCGGGGCGGATCCAGGCGATGTCGTCACCGAGGGTCTCGACCCGCCAGCCGGGGATGGTCGGCCGCAGCATGGCGAGGTTGGTCTTGCCACACGCCGAAGGGAACGCGGCCGCCACGTGGTAGGCCCGACCCTTCGGGTCGATCACGCGGATGAGGAGCATGTGCTCGGCGAGCCAGCCCTGCTCGCGGCCGATCACCGAGGCGATGCGCAGCGCGAAGCACTTCTTCGCGAGGATCGCGTTGCCGCCGTATCCCGAGCCGTAGGAGTAGACCTCAAGCGTCTCGGGGAAGTGCACGACGTACTTGGTGTCGTTGCACGGCCAGGGCACGTCCTCCTCGCCCGGGGCAAGGGGTGCGCCGACCGAGTGCACGGTGCGCACCCAGTCCGCACCCTCGGCGATGAGCTTGGTGACCGCGGAGCCGACGCGGGTCATGATGTTGATGCTGACGACCGCGTAGGCCGAGTCGGTCAGCTGCACGCCGATGTGCGAGAGGGGGCCGCCGACGGCGCCCATCGAGAACGGCACGACGTACATGGTGCGGCCGCGCATGCTGCCTTCGAAGACACCATCGAGCTCGGCGCGCATGGCGGTGGGCTCGGCCCAGTTGTTCGTGGGGCCCGCGTCCTCCTCGCGCACGGACGCGATGAAGGTGCGCCCCTCGGTGCGGGCGACATCGCTCGGGTTGGAGCGGGCGAGGTACGAGCCCGGGCGCCACTCGGGGTTCAGCTTGATCAGGCGGCCCTCGTCGACCATCTCGCGCAGGAGGGTGTCGTTCTCGGCACGCGATCCGTCGACCCAGTGGATGCGAGCGGGCTTGGTCAGCGCCGCGATCTCATCGACCCACGCGCGGAGGGCGTCCATACCGGCGCCTTCATAGGCGGGCATGCCGCTCACGACGGGACGAGAAGTGTCAGCAATGGCCATAATGCGCTCCATTCGGTCAGTACTTCAATGATTCGACAGATTTATCGCGAGTTACTGCAAAATCGGACTTAAAGAAACCGAGTTCTTTAGATATAGTCAAAGAATGCCGACATCGCTGGAACTCACCACCCTGGGCCATCGGATCCGCCACCACCGCGTGCGAAAAGGGATGACGCTGGATGAGCTCGGCGCGCTGGTCGGCGTCGCGGGGAGCCAGCTCAGCTTGATCGAAAACGGCAAGCGCGAGCCCAAGCTCTCACTCCTCCAGGCTATCGCGAGCGCGACCGGCACGGACGTGAGCGACCTGATTTCAGGGGATGCGCCGAACCGGCGCGCCGCCCTCGAGATCGAGCTCGACCGGCTGCAGGCCAGCAATGTCTTCCGTGGCCTCGGCATCGCGCCCGTGCGGGTGACCAAGGGGGTGAGTGACGAGACCCTCGAGTCGATCCTGGGGCTGCATCGCGAGCTGCAGCGTCGCGAGCGCGAGGCGATCGCGACGCCCGAAGAAGCCCGCCGCGCCAACACCGACCTGCGCCTGACGATGCGCGCCCGCAACAACTACCTCCCGGATATCGAGCGCCTCGCCGAGGCACAGCTGCGTGACGCCGGCCACACCAGCGGTGCGCTGACGCACCGCACGGTGACGATCATGGCCGAGCGACTGGGCTTCGAGCTCATGTATGTGAGCGACCTGCCGCACTCGGCGCGCTCGGTCACCGACCTCGAGAACGGCCGCATCTACCTGCCCCCCACCTCGATCCCGGGCGGGCACGGCCTGCGCTCGATGGCGCTGCAGGCCCTCGGGCACCGCGTCTTGGGGCACGCACGCCCCGAGAACTACGCCGACTTTCTGCAGCAGCGCCTCGAGATCAACTACTTCGCCGCGTGCTGCCTCATGCCCGAGACTGCGGCCGTCGCCTTCCTCGCCCAGGCGAAGAAGGAGCGCAATCTCGCGGTCGAGGACTTCCGCGACGCGTTCGGGGTGACCCACGAGTCGGCCGGCATGCGACTGAGCAACCTCGCGACCTCGCACCTCGACATGCGCATGCACTTTCTCCGCGTCGACGAGAGCGGAGCGCTCAGCCGCGGCTATGAGAACGACGGCCTGCCGCTGCCGCAGGATGTGACCGGCTCGATCGAGGGGCAGATCGTCTGCCGCAAGTGGAGCGCGCGCGCCGCCTTCACGCACCAGAACCGCACGACGGAGCAGTACCAGTACACAGATACCCCTGCCGGGACCTTCTGGTGCTCGACGCAGACGGGGGCGACCGCCGCGGGCGAGTACTCGATCTCCGTGGGCGTGCCCTTCGATGATGCCCGGTGGTTTCGCGGCCGCGAGACCCAGCAGCGAGCGATGTCGACCTGCCCCGACGAGAGCTGCTGCCGCCGGCCGCCCAGCGCGGTCGCGCAGCGCTGGGCGGAGAAGGCGTGGCCGAGCGCCCGCGTGCACACCCACATGTTCTCGCCGCTGCCCCGCGGGGCATTCCCCGGTGTCGACGACAACGAGGTGTACGAGTTCCTCGACCGGCACGCGGCCGAGTAGCCGGCTCAGCGCGGGCGCGCCTGGGCGAGCTCCGCACCGGCGTGCGCCAGTTCGGCCAGTGCGGCCTCGCTCGGCTCTGGGGCGACGCCGGCCACGAGGTCGGTGAGCACCCGCACATGCGCGCCGTGCTCGATGGCGTCAAGACCCGTCGCCCGCACGCAGTGGTCGGTCGCGATGCCGACCAGGTCGACATCGAGCACGCCGTGCGCGCGCATCAGCTCGGCGGCCGTGACACCCTCGTCGGTGACGCCCTCGAACAGCGAATAGGCGGGGATCCCCTGCCCCTTCTTCAGATGGTGACTGATGAAGCTCGTGTCGAGACCGGGGTCGTACTCCGCGCCCGCGGTGTTCGCCACGCAGTGCACGGGCCAGGTATCGACAAAATCCGGGGCTGCGGGATCCACCGCGAAATGCCCGCCGTTGTCGTCATCGGCGTTGTGCCAATCGCGCGATGCGACGATCAGCGCGTAGTCGCCGTGATGGACGGCAAGGTGCTCGGTGATCGCCCGGGCGACGGCGTCGCCGCCCTCGACCCCGAGCGCTCCGCCCTCGGTGAAGTCGTTTTGCACGTCGACGATGAACAGCGCTCTAGCCATGTCGCCAGTGTACGAGCGATCCGCTCCGCGCGCCTCGGGTGCGCCGGGACGGGACCGGGGTGCACCGCTATGCGGCGATGAACATCACGACGAACGAGGCCACGAGCCCGACCAGGCCCACAGCAGTGACGATGCCGCCGAGCAGGCGCAGGGCGCGCACGGGCGCGGAAGCGCGCTCGAGGCGCATTCGCCCGGCCCGACCGCGCCGGTAGTAGACGGTGGCCCAGTCCGCGCTGCCCGTGCCCCGCCGACTGATCTGCGCGAACTGCGCGCTGGTGAGCCCGTGCGCGTAGACCTGACCGTCGTCGCCGAACCAGCGCACCAGGGGCCCGTGCTCGTCGTGCTCCACCGCCGCACGCGTGGCGACCCATCCGAAGTCGAGTAGCGCCGCGAGGAGCGCGGCGAGCAGCAGCACGATGCCGACCGTCAGGCCACCGATGGAAAACACCTCGGCAACGTTGGAGACGATCGCGAGCCCGGGGTTCATTGGAGCCACCTTGGGGATTCGAACCCCAGACCTATTCATTACATGCGGCGGAGTACGCCTATGCCGGCAGCGGCATAGTGGCGCGCATCCTCTCGAAAAACACCATGGTATGTAGCCCGCTATCGTCACCGCAAACGAGGGAGGCGAGGACGTGGAAACGACACTGACACGGTGGGAAATCTGGCAAGAAGCGCAGGGACTCTCGGCGCGCACGATCGCCGAGCGACTGGCCACGATGCGCCACCTGGCGGCCCACTCGCGAGCGACGCCGCTCGACCTGGAGCCCGACCACATCATCGCGTTTATCGCCCGGCCCGGCATGTCGGCCTCGACGAGGGCGACGTACCACGCATCGATCCGGGCGTTCTGCGCGTGGATGCAGCGCACCGGGATGCGCCCCGACAACGTTGCCGACCAGACACCGCGGCCGCGCAGACCGAAGTCGCGGCCGCGACCGGTCGAGGCGTCGCAGCTCGAGGCACTCCTGCACGCAGCGAACAGGCGGCGAACCCGTAGCTACATCCTCTTGGGAGCGCTCGCCGGCCTGCGCGTGCACGAGATCGCGAAGCTGCACGGCCGCGACATCGACCCATACACCGGCGTGCTCACGATCACAGGCAAGGGTGGGAAGACTGCGGCGATCCCGTTGCACGATCGGCTGCTCGAGGAAGCCGGCCACTATCCGCGCGATGCTTACTGGTTCCCGGCGTATGGCAAGCAGACCAGCAACGAGCACGTGAACGCGCACGCGGTGTCGGGCGCGATCCGCTCGGCGATGGTGCGCGCCGGCATCCACGGGAAGCCACACCAGCTGCGCCACTTCTACGGCACCGAGCTCGTGCGCGCCGGCGTCAACCTACGCATCGTGCAAACACTCATGCGCCACGAGTCGCCGGCCACGACTGCGATCTACACGCAGGTCGACCAAGACCAGCAGCGTGCCGGGATCGCGGCCTTGCAGTGGCCCGCGTCCCGGCTCGCCGCCTAGTCGCGGGGCACGTTCGCGCCTGCGAGCGCGGCCGCCGGCGTGCCGAGGATCGTCGCGCCAAGGCCGAGCCATAACGCGACTTCCTCGGCGGTCGCCAGGCCGTAGAACACGAGCAGCGGGCCGGCCGACCCGAGGCAACGGAACAGCCACAGTCGGACCGTGGGCGACGGCACCCACTTGTTCGGGGTGCGGGTCGGGCGAAGTTCAGCGCGGGTGGTCATGGTGTGTCCTTTCCGTTGAGCAAGTCCATGAGGTGCTGCGAGGGCGGGTGCCCGTTGGTGTAGAGCTCGTGCACGAGAGCGCGGGCGACGAGCCACAGGGTGCGGTTCTCGGCGCGCAGCACGTCGAGTTCGCGGGAGAGCTGACCGACACGGCCGTAGCGGGCGGTGAGGACACCGCCGCCGAGGCCGAGCGCGGCGACGATGACCGCAGTCAGTAGCTCAGGCATCGCGTGCTTTCACCAATTCCTCAAGGCGAGCGAGCTGCGCCTTGAGCACGTCGAGGTTGGGGAACACGGAATCGGCCAGGCGGTTGACGATCGTGCCGGCCGCCTGCTCAACCGCGTCGAGCTGTGCTTTCAGTGCGTTGAAATTGGGGAACACGGAGTCTTCCATCCGTGCGGACAACGTCTCAAGCATGGCCCGGTCTTTGTCGGTGAACATGTCGTCTTCCTCTCCCGCTGGTGCGGGCTCGTATCGGTGGTGGTCGTTGGTCAGGTTGTAGACGAAGTGCCATGGCTCGGACTTGAGCGGCCGCGACCAGCCATGCCGGGCGAGCAGCGCGACGAGGCGCTCGTTCGTGTCGATCGCGTTGCCGAACTCGTGCGGGCTCGTGCCGGGTTCGGCGGCGAGCGGCGCCCATGGCCCGCCGTTGAGGTACGCCTGGTATCGATCCCAGTGCTCCTGCTGTTCGCCCCGTGTGCGGCCGGCCTCGGTGATCTGGAGTAAGTGCCCGATCTCGGCATCTACGCGCGCCAGCGAGGCGGCGGCGGCCGCGTTGAGCCACCCGCGGCCGCCGCCGAGACTCACGCGCGTCACGGTCGCGCCTCAAGTGCGGTGAGGCGCGCTTCGTGGTCTTGCACGAGCGGGACGAGCGCGAGCGCCAGGCGCTCATAATGCACACCAGCGGGCAGACCCTCGGCGTCGAAGTAGACGAGCCAGTCGAGACCGAGGGCCACGAGGTCTTCCGCGATCAGGCCCACCTCAAGTGGCGGGTCGGTGCGCAGCGGGTCGGCCTCGTCGAACAGGGCGGCCCGGTAATGGAACGTGACGACCTCGAGCGCGAGCAGCGCCTGCAGGTTGGGTGCCCACGCGGCGATATTCTTCTTCGCTCGCCGGGTCGAGGCGGCGATCCCGATACGACCGGACGCGTCACGGTAAACCGCGACGTACCCGGACACGACCGGGGTCATACCGCCGTTGAAGATCGATCCAGAGATACCGATGTAGGGCACCTCGAGGGTGCCCGTCATCGTGCCGCCGGTCTTGGCGATGTGGGTGTCTGCGATGTAGTTCACGTCGGCGACGTGCGCGAGGGTGGTCGGGTCGGCGTATCCGGGAATCTCGAACTGGATCCGGCCACCGCCGATGTTCAGGATGCGGATATCACCGGCGCCGACCTTGGTGACCACCTCGAGCGCGTTGCGTGCACCCTCGGCGGTGGTCTGCCCGGTGCCGCCCTTCGTGATCGACATGACCGCCATGGTGCGGCGCGCGACCTCGTCGGCGAGTTTGTTGATCCACTCATCGATCTCGTTCGCGGGCGCGGCGCCGGGCACCAGCTCAATGCCGGCGGCGAGGGCGTCATCTCCAATTTCGGCCATGGTGTTCTCCTAGAGGTCATTGATGGTGCCGGTGAGGGCGTCGATGGTGCCGGGCAGTAGATCGATCGCGCCGGCCGGAGTGTCGGTGGTGCGGGTCGAGATCGTGACCTCGTCGCGGCCGAGCAAGAACTTGACCTGCTGCACGACACCGACCTGGATCGGTGCGCCGTCGAGCATCACCGTGACGGCCTGCTCGGCGCGCTCAGTCCAGTCAGGGACGCGCACCGCCGACACGTCACGGCCGCGGCCTTGCGCCCGCCTGACGGCGTATTCCGCGAAGCCCGGCCCGGGGTACGGGGTGGTCCGTTCAAATAGCACGCACCGCGTGTATGGGGTGTTCAGGGCGAATGCGTCGGTACGCTCCTGCTCGACGTTGTTCTCGTCGCGCCAGGTATGCCGGACGACGGCGGCATCGAACCAGCCGCCCTGTCGGTCGAGGGTGTCTTCACCTTCGATCATGTTGACGCCGTAGCGGATCGAGAGCGCGCCCGGTGCACGGTAGCTCTCATCGCGCAGCGTCCACACGCGGTGCTCGTCACACACGAGCCGGAGCCCGAAGACTTGCAAGATCGGGTGAATGAACTCGAGCGCCGAGACACCGGCCCGCCACAGCAGCAGGTCGTCGGCACGGCCGATGAGGTCGGCGCGCACACTCGTCGAAACACCAGCGCCGCCCGTCCACGAGTACGCGTATTCGAGGGTGCTCGGGGTGCCGCCGTCAAAGTACCCGGTGTCGGTGGGGTCGACGGTTACCTCGGACAGCCGCCACCCAGTGACCGAGAAATACGAGCCGGACGCGACGGGGCCGGTGGTGAACGCGCGCAGCTCGGCCGACACGGCGTCGGCGGGTGCAGTGAACTCGACGTGCAACCGTTGCCAGGCCGTCGAGTCTTTCGCGACCGGCAGCTCGGCCACGTCGAGCAGCACGGTGCCGTCTTTGTCTTTCACGAGCGCGTCGATGCCGATGATCTGCCCACCATCAGCACCCAGGTATGCGCTGAGCCGGTAGCGCTTGCCTGCCTGGACGCGCACACCGGCACTGTCGTAGCTGATGAGCATGCCGGCACCGCCGGGCGCGCGCACCGCCACATAGCTTGGCGCGTCGAGGGGTCCGCCGATCGTTTCGCGCAGCAGCGGCGACCACGACGCCCAGTCCGTGAGGTTGTATTGCGCTCGCGGGTTGCGCACGAGGTTGGTCGAGTTGATGACCGCCCTTACCGGTGGGTCGATCAGCCCGGGCGCGAGGCTCACACCGGGGATCGCGGCGTCGAGCACTTCGTTGACCAGCGCACGCAGCGAGTGCTGGAGCTCGAACAGCCCACGATCGAGCAGCGGCCGGTAGTCGTCGAGCAGCGCCTCATCGGACGCGAGCGCAACGCTCGCACGAGCGTCGGCTTGCGTGACGCCGCGCCGGCGCAGACCGAGGTCGAAGCTGCGCAGCGTTGGCACGCCGGTCGAGGACAGCATGCGGCACTCGACGCGCACACGCCTCGACGCGCGAGGGTCGAGCGCGTCGAGGATCGACATACTTTGCGGCTTCAGCGCGAGCGCGCCGAGGATGTGCGGGGCACGCCCCGCGTCGAGGGTGATCTCGCCGTCCTGATCGGTGTCGATCTGCAACTCGACATCGGGTGCGCCGACCAGGAAGGCCCGGTACGTGTGCGTGCTCACGGTCACGACAGCACCTCGTGGAAGTCCACAGCGATCGTCCACTCGCCGGCCTTGCCGAGCACTGTACCGAGCTTGCCGGCGAGCACGTAGTGCATGCTCACCACGTTGACCGTGGACGTCATCATGAAGACACCGCCGGCCGCATGCGCGACCCGTGCTGCCTCGGCCTCGGCCGCGGTGGCGAACGTGTAGCTGAGCGTACCGGTGCGCAGCGCGGCCGGGCGGAAGGTGATGTCGGGGTGCGGTCGGCCGAGAATCTGGTGCACGATGTTGCCGGCCTCCTGCTCGACCGCGTACTCGGACACGGCGAGCGGGGTGATGACGCCGCCGGCGTGCGTGATGACGGTGCTCAAAACCACTCCTTCCCGGTGCCGACGTTGACTTTCGCGTCAAACTGGCGGGGCTTGCGCTGCCAGGCGAGCCATGCCGACTCGTCGACCTTCACGCGCAACAGCACGTCCTTGCCGCTGAGCTGCTCGATGACCTCGTCGGTGTCAGCCTTGAACTTCGAGACATCGTCCGACGCGCGCCCGGTGTCCGCTTCGATCACGATCTCCCGACCGTCGCCGAGCTTGACGAGCTGGTTGCCGAAGTCGTCGACGGCGACCTCGGCTGACTCGGCGCCGGCGATCGCTTCCTTCCAGAATTGCGAGGCAGCGTCGGCCGACCCGCGCAGGTTCTCCTCGTTCTTCAGCGCTTCCTCGTTGACGGCGATCCATCGTTCTTCGATGCCGCCGAGCTCCTGGGCCTGGAAGCGCAGCATGTCGATGTTCGTCTCGTCGCCGTAGGTCTCTTTCACGAGGTCACGCACGCGCGCCTGCACGACGGCGAGGGCTTCCAGATCACCAGAGTGCGCCTTGATGATCTCGGTCTCTTCGAGGCCGAGCCGGTTCGCGTCTTCCTGGAGCTGCTTCCACTCGTTCGCCCGGTCGGGGTTGAATCGCAGATCGTTGGACTCAGCGATGAACTGGGCCTGGTCGATGTAGTCACGCCCCGATTCGAGGGCGCCCCGGTACAGGCCACTCAGCCTGGCCTTGAGTTGCTCGGCCTGCTCCTTCTGCGCTTCCATCTCGGCGAACACGACACCGAGGCCAGCAGCGGCAACAAGGCCGGCAGCGGCACCTGCGGGACCGAACCCGGCGAAGGCGTTCGCGGCGACCTCCTGCGCCATACTGCCGATGTCGTCGAACGAGCCGGAGAACGAGGCGGCGGTCTCTTTCGCGGACTGCCCCGCTTCCTGCTTCAAGTCCTGCAACCCCTCGGCGGCCGCGGTGGTCCCGTCGTCAGCCGAGCGTTTGAGGTCCCGGTATGCGTCGCGGAACTCGCGCTCGATATCGGACGCGGTGGACTTGACCTCTTTGTCGAGTTTCTCGGTCGCCTTCTGGGCGTCTTTCATCCCGGACTCGAGCCGGTCGGGACCCTTGCTCTTGCCGAGATCGTCGAGCTTGTCGGCTGCGTCCTCGAGCGGGTCGATCAGGCCGGCCTCGATGCCCTGCTTGAATGCCTTCGTCTCGGCACCGATACCGATGTTGAAGCCCTTTGCGGCCATCAGGTCACCTCCTCAAGTGATTCGTGGATGCAGCGGATCGCGGTCTGCACCCACAGCGCAGCGAACCGCGGGATCGAGTCACGGGCCGCCGGGTGCACGACGTTGCCGCCGCGCGCCTGCGCACCGAACGTGGCGCCGAGCGTGCGGGTGTAGGGCTTGCCGCGACGTGACTTCGAGCCGATCTGCCGTGAAGGGTTGGACCCGAACTCGCCGGCACGCGCGAGCAGCTGCACGGGTGTGCCGGACGAGAGTTTGCCGACGTGTCCGGCGCGCAGAAACACGTTCTGCGCCGTGACGCCTACCTTGCCCGTATCGGCGAGCAGGCGTGCCTGCAACCTGGTGACGGGGCGGTCGCGCAGCTCGTCTTCCCAGATCGGCTGCGCGGCCGCCTTGGTCTGTGCGCCGATCTGCTTCTTCACGTTCCCATCGAGCTCACGCATGGCGTGGGCGAGATCGCGCAGCGGCGAGTCGATCAGGAAGCTGATGCGGCCCGCCCCGGTCGCCATGGTTACGGTGCCGGCGTCGGGGTGAACGCGGGCTTGCCCTTCACCTGGAGGCGCAGCGACGACACCGCCGGCATGTTGCCGGTGCCGCCGATGTGCGGGGCAGCGGCAACGACCGTCGCCGTCCACGTCCCGCCGGGCACGGTGATGGACGCTTCGACGTCTTGACCGTCGTGCTCGACCAGGTACGACGACAGCGAGCCGGTGGTGGCCCAGTCCTGGAGCAGGCCCAGGGCGAGCTGGTAGCCGGAGACACCGCCGAAGTTCGTGACCTTGCCGGTGATGTCGGTGACCGAGCTGGTGGGCTGCGTCGGCTGGAACTCGAACTGGGTGACGTGGCCGCTGAAAGTGTCCTCGCCGAACGTCGTCGAGGCGAGGGTGAGGTAGGGCTTGGCTGCGATCTCGGGCATGGTTACTCCTTGGAAATTGAGGTGAGGACAGTCAGCGCGACGCGCCAACCGAAGAACTGTTCGGCGATCGACTCCTTGCGCGCGCCGGTCCAGTTGATCTGCTGGTGCCCGTCGAGCGCGAGCACCAGATCGACGAGGTGATCGTCGACCTGGTCCTCAGCGGCGGTGAGGTCCGTGCGCGGGTCCACGACGATCAGGTCGAACACGGCACGCGCGTGCCCGGTGGGCAGCTCGGAGACCTTCTCCAGCTGGGTGAACTCGAAGTACACCGCCGGCACCAGCAGGGTCTTCACGCTGCTGATGCCGGGCACGATGCGCCAATCCTCGGGAAGCAACGGGGCGATCTCGCCGGCGAGCCACGAGCGCACGGCCCCGGCCGAGGGGTTGAGGTCAGCGGACACGAGGTCTCCTTGTAACGGGCCGGATCATGGTCTTGATGGTCTTGTCGAGCGGTCGCGGCACGAACGAGTAGCCGCCCTCGCCGAGATCGCCCTCGCTGGATACTCGGCCGGCGTTCCACAGGTTGGTCGCCTGCTGGAGCTGCGCGAGCACGTACCGGGCCGGCGGCGCCGGCACCGGCTCACCCTCGGGGATGGGTGCCGGTGCCGGCGCGTATTCGATCACCTGCTCGCGGGCGGTCTCCAGGAGGAAGCCGCATACCTCTTCGTTGATGATCGGTGCGTCCGACCAAGCCGCGACGAGGCGGGTGACCTCGTCGGGGCTATCGACGCTGTACCACTTGGGCATGCCTAGACCAGGCGCTGCCAGGTGACCGAGCCGTCGTCGACCGTCGCGCCGACCGCAGGTGCGTTGGGTGCTGCACCACCGGTCGTGCCGGCCTTGACCGCCTGGTAGACGACCGCGGCAGACTTCGCGAGATCGCCGACCTCGTAGCGGGCGGTGGTGGCGTGCGCGTCCGGTGCACCGATGTGCACGACCGACTCGGTGCGCTTGATGAACGTCTGGAGGTAGCCGTGCACCGCCTGGTCGACGCCACCCTTGGCGATGTCGAGGGCGTCGATGCGCAGCGGGCCACCGGAGAGCTCGTCGAAATCGACGGCCGCGCCGGCCCCGACGATGACGCTCGGGGTGGACTCGATGCCGGTCTCGCCCACGACGAGGCGCAGACCGTCACCGCTGCCGGACCAGTCGGTGCTCGCGGTGAAGTTCACGAACTCGGGCAGCAGGTCCTTGGGCGTGTACATCAGCTCTTCGTAGGCGAGCTCGTTCGCGATGATGAACGTGGGAAGGTCGCGGCGACCGTCTGCCTTCTTCTTCTTCACGGCGAGGATGCCCTGGATGACCTGGCCGACCGCGCCGGCGTAGTCGTGCCCGTCGACGCCGGGGTACACCTTCGCGGCGGTCGGGAGCCCGCCGACCATGCGCCACGTTTCCAGCGCTCGCGTGTCGGACCACATCAGGTGGTCTTCGAACACCAGGGCCATGAACGCGGCGATCGCGCCGGCGCCACCGTCGAGGTCGAAGAACTCGCGGCCGATGTCGGCACCGAACGCGAAGCGCTGCAGGAACGACTCGTGCGACTTCGTGAAGCCGGTGCCCGAAGGGATCGCGGTCTTGTTGCCCGCCCAGGTGCCGCCGAGCGACGCCACCGGTGCGGCCGAGGTGCCGCGGTGCAGGGTGTAGCCTTCCTTGCCGCCGAGGCTGATCTCGGTGCCGACGGTGCCGAGCGGGAGGTACTCGCGCTCGTACTCGATGCCCTGGTACATCTGGTCCACCCACAGCGGGCGGGCGACGTTGCCACCGTCGAGCAGGCCCGGGGTGGTCACGTCCGACAGTGCGGCGAGCACGGCGCGGGCGCGGGCGTCGCCGCGGGTGAGCGGGTTGCGGGCGGTGGCGATCGCGGCGAACACCTGCTCCTTGGACGGCGACCGGTCTCGGGTACGGGCGGCACCGCCGCCGGGGCGGTGCGTGCCGGGCATGCGCTGCGCGCGCAGTGCGCGGCGGGCGCGGCGTGCGGTGACGCGAGCCTCGTCGAGTACTTCGCCGTCTGTATCGTCGATGACCTCTTCGAGATCGTCGATCACGGCCTCGAGTTCGTCGATGACCTCGGCGACGTCCTCGGGCGCCTCGACGACGTCGAGCTCGTCGATGACGTCCTCGAGTGCATCGGCCTCGGGATCGACCTCGCCGTCCTCGAGCTCGTCGTCGAGGTCGGCCTCGGCGGCGAGCACCATCGCGGACGGGAACGCGCCGCGGCGCACGACACCGCCGCCGACGAGGATGCCGCCGGTCGCGTTGCCCTTCGCGTCGACGCCGGTCGTGAACTCGCCCGACAGGCAACGGCGGGTGCCGTCTGCGACACCGGCGAGCACCTTGTCACCGAGCGTGGTCTTCGCGATGCGGAACGTGGCCATGATGCCCTTGCTCGTTTCCCACAGCTTCACGGCACGGCCGACCGGGCGGAACCGGTCGTGCTCGACGTTGAGCGTCACGATCGAAGTGTCGGCGGGAATCTTGATCGCGCCGGCCTTCACGCGCATGCGGCCGGCATTGGTGCGGCCGAGCTCGTTGTACGGGACGAGCAGTCCGGTGATGGTGCGGTCCTTGCGGGATGCCAGCACGCGACCGGCACCCTCCATCTGAATCTTTGGCATGGGGTCAGTCCTCACTGGTCGGGTTGGTGTCTAGGGCGGGTGTGGCTTGCATGTGGGTCAGGTCGCCGCGGATCGACAGGCCGGGATCGACGATGTCGTCGAGTGACATGCGGGCTTCGAACGCGGCGAGCATGCGGCGGGCCATGCCGAACTCCCACAGGTCGCTGCGGGTCGATCCGTTCGCGATGCCCTGGTAGCGCATCTCGGTGCCGCCGCCGCCGCCGCCTTGGCGGGTGCCGTCGAGGATCGAGGCGGGCAGGCCGGTGTGGTTGGCGATGTCGATGCGCACGCCGTTGCGGCCGGTCTCGTACAGGTCGACCTGCACTTGCCCGGGCATCTCGACGGTGACGTAGGACGGCTTCGCCGCGGTCGCGTCCTTCTGCCGGTTGCGGCGCCACTGCTCCATGAACTCGTCGACTTCTTCCTCGTCCCACTGGTCCCACACTTCGCCGTCGACGGTGAGGATCGTGAGCGGGATCGGGTTGTCGAGGCGCTGCTGGTAGATCGCTTCGACGTTGCGTGCCTGCCGGATCGTGTCGGCACCGTCGACGAGCAGGCCGTTCTCGCCGTAGCCGAGCGGCACGGCGACGAGGTAGGCGGTGTACTCGGCCGGGACGCGCTCGTCTTCGCAGACGACCTCGCCGTCGTCGTTCGTGGACCACAGCCCGTATGGGATGTGGAAGCAGTCGGTCATGTCCGCGTTGAACCCGAAGCACGCCCACCCGTAGAAGAACCAGTCGGAGGCGGCACCGAACATGCGGTGGTACGGGGCTACGCCGGAGCGCGACGTGACGAGCCAGCGCGGCTGCTCCTTGGTGCGCTGCTCGCCGTCGAGCTGGAAGAACGGGATCGCGGCGAGTTGCCCACAGATGATGCCGTGCGCACGCTTCACACCGGGGACGCGCAGCGCGATCTCACGGGTGAGGGTCAGCGCGTCCCGGTCGAGCAGCGCACCGAGCGCGTCATCGATCGCCCAGGTGACGAGTGCGTCCTGCGGCGACCATGGCGAGGTGATCGACAGCGGCGCGGCCGAGGGCCGCTGGAGCAGCTCGGCCGGCCGCCGCGCCGCGTACACCTTCTCGATGTTTCTCTTGAACAATCCCACGCCACGAGAATCACCCCCGCGTTCGCGCCCCGAAAATCACTCGGTGCTCGGCGAGCTCCTGCGAACGTGACTGAGCGCCTTCGTCGCTTGTGTTTCGCCGGGGTGCGTGCGCTGCTCATGCGCGGCCGCGCGCTCCCACGCATCGAGCTTCGTGAACGCGAACCCGACCCATACGCCCACGCAGGACTCGCAGACGATGACGACGGATTCTTGGGTGAAGTCGAGGCGGATCATTTGGTGTTCTCCTTGAACTTGAACATGTCTGTCGGGCTCTTCGCGGTGGGCGCGTCGTCGAGGTAGTGCAGCGCGAGCGCGACCGCCTCGAGCGGGGTCACGTCGGCGTCGGGGTCATGCTTGGGCGCGCCGAAGCGGAACGTGCCGAAGTTGCCGAACGCTTGCCGCACCGCGACGCCGGCGGCACGGTCGAGCTCGGGATGCGGGAACACGACGAGGGTGCCGTCGTCGAGGCCGCGCAGGAACCGCACCGTGGACTGCGGGATATCGGCGGGCTTGGTCGGCTTCACGATCGGGCGCGGCGTCGCGACCGCGATCTGCTTCTCGACGACGGACTCCGTGTACCCGCGCTTGTCGTACACGAGCGGCACCTTCTGTCGACGCAACCGCATCAGCACCTCGGCGGGCAGGCCCTGGATGCCGGACTGCCAATGCCACAGCGCGACGGCCTGCCGCGCCGGCGCCTCGGGTGCAGCACCGTCGAGCGCGAGCGCGTCGGTGACGAGATCGCCGGGCTCGTCGTAGTCCCACGCGATCGCGAGCGACGCGGCCGTGCCGAGGTGGTGCACCTTCAGCGCGACCGACACCCGTGTCGGGAACGCAGCAGGGAACGGCGAGCTGGTGCGCGCGCTCGCGTACAGCGCCGGCGCGATGACCGTGTCGGCCGCGCCCTCCAAACCGAACTGCCCGCCGTACTCGATCAGGAAGTCCTCGAGCGGCCACCGGTCGAACGAGCGCTTCACCGCCTCGACCGGGGTCGTGAAGCCGACGCCGGGGTGGTGCAGCTCGATCAGCTCGCGCATGCGGCCGCCGGTGGTGCCCCGGATCGGGTGTGGCTCGGCGGGCTCCCACGAGACGAGGTCGGCGGGATTCTGTGTCTCGGGGATGCCGTGCCACGCGACCGCGGCGTCGGGATCGTGCAGCGCTTTCCACAGCAGGTTCCCGGTGCGCCACTTCTGCCCGGTGCCCGCGAGGATGAACTGCGCCCCGATCTTGGTGTCCATCGTCGGGATCACCGCCCGCTCGACGTCTTCGCCCTGCTCGATGTCGGCCTCGGCCGCCTCGTCACCGAAGGCCGCATCGAACCCACCCGAGCGGAAGCCCTCACCGTTGGGGGTGTACACGTTCAGGTAGGCGCCGGTCTCTTTGAAGTACACGTGCTCGGTGCCCTTGCCGACGTTGATCTTGAACGGTGCATCTTTCGCCACCGGGTACAGCCGCTCGAGGTGCCCGACGATGTCTTTGCGGAAGCGCTCGCCGGCCTTCGCCCCGGTCGTGAACATGGTCCACCCCACCTGGTAGTCGGGCCGGTACGCGCAGCGGCCGAGCAGCAGCGCCTGCACCGCGGTGGTCTTGGTCGAGCGGCGAGGCTCGAAGATCGCGTTCATGAACTTGCCGGCGGTCAGGACATCGACCACCATCAGCTGCATCGGTGACGGGCCGCGCCCGCCGTCGCCGGCGCGCGGCCGCTCGTCGAAGCGCAGCAGGCGCGCGCCTTCCAGAAACTCGAGCCGGCTCTCTTCCGTCGTCACCATCTCGGTGAGCTTCACCGCGCCGAACCGCTCGGCCTGGGCGCGCCATTCCAACCAGTTGCTTTCATCGAACAGGTCCGCAGTCGTGGGAGAAATCACGCGACACATCCGATCGTTCGGGGGGAGGGATGGCTATTGGAGCCTTTGGCGGGGGTTGATACGACCGCAAAAAAAACGCGGCGCGCTGCTTCGAACCATGGCGCGAGCCCGGCACGGGACGCGGTCCCGCGAACAGGTCGAGGCGTGCGGTGGCCACGGTTCGCGGCGGTGATAGCCGCCCCCCGCCTGCCACCCTCACGACGGTTGCAGCGCACGTGCTCGGGTGCGAGGTTCTCGACGCCGTGCCCCCCGTCCGGGTCGAGGTGACCGACGTCGAACGCGGTGCCCGGTGCGATCAGACCGTGGCAGCGCCAGCACCGGGCGTCATCGCCGTGCCGCCAGGCGCGCTGCACTTGAGCACGGACGATGCGACGGTTCACGAGGAACACCGGGTCGCGGTGCTTGGCACTCATGCGAGCACCTCACAGACCACGTGAGCTACGAGTCGAGCGCGCGCGTGATTTCTGTGTACACCGCACCGACTGCCGGAATCTCGACCGGCATTGCAGTGAGGATGACGTCGAGCTTCGCCCGCAGCTCGATATAGGCGCGTGCTTCGAGATAGAGCAATGGGGCATGCGAGTGCGCCGACGACGGGTTCTGAGCGAGGTATTCCATCGCTTCGCCCAGAGGCATCGAATCGAGCACAGCGCGCTCGGCGTCGTATGCCGCCATGCGCAACTTGTGGTCGTCGTCCATCGTCTCGTCTCCTGTCGCCGGGGCGCGATGTAGCACCCGTAGCACCCAAAACCCCATTCTCTCCTTCTACTTTTCTATGCGCAAAGGAATAGTGGATTAGGGTGCTACGGGTGCTACATCCCAGTCGGGACAAGGCATCCGAGGGTGCTACATTCTCGTTTCTACCTGCTACGTGGGTGCTACGCAGGGTGCTACCTCGTACACACGTTCGAGACTTCAAGCCCTGAATTGCTCTTCTGGGAGCGCGAGGGGGCGCGGGTCGCACCCGCGTAGCACCCCCGCCGGCGTCGTACCTGCTACGCATCGTGAACCTCAATCTTCTGGGTCGGTCATGACACCGATGCCCGTGTAAAGCCGCGTGAACGAGCCGCCGACACGGCTCTGTGCACTGCCGATCCCGGCCTGTTTCAAGCGGGCACCGAATGGGCCGCTGGGGAGTGCGTGGTATCCGTTGTTGCGGGACCACTTCTGGTAGTGCTTGAGTACGCGGTTGCGCGGGTCGGACTGCGAGGGTCCGCGCAGCACGCCCTCGGAGTTGAGCCACATCATGAATGGGTCTGCTTCTTCGTGCATTTTCCGTGTTGCTTCGGCTACTGCAGCGGGGACGGCGAAACGAGGACGGGTGGGTCGGGCCATCAGCCGTCGGAGGGCATCCATCGCCTTGTTGAAGATGCCTGGTGCTTCGTCATAGAGCTGCTGTTCGTTGAACCCTGCGAACTTGCCGCGCAGGGAGACGTTGAAGTCGAGGGCGAGCCATCGTCGCCGCCAGCCTTCGGAGCTATCGCCCACACGAAAGTAGTTGTTCACCGAGAACACGGGCACGGCATATGACTTGAATTTGAACGGGTCGCCGAACTTGCGCTGCGCGGTCACGTAGTCGTCGCCGGTGATCGTCTTGAATATCTCCGGATTCTCGATGTACCGAGACGAGACGTCCCCGGCGAGGTTGATCATCTTGCCGTAGAGAGTCGCGAGCTCGAACTTCCCTTCTGCGATCTGCTGGAGGGTGAGCGCGGCTGCGTTGTCTTCACCGATCATGTGTTCAATCACGCGCATGAGTGTGCCCTTGCCGTTGCCGCCCTCACCGAAGAACAAGAACGCGATCTGGTCAGGGTTGCCCGTCATCAGCAGGTATCCGATCATTTCCCAGACGTGCCTGATCACCTCTTCGTCACCGGCGAATGTGGTGTGCAACCAATCGTCAAAGACGATGCAGTCGGCGTCAGGTTCGTACCGGAATTGCAGCTTGTTGATCGCACCGAGTAGGGGGTCGTGCCCGCGAAACACGTCGGCCTTCCAGTCGTACACACCGTTGCGCAGCACGATGTCATCGAGGCATCCCTCACCGGGAATCACGGGGGGCCCGACGCGCGGGATCGTGATGTTCAGCAGGTGTGCTTCGACTTGCCCGAGCACCGTCGCCGAGTATCGGTCACCGAGCGCCGCCGCGACGCGTGCTTTGATCAGGTCGCGCGTTGGCTCATAGATGCCGTCTTTGTACTCGTAGTAGGTGCCATCGACTGCCACACCCAGGTCCGGAGCGATCCACTCGGCGACGAGCACAGCGCTGAGCTTGTCGGTTGCGGGGTTGAGGAATTGCCCGACGTCAGTCATCGGGCATCACGCGCAGCTCGATGTGGCACAGGCAGTCGAGGGTTCGGTACTTGCCGTGCCAGCTCATCGTTTGCACTGCCATGCGTAGACGCCCCAGAGCAGGATCGCGAGCCCGAACGCGAGGGTCGGGTCGATGTAGTCGATCATGAGCGCACCTCGACAGCTTCGCCGATCTGAATGGTGAGGCCGCCAGTCTCTGGAGTAATTGAGAGCGCCGCGTCCGTGAGAGCGCGCAAGTCGACTATGTGCAGGTCGCCCTCTATGACGACTCGGATTCGCACCTTCATGAGCGCTCGATGATCGAGTCGGCGTGAGCGAGGGCCAGTTCGCCCAGCAGTCGGCGCGCCGCGTTGAGCTCGTCGCGCACAGCAACGATGTCGAGGCCGCCCAAGGGTTCGGCATCGCGCCGGCCGAGGTAGTACTCGATGGTGTTCACGTGTGCGAGCACCATGCGCAGGTCGAGCCAGATCGCGAGGTCGCGGGTGGACGGGCGCGGGAATGACGGTGTCGGGTTTGCGGGTGTTTCAGGCATGGGTGTGCTCCTGCTCGGGATAGAGGTTGGTGGGGTATTCGGTGGGCATGCCGGCGTCCCACCACGCCTGATACCAGGCGTCACGGGCGCGGTCGCGCATCTCGGTGATCTCGGCGTCGGTGTACGTGACGCGGGCGTACCAGTAGTCGGCGAGCTGCTCGGCCTGCTCGACCTTGGTGCGCATCGTTGCGACACCGTCCTGGAAGCCGAGCCGGTACAGCGCGCCGACTTCGAAGGGCAACTGCGCGATGGTCTTGGTGCCGGTCGCGAGCTCGTCGGTGAAGACCGCGAGCCGGGCCGCGCAGCTCACGCGGCATCCCAGGGCTTGCGCGCGAGGATCGCCGCAACGTCGGCAGCGAGGTAGCGGCGGTGGCTACTTGCTCGGACGGAGCGAATCTCGCCGCGATCTGCGAGGCGTGCGACTGTGCGAGCGCTCACGCCGAGCGCCGCGCTGGCTTCGGCTGGAGTCATCCACTCATGAACGTGATTATTCTTCATGTCGATGACACTAACGCACAACGTGACCGAAATTGAAGATTCGTCAATTTTGGACGTTATGGCCGCTTTATCCACTACGATGACGGCATGAGCAATGTAAGCGCGATCGGGAGCAACGAGACAATCGACGAGGCCGTCGGGCGTCGCATCCACGCACTCATGTGGCAGCAGCGGATCAAGAACAAGGATCTGGCAGTGTTGCTCGACCTGGAGCCGACGGGCATCAGCAAGAAGCTACGCGGCAGCTCGAAGTTCAGCATCGAGCAGCTGCTCGACGCGGCGCGGGCGCTGAACACGACCGTCGCGTACCTCGTCGGGGAAACAGAAAACCCCCACCCAGGCAAGCCCGGCGGGGGTTCTTCGAGCCACCTTGGGGATTCGAACCCCAGACCTATTCATTACGAGTGAATTGCTCTACCAGCTGAGCTAAGGCGGCGTGCGGCGCCGAAGCGGTGCACAAGCATCGATCTTACAGCCTCGCGCACCCGCGCGCGAACCGACGCCGCCCGGGCGCGTACACCGCCCGGAACGCGTCGCGCTGCCCGTGGCGTCGTCAGTCGCACTGCAGCGCGGAGGTCGGCACCGCCCCGGTGAGGAAGTATGCCTCGATGGCGTCGTCCACGCAGCGATTGCCCTGGTTGTAGCCGGTGTGGCCCTCGCCGACCCGCGTGATCAGCACGCCCGAGTCGAGCTGCTCCGAGAGCGCGACCGACCACGCATAGGGCGTCGCCGGGTCGTTCGTCGTGCCGACGACGAGGATCGGCGCGGCACCGGCAGCGTCGATCGGGCCGCGCGTGCCCACTGCGGGCACCGGCCAGAACTCGCACAGATCCGGCGCGTCCGAAGACCAGTACGGCGCGATGGTCGGCGCGCCCTCGCGAATGCGCGCGGCCGCGTCATCGATCGCCGCCTGATCCGTCGAGGCCGGGTAGTCCATGCAGTTGTAGGCGTTGAAGGCCTCGGTCGAGTTGTCGAGGTAGCGCCCACCCTCGCGGTTGTAATAGAAATCGGCGAGGAAGATCATCTGCGCGCCTTCGCCCGCGAGCGCCGAGGCGAGCGCCTCCCGCAGGAAGCCCCAGCTCTCCTGCGCGTAGAGCGCGGCGATGACGCCGGTGAGCATCGTGTCGGATCCGACCGCACGCCCGTCCGGCGTGGGCAGCGGGCTTCGCTCGGCCGCGGCGAGCAGCGCCCCGAGATCCGCCATGCCCTGATCGACCGTGCCGCGGAACGGGCACGACTTCTGCGTGAGGCAGTCGGCCATGAACGCTCGCAGCGCCGACTCGAAGCCGATCGCCTGCGTGGTGCCGACCTCGAGCGACGACACGGAAGGATCGATCGCGCCGTCCAGCACAAGCCGCCCCACGCGCTCCGGGAACAGCTTCGCGTAGGTGGCGCCGAGGAAGGTGCCGTACGAGAAGCCCAGGTAGTGCAGCTTCGTATCGCCGAGCACCCCGCGCAGCAGATCCAGGTCGCGGGCCGCGCTCTCCGTGTCGACAAAGCCGAGGATGCCGTCGCTGTTGCGCTCGCACGCCGCCGCGAACTTCTTGCTGTCGGCGGCCACCTCGTCGATCCAGGCAGGTGAATTTCGCTCCGCATCCGGGATCCCGAACAGGAAGGCATCCATCCCCGCCGCGTCGAAGCACCGCACCGCCGTCGATCGGCCGACCCCGCGTGGGTCGAAGCCGATGACGTCGTAGCTCTGCCGCAGCTTGGCGCCCACCCCGTAGTCGATCGAGTCGCGGATGAAGTCGAAGCCGCTCGATCCCGGTCCGCCGGGATTGGTCAGCAGCGAGCCGAGCGGCTTGCCATCGCGCGCGCGCTGGCGGATGACCGCGAGTTCGATCTCGCCCGCCGACGGGTCCGCCCAGTCCAGCGGTGCGGTGATCATCGCGCAATCGAACCCGCCGTTGCAGTGTTGCCAGGCCACCTCCTGCTCGTAGTACGGCAGCAGCGGCTCGCTCACCCCCGTGGCATCCGGAAGGCGCTCCGGCGCCGGTGCGGGTGCGAGCCCGGCGCATCCGCTCAGAACGATGGATACGACGGCCACGGCGGCAGCGACGAGTGCGCGCCGCGCGGGCTTGTGCATGCGGGTCATGGGGTCCTTCCGCTGGCGACGGTGACAAGCAGGCTCTCAATCGCGAGCAGGGGTGCCGCGTTGAGCTGGAGGTTGCGGCGCGTCGCCGCGATCGCATCGAGGCCCAGCAGCGCGCGCTCCGGCCCCCAGGCGGCGGCGACCGCCGAGATCTCGGCCTGCATTTCGGTGTTGATCAGGGTTTCGGTGCGCCCGTAGTGCACCATGAGCATGTCGCGAAACACCGATTGGAGGTCAGTGAGCACCCGGTCGATCCCGTCGCGGAGGCTGCGGGTGGCGCGGCGCTTCTGATCGTCTTCGAGGGCGCTCAGCTGCGCCCGGAACGCGGGTGGGATCGCGGCGCCGGGCGCCAGCCCCATGCTGTGGCGCATCTGCTCGCGCTCACGCACGTCGCGATCAGCGGTGAGCGCCTTCGCGTCGTCGGTCGCGATGGCAACGATCCGCCCGGCCGCCTCGACGGCGTCCGAGACCGAGCGCACCTCGAGCACGGCGCGCACCGTGGCGTCGCGGCGGGCGCGGGCGTCGGCGTCCGTCGCAAGCCGCTGGGCCATGCCGATGTGGCGCTGCGCGTGCCGCGCGGACTGTTCGGCAAGCGCAGGTTCGACCCCGGTGCGCTGCGCGATGAGGCGGGCGACGTCGAGCACCTCGGGCTCGTTCAGACGCACGACGCGAACGCGCGAGCGAATGGTGGGCAGCAGATCGGCGTCGCTCGGCGCACAGAGCACCCACACCGTGCGTTCGGGCGGTTCCTCGAGGGCCTTGAGCAGCACGTTCGAGGTGCGCTCGCTCATCCGATCCGCGTCTTCGACGATGATCACCCGGTACCGTCCGAGCGAGGGCGCGTAGTAGGCCCCGCGCACGAGCTCGCGCGCCTCGGCGATCGAGATGATGACGCGGTCGGTGCGCAGCGCGGTGAGATCGGGGTGGGTTCGCGCATGCACCTGCGCGATCGTGTCGGCGTCGTCCGGATCGCGCGCGATGAGGGCCGCGGCAAACGCCGAGGCGAGCGTGGAGCGACCGGAGCCCGCGGGCCCGGTGATCAGCCAGGCGTGCGTCATTGCGCCGGGCGCCGCGTCGGGCGCGGCGGCGGCCCGAAGGGTCGCAACCGCCTCGTCCTGGCCCAGCACTGCATCCCACGCGCTCATCGCATCCACCCTATCCGGGGCCACCGACCGCCGAGCTTCGTGCCGGCCCGCGGGGCCGGCCGTGCCCGGGGAACCTCGCCCGCGTGCATCAGCCGCGCGCGGCGATCTCCGCCTCGACGCGGGCGCGAATGCGCTCGGCAAGCTGCTCCGGCGGGAGCGAGGCATCCACCACCAAGAAGCGCTCGGGCTCGGCCGCGGCGAGCCCGAGGAAGGCCTCGCGCACGCGCACATGAAACTCCTCGCGTTCGGCCTCGAGCCGGTCGAACGGGCGGTCGTCGCCGTCCATGCGGGCACGCGCGACGGCGGGGTCGAGATCGAGCAGCACCGTGAGGTTCGGCAGGATCCCGCCCGTCGCCCACAACGAGAGCCCGCGCACCTGCTCGGCGTCGAGTACACGGCCGGCGCCCTGGTAGGCCACCGACGAATCGAGGTAGCGGTCCTGGAGCACGACCTCGCCACGCTCCAGGGCGGGCACGACAAACTCGGCGACGTGATGCGCGCGATCCGCGGCATACAGCAGCGCCTCGGCCCGGGGCGCGATGTGCCCGCGGTGGTGCAGCACGATCTCGCGAATCCGCTCGCCGACGGCGGTGCCGCCGGGCTCACGCGTGCGCACCACCGTGCGCCCACGATCAGCCAGCCACTGCTGCAGCAACGCGACCTGGGTGCTCTTGCCGACGCCGTCGCCGCCTTCGAAGCTCACCCACAGACCATCGCCCGCCCAGCGCCCGGCTCGCGGGGCGCCTGCGGAGGTGTCGCTCACGCTTCGGTCGCCGCCGACGCAGCGTCGTCCGCCGTCGTGGCGGGCTTCTTCGTCGCGGTGGCCTTCGCAGCCGTCGTCTTGGCAGCCGTCGTCTTGGCAGCCGTCGTCTTGGCTGCCGCGCTCTTCGCGGTCGCGGTCTTGGCGGTCGCCGGCTTCTTGGCGGTCGCGGTGCTCGTCTTCGTGGCGGCGGCCTTGGTCGTCGCTGCCTTCTTGACGGGCGCCTTCTTCGCCGGTGCCTTCTTGGCGGGGGCCTTCTTCGTTGCCGGCGGCTTGGCCCGCTTGTCGGCGAGCATCTGCACTGCGCGCTCGAAGGTGATGTCTTCGGGCTGCTCGCCGCGCGGAATCGTGACGTTGGTGGTGCCGTCGGTGACGTACGGGCCAAAGCGCCCGTCGCGCACGCGAATCGGCTTGCCGCTGACCGGGTCGGCCTCGAATTCCTTCAGCGCGCTCGTCGCCTTGCGCGCCCCGTACTTGGGCTGGGCGAACAGCTCAAGCGCACCGGCGAGGTCGATACTGAAGATCTGGCTCTCCGCCTCGAGCGAGCGCGTGTCGGTGCCCTTGGTCAGATACGGGCCGTAGCGCCCGTTCTGCGCGCGGATCGGCTCGCCCGATTCGGGGTCGTCGCCGACCACGCGGGGCAGATCGAGCAGCTGGAGGGCCGTGTCGAGGTCGACTTCCTCAGGGCTCATGTCTTTGAACAGCGATGCCGTGCGCTCCTTGGGCGCGGCCTCCTTCTTCTTCGCGGGGGCCCGCTTCCCCGCCGCGGGCTGCGCGTTTGCGTCGGCAGCGACCGCGGCGGCGCCATCCGTTGCCGTCGCGGCGGACGCCGGGGATGCCTCAGCCTGCGTCGAGGCCAGCACCTCGCCGGTTGCGGGGTCAACCGCCACCGGCACCTCCGGGTCGGCCTCCGTCACGTACGGGCCGAAGCGGCCCTTTTTGACCAAGACGATCTTGCCCGTCTCGGGGTTCTCGCCGAGCACGCGATCGGTGATCACCGGGGCGTCGGCCAGCTCGCGGGCCTTCTCCGGGGTGAGCTCATCGGGTGCGAGCTCCTCGGGAACGTTGACGTTTCGAGGCTTCGCCTCGGGATCGTTCAGATCGGCGACCTCGAGGAACGGCCCATACTTGCCCACGCGCAGCGTGATGCCCTCGGTGATGGGAATCGAGTTGATCTCGCGCGCATCGATGTCGCCGAGGTTGTCGATGATCCCGCGGAGGCCTTGCTCGTCATCGGCGCCGAAGTACCAGTCCTGCAGCCAGTCGACACGCCCCCGCTCACCGCGGGCGATCTCATCAAGGTCGTTTTCCATCTCGGCCGTGAAGTCGTATTGCACGAGCTTGCCGAAATGGTCCTCGAGCAGCTTGACGACGCTGAACGCCTTCCAGTTCGGCACGAGCGCCTGGCCGCGCTTGTTCACATAACGGCCGAGGATCGTGTCGATGATCGACGAGAACGTCGAGGGGCGTCCGATCCCCTTCTCCTCAAGCGCCTTGACGAGCGTGGCTTCCGTGTAGCGGGCGCGGGGCGTGGTGGCGTGTCCCTTGGGCTCGAGCTCTGTCAGCTGCACCTCCGCGCCGACCTGCAGCGCGGGGAGCTTGACGTCGTCGTCCTTGTCGGCGTCGCCGCGCTTCTCGTCCTTGCCCTCTTCATAGGCGGCGAGGAAGCCGGGGAAGGTGACAACGGTGCCGGAGGCGGTGAAGTCGACCTCCTGGCCGCCCGCGCTCGCGCGCAGGGTGACGGTGGTGGTCTCGACCTTCGCGTCCGCCATCTGGCTGGCGACCGTGCGCTTCCAGATCAGGTCGTACAGGCGCGCCTCGCCGCCGTGCAGCGAGCCCGCGAGCGATGCGGGCGTGCGGAAGTGCTCACCCGAGGGACGAATCGCCTCGTGCGCTTCCTGCGCGTTCTTGCTCTTGCTCGCGTAGGTGCGCGGCTTTTCCGGGATCGCGTCGGCGCCGTACAGCTCGACGGCCTGCGCCCGCGCGGCGGCGATGGCCTGGGAGCTCAGCGACGACGAGTCGGTACGCATATAGGTGATGTATCCGTGCTCGTACAGCGACTGTGCCACCGACATGGTCTGCTTCGACGTGAAGCCGAGCTTGCGGCTGGCCTCCTGCTGCAGCGTCGAGGTCGTGAACGGCGCGGCCGGACGCCGGGTCTGCGGCTTCGCTTCGACGGCATGCACCGTGGCGGTCGACGCGGCTTCGAGCGCTGCGGCGAGCGCCCGGGCTGCGGATTCGTCGAGGGCGACGACGTCGCGCTTCAGTGCGCCGGCATCATCGAAGTCGGCACCGCGCGCGATACCGCGGCCGTCGACGCGCGCGAGTCGGGCGGGGAAGCTGGATGCCGAGGCGACGGCGAGCGTCGAGATGTCCCAGTACGAGGCGGAGACGAAGGCGATGCGCTCGCGCTCGCGCTCGACGATCAGGCGGATCGCGGGCGACTGAACACGCCCGGCCGAGAGGCCCTGCGAGACCTTGCGCCAGAGCACGGGCGAGACCTCGAAGCCGAAGAGTCGGTCGAGGATGCGCCGGGTCTCCTGCGCGTCGACGAGGTTGAGATCGAGCTCGCGGGTCTGCTCGACCGCCGCGAGGATCGCGTCTTTGGTGATCTCGTGGAAGACCATGCGCTTGACCGGCACCTTGGGCTTGAGCACCTCGCGCAGGTGCCAGGCGATGGCCTCACCCTCGCGGTCTTCATCAGTGGCGAGCAGGAGCTCGTCGGCGTTCTTGAGCGCGCGCTTGAGCTCGGTGACGGTGCGGCGGGCGCGGTCGCTCGAGAGCTCGTAATACGGCTCGAAGCCATCCTCGACGTTCACGGCGAAGCGCCCGAACGGGCCCTTCTTCATCTCGGCCGGCATGTCACGGGGCTCCGGAAGGTCGCGGATGTGCCCCACCGAGCTGAGCACCTCGTACCCGTCCCCAAGATACGACTGAATCGACTGCATCTTGGTCGGTGACTCCACGATGACAAGCTTCTTAGTGCTGGTCACTTCCGTCCTTTCGTTCGAAGCACACCATACACACCGCGTCGGGCCCCCGCTTGCCCGAACGCTGGGAGGATTCTGCACCCATTCGTCCGCGATCACAATGGTTCATTGCCCGCGCGTGCCCTCACGCGCACCGGAAAGAGGCCAAAACGTGCCTCCACCACCACGGTGACCGTCACCCCCGAACGCTGTTCGCTGACCTCGCACGTGCGCACCGCGGCGCCCGAGGAGCGGGCGATGTGGGATGCCACGGCACACGGATCGCCCGCGACCACCCCCATCGCGACGTCCGCCGCCGCAAGCGCCGCATTGTCGGCGACCCCGCTGACCGCCTGTGCGACGCCCGCCGCCCCCGCGATCGCGCCCATCCCGACCGCCCCTGCCCCCGCGACCAGCACGAGGGCCGTCGCGAGGATCGTACCCGCCATGGCGCTCCTTCCTCTCCCTTGTTAACTGTCGGGACGCCACGGCGAACCCGTCCGCGCTTCCGCGGCGCCGGTTGGCCGCTCGGCCGCTCGGGCCGCTGCGGCGTCCACACACCTCGGCTTGCGATCGCCGCGCCGTCCGAACACTGCGCTGATCAATCGTTTGGCGGAACCCCCGCGAGCTCGTCGTCAAGCGCGCAACTCGAACCCCGCACCTCCGCCACCGGGAGCGTGAGCACGAGCCGAGCCGGCGCGCGCACCGTGACGCACACCAGCCCGTCGGTGCGCGCGGCTTCGAGCGTCGCCCCTGGCAGTGCGCGCCGCAGCAGGGCCAGCGCCCGCGCGTCGGATTCGCCGCGCCCGAGGAGCCGGGCCGCGTCGGCCGCGGCATCCTGCGCACGCACGTGCTGCGCGCCCACGCCGGCGCTGCCGAGCACGATCGCGAGGAGCAGGATGACCGCGGGAAGCGAGATCGCGAACTCGGCGACGACCGTGCCACGCTCGTCGCGCAGCCGCGCGCGAAGCCGTGCGCGCCGCGCGAGCCGCGCGCCCCGGTCCGAGTTCGGCCGCCCGCCCTGGTGACGGCCCGGGCGCATCACTCGACCGTCAGCGCCCGACGGATGAGATCGGTGAGGATGCCACGCACCTCATCACTGCGCATGATCACGACGAGCAGGCTGGCGAACGCGACCGCAGCCATGGTGGCGATCGCGTACTCGGCGGTGGCGGCCCCGGTGTCGTCGCGAAGCAGGGCGCGCACGTCGTGGCGTGCGATGCGGAGGGTGGTGCGGAGTTTCGACATGATGGAGTTCCTTTCGTTGGGTGCGGGGTGCCCCGCGTTTCGGTGCGCAGCGGCGTCTCCGCTGGGCGGCACTGCTGGGCGGCACTGCTCGGCGAGCAGTGGGCCCGAGGCGCCGATGTCGGTGCGATGCCCGCCGAGCATCAGGGGGTGAGTCCCTGCATGCTCAGCACGGCGATGGCCATGGGCGCCACGCCAAGCAGCATGAATGCGGGCAGGGTGCAGACGCCGAGCGGAAGCAGGAGCGACGTCGACAGTCGTACCGCGGCGATCCGCCCCGCGGTACGGGCCTCCCACCTGCTGCGTTCGGCTTCTGCGCGCAGGAGTTCGGCAATCGGCACACCGGTGCTGCTCGAGAGTGCAAGCAGTCCGTCGAGGCGGCGGGCGGCCGCAGCATCCGTCCCCGTCGCCGCATCCGTACCCGTCGCAGCATCCGTGCCCGCCGCGGCCCTGCTCCCCCGCGCCGCCACAGCCCCGCTTCCCCCTCGGGCACCGCCACCGCCACCGCCTCCGCTTCCGCTTCCGCTTCCGCTTCCGGCGAGTGCCGCGTCGGCGAGCATCCGCGCGCGTTCGATCGACGTCCCCCCGGCGAGCGCCACGGCGAGCAGCTCGGCACCGAGCCCGGGGATGCCTGGTGGCGGCTGCGCCCGCCGCACGAGCGTCGCACTCCACCGGCGCGAGGCGGCGATGAGCGCGATGCCGGCGACGAGGCATCCCCACCCCACCGGCCCCGCGAGCAGCGCGCCGAGCGGGTCGAAACCCAGCGCCATGCCGAGCACGAGTCCGAGCGGGGGAAGCCACGCCATCAACCGCGCCGTTGCCGCGGGTTCGCTGAGCGCGACCCGGACGTCGTCGGCAGCCTGGGCGGCGTCACGGGCGGCGGCCGCGTACCCGCGCAACGCGACCGCCAGCGGCGCGCCGACGGTGTCGGCGAGGTCCCAGGCCGCGGCGAGGCCACTCCACGCGGCGCCCTGCGCGTGCAGTGCCTGCGCGATCGTTGCGCCACCGTCGACCGCGGCGCTGATCGGCACCGCCGCGGGCGCGAGGCCCGACGCGGCCAGATGCCGCCACGCGCTCGCCGGCCCGGCGCCGGCCTGCAGGAGCGCCGAGAGCTGCCGCACCGTGTCGGCCATCAGCGCGACCGCCGCGGTGTGCGCCTCCGGTGCCGCACCCGCGCGCACCCTGACCCTGACCATCCCCGCCTCCCTCACGCCCGCCACGCCTGCGTCGGCGTCGGCGTTCGCACGTGCGTCGGTGCCGGACTCGGCATCGACGTCGGCGTGGGCATCGGCATGGGCATCGGGATCGGGATCGGAGTCGGCTTCGGCGTGACGATGAGGCGCCCACCACTGATCTCGAGCACACCGGCCCCTGCGAAGCGGTGTCCGGCATCGGTGCGCTCGACATGCAACACCAGGCCGATCGCGCTCACCGCCTGCCGGGCGAGCGCGTGGTCGCTCATCCCGCAGAGCGCGCCGAGCGCCTCCAGCCGCGCGGCGACGTCGGCCAGCCCGTTGGCGTGCACGGTGCCCGCGCCGCCCGCGTGGCCGGTGTTCAGCGCCGAGAGCAGCTCGCGCACCTCTGCGCCGCGACACTCGCCCACCACCAGGCGGTCCGGGCGCATCCGCAGCGCCTCCCGCACCAGGCGCGCAAGCCCGATCTCACCCGCGCCCTCAATATTTGGCTGCCTCGCCTCCAACGACACGTGGTGCGGGTGATCGATCTGCAGCTCCGCGACATCCTCGATGGTCACGATCCGCTCAGCGGTGGATGCTTCGGCCAACAGCGCCGCGAGCAGCGTCGTCTTGCCCGCCCCGGCGGCCCCGGCGATCAGCAGATTCGTTCGGGCGCGCACAACCTCCCGGAGCCAGGCGAGCACCCCCGGGTCGCCGCCGAACATTCCGCCGGCGGCGAGCGCGTCGAGGCTCGGTGGGCCAAGTCTCGGGACGCGGATCGACAGGCTCGTACCGTGGCGAGCAATCGGCGGAAGCACCGCGTGCACGCGGGCGCCGTCGGCGAGTCGCACGTCTACGCACGGGCTCGCCTCATCGACGTGCCGCCCACCGCGCGCGATGAGCGCGGTCGCGAGTGCACGAACCTCCGCCTCGCCCGCATGCCAGCCGGGTTCGCGCACGGGGCCGCGGCCCCGATCAACGAACAGCCCCTGGGCGCCGTTGACGAACAGATCGGTGACCGCCGGGTCGGCGGCGTACGGCGCAAGCGCCCCGAGCTCGTCGCGCCACACACGCCGGTCCGCGGCTGCGGCACCAGCGCCGGGCGCTGCGGGCAACTGACCGCCCGCGCCCGCGCCCGTCGCCTGCCGGTCGCCCTGCGATGCCGGGGCCCCGGGGCTGGTGCCGGCTCCGGGGGCGGCTCCGCGTCCGGGAGCGGCACGCCCGGGCGCCCCGGCTCCCGCCGCGAGCGACTCCGCGGCTCCCACCCCCGGTCCCGCTCCCACTCCCGACCTCGGCCGCGGGACGAACGACCAATCGGCGTCGACGGCGTTCGGCACCGCTCGCGCGCGCGATTCCGGCTCGGCGTCTGGGGGCGCCGCCGCCCACGACGCGTGCCGAGGCACGGGCGCGGGCACCGGCGCGGGCACGAAAAGCGCACCGCCGCTGCGCTGCACGGTGCCCATACCGAGGCGCTGCGCCGGCGCCACGCCGTGGTGCTGTGTGTGGTCCATGCCGCGACGCTAGGCGCGAGGCGCCGGGCGCCCGCCGGGCCGAGCGCGACGGGTGGATGCCGACATCGGACCGTCGCGATGTGGACGACGAGTCCGCGGCGGCTGGCACGGCGGCGCATGCCCGTACAACGAAGATGGCGGCACCCGATGGGGGGAATCGGGTGCCGCCATGAAAGCGACGCCCTCTTCAGGGGGTGGTTCGGGCGCCGCCAATGCCAGAATCGAATATTCGGCCGAGCTTGAGCTTACGCAACTTTGCCGCGCTGACAAACAGTTGTCGACGCCGCACGGGTGCGTGTCGCCGGCAGGGAGTAGATTTGTGTGCGTCTGACAACGACTCTCGCACTGAGAGGCGTCGCAAGGGAGCGAAGGGCCGCATGAACACGCACATTGATCACCTCTTGAACGAGACGCGCCGGTTCGCGCCATCGACGGCGTTCGCGGCGCAGGCCAACGGCACCGCCGCGCTGTTCGACGAGGCGGCTGCCGATCGCCTCGGCTTCTGGGCGAACCAGGCCCGCACCCTCCTGCACTGGGACACCCCGTTCACTCAGACCCTCGACTGGAGCAACCCGCCGTTCGCGAAGTGGTTCGCCGACGGCGAGCTCAACGTCGCCTACAACTGCCTCGACCGCCACGTCGAGGCCGGCAACGGCGAGCGCATCGCGCTGCTGTGGGAGGGCGAGAACGGCGACGAGCGCCGCGTCACCTACGCCGAGCTCACCACCGAGGTGAAGCGCCTCGCAAACGTCCTGACCGAACTCGGCATCGGCCAGGGCGACCGCGTCGCCATCTACCTGCCGATGATCCCCGAGGCCGTGGCATCCATGCTCGCCGTTGCCCGCCTCGGCGCCATCCACTCCGTGATCTTCGGCGGGTTCTCGGCCGAGAGCCTCCGCTCACGCATCGACGACGCCGGCGCGAAGGTCGTCATCACGGCCGACGGCGGCTACCGCAAGGGCCGGGTCTCGCCGCTGAAGCCCGCCGTCGACCTCGCGCTTTCTGACCACAACGGCCAGGGCGAGCAGGGCACCGTCGAGCACGTGCTCGTGGTCAAGCGCGGCGGCAACGACGTCGAGTGGACCGAGGGCCGCGACCTGTGGTGGCACGACGCGCTGGCGAACGCCTCGGCCGAGCACGCGTACCAGGCGTTCCCTTCCGAGAACCCGCTGTTCATCCTCTACACCTCCGGCACCACGGGCAAGCCCAAGGGCATCATGCACACCTCGGGTGGATACCTTACCCAGGCCACCTTCACCAACCGCGTCGCGCACGACATCCACCCCGAGACCGACGTGTTCTGGTGCACGGCCGACATCGGCTGGGTGACCGGGCACAGCTACGTCACCTACGCGCCGCTGGCCAACGGCGCGACGCAGGTGATGTACGAGGGCACCCCCGACACCCCGCACCCCGGGCGCTGGTGGGAGATCATCGAGAAGCACGGCGTGACGATCCTGTATGCCGCGCCGACGGCGATCCGCTCGTTCATGAAGACCGGGCGCAAGATCCCGAAGAAGTTCGATCTCTCGTCGCTGCGCCTGCTCGGCTCGGTGGGTGAGCCCATCAACCCCGAGGCGTGGATGTGGTACCGCAAGGTCATCGGCGGCAAGAAGGCGCCGATCATCGATACCTGGTGGCAGACCGAGACGGGCGCCATGATGATCTCGGCGCTTCCCGGGCTCGCCGAGACCAAGCCGGGCGCCGCGCAGGTCCCGATCCCGGGTATCTCGATCGACGTGGTCGATGAGCAGGGCGAGCACGTCGGCAACGGCAACGGCGGCCTGCTCGTGATCACGGAGCCATGGCCGGCGATGCTGCGCGGTATCTGGGGCGACCCGGATCGCTACGTCGAAACGTACTGGTCGAGGTTCGCCGACAAGGGCTACTACTTCGCCGGCGACGGCGCCCGCCTCGATGAGGACGGCGACGTCTGGCTGTTGGGCCGCGTCGACGACGTGATGAACGTCTCGGGCCACCGCCTTTCGACCACCGAGATCGAATCGGCACTGGTCGCCAACGAGGCCGTCGCGGAGGCTGCCGTCGTGGGCGCCGCCGACGAGACCACCGGTCAGGCAGTCGCAGCCTTCGTGATCATCAAGGAGAGCTACCTCGCCGAGCATTCCCCCGACGGCCTCGCGCAGAGCCTGCGCCTGTGGGTGGGCGAGCAGATCGGTCCGATCGCGCGCCCCCGCGATGTCTACATCGTCGAGGAGCTCCCGAAGACCCGCTCCGGCAAGATCATGCGCCGCCTGCTGAAAGACGTGGCCGAGGGCCGCGAGGTCGGCGACACGACGACGCTCGCCGACACCTCGGTGATGAGCGTCATCAGCGCGCAGGTGCGCTAGCCGCGGCATCCACGTGGCGCGGGAGCGCGCCCCACGCACACAAGCCTCGCCCCGCGAAGCCGTCCGCGGGGCGAGGCTCGTTCAGCAAAACCCAGGGATCACCCAGCGAATTCGAAGATGACCTCGACCTCGACCGGGCTGTCGAGCGGGAGCACGGCGACGCCGACCGCGGAACGCGCGTGCGCGCCCGCCTCGCCGAAGACCGCTCCGAGCAGTTCGGAGGCGCCATTGATCACGCCGGGGATCGCGGTGAACGACGGCTCGGCCGCGACGAATCCGGTGACCTTGAGCACCCCCGTGAGCTTGTCGATGCCGCCGATGGCTGCGCCTGCCGCGGCGATGGCGTTGATCGCGCACTGCCGCGCGTAGTCCTTGGCATCGGCCGCCGGCACGAGCCCGTGATCATCGCCCACCTTGCCCGTCGCGGGCAGGCTGCCGGCGACCATGGGCAGCTGCCCGGACGTGTAGACCAGCGAACCACTGGTCTTGGCCGGGACGTAGGCGGCGAGTGGGGCGACGAGCGCCGGCACGTCGATGCCCAGCGCCTCGAGGCGCTGCGTGACGGTTGTTTCCATGTTCATGCTCCCTCTCCCGCAAACTGCTTGGCCGCCTCGGCCGCTGCCGCCAGGCCGGCATTGGATGCCGCGTCGCCCGCGCCGACCGGGCGCTTGAGGTACGCGACGAGCCCGCCCTCGGGCCCGGTGACGACCTGCACGAGCTCCCAGCCCTGCTTGCCCCAGTTGTTCAGGATGGCCGCGGTGTTGTGAATCAGCAGCGGCGTGGTCAGGTACTCCCACGTGGTCATGACGGACTCCTTTGTGCGTGCGATGGATGCGGCGCGAGGGCACTGCGACGTGAAATTGAGGCATCCATCACAGCGTTCGCTCAGGACTCCACGCGGCTCTGTGACCTACGATCGATCTTATGCCCGAACCCAAATCCACCGCTAAGGGCGTGCTCGGAGGCCTCGCCGGCATCGTCGGCTTGAGTGTTGTCGCCGGCATGCTGGTGACCGCCACCGTGACGCCGGCCATCGCTGTCTCCAGCGCCGCAGCGTCGAGCGCGATCACGATGTTCAACGGATTGCCGAGCTACCTCGAGATCGGAGAGCTCATGCAGCCCTCCACGATGTACTACACGAACCCCGAGGGCCAGCACGTCGAGATGGCGACCTTCTTCGACCAGGACCGCGAGCCGGTGTCGTTCGAACAGGTCGCCCCCGTCATGTACGACGCGATCATCTCGAGCGAAGACCCCCGCTTCTACGACCACGGCGGCATCGACATCATCGGCACGGCGCGCGCGGTCATCAAGACCTACACCGGCGGTGCGGTGCAGGGTGGCTCCTCGATCAGCCAGCAGTACGTGAAGAACGTCCAGGTGCAGGCGTGCAACGCCGACGCCGAGACCGACGAAGAGCTCGCCGCCTGCTACGACGACGCAGTCACCTCGGACGGCACCACGGGCATGGCCCGCAAGGTGCGCGAGATGAAGTACGCCATCGAGCTCGAGAAGCAGTACAACAAAGACGACATCCTGCTTGGATACCTCAACATCGCCGGCTTCGGCGGCCTGACCTACGGCATCCAGGCCGCGGCACAGCGCTACTTCAGCGTGAACGCGGCCGACCTCAACCTGAGCCAGGCCGCGGCGCTCGCCGGCATCGTGCAGAACCCGAACGCCTACCGGCTCGACCAGCCCGACCGCGAGGTCAATGGCGCCGCCGATGGCTACAGCGCCACGAAGACCCGCCAGAAGTACGTGCTCGGCCAGATGCTGCGTGAGGGCAAGATCACGCAGGAGCAATATCAGGAGGCGTACGACGCGCCGATCGTCCCCGCGATCTCAGACCCCCAGGTGGGTTGCGGCTCGGTGGGCAACGGCGCCGGGTACTTCTGTGACTACGTGACGTGGACGATCAAGAACGACCCCGCGTTCGGCGAGACGCAGGAAGACCGCGACCGCCTGCTCCGCCGAGGTGGCCTGAAGATCTACACCACCCTCGACATGCGCGTGCAGGCCCCCTCCGAGGAGGCCATGGAGCGCTACGTTCCCGCATCGGTGGACTACATGAGCCTCGGTGCCGCGGGTGTCTCGCTCGAAGTCTCGACCGGGCGCGTGCTCGCGATGGTGCAGAACACGAACTTCGCACAATCGCAGGCGCTGCTCGAGCAGGACTCCTCATACTCGGCGGTCAACTTCAACACCACGAAGGCGTACGGCGGTTCGATCGGCTTCCCGATGGGCTCGACCTACAAGCTGTTCACCCTGCTCGACTGGCTCGAGCAGGGGCACTCGGTCAACGAGGTGCTCAACGGCCGCATGCGCCTGTTCCCGAAGTTCAACGCCAAGTGCGCGGGCGGCGTGTACACGAACAAAGACCTGATGAACAACTTCGGCAAGGCCGGCGGCAAGGTCGGCACCGTGATGGACTTCACCGCCACCTCGCTGAACACCGGCTTTCTCGCCATGGCCGCCGAGCTCGACCTCTGCGACATCAACGAGATGGCAAAGCGCCTGGGCGTGACCTACGGTGACGGTTCCGACATCACGAAAGACAAGTTCGACGACGCGGGCCGGCAGATCGAGGCGGCTAACGCCCCCTACGCCAGCGTGCTCGGCTCGAAGAACGTCTCGCCGATGGCCATGGCGGGCGCCTACGCGACCGTCGCCAACGGCGGCAAGTACTGCCAGCCCAAGGCGATCGACAGCATCGTCGGCCCCAATGGCGAATCGATCGAGCCCCCGAAGACGACGTGCGAGCAGGTGATCTCGCCCGAGGTCGCCGCGACCGCAGCCTTCGCGCTGCAGCGCGTGATGTCGAGCGGCACCGGCACGCCCTCGAACACCTGGGACGGCACGCCGCTGATCGGCAAGACCGGTACCGACGACAGCTTCCACACCGCGATGGTCGAGTCGAGCTCCAAGGTCGCCACGGCCGTCTGGGTCGGCAACTACCGCGACCGCGTCTCGCTCTGGAACAACTGGGTGAACGGCGTGCGGCTCTCCGACATCCGCCACAAGCTCGCACCCGCGATGCAGCGTGCCGCGAACGCCGCCTACCCCGGCGAGCGCTTCCCCCAGCCCGACAAGAACCTCACCCGCAACGTGATGAAGGATCTGCCCGATGTGATCGGCAAGAGCATCGACGACGCCACCGACATCCTCGAGAAGGCCGGCTTCACGGTCGCCGTGGGCGATCCGGTCGAATCGGGCCAGGCCGCCGGGACGGTCGGCGCGCAGACGCCGGGCGCGGGTAAGGTCGCGGGCGGCAGCACCGTCACGATCCACCCGAGCACGGGCGAGGGCGCCGGCATCCCCGCCGTGAACGGCATGACCCCCGCCGCCGCGGTCGACGCGATCAAGGCCGCCGGGTTCACCAAGGTCTCGCTCGGCCAGTGCACCGAGTCGCCGGGCGCCCCAGCGGCAGGCGCCGCGACCGACACGGATCCGCCCGCGGGCACGACGGCGAACCGCAACGCCAAGGTCTCGGTCAACTACACGGCGAACGACTGCTGAGAGTGACCCGAACCTCGTCGCGCCCCGCCCGCACCGCCGCACTGGCGGTGGGGGCGGTCGGCGCCGCCGCGGCCATCTGGGGCATCGGCATCGAGCGGCACCTGTACACGCTGCGTCGGCACACGGTGGCGGTGCTCGAGCCTGGCTCGGCGCCCATCCGCGTGCTGCACCTCTCGGACGTGCACTTGGCGCCCTGGCAGCGACGAAAGCAGGCGTGGATCGCCTCGCTGGCGTCGCTGCGCCCCGATCTGATCATCAACACGGGCGACAACCTCGGCCACCCGGACGCGCTGCCCGGCCTCCGTGCGGCGTTCGCCGGGTTTCGGGGCACGCCTGGCGCCTTCGTGCACGGCTCGAACGATCTGTACGCCCCCTCGCCGCGCAACCCGTTGCGCTATTTCCTCGGCCCCTCGGAGCACACCGGCGCAGAGGTGCGGCTGGATACCGCCGCCCTCGATGCCTTCTTCACGAACACCCTCGGCTGGCAGGACGTGAACAACGCGGCCGCCAGCGTCGTCATCCACGGTCGCCGCGTGAACCTGCTCGGCGTCGATGACGCGCACCGCGACTGGGACCGCCTGGACCTGCTGCCGGCTCTGTTCGCGCAGTTGCGCGCCGGCGGCGCCCGCGCCGCGGGCGACGAGCACGCCGACACCGTGGCGAACGCGGCGCCGCTGACGATCGGGGTCACGCACGCCCCCTACCGGCGGGTGCTGGACGCCTTCACCCGCGGCGGCGCGGATCTCATCTTCGGCGGCCACACGCACGGCGGCCAGGTGCGCGTCCCCGGCTTCGGGGCGCTCGTTGCCAACTGCGACATCCCGCTGCGCCAGGCGAGCGGGCTGAGCTCGTGGCACGAGAGCGGCCACACCGCCGCCCTGAACGTGAGCGCGGGCATCGGGCACTCGATCTACGCGCCCGTGCGATTCGCGTGCCCGCCCGAGGCATCCCTGCTCACGCTCGTCGCCCGGTGACGCTCGTCGCCCGGTGACGCTCGCCGGGCGGGCCTTGCGGGCGGTGTGGTTCGAACAGGCGCCGCGCATCGGGTAGACTCGTGGAGTTGCAATCGGGGTGTGGCGCAGTTTGGTAGCGCGCGTCGTTCGGGACGACGAGGCCGCAGGTTCAAATCCTGTCACCCCGACCATCTCTCCTGAGTCGCGACATCGTTTTCGAACGAGTCGCGACTCAGGATTTTTTTGTGCCTTCCCCGCGCCGTGGGTTCTCGGCGATCTCGAGGGTGATCCTGCGGCCGCGCGCCGCCACCCTCCCGTACTATTTATCCGTGGGGCTGTGGGGGCTCTGCGATCCCACGATTCGGCACTTTGGGGGTGACGAACTTGGCTCAGCTTTTGCCGCGCCGCACGCGCACGACGGTCGCCGCGGCCGTGCTCGGCGGCGGCTACGTGACGCTCGTCACGATCCTCAGCGTGCTCTCGTACACGGGCGACACCAGCGTGCTCGCCGCCGACGGCGGCTTTTCGACGACGACCGGCGCCATGCTCGTCGCGCCCGACCCCCTCCCCCTCTCGACCGGCATCGCGGCGCTTGTCTGGGGGACCGCGTTCTTCATCCCGATCGGCGTCTTCGCCTACCTCACCCTGCCGCGCTGGGCCTGGCCCCTCAGCCTGCTCGTCGGCCCGATCATCGCGATCCTGCTCCAGCTCGGTGCCTGGGCAGCCATGCCCGGGCACACGGCCGATCCGGTCCGCTGGCTCTGCCACGCCGCCGGCTCGGCGCTCGGGGTCGGCATCGCCGTGGCGTGCACCCGGTGGTTCGCCCGGCGCCGCACCCAGCCGCCACACGTAGACTCGACTCGCCCGAATTCACCCGTGCACACCTCTGGAGCCGCATGACGACCCCACCGCGCCTTGTCGCCTTCGACCTCGACGACACGCTCGCCCCCTCGAAGACGGCGGTCAGCGACCGCATGAGCGCGCTGCTGCTCGAGCTTGCCGAGCGGGTGCCGGTGTGCATCATCTCGGGCGGTCAGGTGCAGCAGTTCCGCACGCAGGTACTCGCCCGCCTCGTGGATGCGTCCCCCACCGCGCTGGCTTCGCTGCACCTCATGCCCACCTGCGGCACGCAGTACTACCGCGTCGACGCCGACGCCTCGCTGCAGACGGTCTACGCCCACTCGCTCACCGACGACGAGAAGGCCCGCGCCTTCGCCGCCGTCGAGGCGCAGGCCCGCCGCCTGGGCTACTGGACCGAGAACCCCTGGGGCGACATCCTCGAGGATCGCGGCTCGCAGATCACCTTCTCGGCACTCGGCCAGAACGCGCCGCTTGAGGCCAAGCACGCCTGGGACCCGACGAGCGAGAAGAAATCGGCCCTGCGCGCCGCCGTCGCCGAGGTGCTCCCGGACCTCGAGGTGCGCTCCGGTGGCTCGACCTCCGTCGACATCACCCACCGCGGCATCGACAAGGCCTACGGAATGCGCAAGCTCGCCGAGCACAGCGGCATCGCGCTCGAAGACATGCGCTTCTACGGCGACCGGCTCGACCCGGACGGCAACGATTACCCGGTGCTCACCCTCGGCGTCCCGTGCGTCGCCGTGCGCGGCTGGGAGCACACGGCGGAGCTGCTTGAGGCGCTCATCCCGACCCTGCCGGTGCACGTCCGGTAGGCCAAGGCCCCGGCAGGGGCACCGCGTTATGTGGCGCTTGCGGCGGCTGCGGCATCCACCAGCGACTGCGAGACCGGCACGAGACGGGTCAGCTGCGTGACGTGACCGGGGTGCAGCTCGTCGAGCGATGCGACGCCCAGCAGGCGCATGGTGCGCTCGATCTCGGTGCGCAGGATCGTGATCATGCGATCGACCCCCTCGCGCCCGCCGGCCATGAGGCCATACAGGTAGGCGCGGCCGACGAGCGTGAACTTCGCGCCGAGGGCGACGGATGCCACGATGTCGGCGCCGTTCATGATCCCGGTGTCGATCATCACGGTCGCGTCCTTGCCGACCTCGCGCACCACCTGCGGAAGGAGGTGGAACGGGATCGGCGCGCGGTCGAGCTGGCGGCCGCCGTGGTTTGAGAGGACGATGCCGTCGACGCCGAGGTCGATGAGGCGCTTGGAATCCTCGACGTTCTGCACCCCCTTGACGACGATCTTGCCGGGCCAGATGCCGCGGATGATCTCGAGGTCCTCGAAGCTGATCGTCGGGTCCATGGCCGCGTCGAGCAGCTCGCCGACGGTGCCGCCGGTCGATGAGAGCGAGGCGAACTCGAGCGAGGGTGTGGTCAGGAAGTCGAACCACCACCACGGGCGCGGGATCGCGTTGATGATCGTGCCGAGCGTGAGCTGCGGGGGGATCGAGAAGCCGTTGCGGGTGTCGCGCAAGCGTGCGCCTGCCACCGGGGTGTCGACCGTGAACATCAGCGTGTCGTAGCCTGCCTCCGCGGCGCGGCGGGTCAAGCCGTACGAGATCTCGCGGTCCTTCATCACGTACAGCTGGAACCAGTTGCGACCCTGCGGGTTGGCATCGCGCACCGCCTCGATCGAGCTCGTGCCGAGCGTCGAGAGCGTGAACGGGATGCCGGCGGCGCCCGCCGCGGACGCCCCGGCGATCTCGCCCTCGGCCTGCATCAGCCGCGTGAACCCGGTGGGTGCGATGCCGAAGGGGAGGGCGCTGGCGCCGCCAAGGATCTCGACGGAGGTGTCGACGTTGGGGGCCGGGCGCAGGATGCCCGGGTGGAACTCGATGTCTTCGAAGGCCTGACGTGCCCGCGCGAGCGAGAGCTCCCCCTCAGCGGCGCCGTCGGTGTAGTCGAACGCAGCCTTCGGCGTGCGGCGCTTCGCGATGGTGCGCAGGTCGGCGATGGTGAGCGCCCCGTCCAGGCGGCGCTTGCGCCCGTTGAGCTCGGGCTTTTTGAACTTCATCAGCTCGAGCAGCTCGACGGGGTTGGGAAATTGGCGCTGGAGCATGCTCATGCCTTTCGTGAGACCTCACGGGCAAGCCCCGCTTCGGCGTAGTACCCGGTGATGTGGGAGTGGATCAGCGCGCGTGCCCGCTGGGCGTCGTGGGCGTCGATCGCGTGGATGATCGCGTGATGCTCTTGGCGCAGGCGCGCGGCCGTGGCATCCCAATCGGCGAGCGCCGTGGCCCCCGCCTGGACGTAGGACTCGATCGAGGTGCGCAGGCCCGCCATGATGGCCGCGATGACGGTGTTGCCAGAGGCCTCGGCCAGCGCGAGGTGCAGCTGCGCGTCGAGGGCGAGAAACTCGCCCGGGGTGAGGTCTGCGGCGTCCATGGCGCGAAGGGTGATGCGTGCGGCGGCGAGCGCGTCCCCTCCGGCGCTCGGCGCGGGCGTGGATGCCTCGGCGCCCGCGAGTTCGGTGACGACCGCGGTCTCGAGCACGAGGCGGGTGCGAACGACGTCGTCGAGCGGAAAGCCGTGTGCGGCCACCTGGAGGCGCAGGAGCGCCGACATCCCACCCTGGGGCGTCGCGATGATGATCGCGCCGGAGGAGGGCCCTGAGCCCGTGCCGGTGCGGATGAGGCCCATCACCTCGAGCACGCGCAGCGCCTCGCGCACGCTGGAGCGGCCGACGCCAAGCTGCGCGGCGAGCTCGCGTTCTGATGGCAGGCGCTCCCCCGGGGCCAGGAGCCCGTCGAGGAGGTCGCGCTCGACGCGCTCAAGCACGAGGCGCCAGGCCCGGGCGGGCGTGAGCGCCGTGGGCACGTGCGAGGGTGTCGCTGCCGCTGCCGTGTCGATACCGCACCCCGCTTCCTGTGGTCAGACCACAGTAGCGGCTGTGGTCTGACCACACAAGCTGGGCGGGCACAGCCACGGTGCCGCGAGGGGGATGCCCGCGGCGGGCGCCCCCTCAACCGAGAGGCCGGCGCCTCACCCGAGGGGCCGGCGCCTCAGCCGCGGTAGCCGTTGGGGTTGCGCTCTTCCAGTGCCAGTACTCGGCGCAGGCCTGTGCGATCGTGCGCTCGGCGGTCCACTCGAGCTCGCGCCCGGCCTTGCTCGGGTCGGCGTACGACGCCGCGGCATCACCGGGCCGGCGCGGCGCGACCGTCGCGGGAATCGGGTGGCCGCTCGCGGCACGGAACGCCTCAATCAGCTGGATCACGCTGACCGGCTTGCCCGTGCCGAGGTTGAACACCGCGTACCCCTCGCGCGCGCGCTCGAGGCTTGCCACGTGGCCGGCGGCGAGGTCGGTGACGTGGATGTAGTCGCGCAGGCCTGTGCCGTCGGGGGTGTCGTAGTCGTCACCGTAAATCGAGACGCCCGGCAGCGCACCGATCGCGACGCGGGCGAGGATCGGCATGAGGTTGTTCGGGATCCCGACCGGGTCTTCGCCGATGAGGCCGCTCGGGTGCGCACCCACGGGATTGAAGTAGCGCAGCGCGACGGCGCGCAGCTCGGGGTCGGCCGCCGCGGCGTCATCGAGGATCTCCTCGATCATGCGCTTGGTCTTGCCATACGGGTTTGCGAGGTCGATGCCCGTCGGCGACTGCTCCGTCAACGGCAGGTGCTCCGGCGCCGGGTCGCCATACACGGTCGCCGAGCTCGAGAAGACGATCGTCCGGATCCCCGCCTCGGCCATCACCCGGAGGATCGCGATCGCGCTGCCGATGTTCACGTCGTAATAGCGCACGGGCTGGGCCACGGACTCGCCGACGGCCTTGAGACCGGCGAAGTGGATGACTGCATCCACCGGCGCGTGCTCGCGTACGAACGCGAGCACCGCCGCCTCGTCGCGGGCGTCGGCCGCCAGCACGGGCACCGCGGCGCCCGTGATCTGCTCGACCCGGCGCACCGCCTCCGGGCTCGACGCCGAGAAGTCATCGACGATGAGCACCTCGTGCCCGGCGTCGAGGAGTGCAACTGCGGTGTGGGCACCGATGTATCCGGCGCCGCCGGTGAGGAGAACTCGCATGCAACCAGCCTAGGGCGTGCCCTCAGCCGAGCCGCCCGCCGGACTCCTTCAGGTAGCAATTGCCGCACAGTGACTCGTAGGTGACTTCCTGCCCGTCGATTGCCACCTGATCGCCGTCGAAGATGTACGCGCCGTCGACGAGCCGGCCGTTGAACAGTGCCTTGCGCCCGCAGCGGCAGATCGTCTTCAGCTCCTCGAGCGTGTGCGCGATCTCCAGCAGGCGCCGCGAGCCGGGGAAGGCCGCGGTGCGAAAGTCGGTGCGAATGCCGTACGCCATCACCGGGATGTTGTCGATGACCGCGATCCGCAGCAGATCGTCGACCTGCCCGGGCGTGAGAAACTGTGCCTCGTCGATCAGCAGGCAGGCCACCTCTCGCGGACCGGTGCCGAGGCCCGCAAGCTCGTCGTGCGTGAGCCGCACGCGCGCCTGGTGCTGGGCGAACAGGCCGCGGGCGTCGTCGTCGGCGTCGATGAGAAAGTCGACGGGCCGCGTCATCCCGAGCCGGCTCGAGATCTGGTCGGCACCCTTGGTGTCGATGCGCGGCTTGGCCAGCAGCACGTGCTGCCCCCGCTCCTCGTGGTTGTAGGCCGCCTGCAGGAGCGCGGTCGACTTGCCCGAGTTCATCGCCCCGTAGCGGAAATAGAGTTTGGCCACCCGCCGATTCTACGGAACGAAAAAGCGGGTGGTGGATGCCTCGGCTGAAGCATGCACCACCCGCCGAAGCAGGGCTACAGCTGGATCTGCAGGGCCTGTGCGGTCTCGGCCATCGAGGCCCGCGCTGCCGCGACGTCGGTGTTCAGCGCCTTGCCGTAGCTGGGGATGAGCTCGCGCAGCTGCGGTTCCCACTCGTGGATGTGGTCCGGGAAGCAGCGACCCAGGAGGTCGAGCATGATCGACACCGCGGTCGAGGCGCCGGGCGAGGCGCCCAGCAGACCTGCAATCGACCCGTCGGAGGACGTGATCACCTCGGTGCCGAATTGCAGCGCCGGACCGGTCTTGGGGTCGCGCTTCATCACCTGTGCGCGCTGACCGGCGTTGATGAGCGTCCAGTCCTCGCTCTTGGCCGAGGGCATGAACTCCCGCAGGCTCTGGACCTTCTTGTGGTGGTTCTTCAGCAGCTCCGAAACGAGGTACTTGATCAGCCCCGGGTTGTCGAAGGCGACCTTGAGCATGGTGCCGAGGTTCGACGGGCGAACCTGGGCGACGATGTCGGTGATCTTGCCGTGCTTGAGGAACTTCGGGCTGAAGGTGGCGAAGGGCCCGAACATCAGGGATGCCTCGCCGTCGACGACGCGGGTGTCGAGGTGCGGCACCGACATCGGCGGCGCGCCCACGGAGGCCTGCGAGTACACCTTCGCCTGGTGCTCGGCGACGACCTTCGGGTTGCTGGTCTTCAGGAACTGCCCGCCGATGGGGAAGACACCGAAGCCCTTGATCTCGTCGATGCCCGAGGACTGGAGGAGCTTGAGCGCCCAGCCACCGGCGCCGACGAAGACGAAGCGGGCGTTCACGCTGCCGGGGGTCTTACCCACCGTGCGGCGGAACTTGATGTTCCAATCGCCGTCGCTCGTGCGACGCAGCGAGCGCACCTCGGTTTTGGTCTGCACAGCCACGCCGTGCTCGCGCAGGCCGTCGAACAGCTGGTGCGTCAGGGCGCCGAAGTCGACGTCGGTGCCCGCGGGCACGCGCGTCGCGGCGAAGACCTCGCCCTTGCGCCGCTCGCGCATCAACAGCGGTGCCCAGGCGTTGATGACCCGGCTGTCTTCGCTGTACTCGATGCCCTCGAACAGCGGCTGCGTGCGCAGCGCCTCGTAGCGCGCCTTCAGGTACGCGACATCCTTCTCGCCCCGCACGAAGGTCATGTGCGGTGCGGAGTTGATGAAGGTCGACGGCGCATCCAGCACGCCCTGCTCGACCAGCGAGGTCCAGAACTGGCGGCTCTGCTGGAACTGCTCGTTGATGCTGATGGCCTTGGCCGGATCGACGGAGCCGTCCTTGCCGGCCGGCATGTAGTTGAGCTCGCAGAGTGCGGCGTGGCCGGTGCCGGCATTGTTCCAGGCATTGGAGCTTTCGAGGGCGACATCACTCAGGCGCTCGAACACCTGGATCTCCCACTGCGGCTGCAGCTTCTTGATCAGGGTGCCGAGGGTTGCGCTCATAATGCCGCCACCAATGAGGACGACGTCGACTGTTCTCTTCACCCGTCAAGTCTAGGCGGGCGAATGGAGCACCCCGACGTCGATGACACTCGAAAGGCCGTCAGAGTATGCGTTTCAGAGATATATCCGCAACCTTCTCTCGGCGCATTCTCATGAACTTGTCATGAACGAAGGGCCCGAGAACGCGCGAACGGCCGTGGCGAGAGGCCACGGCCGTTCAACAGGTGCGCGCTGCGCGGCGCCGGCTACGCCCTGACGGCGAGCGAGCTCGCGACGACCTCCGCGATCTGCACGGCGTTCAACGCCGCGCCCTTGCGCAGGTTGTCGTTGCTGATGAACAGCACGAGACCCTTGCCCTCCGGCGCCGACTGGTCGGCGCGGATCCGGCCGACAAAACTCGGGTCCTTGCCGGCGGCCAGCAGCGGCGTCGGCACCTCCTCGAGCGCGACGCCGGGGGCGGCCGCGAGCAGCTCACGGGCGCGATCGGGCGTGATGTCGCGCGCGAACTCCGCGTGAATGCTCAGCGAGTGGCCGGTGAAGACAGGGACGCGCACGCAGGTGCCGGCGACGCGAAGGTCGGGCAGCTCGAGGATACGGCGGCTCTCGTTGCGCAGCTTCTTCTCTTCGTCGGTCTCGTTGTCGCCGTCGTCGACGAGCGCACCCGCGTACGGGATCACATCGAAGGCGATGGGGGCGATGTACTTCTCCGGCTGCGGAAAATCGACGGCACCGCCATCGCGCACGAGGCCGAGCACGTTCTCCTGCGCGAGCACACCCTCGATCTGCCCGAGGAGCTCCTCGGCCCCGGCCATGCCCGAGCCGCTGACGGCCTGGTAGGTGCTCACGGTCAGGCGCTCGAGGCCCGCCTCCATGGCGAGGGGCTTGAGCACCGGCATCGCGGCCATCGTGGTGCAGTTGGGGTTCGCAATGATGCCCTTGCGCGCCTCGGCGATCGCGTGCGGGTTGACCTCGCTGACGATCAGGGGCACATCCGGGTCGAGGCGCCAGGCGCTCGAGTTGTCGATGACGATCGCACCGGCCTCCACGAAGCGGGGCGCGTGTGCGCGGCTGCCGGTGGCGCCGGCCGAGAACAGTGCGATCTCAATGCCGCTCGGGTCGGCGGTCGCGACGTCCTCGATGATGATCGTGTGGCCGGCGAACTCGACGGCGGTGCCGGCGGAGCGGGCCGTGGCGAACAGGCGCAGCTCCCGAATCGGGAACGAGCGCTCCGCGAGCAGCTCCTGAATGACCGTCCCGACCTGTCCGGTGGCGCCGACGACGGCGACAGAGAAGCCTGAGTCTGAGATGTGGGTCATGAAAATACCTCGACGATCGTGTTGTGGGGGTACCCAATTCTACGGGCGAATTGCTGGATGTCGCCGCCTTCGCAGGCGGCATCGCGGGCGCCGCACGGGGTCCGGCGTCCGGCGAGCGGGTCGGATGTTGCCCGAACCCGGGGGTTGCGGCGCGGGGCTCAGCGGCCGGTGCCGCCGTGGACCGCAGCCTCGGTCGCGTCGTCGAGCCCATACGCGGTGTGCACGACGCGCGCGGCCTCCGCGAGCTTGTCGGCGCGGACGACCACCGAGATGCGAATCTCGCTGGTCGAGATCATCTCGATGTTGATGCCGGCGTTCGAGAGCGCCTCGAACAGCTTCGCCGAGACGCCGGCGTTGGTGCGCATGCCGGCACCGACCACCGAGAGCTTGCCGATGCCGTCGTCGTGCTGCAGGCTCTCGAAACCGACCTCGTCCTGCGAGGCGATCAGCGCGTTGATCGCGAGCGTGGCGTCGGCCATCGGCAGCGTGAACGAAATATCGGCGCGGCCGGTCTTGGCGGCAGACACGTTCTGCACGATCATGTCGACGTTGGCGCCGGCCTTGGCGACGATCGTGAAGATGTCGGCGGCCTTGCCTGGCACGTCGGGAACGCCCACGATCGTGATCTTGGCGTGGCTGAGGTCGGTGGCGACGCCTGCGACGATGGGCTCTTCCATGGGATCTCCTTCAGCTTTCAGCTTCTCGCTGAGCGACTCATTGATGACGAGGGTGCCCTCGTTCGAGCTGAACGACGAGCGCGCGTGGATGAGCACGCCGTGGCGCCGCGCAAACTCGACTGCGCGAATGTAGAGCACCTTGGCGCCGTTGGCGGCAAGCTTGAGCATCTCCTCGCTCGAGATGCGGTCCATCTTGTGCGCGTACGGGACGACCCGCGGGTCGGCGGTGTAGATGCCGTCGACGTCGCTGTAGATCTCACACACCTCGGCGCCCAGCGCCGCCGCGAGGGCCACCGCGGTCGTATCGGAGCCGCCACGGCCGAGCGTGGTGATGTCGCGGGTGTCGCGGTTGAAGCCCTGGAACCCCGCGACGATGACGATCGCGCCCTCGTCGAGCGCCTCGCGCAGGCGCACGGGGGTGACGTCGACGATGCGCGCGGCGCCGTGCTTGGCGTCGGTGATCATGCCGGCTTGGCTGCCGGTGAACGAGCGCGCCTCGAAGCCCATCGAGTGAATGGCCATCGCCAGCAGCGCCATCGAGATGCGCTCACCGCTCGAGAGCAGCATGTCGAGCTCACGCGGTGCCGGCACCGGCGCGACCTTGTCGGCCAGATCGAGCAGCTCGTCGGTCGTGTCGCCCATCGCGCTGACCGCGACGACCACGTCGTTGCCGGCCCGGCGGGTGTCGACGATGCGCTTGGCGACGCGCAGAATGCCCTCGGCATCCGCCACAGACGAACCGCCATACTTCTGCACGATCAACGCCACGATGCACTCCCGGGAAAGTAATTGGGCAGACAGCCCCTCTCCCATCTTAGAGAGCGCGACATGCCGTCTGGTTCATGTAGCGCGTGCGCCCTCGCGGCCGCGCGTGGATGCCTCAGCCGACGACGCGTCGACCCTCGAATGCCCGACCCAGCGTGACCTCGTCGGCATACTCGAGGTCGCCGCCGACGGGCAGCCCCGAAGCCAGGCGGGTGACCCGCACCTCCAGCACGGTCAGGAGTCGGCTCAGGTAGGTGGCCGTCGCCTCACCCTCGAGGTTGGGGTTGGTCGCGAGGATGACCTCGCGCACCGTGCCGTCGGCCAGTCGCTGCACCAGCTGCGTGATGCGCAGGTCGTCGGGGCCGACGCCATCGATCGGGCTGATCGCACCGCCGAGCACGTGGTACAGCCCCCGAAACTCGCGCGTGCGCTCGATCGCGGCGACGTCCTTCGCGTCTTCGACCACGCAGATCACCTCACCGCTGCGGCGCGGGTCGCGGCAGACGCCGCAGCGCTCCTGCTCGGCCACGTTGCCGCACACCTCGCAGAAGCGCACCTTCTCGCGCACCTCCGCAAGCAGCTGCGCGAGCCGCGAGACATCGAAGTTCGGCGTCTGCAGAATGTGGAACGTGATCCGCTGCGCCGACTTGGGCCCCACACCGGGGAGCCGCCCGAACTCGTCGATCAGCTCTTGAACAATGCCGTCGTACACCGTGATCAGCCTTCCCCGAAGCGCGTGCGCGGTTCGTAGGGTTCGTCGTGCAGGAATGTCGCGCCGAGCACCTGGCGAACGACCGGCTCACCGTAGCGCTGCACGCCCGAGACCGGGGTGCGGGTCATCACGGTGGGACGCGCCGCGCGTTCGGGCGCTCGTGGCGCCGCGGCGCCGGGGCCGGTGACGTCGAGGTCTCCGTCCTCGTCACGGTCGTCGCCGTCGTCTGCGGGTTCGGGCGCGAGGGTGGCACCGTCGATGGATGCCGCCGCCCCGAGCGGCCCCGGCGATCCGAGGCGCACATCCTCGGGCTCGTCGTCAACCGCAAGCGGCGCGCTCGGCGCACCGGGGATCGGAGCGACGAACCAGTCATCGACCGCGACCGGCGCGGCACCCGCGGGCGCCGGCGGAGCCGACACCGCGGCACGGCCGGCTTCGGCCGTGCGGGCACCGACGCTCGCGGGCTGCCCCGGGCCGCCGGGCGGCGCCCAGTCCTCGGCCGGCGGGGCCCAGTCCTCAGCGGGCGGCGCCCAGTCTTCTGCGCGCGGCGCCCAGCCCTCTGCGCGTGCGGGTGCCGGCAGTGCCGCGGGCTCCGGCTCGGCCGCGGGCTCCGAATCGTACGGCGGGTACGGCGGGGGCCCCGCGTCGTCAGGTGGAGAACCCGCTGGGTCGGGGTCTGCGGATGCCTCTGGCTCACGCCGCGCGGGCGCGTGGCCGCCGCCCTCGCGGGGCGCCCCCTGATGCTGCGCGTCAGGGCGCTGCTCGTGGCGCGCGATGTACTTCACGCGCACCCCGACCACGGCGATGATCGCGGCGCGCAGATCTTCGCTCGGGCCCTCGCCGCGCATGAGGTGCTTGAACTTGGCGACATCGCCCTGACTCTGGAACGTCAAGGTGAGCACGTCCTCGTCGAGTGCGGCCACACGTGCGCCGCTCGCGAGCAGCCACGATGCGCGGCTGATCTCCTGCAGGCGATTCAGCACCTGCGGCCAGGCCTCACCAAGGCGCTCGAGCGTGAGCGGGCCACTCGGCACGGGTGCGGGCGGCGCGACCGCCGGGGCTGGCGCAGCGGGCGACGGGGCACCCGAGACCATCGGCACCGCCCATCCCCCGTCGGCGATTGCAGGCGCGCCCGGTGCGGCGGCCGCACTGCTCGGCGCCGCAGCAGGCATCGGTGCAGCGGGCATCGATGCAGCCGGCGACGAGGCAGCTGGCTTCGGCGCAACAACACCCGGCGCCGCGGCACCCGGCGCCGGTGCAGCGGGAGCGGCAGCCGCCTGTGCGCCGGCCGTCGCGGTCAGCACACGCGCCACCATCAGCTCGAGCTGCAGGCGCGGGGAGGTGGCACCGCTCATGTCATCGAGCGCGGCGCTGACAAGATCGGCGACCTTCGAGAGCGCATCGGCGCCGAAGACGCCCGCCTGTCGACCCATGCGCTCCAGCTCGTCGGTCGGCACGCCGCGCAGCACGGCCGAAGCCGCGGGGCCGGTCGCGGCCACCACGATCAGATCGCGCAGCCGCTCCAACAGGTCGTCGACGAAGCGCCGGGGGTCTTGGCCGGTCTGCACGACGCGGTCGATGCTGCCGAAGGCGGCCGCGGCATCCCCCACACCCAGCGCGTCGACGACCTCGTCGAGCAACTCGCCGGGAGTGTAGCCGAGCAGCGACACCGCACGGTCGTAGGCCACGGGCGCATCGCCCGAACCGGCGATGAGCTGGTCGAGCAGTGAGAGCGTGTCACGCGGCGATCCCCCGCCGGCGCGCACGACGAGCGGGAGCACGCCCGGCTCGACGGCGACGCCCTCGCTCTCACACAGCTGGCCGACGTATTCGAGCATCGGGCCCGGCGGCACGAGACGGAACGGGTAGTGGTGGGTGCGCGAACGAATCGTGCCGAGCACCTTCTCGGGCTCGGTGGTCGCGAAGATGAACTTCACGTGCGCGGGGGGCTCCTCGACCAGCTTCAGCAAGGCGTTGAACCCCTGCTGCGTCACCATGTGCGCCTCATCGAGGATGAAGATCTTGAACCGGTCGCGCGCGGGGGCGAAGATCGCACGCTCGCGCAGATCACGGGCATCGTCGACGCCGTTGTGGCTGGCGGCATCGATCTCGACGACATCGAGCGATCCGCCGCCGGTGCGCGCAAGCTCGACACAGCTCGGGCACACACCGCACGGGTGGTCGGTGGGACCCTCCGCGCAGTTCAGGCAGCGCGCCAGGATGCGCGCCGAGGTCGTCTTGCCGCAGCCGCGTGGCCCCGAGAAGAGGTAGGCGTGGTTCACCCGATCGGCGCGCAGCGCCGCCATCAGCGGTTCGGTCACCTGCGACTGACCGATCATCTCGGCGAAGGTCTCGGGCCGGTAGCGGCGGTACAGTGCGGTCGTCACCCGACTAGCCTACGGCGTGCCGCCGACACCGGGGTGTGTGCACCGGTGGCGGCGGCATCCCGATCACAGCTCAGGGGAATGCAGCGAGCCGATCGCCGCGACGCCATCCTGCACCATGTCTCCCGAGCGCGTGATCGTGAGCGTCGCGGTGTTCGGGACGGAGGCGTGCAGGGCGGTGCCGTCCTCGCGGCGCGCGTCCTCGAACTGCCGCAGGGAGGGCTCACCGGGGATGAGCGGGCCCTGATCGGCCAGCGGCACCGTGGTGGGGGCATCCACCGTCGCGATGTAGGACGTGCCACGCACCGCGAACGCCACCGGCGCACCCTCGAGCACGACCATCCGCAGCGCGTCGGCCGTGATCGTGACCCGCGTGTGCGAGCCGCGCCACTGCAGCGCGAACTCGAGCGAGGGCCACGATGCGGGCAGCCGCGGGTCGAATGTCAGGTCACCGGCGTGATCGCGCATGCCGCCGAAGCCGTTCACGAGGGCCGACCAGACGCCGCCGGCCGAGGCCACGTGCACGCCGTCCGCCGCGTTCTGGTGCAGATCGGCGAGGTCGACGAACAGTGCCTCCTTGAAGTACTTCAGCGAGAGATCCTGGTAGCCCACCTCCGCCGCCAGGATCGACTGCACGACCGCCGAGAGCGTCGAGTCGCCCGTGGTCAGCGGGTCGTAGTACTCGAAGTTCGCGAGCTTCTCCTCCGCGGTGAAGTGATTGCCCTGCAGGAAGAGCGCGAGCACGACATCGGCCTGCTTGAGCACTTGGAAGCGGTAGATCACGAGCGGGTGAAAGTGCAGCAGGAGCGGGCGCTGCTCGGGCGGGGTGGCCGGCAGATCCCACACCTCGCGCTCGAGGAAGAGCGCGTCCTGCGGGTGGATGCCGAAGGCCTCGGAATACGGAATGAACATGGCATCCGCGGCCCGGGTCCAGGCCTCCGGTTCGCTCGCCTCGAGCTGCAGGCGCGACACCATGCGCTTGTACGCGGCCGGGTCGGCGATCGCCAATTCGCGGACCGTGCGCGCGGCGAAGCGCAGATTGAAGCGGGCCATGACGTTGGTGAACAGGTTGTTGTTCACCACGGTCGTGTACTCGTCCGGCCCGGTGACGCCGTGGATGTGGAACTCCTCGGCGTGCGCGGTGGTGCGCCAGAACCCGAGCGTCGCCCACAGCCGGGCGGTCTCCACCGCGATGTCGATCGCGTGGCCCGCGAGGAAGTCCTCATCGCCGGTCGCGTTCACATACTTCGCCAGGCCGAAGCTGACGTCGGCGTTGATGTGGTACTGCGCGGTGCCGGCCGCGTAGTAGGCCGAGGCCTCCTCGCCGTTGATCGTGCGCCAGGGAAACAGCGCGCCGGCCTCGTTGAGCTGCGCTGCGCGGCGCCGCGCGGCGGGCAGCATGAGCTCGCGCATGCGCAGCGCGTTGCGCGCCCACAGCGGCGTCGTGTACGTCAGGAACGGGAGGACGTAAATCTCGGTGTCCCAGAAGTAGTGCCCGCTGTAGCCGCTGCCGGTGACGCCCTTCGCCGCGACCCCCTTGCTGTCGGCACGCGCGGCTGCCTGCGCGAGCTGGTAGATGTTCCACCGCACGGCCTGCTGCAGCGCGTCGTCGCCCTCGATGCGCACGTCGGAGCGCTCCCAGAACTCGTCGAGCCAGCGCCGCTGCTGCGCGCGGATCTCGTCGATGCCGACGAGTTGCGCGCGGTCGAGTGTGCGACGGCAGCGGTCGACCAGCTCGCGTGCCGGGGCCCCACGAGACGAGTGATAGCTGATCAGCTTGGTGACGGTGACCGGCACGCCGGCCTGCGCCCGCACCCGGAACACGTTCTTCGCGATATCGGGCTCGATGAGCGTCCGGGCGTTGAACGCGTTCTCGGTGTCGATCAGGTGGTCGGCGACAACGGCGACGGTCATGCCCGATTGGCGCACCTTGTAGCTGAGGGCGCTGCGCGCGCCGTCCTGCCAGTGCTCCCGAGGCTCGAGCACCCGCTCCGCGATCCGCTCGGTGCGCCGCGGGTCAAAGCTCGCACCCTTCCGGCGGATCGGGATGCCGCCGTACTCGTCTTCGCCGTCCTGCCGGTTGATGAGCTGGCAGGCGATCGTGACGGGGGCGTCCGAGTTCAACACCGTCACCGTCAGCCGCTGCATGGCCAGGTGCTTCTCGGCGAACGAGACGAGCCGCTCGAACTCGATGCGCACTAGCTTGCCCGACGGGGTCATCCAGGTCAGGTCGCGGCGCAGGATCCCCTCGCGCATGTCGAGCGTGCGCTCCCAGTGGCGCACATCGGCCACATCGAGGGCGAGCGGCTCGTCGTCGACGTAGACGCGCATGACCTTGGCATCGGGCGCGTTGATGATCGTCTGCCCGACCTCGGCGAAGCCGTACGCCTGCTCAGCGTGTCGAATCGGCCAGGTCTCGTGCAGGCCGTTGATGAACGTGCCGTGCTCGTGGGCACCGCGCCCCTCGGGGTGGTTGCCACGCATGCCGAGGTATCCATTGGCGACCGAGAACAGGGTCTCGGTGACGCCGGAGTCTTCTTCGACGTGCTGACGCTCGATCAGCCGCCAGGGGTCAACAGGAAAGCGGTCGCGGTCGATCATGTGGTTGCAGGGTCCTCCGGGTGCGGGTGGGGAGCTGGGGTGTGCGAGGCGAGCGGATACCGCGGCGTCACGGTGCGAGCTCGCCGAGGTCGTCGATCACGAGGTGCGCGCCGGCCTCGAGCAGGGCGTCGGCGCCGGTGCCGCGGTCGACGCCGATGACGAGCCCGAAGGCGCCGGCGGCCGCCGAGGCGACACCCGAGATCGCATCCTCGATCGCGGCCGAACGGGCTGGCGTGACACCGAGGCGCTCGGCGGCGACGAGGAAGACGTCGGGGGCCGGCTTGCTCGGCAGATGCTCTCGCTCGGCGACGACCCCGTCGACGATCACCGCGAAGCGATCGCGCAGCTTCGCGGCCGTGAGCACCTCGACGGCGTTCTTCGAGCTCGAAACGACCGCGACGGGCACGTCGGCATCGCGCAGCGCGTCGAGCAGCCGCACCGATCCGGGGTACGCCTCCACCCCCTCTTCGCGCAGAATGCGCTCGAAGACCAGGTTCTTCCGGTTGCCGATGCCGCACACGGTCTCGGCCTCCGGCGCATCGCCCGGGCTCCCCCACGGCACCTCGACGTCGCGCTGACGCAGCAGCGCCGCGGCCCCGTCGTACCGCTTCTTGCCGTCGAGGCTCGCGAAATAGTCGGCGTCGGTGTACTCGGGCGTGATCCCCCACTCGGCGAACAGCGCCGTGAACGTGGCTCGCCAGGCGTGCATATGCACCTCGGCGGTGGGGGTGAGCACCCCGTCGAGATCGAAGAGCACGGCGTCGTACTGGGTCAGATCGGGCAGCCCCGACGTGCGCTGGCCGGCCATGGTGCCTCCTATCGTGCGACGCGCGATTCGCGCCCCGAAAGTGTTGGCTGGTGGATGCGAGTGGTGAAGCGAGGGCGGCATCAACTCGCCGTCGTTCCGGCGAATATCAAGCGTACCCTCGTGCACGCGGGCGCGGGCCGCAGCAAGCCGGGCCGCGCCCGTCAGCTGGTCGGACGCTCGTGCAGCGCGACCTGCAACGTCTGTCGCGCGATCTCGAGCTCTTCATTCGTGGGTACAACGAGCACCGTCACGGCTGAGTCATCGCTCGAGATGCGACGGATGCCCCGGATCGGCGCCTCGTTTCGCTCCGGGTCGATCGTGATGCCCGCAAAGCCGAGCGTCTCGAGCGCCGCGGCACGCACCGCGGCGACGTTCTCGCCGACGCCGGCCGTGAAGGAGATCACATCGACGCCGCCCAGCTGGGCGATGTAGGCACCCGCGTAATGGCGCAGGCGGTGCACGTACACATCGAACGCGAGGATGGAGGCGGCATCCCCCTCGGCCATCGCCTCGCGCAGCTCGCGCATATTGGCATGCCCAGACATCCCGAGGATCCCGCTGCGGCGGTTCAGCAGCACATCGAGCTCATCGATGCCGAGGCCCGCCTGGCGGGCCAGGTGAATGAGCGCCGCCGGGTCGATGTCGCCGGAGCGCGAACCCATCACGAGTCCCTCGAGCGGGGTCAGCCCCATGGAGGTCTCGACCGAGCGGCCGCCGTCGATCGCGGTGACCGACGCGCCGTTGCCGAGGTGGAACACCAGCTGGCGCAGCTGCTCGAGCGGCTGCCCGACAAACGCCGCGGCAGCCTCCGAGACGAACTTGTGCGAGGTGCCGTGGAAGCCGTACCGGCGCACCCGGTGGCTGGCCGCAAGCTCGGCATCGATCGCGTAGGTGTACGCGGCCGGCTCGAGGCTCTGGTGAAAGGCGGTGTCGAACACGGTGACATGCGGCACATCGGGGAACGCGTGGCGCGCGGCCTGGATGCCGGCAAGGTTGGCCGGGTTGTGCAGCGGCGCGAGCACCGCGAGCTCGGCGATGTCGACCTCGACCCGGTCGGTGACGAGGGTGGGCGCGAAAAAGCGCGCACCGCCGTGCACGACGCGGTGGCCGATCGCCGTGGGCGGCATCGCATCGAGCGAGGGGCCGTGCTGCGCGAACGCATCGAGCATCACATCGAACCCGGCCGCGTGGTCGGGGATCGGGAGCTCGACCTGGAACGTCGCATCGAGCACGGTCGGCGCGTTGCCGGCATCGGCCCGCATCCCCGCCGCGGTGATGGTGTGGATGCTGCAGCCCATCGCCGAGCCGATCCGCTCGACCAGCCCGGAGGCCAGCAGGGTCTCGCTGCGCATGTCGAGCAGCTGGTATTTGAACGACGATGAACCGCTGTTTACGACCAGCACGATCCCGGTCATCGTTTGTCTCCTTCGGTAGTGGCGGCGCTCGCTGCCGGACGGACGGCCTGTGCCTGGATGGCCGTGATTGCGACGGTATTGACGATGTCTTCGACCAGCGCGCCGCGCGAGAGATCGTTGATCGGCTTGTTCAGCCCCTGCAGCACCGGGCCCATCGCGACCGCACCCGCCGAGCGCTGCACGGCCTTGTAGGTGTTGTTGCCCGTGTTCAGATCGGGGAAGACGAACACCGTCGCCTTGCCCGCAACCGCAGAGCCAGGCAGCTTCGCGGCGGCGACCGCGGCATCGGCGGCCGCGTCGTACTGGATGGGGCCTTCCACCGCGAGCTCCGGGGCACGTGTGCGCACGAGGGCCGTGGCATCCCGCACCTTCTCGACGTCGGCGCCGCTGCCGGATTCGCCCGTGGAATACGAGAGCATCGCGACCCGAGCGTCGATGCCGAACTGCTCCGCGGTCGCGGCGGACGAGATGGCGATGTCGGCGAGCTGCTCGGCGGTGGGGGTCGGGACGACCGCACAATCGCCGTACACCAGCACGCGATCTGCCAGCGCCATCAGGAACACGCTCGAGACGACCGAGACGCCGGGCTGGGTCTTGATGATCTCGAACGCCGGCCGGATCGTGTGGGCGGTGGTGTGCACCGCGCCCGAGACCATGCCATCGGCCAGGCCCGTGTGCACCATCATCGTGCCGAAGTAGGAGGCGTCGGTCACGATCTCGGCCGCCTGCTCCACGGTCATGCCCTTGTGCGCGCGCAGCGCCGCATACTCCGCGGCGAACCTCGCGACCAGGGCGGGATCGCGGGTGCTCAGCACCTGGGCCCGGCCGATGTCGATACCGAGCTCGAGGGCTCGTGCCCGCACATCGGCCTCTTCGCCGAGGATCGTGAGGTCGGCCACATCGCGCGAGAGCAGGGTGCCGGCCGCGCGCAGCACGCGGTCGTCGCCGCCCTCGGGCAGCACGATGCGCTTGCGCTCGGAGCGGGCGCGCTCCATCAGGACGTACTCGAACATCAACGGGGTGACCACGGTCGCGCGTGCCACGCCCATCGCCCGGATGAGCTCGTCGCGATCGACGTGGCGCTCGAACAGCGCGAGCGCCGTGTTGAAGCGGCGCTGCGAGTCGGAGGCAAGCCGACCGCGCGCGTTCATCACGCGAACCGCGGTGTCGTAGGTGCCGAGGCGGGTCGCGATGATCGGCAGCTTCGAGCCGAGGCCGTCGATCAGGCGATCGATGTCGGGCGGAAGCGGGAAGTCGCCATTGAGCACGACCCCGGAGATAGACGGGAAGTTGTCGGAGGCGTGCGCGAGGAGGGTGGCCAGCAACACGTCGAGGCGGTCGGCCGCGATCACGACGACCGAGCTCTCCAGCAGGCGCGGCAGCACGTTCACCATCGACATCCCCGACACGACGACATTCAGCGCCTCGCGGGTCATCAGCTCGGGGTCGCCCTTGATCATGGTGCCCTCGACGGCGCGGAGGATTCCGCGCATGCTGGGCGCGACGAGCATGCGGTCCTCGGGGACCGCCCACACCGGGATGTGCTCGCCGTGGACGTGACGGATGCTCGTGCGCGTGGCATCCACGATCCCCTCGAGCTCGGCGGGGTCGGCGCGGTTGACCACGACGGCGAACAGCTCGGCCCGCTCATCGGCCAGCTCGGCGAGGGTGGTGGACGCGAGCTGCGCGATGTCTTCGGGCGAGCGCGGCGTGGTCGTGCCAAGCTGCTCGCCCTGGCCGCGGTTGGCGCGCCCACCGAGCACGAGCAGCACGGGGGCGCCGAGGTTGGCGGCGATGCGCGCGTTGTAGCTGAGCTCGGTCGGCGAGGCGACGTCAGTGTAGTCGCTGCCCACGATCACGACGGCGTCACACTGCGCCTCGATGGCCTTGAAGCGGCGCACGATCAGCGCGAGCGCGGCGTCCGGATCGGCGCGCACCTGCTCGTATGTGGTCCCGATGCAGTCCTCGTACTCGAGCACGTGCGAGGTGTGTCCGAGGAGCATGTCGAGGGAGTCGTCGCGCTCCTGCGTGGAGCGGGCGATCGGGCGGAACACGCCGACGCGAGGTGTGGTCCGAACGAGGGCATCGAGCACGCCGAGTGCAATCGTCGACTTGCCGGAATGCCCTTCAGCTGACGTCAGGTAGATGCAATGTGCCACCAATACAGCGTACCTTGCCGGGCACAGTGACCTCAGGTCTCGGCACCGCGCACAAGGCGCACGGGAGCGCCCGGATGAGCAGCCTCTCGCCGCCGTGCGGGCACAAAAAAAGACCCTCCGCGCACCCGGCAGAGCCTGGTTACCCTTGCTACGTTTCCGTCCTGGGGGAATTGGCCTGGGTACCGTCACGCGGAGAGCCGTGTCTATTGTACGCCGAAGATGAGGATGCTCGTGTCCCGGCCGCACTGCACAACGCGTCACGCGCAACCGGGTAGGATGGCTGAGGCCCTCGGGCCAGCCTGGAGGATTCGCCTAGTGGCCTATGGCGCACGCTTGGAAAGCGTGTTGAGTGAAAGCTCTCAGGGGTTCGAATCCCCTATCCTCCGCCAATGCGCTCCACGCGCTCCGATCAGCACCCGTCAGCCGTGCGGGCACCGCGCCAGCGTGCCTGGCGCGGTGCCCGATCAGGAGCCGTCGCGAACGAGCTCGGCGTGCGGGATCAGATACTGCCGAAACAGCCAGGGACCCGTGCGGGGCAGCTTGCGGCATCCATCGACCGTCGAGCACTTCAGCACCGCATCGTGCGCCGCATACGTGGCGAACACGGCGAGCTTTCGCGCAAGCTCGTCGCCCTGAACATTGGGGCTGAGTGCCGTGATCGGATACCCCTGCGCGTAGGTCACCCGGCTCGGGTCGATGAGCCCGCGATCCGCCAGGCCCGCCACGATGGTGCCCGTCGCCGCGTGGTCGGGGTGATCGCCCCGCGAGCCGTGGGCCGTGCCAGGGAGCGCCGTGAGCACCTCGTCGGGTGCGTACGCGTCGTAGAGCTGCGACACCGTCGCCGGCAGGTCTGCGGCGTTCAGCGGCGCCGCCCCGCCGAACCGGGGCGCCTCGGCGACGTGGCCGCCAAGCAGTTTCGGGATGCCGCTGTGACCCGTCGCCGCGAACCCGCTGCCGTCGAGCCCGCCGTCGGGCAGGCGCAGAAAGAACAGGCTGATCCGCGGATCTCCGCTCGGACGCGTCATCGCGAGCGTGATGCCGTTGGTCAGGAGCACGGTGCGCTCCTCCCACGGGGCGGAAGCGCCGCGCATCGCGTCGTACGCGGCGCGCAGACCGGCTTCGCGACCGAGCGCGTACTGCTCGCCGAGGCCGGCATCCGACGCCGTCAGATAGAGCGAGCGCACGCACCGAACCGCATCGAGGGCGCGCGGAATCGCCGGGCTGCCGAAGAGGAGATCGTCGTCATAGTGCGCCCAGACGGTGAGCAGGGTGCCGCCCGGGCAGGGCGCGTCGATGTATTGCAGCGGCGAGGCGAACGGGCGCGAATGATCGGCGGCCGCGAGCACCGCACTGATGTCGCCGCATTGCCCCGTCGTGGCGAAGAAGCTGACGGCGTCGGCGCCGTACTGCGCAAGCGCTCGGAGCGCTGCCTCCGAGAGCACGTCCGGGCAGAGCGCGGTGAGCTCCGCGATGCGCGCGGCATCCAAGTCATTCGGTGGCGGCGGCGCGGGGATCGTCGTCGGCCCCGGCACCTGCGGCGCGCGTGTTTCTGCGGCAACGGGGGTGTCCGCCTGCGCGCCGAGCGCCGCGCAACCGCTCAGTATCGCGATGACGGCGAGGAGCGCGGCAACAACCGTGCCGAGCCTCGTCGCTCCCCCAGCGCTGGCTACCCCAAACCCCATACCCCGCCTCTCTTCGAAACACACCATAGGGCGCGGCACCGCGCCGCAAACGCCGAAACGGCCGAGCCGAAACACAATCGTTAAAGGACGGCCGCCACACCTGGCCAAGCGCGGCGCACGGCTCCGCGATACGCCCGGATCGCACGCGGCATGCAGGTCAAAGACGCCATCGCGGCGGGCGCTGCCCACCTGCGCTCCCGGCCGTGGAGGCAGTTCGTCGGTGACGGCATGTTGCGCCCCGTTTCGCGGCCGTGTTCGCCGCTGGATATCGTTGCGTTGGCTCGGGAACCGGAAGCCTCCGGCTTGCGCAGCGCGTACCCGCGGCTGCAAGAGTCCGCCCCTTTCGCGCCGTCACGCACGGCGCCCCCAACGCCCAGGAGTCACGCCATGTCCACTGTCGCCACCACGACCTCCGGGAGCCTGCCCCGCACGCAGGCACTCATCGACGCGAACGCCGCCCGCACCTTCGCAGAGGACGGCTTCACCCTCCAATCGACCCCGGAGTTCGAGCAGCTCACCGCGCAGGCCGTCGCCGATGTCGTGCAGAGGCAGCGCGACGCCGGCGTCACCCAGGTCGGTGACGGCGAGTTCGGCAAGGCCATGTCGAACGCCGTTGACTACGGTGCCTGGTGGTCGTACTCGTTCCAGCGTGCCGCGGGGCTCTCGCTCACCGAGGTCAACGCGTTCAACGAGCCGCCCGCGCGCTCCACGCCCGGCAACATCCGCCTCACGAGCTTCCTCGACCGCCGCGACCGTCACCTCTTCCCCGCCGTGTACGCGGAGGCGGTCGAGGTGGGCCAGGGCGCCACCGGCTTCCCGACCACCACCGGCCCGATCACGTACCGCGGCCAGGCGGCTGTGGCATCCGATATTCGTCACATCACATCGGCGCTCCGTGCGGGCGAGCAGGGCTTCCTGACCGCCATCGCACCCGGCTCGGCAGCGCGCGTGCGCAACGACTACTACGCCACCGAGGAGGAGCACATCTGGGCGTGGGCCGACGCGCTGCGTGAGGAGTACCGGGCGATCACCGATGCCGGGCTCATCCTCCAGCTCGACGACCCCTCGCTCGCCGAGAACTTCGACCAGATCAACCCGGCCCCCTCGATCGCCGAGTACCAGGCGTTCACGCAGATCCGCGTCGACGCGATCAACCACGCCATCGCCGGGCTCCCGAAAGAACAGGTGCGTCTGCACCTGTGCTGGGGCTCGTGGCACGGCCCGCACGTCACCGACATCGAGCTGAAAGACCTTCTGCCCGTCATCCTGAAGGCGAACGTCGGGTCGATCTCGTTCGAGGCCGGCAACGTCCGTCACGAGCACGAATTCGGTGTCTGGGCAGACGCCGCGGTGCCGGACGACCTCGTGCTCGTTCCCGGCGTGGTCAGCCACGCGACGAACGTCGTCGAGCACCCCGACCTCGTCGCGCAGCGCATCCGCCGCTTCACCGACATCGTCGGCAACGACCGGGTGATCGCATCGACCGACTGCGGCCTCGGCGGCCGCGTGCACGCCGACATCGCGTGGGCGAAGCTCGAGTCGCTCGGCGAGGGTGCGCGCCGCGCCTGATCGCGCGTCAGCGCTGCGCACTGTCGGGGTCCGGGTCCGGGTCGAGTGGCACGACGCTGCCCGTCGCCGGCTCGTGTGCCGATCGGCCCGTCGCCTGGCCTTCACACGCGTTACGCCGCCTGCGCCTTTTCGCGCAGCGCGGCGACGAGCCCGTCGCTGAGGCCCGCGGCGCGCAGCGGCGTGAGCGGGTCGCCGTACCCCTTGCGCACGACGTCGAGCATCTGCGCCATCGCGAATTCGTCGAACGGCTTGTCTCCGGCGGCGGCGCGGGCCGCGGCATCCAAATCGATGCCCAGCTGCGCCATCAGCACGCCCATCACCGGGCGGCTGCGCTCGTGGATCGCCTCGATGTTCGGCCCCGAGCGGCCGTAGTCGGCGACGATCTCGGCGTCGCTCGCGCCGAGCGCGAGCAGCATCGAGGCCGCGAGCACGCCCGTGCGGTCTTTGCCGGCGGTGCAGTGAAATGCGACCGTGCCGGGCGCCACCGCGATGATCGACAGCGCCGTCACGAGCGACGGCGCCGCGCGCACGTACATGCGGGCGTAGCTGAGGCCGAAGTCGCTCGGGCGCTCGAACTCGCGCTCGTCCTTCATGGAGGCGCCGAGGCTCGCGATGAGCGGGAGGTGGTGGTACGCGACGGCCTGGCGGGCGAATGCGCCGCGGCCGGTGAATGCGACCTCCTCCGGCGAGCGCAGATCGATGATCGTGCTCAGGCCACCCTCGACCAGCGCGTCGGCGTACTCGTGGGTGACGACCGAGAGGTCGTCGGCCCGCAGCGCGACGCCCGGGCGGAGCGTGCCGCCCTCGATGACGATGCCGCCGAGGTCGCGGACGTTGACGGGGGTGCTGAGCGGGAGGGCGTCGCTGAGCAAGGTCATGAGATTCGCTTTCTGATCAGGGCGCTTCCCTGATCGATGAGGGTGACGAGGATGACGATGCAGATGATGATCGCGCTGAGGTGGCCGTAGTCGTACGTCTTCATCGCGGTGGTCAGCTCGAGGCCGATGCCACCCGCGCCGACGAGGCCGAGGATCGTCGCGCCGCGCACATTGCCTTCGAACAGCAGCAGCGTGTACGAGACGAGCAGGGGGGATGCCTGGGGCACGACGCCGTACTGAATCAACTGCCGCTTCGACGCACCCACCGCCTCCATGGCCGTGAGCGGCCCGCGATCGACGGCCTCCATGGCCTCGGCGTAGACCTTGCCGATCGATCCGATCGACCCGAGCGTCATCGCGAGGATCCCGGCGAAGGGCCCGAGACCCACGGCGGAGACGAACATCAGCGCGAACACGAGATCGGGCACGGAACGGATGATGTTCATCACCCACCGGGTCGGGTAGTAGAGCCACTTCGGCGCGATGTTCGACGATGCCCCGAACGCGACGATGAGCGAGAGCACGGCGCCGAGGAAGGTGCCGACGATCGCCATCTGCAGCGTCTCGATCAGCAGCGCGAAGATCCGATCGAACTTGCCGAAGTCCGGCGGAAACAGTCGCATCAGGAACGCGCCCATGTTCACGGTGCCCTCGCCGAGCTTGGCGAAGTTGAACTGCGCCCCGACGAACGACCAGACGAGCACGGCCGCCGCGACGACCCCGCCGAGCACGAACCGGGCGCGGGGCACCCGGAACGCCTGCTCGAGGCGCGCGCGTTCAGCCGGGTCGAGCGCGGGCGCCTGCTTGGTGCGCGGGCCCTGGGCGGTGCGCGGGCGCTGGGCTGTGCGCGGGTCCTGGTCGGTGCGCGGGTCCCGGTCGGTGCGCTCAGGCGAGGCCGTCGACATCCTCGTCCTCCTCGTGCTGATACACGACGGCGAGGTCGTCCGCGGTGAGCTCCGTGGTGGGCGCCGCGACCATCACCTCGCCGTGCTTGAGGCCGACGATGCGATCCGAGTGCCGCATCGCCAGATCGAGCACGTGCAGGCTGACGAGCACCGGGATGCCGTCCTCGCGCGCGATCCCGCGCAGCAGCTCGAGCACCGAATCCGACATCCGAGGGTCGAGGGATGCCACGGGCTCGTCCGCGAGGATCAGTCGGGGCTGCTGCATCAGGGCGCGTGCGATGGCGACGCGCTGCTGCTGTCCGCCCGAGAGCGAGCGGGCCGGGTCCGAGGCCTTGTGCGCGATGCCGACGCGGTCGAGCAACTCCATGGCGCGGACCCGGTCTGCCCTCGAGAAGCCGCCGACGAGGTTTGCCCGGCCGGCGCTGTGCAGCGCGCCGGTGAGCACGTTGGTGAGCACGCTCAGGCGCCCGATCAGGTTGAACTGCTGGAACACCTGCCCGGCGCTGGCGCGCAGCTCGCGCAGGTGCCCGCGCTGGAGGTTCGCGACGTCGTAGCCGGCGACGCGCACGCTGCCCGAGGTGATCGGCGCGAAGCCGGTGAGGCTGTTCATGAGCGTCGATTTGCCCGAACCGGACGAGCCGAGCAGCGCGACGGTCTCACCCGCGAACAGGTCGAGGTCGACGCCGTCGAGCACCAGCTCGCCCTCGGTGTAGGCGACGCGCAGCTCGCGCACCGACACGATCGGGAGGTGGGCGCGCAGCTCGGCGGTGGTGGGCTCGACCACCCGGGCGGACGCCTCGAGCGTGCTGGGCATCATCCGAGGTCCGAGATGTCGACGCCGGCGATGTCGGCGATGCGAACGAAGGGCTTGAAGATGTCGTTGCCGGGCTCGATCATGACCTCGCCGCCGCGGGTGCCTGCGAACAGCGGACCGAGGGCCTCACCGTTTTTCGCCGAGAACACCTCGGGGATCGCGGCGGTGAGGATGTCGCGCTTTTCCTGCCCCATCTTGCTGCTCACGAGGATGGTGGTCGACACGGGCATCGACTCGCTCTTCGCGATCGAGCGGGTCTCGCCCTTCGAGAACGGGAACATGTCGCTGTCGTACATTTCGGCGATGATCACGGCCGTGCACGCGACATCCACCTGCCCCTGCGCCAGGGCGATGAAGCTCATGTCGTGCCCACCCGAGAACATCGCCTTGTAGTCGACGTCCTTCTTCAGGCCCGCCTGATCGAGCGTGTAGACCGGCATGAAGTAGCCGCTGCTCGAGGCGGGGTCGGCGAAGGCGATCACCGTTTCGGGCGTGATGTCGTCGAGGCTCTTCAGCGGTGAGTCCTCGAGCACGATGCAGGTCGAGACCGGGTCGGGCGAGCCGGGCCAGGCGACAAGCGCGTCAACCTCGCCGGTGTTGACCGCGAGCGCGGAGGGGAAGCCGCTCATCAGGCCGAAGTCGACGTGACCGCCGCGAATCGCCTCGACGACCGCGAGGTAGTCGGGCACATCGGTGACCTCGACCTCGCGGCCCGTCTCCTCCTCCATCAGCTCGACGAGCACCTTGATCGGGTTCTGCGCCGTGGGGTCGTCACCGAGGGGCGCCGAAGCGAACGTGAGGGGGGCGTCGGCGGCCTGTGCCGAGTCACCCGCCGCACCCGAGCAGCCGGTGAGGATCAGTGCGGCGCCGGCGGTAAGGGCGCCAAGACCGATGAGGGCACGCGAGCGCATGCGGTTCCTTTCAAACAGCGGACACAACCTCGTCCTGCGGATCTCGCCAATGCGGCGATGTGGCCAGACAATCGCCGCGAGGTGACGCGCAGTTTCGTCACGACCGACACCGCGGCGAATCCGGGGTGAACACTTGGTGCGGTGCCCACGCGCGGGCGCCCTCTCGAACCGCCGACTCGCGACGTTGGCCGAGCCGCTCGCCGATCATGCCGACCCCCTCTGCCGCTGCGCAGCAGCCGGGAGCACGGCGGCGGGCTGCGGCATCCACTCGACCGCGTGTTCGGCGTGCGGGCGCCGGCGTGTTCGGCGTGCGGGCGCCGGCGTGTTCGGCGTGCGGGCGCCGGACCGACACAATGGAACGGTGAGCAGCCGGCCGATCTTCGTGCGCATCCGCATCGATGCGCCGCTGGATCGGGTGTGGGAACTCACCCAGAACCCGCTCGAGCACCCGCGCTGGGACGGCCGGTTCACCTCGATCACGCCGACCGAGGCGTTGCCGGGCGGCGGCACGCGCTTTCGATACGAGCTGCGGATGCCGCTGCACACCATCGTCGGCACGGGAACGACGATCGGGGAGCGCCACCGCGCCGACGGCACCTGCACGTCGGCGCTGCGCTTCGACACCGACGACTGGTTCTCGCCGCTCGGGGCAGGCCGCGGGTATTGGCGCTACGAGCCCGACGGCGACGCGACGATCTTCACGACCGGCTACGACTACGCGCCGCGCTGGGGCGTCCTGCTGGATCGGCTCCTGCTGCGGCGCCTGATCGGGTGGCTCACCGCGTGGAGCTTCGATCGCCTCCGCATCTGGGCCGAGCGCGGGATCGAGCCGGAGCGTTGGCCGCTGTGGTCGGCGCTGTGGGTGTGGCGGCGGGATCGCCCGCGGGCGGCGCGGTGCGTGCGCGACGCACGTGGGCGCCGGGTGATGGATGCCGCGCCCGCGACCCTGCGCACGCTGGAGGCGCCGTGACCCAGGATTCGCATCCCGCCCCCACCTCGATGTTCGCCGAGGTGATGGGTGAGGACTTCGCTCGTCTGCACCCGATGCTGCAGCGCCGCTTCGGGGTGGGGCTCGCGGCCGGCTACGCGTGCGTCGGGCGCGGCGTCATGTCGCGCATCGAGCGCGGCCCGTGGTGGACGGTGCCGTTCCTGCAGATCGGGCGCCTGCGCAACATCCTCGTGCCCGATGTGGGCACCGATGTGCCGTTCACGATCGGCAACTACCCGTATCGCGACCCGTTCGGCCGCGAGACCATCACCTTCGTGCGCGAATATCGCATGGCCCGTGCGCAGCGCCGCTTCGATGCGACGATGGTGCGCAGCTCGCGCGATGGGCACATCGTCGACTATCTCGGCACGCATCAGCACCTCGCCGTCGATCTCGAGCTGCGCGCAGAGCCCGATGGCAGCTTCCTCCTGCGCTCCGGGGCGCAGCGCTTCTATGAAGGCCCGCTTGCGTTTCGCTTCCCGATGCTGTGCAGCGGACGGGCGGAGCTGCGCGAGTCGTACGACGAGGCGACCGGGCAGTTTCGCGTTCGGCTCGCGGTGCGCAACCGGGTGTTCGGGTTCCTGTTCGGCTACGAGGGCACCTTCCGCGCCGAGTTCGTGGATGCCTCGGATGCGCCGGAGCGGCTGAAGCCTGTGCGGCACGAGCGGCGCGAGTAGGCTCGCGGCATCGGCGCTTGTGCGGGGCGTGGGCTCCGGCATCCGCGGTGTTGGCGCGGGCGTTGCCGCGGCATCCATTCAACGGAATAGATTTGCCGAGCGGATGATTGGACTGAATATGCAACGATTCGGAACCCTCTCGTTTGGTCATTACGGCCCGCTCGGCGGCGGCCGTGAGCTCACCGCGCGCGACTCACTCCATCAGGCGATCGACCTCGCACAGGGGATGGATGAGCTCGGTGTGAACGGCGCGTACTTCCGCGTGCACCACTTCGCGCGACAGCAGGCCTCGCCGATGCCGCTGCTGGCGGCGATCGCGGCGCGCACGAAGCGCATCGAGATCGGCACCGGGGTGATCGATATGCGATACGAGAACCCGCTGTATCTCGCCGAGGAGGCGGCGGCGGTCGACCTGATCAGCGACGGGCGACTCGCGCTCGGCGTCAGCCGCGGCTCACCCGAGTCGGTGATTCGCGGCTACGAGGCGTTCGGCTACACGGGGTCGACCGATCCGCGCGGCGCCGACATCGCCCGCGCGCACTTCGAGACCTTCCTGCGCGCGATCGAGGGCGAGGGCATGGCCGAGGGTGACCCGACGAGCCCGTTCGGCGGGACCCCGGGGCTCCAGCCGATCGAGCCGCACTCCCCCGGGCTGCGCTCGCGCATCTGGTGGGGCGCCGGCAACCGCGACAGCGCCGAGTGGGCGGGCCGCATGGGCGTCAACCTCATGTCGTCGACCCTCCTCACCTCGGCCGACGGGCGCCCGTTCGACATCCTGCAGGCCGAGCAGATCGACGCGTTTCGCGCCGCATGGCGCGAGGCGGGGCATCCCGGTGAGCCGCGCACCTCGGTCAGCCGGAGCATCTTCCCGATCACGACGGCCGAAGAGCAGATGTACTTCGGCGGCCGCCAAGACGGCGATCAGATCGGCATCATCGACGGCCTGCGCTCGACGTTCGGCAAGACGTACGCCGCGGCGCCGGACGTGCTGGTGGAGCAGTTGCTCCAGGATGCTGCGATCCAGACCGCCGACACGTTGATGCTGACGATTCCGAGCCAGCTGGGTGTCGAGTTCAACCTGCGGGTGGTGGAGTCGTTCGCGCGGTACGTCGCGCCGGCCCTCGGGTGGAAGCCGAGTATGTAGGGGTTGGGGTGCGGGTGCGGGTGCCGCCAAGCACCTCTTCTCCCGAAGTTATCTTCGCATCCCGCCTATCCACACTCGCTGGTTTCTCGTGTGAATGTCTGAGGGTGCTGAGACAATAGCATCATGAATCCCACCGAGGGCAGTGTCGATACCCGAGGCGCGCAGGCGCGCGAGACGGTCGCATCCGGCGCCGCGCTCGCGCCGCGTCACGCTTCGCACGGGGCGCGTCCCCTTGGCCTCCGAGCATCCTCCACTGGGCAGCGCGAGCCGGCTCCGGCGTCGACGCCGACGCCCACCCCGGGCGTGGAAGATGGCTCGTTCGCCGCCGGGTCGCACCCGGAACTCAACGCGAACGAGCGAGCGCAGATGCGCGAGATCGAGGCCGAGCTGATCGAGGGTGAAGCAGACGTGAGCACCTGGAAAGCGCGGCGGGCCGAGCTGATGTGCAGGGCTGCGCAGATCGCCGCCGACGCTTCGTCCCGTGGTGAGCGAAACAGCCGGTCCCTGGAAATGCCCTACCGATCGATCTCGGCCCAGCTCGCCACCGGCTTGCGAATCAGCGATCGCACCGTGGAACGCGAGCTCAACGAGGCACCGCGGCTGGTGCACGAGTTCCCGGCGACGCACGCGTCGCTGCGCGCTGCACGGATCTCCGCAGCGCACGCCGATGCGATCGCCCGCGCGGGCGCGAACCTTCCCGACGCGCAGGCACGTGCTGACTACGAAGCCGAGATCGTCCCGATCGCGGAGCGCGAGACGCCCGGCCGCACCCGGCACCTGGCCGGCGTGGTCGCCGCCCGGGTGGATGGGCGGACGTTCGCAGAGCGACACGCGACGGCGGCTGCGGGCCGCGGCGTGCGCATCGTTGACCTGACGGATGGGATGTCCGAGCTGATCGCCACGGTGCCGACGGTGTTTGCACATGCGGTGCGAGACCGGCTCATCGAGATGGCACACAGCGTGATCGACGCGCGCGGGCCTCGCCGCGCACGCCGGACCGCGGGTGCGGGCGCCGGATTCGGGCGGGCAGCCAGGGCCAGGACCGATGTCGCGGGCGATGACGAGGGCCAAGCCGAAGACGTGCGCACCGTGAACGAGGTGTGCGCCGATGCGTTCCTCGAACTCTGCCTCGCCGGCACCCCCACCGCGCACTCCGGCACCACCGCGCTGGGTGAGATCAAGGGCCGCGTGCAGATCACCGTGTCAATGCTCACGCTGATGGGGCGCAATGACCACCCAGCCACTCTCGCCGGGGCCGGTCCGATCGATGCGGCGACGGCCCGCCTGATCGCCGGGGCCACCCCGGGCTGGGACCGGGTGCTCGTCCATCCGGTCACGGGGGCGGTGCTCGCGGTCGACCGATACACACCCAACGCCGACCTCAAGCGCGCACTTCGTGTGCGCGATCAGCACTGCCGTTTCCCAGGCTGCCGCTTGCCCGTGCACCGGACCGATCTTGATCACACCGTGGACTATGCCCTCGGCGGCGAGACCCGTGCAGACAATCTCGCCCACCTCTGCCGCCGACATCACACAATGAAGCACGCCAGCGCGTGGACGGTGGTGCAGAAACCGGGAGGCGTGCTCGAATGGACCAGCCCGACGGGCAAGGTGCATACCGACCTTCCCGTCAGCACGGTGATGTTCAAACCCGAGGCCGACTGGAACGACTGGCTCGCCTCGGCGAATACCACCTCCGCCGACGCCCCGCCGCCGTTCTGATCGTTCGACATCGCGCCGGCCACTCAGGCTTGCCGGGCGGCAGGGTGCGCACGCAGGGCGGCACACGGTGGGAGGCCGGCTGCGCACGGTGGGAAGTCGGCTGCGCACGGCGAGAGTCGGGCAGCGCACGGCGAGAGGCCGGCTGCGCACGGCGGGAGTCGGGCAGCGCACGCCGAGAGGCCGGCTGCACGCTGCGTGCTGGATGCTGGATGCTGGATGCTGGATGCTGGATGCTGGATGCTGGATGCTGGATGCGGCCGTTAGCTTCCCGGAAGCGGGAATCGCAGGCGGAGCCGCTCGCACACGACGGGCATATCGGGTTCGAAGCCGCGAGCGTGCTCGGCGTACGCGCGCCAGTAGCGCTCGTGCACTTCGCGCCAGCTGCGCAAGGTCCGGTCACCCTCCCCCTCGGCGAAGGCGTGCGACTCAGGCACCCGATCGAACGGAATCACCTCGACGGCGACCGTCTCCAGGAGCGCCCGCGCAGCCCCACTCCCATCAAGGATGATGTTCCACAGGCCCGGCTCGGGCAGCGGCTCGCCCGTGTGCTCGAAGTCCCAGAGCGGTGAGGCGGTGGCGGTCTTCGTGCCCGCGAGCACGAGCGACAAGAGTTCGTCGGCGTGCGCTGGCGTCGCGCCGAACGCCCACGCCTCCGGCGCTGCTTCAGGCAAACCGGGAATCGCGGCGCGGCATTGCGCCCAGAACGCATCGACGGTCGGCAGCGAACTCACCCGCCCAGGGTATCCGCACGCGCAGCGGTCCGTGAGGCCGTGACCTGCGAAGCGACGCCGGCCGAACCCCTATGCTCGGCCCATGACTGAAGTGCGATTGACCGGGCAGCTCGTATGCAGCGATGCGGCAGAGCAGGCGCTCGTCGTGAAGTTCCTGCCCGAGCACATCGCCCTCACCCGCGCCGAGCCGGGGTGCCTCCACTTCGAGGTCACGCGAATCGGCGACTCGCGCACCTGGCGGGTCGAGGAGCGCTTCACCGATGCGTCGGCGTTCACCGCACACCAGGCGCGCGTTGCGACGAGCGAGTGGGGCAGGGCGACACAGGCCATCACGCGTGACTACACGGTCGAAGGTCTCTCGCCGCAGCAAGCGAACTGATCCGCCCCAGCTCGCGCGCGTGCGTCCGAGCGAGCGCCGGCGCTCCCTCGCACGAACGCTCCCTAGGCTGGAGCCATGACTGCCTCGCGGGACGACGACCGCAACGAGTGCCGGGTGGCGGCCGGCGAGCCCCGACCCCAGGCGGCCCAGCAACCGCAGGCACCGCAGACACCGCAGGGCGCAGCGAATGCCGCCCGGTAACAGTCGCCGCGCACGGGCCTCGCGGCGTCGTTCGCGTCGAGTCGCAGCCGCCGACAACGATCTGACCGCGCAGGAATGGGCCAAGCTCTGCGCGATGTGGGGCGGATGCGCGTACTGCGGCCAGGCCGAGGCATCCCTCGCCAGCACCCTGCAGAAGGACTGCGTGCAGCCCATCTCGCGCGGTGGCCGCTACACGCTCAGTAACGTCGTGCCGGCCTGCCGCTCCTGCAACGCGAGCAAGTCGAACGACGAGGTGACCGGGTGGATGCGTCGCAAGAAGCTCGACGAACCCGCGTTCCTCTTGCGCTTCCGCGAGGTCGTCGTCGCGCTCACCGCGGCCCAGGCGGCGAGCGCCGCCGACGCATCGGTCCAAGCGGCGAGCGCCGCATCCCCCGCTCGGCGCACGGCACCGCTGGAGCCCGCGCCCCGGGATGCCGACTCCGCTCCCCGCGGCAAGAGTGCCTGATTCCGGCCGAAAACCTGCCACGCGATTCATCGGCGAGAATAGATGTATGCCGAACGAACAGCCGGTGGGATACAGCGCGCTCTCGTGCCGCAGTCGGGTCGAGATCCTGCACCTCGTCCAGCAGCACCCGGCGAGCACCGTTGCAGCGCTGGCCGAACAGACCAAGCTGCACCCGAACACCATCCGCGAGCACCTGCAGCGCCTCATCGACGGCGGTTACGTCGTCTCTGACACCGAGCAGCGCACCGTCCGCGGGCGCCCCCGGACCCTGTTCAGCGCGGTCGACGGCGAGGCGGCGACGTCGAGTCCGATCGCCCGGCGCAAGGTGCAGGCTGCCGCAGCCCGCGGCGACCTGATGCGCAAGGTCATGCCCTGGACCGACACCATCGACCCGGCCCTGGGACAGGCCGCACTGCACCAGGTCGACGCGATCGTCGACCATCTGCAGGAGGCGGGCTTCGACCCCGTCGTGGACGAGGCGACGCTGTCGATCGACCTCGGCAGCTGCCCGCACGCCCCCGCCGATCTCCCGCACCGCGAGGCGCTGTGCTCGGCGCACCGCGGCATGATGCACGGCGTGCTTGCCGAGGCTGGCGGCCCCCTCATGGCGCGCATCCGCGACTGCGCGGCGTCGCACGGTTGCGTGGTCCAGCTCCGCATCGCCTCCTGACGGGCCCACCCGAACGCTCACCTCGGGGTTAAGTCCGGCCCGCCGCGGCATCGCCAAGAATCAGGCAGCGCTACAGTGGCAGGACGCACCCTCCGGAGGACAGCAAATGGACCTTCTCGATCCGCTTCTGCTTGCCAGATGGCAGTTCGGTCTCACCACCATCTACCACTTTCTCTTCGTGCCGCTCACGCTCGGCATGTCGGTCACCGCGGCGGTGTTCCAGACCGCGTGGACGCGCACCGGCAATGTGAAGTATCTGCACCTCACCCGCTTTTTCGGCAAGATCTTTCTGATCAACTTCGCCATGGGTGTTGTGACGGGCATCGTGCAGGAGTTCCAGTTCGGCATGAACTGGTCTGACTACTCGCGCTTCGTCGGTGACGTCTTCGGCGCCCCGCTCGCGATGGAGGGCCTGCTCGCCTTCTTCTTCGAGGCCACCTTCATCGGCCTGTGGATCTTCGGCTGGGACAAGCTGCCCCCGAAGCTGCACCTCGCCACCATCTGGGCGACCGCGATCGGCTCCATCCTTTCGGCCTACTTCATCCTCGCGGCGAACGCGTTCATGCAGAATCCGATCGCGTACCAGCTGAACGAGGAGCGCGGCCGCGCCGAGCTCGTGAACATCTGGGAGCTCCTGGCGAACCCCGTCTCACTCGCCGCGTTCCCGCACACGATCGCCTCCGCGTTCATGTTCACCGCCGGCGTGATCATCGCGGTCGCCGCCTGGCACATCGTGCGCGGCCAGCACCTCGACAGCATGCAGACCGCCCTCCGCTACGGCCTCTGGTTCATGCTCGGCTCCGCCGCCGCTACCGTCCTCACGGGCGACCAGCTCGGCCTCGTCATGGTCGACACGCAGCCCATGAAGATGGCCGCCGCTGAGGCGCTGTTCACGACCGCGTGTGGGGCCGAGGCATCCTTCTCGCTGTTCACCATCGGCACCCCAGACGGCACCAGCGATCTGTTCTCGGTCCGTGTGCCGTACCTGCTCTCGTTCCTCTCGACCCACACCTTCGACGGCTGCGTGGAGGGCCTGAACAACCTCCAGGCCGAGTACGTCGACCTGTGGGGCCCCGGCGACTACATGCCCATCGTGTGGATCACGTACTGGTCATTCCGCTGGATGATCGGCCTCGGCATGCTGCACGCATTCATCGCGTTCGTCGGCCTGTGGGTCACGCGCAAGAAGGCCAAGCGTCTGCCGGCCAAGTGGATGTGGCGCGTCGCGATCTGGTCGTACCCGCTCAGCATCATGGCGATCACCGTCGGCTGGATCTTCACCGAGATGGGCCGCCAGCCCTGGATCGTGTTCAGTCTCATGCGCACCGAGGACGGTGTCTCACCAGGCGTCCCCGCCTACGAGGTGCTGATCTCACTGATCGCCTTCACCCTGATCTACGCCATCCTGGCCGTGGTGGAGTTCAAGCTCATCCTCCGTGCCGTGCACAAGGGCCCCGATACCACCGAGCAGGTGTCCGGAGACAAGCCGACCCTGAGCTCGACCGTCTACTAGGAGACCTGTCATGGACCTCGCCGTTCTCTGGTTCTGGATCGTCGCCTTCCTGTTCATCGGGTACTTCGTGCTCGACGGCTTCGACTTTGGCGTCGGGATGTCGCTGCCGTTCATCGGCAAAGACGATGTCGCGCGCCGCCAGATCATCAACACCATCGGTCCCGTGTGGGACCTCAACGAAACCTGGGTGATCGTCGCCGGCGCCTGCCTGTTCGCGGCCTTCCCCGAGTGGTACGCGTCGCTGTTCAGCGGCTTCTACCTCCCGCTCCTGCTCATCCTCCTGGCACTCATCGTGCGCGGCGTATCGTTCGAGTACCGCCACCAGCGCCCCGAGCACGAGTGGAAGCGCCGCTTCGATCTGATGATCATCGTCGGCTCGGCGGTCCCCGCGTTTCTCTGGGGCGTCGCTTTCGCGAACATCGTCCAGGGCGTGCCCCTCGACGCCGACCACAACTACACGGGCAACCTGCTGACGCTGCTGAATCCGTACGGGCTGCTCGGCGGGCTGACCACGCTCCTGCTGTTCTTCACGCACGGCGCCACCTTCGTCGCGCTGAAGACCGACGGCGTGCTGCGCCGCGACGCGCAGAAGCTCGCCGCGAAGGCCGGCATCCTCACGATCATCGTCGCCGCGGCGTTCCTGGTCTGGACCGTGCTCGCGCACTTCTCGATTCCCGTGCTGCTGCTCGCCGCCCTCGCCGCGCTCCTGCTGATCGGCTCGGTGCTCTCGAACCTCCGCGGCCGCGAGGGCATCGCGTTCACGTTCGGCGCCGCAACCGTTGCCGCGGCGGTGGCCACGCTGTTCACCGCGCTGTTCCCGGCGGTGCTCCCGTCGACCACCGACCCGGCGTTCAGCCTCACCGTCGCGAACGCATCCAGCTCGCAGTACACGCTCGAGATCATGAGCTGGACCGCGCTGATCTTCATGCCGCTCATCCTGCTCTACCAGGCGTGGACCTACTGGGTGTTCCGCAAGCGGGTTCGCCGGGCTGCCATCGAAGCGGTGACGGAGCCCGTCGCCGCGTGACGACCCCCGCGGGGCCGTCGCCGACAACGAATGTCGGCACGGCCCCTCCCTCCCCTCCCGCGCACCACCCTGCTCCCACGCCCGGTGGCCCGCCCAAGCGCACTCGACCCGTCGACCCGCGGCTGCTGCGCTACGCCGGAGCGGCCCGCACGTTCTTCGCTATCGCGGCGGTGATCGGGGCGGCGCAGACGCTTGTCACCATCGCGTTCGCCTGGCTGCTCACCCTTGCGGTGGTGCGGGTCATCGAGGGTGCCCCCGCCGAGGAGCTCATCCGGATCACCACGATGCTCCTCGGCGCTGTGCTCGCCCGCGCCGCGCTCATCTGGGCAGCGGAATGGGCGTCGGCGCAGGCCGCGGCGCGGGTCTCGGCACAGCTGCGCGCGGCGCTCGTCGACGCCGTGCGCACCCTCGGACCCGGCTGGCTCGCGCGCCAGAACACCGCGAGCCTTGCGGTCACCGCCGGCCACGGCCTCGACGCGCTGGATGCCTACTTCGGGCGCTATCTCCCCCAACTCGTGCTGACCGTGATCGCAACGCCCACGATCCTCGTCGTGATGGCCTGGCAGGACTGGCTGAGCGGACTGACGGTCGCGCTCACGCTCCCCCTCATCCCGATCTTCATGGTGCTGATCGGCCTCGCCACCCGCTCCGTGCAGCGCACGCAATGGCAGACCCTGCACCGCCTCGCGGCCCGCTTCTCCGACACGGTGGAGGGGCTCGGCACGCTCAAGCTCTACGGCCGCGAGCGCCGGGCGGTCGCCAACATCGAACGGGTCACGGGCGAGTACCGCCGCGAGACGATGCGCGTGCTGCGCGTCTCGTTCCTCTCCGGCTTCGCCCTCGAATTTCTCGCGAGCATCGCCGTCGCGCTCATCGCCGTCTCGATCGGCTTCCGCCTGCTGGATGGCACCCTGACGCTGATGGTCGGGCTGTTCGTGCTCCTGCTCGCCCCGGAGGCCTACCTCCCGATGCGGCAGGTGGGCGTGCAATTTCACGCGGCCGCCGAGGGCGTGGCCGCAACCGACGACATTTTCGCGGTGCTGGATGCCGCGACCGCCGCCCGCGCGAGGGGCGCGAGTGGGGCGGGGCAGCGGTCGGCGCGAAGCGCGGCGCAGGGTTCGGCGCGCCACGCGGCGAATGGTGCCGACGCCGTCGACCACCCCGCCGTCTACCACCCCGCCGGCACGCTCGTCGTTCGCGGGCTCCGCGCCCGGGTGGGCGACCTCGTGGTTCCGGCGCCGGCGCACCCTGCGATCGCATTCACCGCCACCCCCGGAACGATCACGCTCATCGAGGGCCCGAGCGGGTCCGGCAAGTCGAGCCTCCTCGCCGCGCTTCGCGGCACCGCCGAGTTCGAGGGCACGGCGATCCTCACGGGCGACGCAGCGGGGGCGGGCACTGCTGACGCCTCACGCGGCGCGGGTGCGTTCGGTGGCGCAGGTGCTTCCGGCGGCTCAAGTGCGTCCAGCGGCTCAGGTACTTCCGGCGGTCCAGTTGCTTCCGGTGGCTCAAGTGCTTCCGGCAGTCCAGTTGCTTCCAGTGGCTCAAGTACTTCCGGCGGTTTAGGTGCTTCCGGTTCCTCAGGCACTTCAGGCGCCTCCGATGCGTCAGGCGCTTCCGGCGCATTCGGCGAGCGCCGCGATGTCCGCGCCCTCCGCCCGGCCGAGTGGCTGGCGTGGGCGGGGCAACGGCCCGGGCTGATCGCCGGCACGGTCGCGGCGAACGTGGCGCTCGGGGATCCCGCACCCGACGCGTCGGGCATCGCCCGCGCGCTCGAGCTCGCCCAGGCCGGGCACCTCGACCCGGCGCTCGAGCTCGGCGTGCAGGGTGCCGGCCTGTCGGGCGGGCAGGCCCAGCGCGTCGCCGTCGCCCGCGCGATGTATCGGCTGCAGCGCGGCGCGAGCCGGGGGAACGGCGCGGCGCGCGTGCTCGCCCTCGACGAACCGAGCAGCGCCCTGGATGCCGCGACCGAGGCCGCCCTCTGGCGGGCCATCCGCGGCCTCGCCGACGAGGGCGCGACCGTGCTCCTGGTCTCGCACCGGCGCAGTGCCCGCGAGATCGCTGACCAGGTGGTCCGCCTCGGCGCCGGCACCAGCACCGGCACCAGCGACACCACCGGCAGGAGCACGAGCAGCCCCACCGACACCAGCAGCACCACCGACATCAGCGGCACCACCGGCAGGAGCACGAGCACCACCGCCGACATCAGCAGCACGACCACCACCGACCCAGGCGCCGATGCCGGCAACGCCGCGCAGGAAGGAGCGGGCGCATGAGCAGCATCAACGCCGCCGCACGCGACGGGGTGACCGGCGCTCCCGGCGGGCGCCACCCGCGCGGCGCCTCCCCACTCGCCCGCGTGCTGCGCGACGCACAACCGCCCGCCAGTCGCTTCATGCCCGGCGCGCTCGCCGGCTTCGCATCGGCGGCCTCCGCGGTCGCGCTCCTCGCCGTCAGCGCCTGGCTGATCGTGCGCGCCTCCGAGCAGCCCGCCCTGATGTACCTCTCGATCGCGGTCGTCGGGGTGCGCCTGTTCGCCCTCACGCGAGCGGTGTTCCGCTACGTCGAACGCCTCGCGGGGCACGACGCCGCCCTCCACCAGCTTGCGATCACGCGCTCCGACATGGTGCGCCGGCTCATCCCCCTCGCCCCCGACGGCCTGACCCGCACCCGCCGCGGCTCGGTCCTGGCGTCGATGGTCGACGATGTCGACGAGCTGCAGAATCTGCCCCTCCGGGTCGTGCAGCCGCTGTTCGTCTCGGGGCTGGTGGCCCTGGCATCCATCGTCTTCATGGCGTTCGTCTCGTGGAGCGCGGCGCTCGTGTTGGCGGGATGCCTCGCCCTGGCCACTCTCGTCGCGACGGCGTGGGGCTGGGCACTGGGCGCGAAGGCCGAACGCGGCATCGCGCCCGCGCGCTCGCGGCTGGCCGACGCCGTGGTCGACTACCTGGGCAGCCTCGACGTGCTGCTCGCGTTCGACGCCGAACCCGCGGCACGCGCGCGGATCGCGGCAGCCGACGCGGCGCTGGGCACCGCCGTGCGCCGCCGGGTGATCGCCCAGGGCGCGAGCACGGCGGTCGTATCGCTGCTGGCCGGGGTGGCCTCGATCGGCGCGATCGCCGTCACCGCCCCGCTGTACGCCGCGGGCGAGCTCGCCGCGCCGTGGTTCGCGGTCGCGGTGCTGCTGCCCATGGCGATCTTCGAGGTCTTCGGCACGGTGCCCCGCGCCGCCGCCTCATGGCGTCAGGTGCGCGCGAGCGCAGCGCGTGTCGCCGATGCCTTGCCGGCGCAGGTGCCCGCCGGGCTCATGCGCGATGACGTCGACGAAGCGGCTGCGAGGGTCAGCCGTGGCGGCGCGGATGCCCCGGCCCCGCCGGCCAGTCCCGCCGGCCGGTCCCCCGCGCCCGTCCCACCGCCCCCACCGCTGCACCCCCTGCCCGTGCCCCTGCCCCTCGGCGCCGGCATCACCCTCCGCGGGGTCTCGGCGCGCTGGCCGCACGCACGCACCGACGCGCTGCGCGAGATCGACCTGGACGTGCGCCCCGGCGAGCGGCTCCTCGTCGTCGGCTCCAGCGGCTCCGGAAAATCGACGCTCGCGCACGTGCTCGTGCGCTTCCTCGATTGCACGGGCGAGTACGCCATCGGTGGCACTCCCGTGACCGACGTCTCGGGGGCGCAGGTGCGTCGCACGGTCGGGCTGTGCCAGCAGCAGCCCATGCTCTTCGACGAAGACATCCGGCAAAACCTCATCTTCGCGCGCGACGACGCCACCGACGAAGAGCTCATCGCCGTGTTGGAGCGCGTCGGCCTCGGGGAGTGGCTTGCCACCCGCGGCGGGCTCGACGCCCGCGTGGGCGAGCGCGGTTCGCTGGTTTCGGGCGGACAGGCGCAGCGCATCGCGCTCGCGCGCGCGTTGCTCGCCGACTTTCCCGTGCTGGTGCTCGACGAGCCGACCGCCGGGGTCGATGCCGAGGCATCCGATGCACTGATGCACGACATGCTCTCGGCCGTCGGCGCGGATCGCGCGATCGTGCTGATCTCACACGCCAGCGTGCCCGAGGGTCTCGTCGACCGGACGGTGCGGATCGACGATGGACGCCTGAGCCCGGCCCAGGAGGACCAGGCGAAGGAGCACCCGGCGAGGTAGCGCTGTCGGGCAGCGGTGCCGCGCGTCGAGGGCAGGGCAAATCAACGCCGGCCGTTGCCGAACAGGCCTCGGATCACCCCGTTGAGCAGCGTCTGGGTGCTACTCGCGCCGAGTACCTGCTCGAGCGGTGAGCGGCGGGCCTTGCTGGTCGCACTCGCGCGCGCGGCAGTGCGCGTCGTGCCCTGCGTCTTGCGCAGCAGACGCTCGTACTCGGCCTGCGCCTTCTTCTCGGCGGCGGCCTGCTGCTTCTGGATCGCGGCGCGCTGCGCGGCGAGCTCGGCGTCGATCTTCGCCTGCTCGAGCGCCCGCTGCTCCGCCTCGGCCGCTGCGGCCGCCGCGTTCATGCGCACGGTGAGCATCTCGCGCGCCGACTCACGATCGATCGCGGTGCCGTACCGGGGCAACAGCGGCGATGCCGCAACGGCCGCGTCGATCCGCGCGTCGGGGGTCGGCGACATCAGCCCCTGCGGGGCGCGCATCCTGGTCCACGCGACGGGGGTCGGCGCACCCCGCTCGCTCATCACGGTCACGATCGCCTCGCCGGTGCCGAGCTGTTGCAGCACCTGCGCGAGGTCGTAGCCGCTCCGCGGATACGTGCCGACGGTGGCCCGCAGCGCCTTCGCATCGTCCGGTGTGAAGGCACGCAGCGCATGCTGGATGCGGGAGCCCAGCTGCGCGAGCACGTCGCCCGGCACGTCCTTCGGCGTCTGGGTCACGAAGAACACGCCCACGCCCTTCGAACGGATCAGCCGCACCGTCTGTGTGATGGCGGCGAGAAACGCCTTGGATGCGTCTTTGAACAGCAGGTGCGCCTCGTCGAAGAAGAACACGAGCTTGGGCTTGTCGAGGTCTCCGACCTCGGGCAGCGTCTCGAACAGCTCCGCGAGCAGCCACATCAAGAAGGTCGAGAACAGCGCGGGCCGATCCGCGACGCCGGGCAGCTCGAGCAGGCTGATGATGCCGCGCCCGTCCGGCGCGAGCCGGAGGAAGTCTGCGACGTCGATCTCGGGCTCGCCGAAGAACGCGTCGGCGCCCTCGTCGGCGAAGGTGATGAGCTTGCGCAGGATCACCCCGACGGTCGCCTTCGACAGTCCCCCGAGGCCGTCGAGCTCAGCGCGGCCGTCCGCGCTCGTCAGGTAGGTGAGCACCGCCCGCAGATCGCTGAGGTCAACGAGCGCAAGGCCCTCGCGGTCGGCGTAGTGAAACACCAGCCCGAGGCTCGACTCCTGCGTCGCGTTCAGGCCGAGCACCTTCGACAACAGCAGCGGCCCGAAGCCGCTGACGGTCGCCCGCACGGGCACGCCCTTGCCGATCCCGCCGAGGGCGAAGAACTCGGTGTTGGATGCCTCGGGCCGCCACGCCTGCCCGATCGCTTCGGTGCGCGCCAGCAGCTTCTCGTTCGCCTCACCCGGCGTCGCGACACCCGAGAGGTCGCCCTTCATATCGGCGGCGAACACCGGCACACCCTTGTCTGCGAGCTGCTCCGCAAGCCCCTGCAACGTGCGGGTCTTGCCCGTGCCGGTCGCGCCGGCCACAAGGCCATGCCGGTTCATCATGGCAAGCGGGATGCGCACCTGCGCGTTCGGCAGCGGCTCGGTGTTCACGAGCGCGCCCACGTCGAGCGTCGCGCCGCCGAACGCGTAGCCGGCGACCACGGCCGCGACCTGCTCGTCGGTGAGCGGGGCCGCGTCGGGTGTGGGCGCTGGCGCCGTCGCCGGTTCGGGCGGGGGCGCTTGGTCGAGAGCGGGCGCCGGTACAGCCGCGGGCTCAGGCTCAGGCGCGGACACCGGCGCCGGTTCGAGCGCTGCCGCGGCGGCCTGCGCCTCAGCCGCCGCGAGCCGCGCCTGTGCCTCGGCGAGCGTGGCCGCAGCCTGCGCGGCGACGAGCTGAGCCTGCGCGTTCGCGGCCTCGGCGCGAAGCCGCGCGAGCTCGGCATCGGCGGCGCCTCGCGCACCGGGATTCGGGTCTGCGTGCGTGCCCACATCGGTCATGTGGTCAGCCTAGCGAGCCCGCAAGACCGGCAGCGCGGCGCTTCGGTGCCACCCCACGCGCGTCGGCACGTCCGGCCCCGGCGGTCTCAGCCGCGGGCGGGCCGCGGCCGCCGAGCTCGGTACTCGCGACGCAGTTGCCCCGCGAACACCCCGCACACGATGAGCGCCACACCGCAGCCGATCAGTGCCCCGCTCACCGTGTCGCTGGCCCAATGCGCCCCCAGCAGCGTGCGGCTGAACGCCATGAGCGCCACCCAGAGTGTCGCGGCGATGAGCGACCACGCGCGCGGCACCAACACGCACAGGACGACCGCGAGGGTCGCGGCATTGGCGACGTGCCCCGACGGGAAGGAGCCGATATCGGTGGCGATCAGGATCTCGCTCGGGCGCGGCCGCTCGAGGCTCTGTTTCAGCAGCTGCGTGACAGCGGCGCTCAGCAGCTCCGCGAGGCCGAAGCACACCGCACCCCAGGGGCGGCGCAGCAACAGGAGCAGCACGATCACCAACAACGGCAGCGCGATGATCGCGAACCAGCCGCCGCCCACCCAGTTCATGACGCCGCCGAAGGCGAGCAGCGCTGGCGAGCGGATCGAGAGCATCCACGCCATCCACCACTGATCGAACGGCAGCGGCGCGTTGCCGGCAACCAGCGCGATGCACACGCCGAGCACGACCGCCGCGACGATGAGCGCGACCCCCACGGCCACACGGCGCCTGCCCGTGCGCGTGAAGCCAAGCGGGCGTGCCGCGGGATCCGTGTCGCTGCGCATCGTGTGTGCTGACCCTACGGCGAGAGCTGACCGATCGTGCGCGGGCGCACGATGAACCAGAGCGCAAGCACGGCGAGCACGGCGCACCCGGCCATCACCACCGACATGGTGCCCGCGGTGATACCGCCCTGCGACACCAAGCCGACCACGGGCGAGACCAGCCCGGCGATCGAGAAGTTCGCGGCGCCCGTGAGCGACGCGGCGGTGCCCGCCTCGCGCCCGTGACGGTCGAGGGCGAGCACCTGCACGCACGGGAACGTGAAGCCGCACGCCGTGATGAACAAGAACAACGGCACGAGGGTGCCCCACAGGCCGAGATCGAGCAGCCAGAACACGTAGATCATCGAGCCGAACAGCAACAGCCCGGCGGTCGAGAACGCCATGACCCACTGCGGCCCGAAGCGCGCGGCGAGGCGCGACGCGGTCTGCACGCCGAGCACCACACCGAGCGAATTGACCGCGAACAGCACACCGTACTGTTGCGGGTCGAAGCCATAGCTCTCCTGGAAGAGGAACGATGATGCCGAGAGGTAGGAGAACAGGCCGCTGAAGGTCATCGAACCGATCACGAGGAGGCCAAGAAACACCCGGTCGCCGAGCACATTGCGATACCGCTGCCAGACCGTCGTCGCACCGCGCTCCCGTCGGCGCTCCTTGGGCAACGTCTCAGGCACCAGGAAGATCGCGCTCGCGAGCATCACCGCGCCATAGGCCGCGAGCACGAAGAAGATGCCGCGCCAATCCGTGACCAGCAGGAGTCCCGAGCCGATCAGCGGCGCGATCACGGGGGCCACGCCCGAGACGAGCGCGAGGCGCGAGAGCATCAGCACGAGGGGCTTGCCACCGAAGAGGTCACGCACGATCGCGACGGCGACGACGCCGCCCGCGGCCGCCCCCGCACCCTGCACCACGCGCGCGGCGGCCAGCAGTTCCAGCGTCGGCGCGATCGCCGCGGCAACGCTGGCCAAGATGTGCACGCTGGTGGTCGTGAGCAGTGGGATGCGTCTGCCCACCTTGTCGCTCCAGGGCCCAACCACGAGCTGCCCGAGCCCGAATCCGATCATCGTTCCCGTCAGCGTCAGCTGAATCGCCGACGCCGTCGTGTTGAAGTCGTGCTCGAGAATCGGGAACGCGGGCAGGTAGAGATCGATCGTGAACGGGCCGAGTGCGGTGAGCGCACCGAGCACGAGGATGTAGAGCACCCGTGTGCGCTTCGAGATGCTGTCGCCGGGGTGCAGCATGATCGGCGCGGTTGCCGGGTTCGGGCCGAGGAGGCGGATCGCCCCGCTCGGTGAGCCGTCGCGGTCGCGCTCGCGCGCCGCATCGTCGCTCGCGCCTGCGCCGGCGGCCCCGGTGTCGACGGGTGGATTCGTGGGCGGGGGCGAGGTGGGCGTCACAGTGACCTAACGAGAGCATCGACGACGGAAGAAGCGCATCGACGCGATTCGGGTGGGGGGAATCCGTCGATCCTACCGCTCGCGCGTGCACCGCAGCCGGCCCGGGCGGGGCCTCCCGCGCCTAGGCTTGATCGGGAGCGCGGCGCCTTGTGCGCACGCCGCGGCCCGCAGCCCACCGCGTCATACACCGACGCCCCAGCCGAGATCACACACATGACCCCGACCCAGTCCCAGCCCGGCGGCAAGCCCCCAAAGAGCGGCAACCCGGCCAAGCAGGCCGAGCTCAACGAGCGGGCCGCACATCAACGAGCGGCCGAGCACGATGCGCAGCGCACACAGGAAGCCCGACAGCGGGCGGCGCGCCGCCGCCGGACCGTCGCCTGGTGGGCCGGGGGCAGCGCCGTCGCCGTCGCCATCGTGGGCGTGCTGATCGCCTCGTTCGCCCTTGCCCCGAAGGCGCCGCCCGCGGCGAACTACGACGTCGGCGGCACCGGCGCCAAGATCGCGGGGGTCGAGACGTTCGACAACGGCAACCGGCACGTCACCGAGCGGGTCGACTACCCGCAGACCCCGGCCGCGGGCGGCAACCACTTCAACGCCTGGCTCAACTGCGGCGTCTACACCGAGCCCCAGGAGAACGAGCTCGCCGTGCACTCGCAGGAGCATGGTGCCGTCTGGGTCACCTACGACGCGACCCGCATCGACGAGGCCGCGCTCGCCACCCTGCAGGCCAAACTCCCCTCCACCTACATCGTGCTCTCACCGTTCCCGGGCCAAGACACCCCGCTGGCGCTGAGCGCCTGGAACGCGCAGCTGAAGCTCGAATCGGTCACCGACCCGCGCATTCCGCAGTTCCTCGAAGAATATTGGCGCAACCAGCACGTGCCCGAGCCCACCTCGGCGTGCACCGGCGCCATCGACGGGCCGGGTCGACGTTGAGTACGCGGGTGGATGCCGGACCCCCGCGCCGCGTGCCCCGCTGGCTCCTGCCGGCCCTCGCCGTGCTCGCCGCCGCCGTGCTCGCCTTCGCGCTCGGCCGTTTCAGCGCGTTCGGCGCGGTCGCCTCGGCGACCCCACCGACCCCGGACACGCACAGCGCCGAGGCGGGCTTCGCGCGCGATATGCAGCTGCACCACGCGCAGGCCGTCGACATGGCGATGGAGCTGCACCGCAAGACCGAGGACGCCGAGCTGCGCATGATGAGCTACGACATGGCGACCGCGCAGTCGGCGCAGATCGGTGAGATGTACGCGTGGCTCGTCGGCTGGGGGCTGCCGCAGCGTGGTGAGGCGCTGATGAGCTGGATGGGGCACGACGACGCGGCGGCCGATCACGACTCCGTCGCCCCGGCCCCCGGAGGCGCACACCCCGCCACGCACCCCGCGAGCGACGCCGAGCTCGAGGCCGCCATGGGGATGGCCAGTGCGGAGCAGCTTGCGCGGCTCGCCGCGGCCACCGGCGTGGAGGCCGACTGCCTCTTTCTCGAGCTGATGACCCGGCACCACGTGGGCGGCGTCGAGATGGTGGATGCCATCCTCGAGCTCGGCACCGAGCCCCGCGTCATCGCGGTCGCCACGGCAATGGGTGAGGTGCAGCGCTTCGAGATCGACGCGATGGCGGCCTCCCTCCTCCGGCTCGGCTGCACCGCGCGCTGAACCGCGCCGCGGCGCCACCCGATCGGCCGCGCGACGCTACTTCTGCGAGCCCGCCAGCAGCGCCTGGACGAAGTAGCGCTGGAACGCGAAGAACACGATCAGCGGCACGATCATCGACACGAAGGCGCCGGTGGAGAGCACATCGAGGTTCGCACCGTACTGTCGCAGCTGCGATTGGATCGCGACCGTCAGCGGCTGCGATTCCGAGTTCGTGAAGATGAGGGCGACGAGCATGTCGTTCTAGGTCCACAGGAACTGGAAGATCGCCAGCGAGGCGATCGCCGGCAGGCCGAGCGGCAGGATGACGCGGAAGAAGATCCGCCAGTCACCCGCGCCGTCGATGCGGGCGGCCTCGAGCAGCTCGGTGGGTACCTGCGTGAAGAAATTGCGCAGCAGGAAAATCGCGAACGGCAGGCCGAACGCGGTGTGAAAGAGGATGACGCCGAGCACACTGCCGAAGATGCCGATCGATCCGAAGAGCCGGGCAAGCGGGATGAGGGCGACCTGCAGGGGCACCGCGAGCAGGATGATCACGACGATCAGCAGCCAGTCCCGCCCCGGAAAATGCAGGAAGGCGAAGCCGTACGCGGCGACCGCTCCGAGCATCACCACGAGGATGGTCGTGGGCACGGCGATCACGACGGTATTCAGAAACGAGCCGGTGATCGTCGTGTTCGACAGCAGATTCGTGTAGTTCTCGATCGTGAGCTGCGCCGGCGCGGTGAAGACCGTCCACCAGCCGCTGGCCGCGATGTCCCCGGCGGTGCGCAGCGAGGTGATGAATAGGCCGACCGTGGGGACGAGCCAGAACACGGCGACCACCAGCAGCACGATGTTCACGATGCTGGAGCTGAAGACACCGAGGATCCGCTGCACGACGGTCTTCTTCGGACGCACGAGGGTGAGTTCGCTCATCGGCTGCGGTCCTCACGGAATCGGCGGACGTTGATGATCATCGAGGGCAACACGAGCACGAGCAGCAGGATCGCCAGCGCCGAGCCGAGCCCCTGATTGGCACCGCCGCCGAACGAAACGGTCCACATCTCGACCGCGATCACATTCGCAGCGGGTTTGGAGGCGCCGGGCGGGATGACGTAGACCAGGTCGAAGATCTTCAGCACGTTGATGATGAGCGTCACGAACACGACGATCAGCACGGGCGAGAGCAGCGGTGCGGTGATGCGGGTGAAGACCTGCCACTCGTTCGCCCCGTCGATGCGAGAGGCCTCCTGCAGGGAGCGGTCCATCGCCGAGAGGCCGGAGGCGATCATCACCATCGCGAACCCCGCCCAGATCCAGATGTAGGAGAGGATCACCACGCCGTTGATGAATGCGGCGCTCAGCCATGAGACACCCTGGAAGCCCTCGTCGAAGTTCGATGCGGGCAGGGCGACCGTGTACTGCGCCCCGGCGGTGAGCCCGTCGATCACGAACTCGCCTCCCGCACCGGTGGTCGCGTAGCCGTGGATCGAGCCATCGGCGGCCACGGCATCGACGCGGATGCCGGGAAGCCCGCTCTTGCCCGGCTCGATCTGACCGTCTGTACCGCCACCACCGCGGACCACATCGAGAAACACCGTGCCGGTGATCTGGGTGTCGCCGGCGCGGGGCGCGGGGGTCGCCTGTACGGCGTCCTCCGGCAGGCTGGAGGTGCGGATGCCCGTGAGCGGGAAGTCCTGGGTGTTGCCGGGCGTGATCGTGCCCTCACTCGCGATGACGCCGCGATCCTTGACGATGCCGAACCCGTCGCGCGCGCTCGCACCCGGGTAGTTGGCGGAGTCGGAGAAGATGTTGCCGATCCCGACGATCGTCGCATTCACGACGCCGAGGTTCGGGCTCTCCTGGAACATGCCGCGGAAGATCACGCCGGCCGCGAGCATCGAGATCGCCATGGGCATGAAGATGATGAGCTTGAACGCGGTCTTCCACTTCAGCTTCTCGAGCAGCACCGCGAAGATCAGCCCGAGAATCGTGCAGGATGCGGGCGCCACGATGACCCACATGATGTTGTTGCGAATGGCCGTGAACGTCGTGTCGTTCGTGAACATGGTGACGTAGTTGTCCCAGCCGGCGAAGCTCTGGCCGCTTTGGTCATAGAACGATCGGATGACCGTGAAGACGATGGGGTATACGACCAGCGCCCCAAGCACGACGAGCGCGGGCAACAGAAACGACGCGATGATCGCGCCGCGTCGCAGACGCGCCTTGCCCGGGGAGGGAGCCGTAGCGGCGCTCCCCGGGTGTGGCGTGGTCTTCGCAGTGGCCGTATCGGTCACGCTTGCACCTCGTGCTTCTTCGTGTGCTCGTCAGCGCGGCCCGTGCGGGCCGCGCTGACGATGCGGATCGGCCTAGTAGGCCGCAGCCGCAGCCGCTTCGAGCCGCTGCTGCGTCCCCGCGATGTCGCTCGGGTTCTCGTAGAACGTGATCATCTCCTGCCAGAAGCCCTGCCCCGGCGTGCCGCCGAACGCACTCGGCGTCAGGTCAGACATGTCGAAGCGGAACGTCTCGGCGCTGGTGAGCGCCTCGGCGATCTGGGCCGAGATGGCGTCCGGGTAGACCGAGGAGTCGACCGCCTTGTTCGGCGAGGTGAGGCCCCCCTCGGGGATCCAGATCTCGGCCGACTCGGGCGAGGCGAGGTACTTCATGAGCGCCATGGTGGCCGCATCGTCGACGAACGCGATCGCCACGTCGCCGCCGCCGACCACGGACGGAGCCGAGCCATCGATCGCCGGGAAGTCGTAGAACAGCGCGTTCTCGCCGACCACGGAGTTGCCGTCGGTGGTGATCACGCCGGCCACGAAGTCGCCCTCATAGACGGTGCCCGCCTTGGGGTCGGCGCCGAAGACCTCCGTCACGGCGTCGCCGAAGGCACGCTGCGCGCCACCCGGCTGCAGCACATCGCTGCTCCACAGCTGCGCCATCACCTCGAGCGCCCGGGTGACCGACGGGTCGGTCCAGGGGATCTCGTGGTTGGTGAGCTTGTCGTACATCTCGCCACCTGCGGTACGCAGATACACGTTCTCGAACCAGTCGGTGAGCGGCCAGCCCACGTCTGCCCCGACCGAGATGCCGTAGAAGCCCGAGTCTTGTACGAGCTGGAGCTGGGTCATGAAATCGTCCCAGTCGCTCGGCACCGCGGCGCCGGCCTCGTCATAGATATCGGCGTTGTACCACATCGTTGATTTGTTCGACGCCTTAAACCAGACGCCGTACAGCTGGTCGTCTGCCGAACCGAGATCGATCCAGCTTTGCGAGTAGTTCGCCTCGACGACCTTCTTGACATCGTCACTGAGCGGGATCAGGTCGCCCTGCGCGGCAAGCGATTGCAACAGCGCCGGCTGACCGGTGAGCGCGATGTTGGGTGGGGTGCCACCCTCCAGCTGTCCCTGGATGAACGTGGGACCGTTGTCGCCGAAGCTCGTGTAGTTGACCTTCGCGCCGGTGTCCTCCTCGAACTTCTTCAGGACCAGCTCGAAGTTCGTCTGCTCGGCGCCCGACCAGGCGGCGACGACGTTCAGCGTCTGACCGGCGAACTCGCCGCTCGGCGCGCTCGAAGTGTCCCCGCCTCCGCCACCGCCGGCGCAACCCGAGACCACCAAGCCGGTGGCGGCGATCGCCGCGAGTGAAAAGACGACACGTTGACGTCTGCGATGAGCCATGCGTTCCTCCTTCGAAGGATCTTCTGGACGTGCTGAACCTCTCCGAGCGCATGCGTGCGGTGAGGAACCGCTTCCATGGTCACCGTAGGCCGCCCCCGGGCACTCCGCAAGGGCGCCGAGGTCTCGGTTTGGCCACGACCGAAACACCGGGAGTTCATGCGTGGTTGCGGTCTGGGATCGCGTGATGCGTACTATGGAAGCGTTTTCGTCTTTCGCCCACGTCGAGACAGCCGCGGAGGCAGCGCATGGCAGGGATCGCAGACGTCGCGCGCCTCGCGGGCGTGTCGCAGGCGACCGCCAGCCGCGCGCTCACCGGGCGCGGCTCCGTGTCGGATGCGACCAGGGCCCGCGTGGTCGACGCGGCGCGGGTCCTCGACTACGTCGCGTCGAGCACCGCCGCCAGCCTCGTGACCGGGCGCACACACGCCGTCGGCGTGGTCGTGCCGACCATCGGCAGCTGGTACTTCAGTGAGGTCGTGGAGGGGATTCATGGGGCCCTGCTCGAGCATGGCTACGACCTCTCGCTCTACGACGCCAGTCCGCACACCCCGGCCCGAGCCGCGATCTTCGAGCGGCTGCTGGCGCGCCGGCGCTTCGACGGGCTGATCGCGGTGGGCATCGAACCGGAGCATCACGAGCTCGCGCGCCTGCTCAGCCTCGGCAAGCCGGTCGTCACGATCGGCAGCCCCGAGGCATCCGCCAGCGGCGTGACGCTCGACAACCACGAGCTCACCCGCCGCGCGACCGAGCACCTGCTCGAGCTCGGCCACCGGCGCATCGCGCTGCTGGGGGGCACCCTCGACGGCCGCGAGACGAGTGTTGGCGATCAGGAACGCATCCGCGGTTACCTCGACACCATGGAGCGGGCCGGCCTCGCCGCGGCGGCGCGCCACATCCGCTCGGCGGTGTCGGTGAAGGGTGGGTACTCGGCCGGTGCCGCGGTGCTCGGCGACTCGCGCGATCGCCCAACCGCCGTCGTCGGCATCTGCGACGAGGTCGCGATCGGCGCGATCATCGCCGCGCGCCGCATGGGCATCCTGGTTCCCGCCGACCTCAGCGTGATCGGCATCGACGACCACGAGAACGCAGAGATGTTCGCGCTCACCACCTTCGCGCAGCGCCCGCGCGAGCAGGGTCAGCAGGCGACCGCCCTGCTCCTTGGCGCCATCGCCGATCCGGGGGCCCCGATTGCGCGCGTCTTCGAACCGGCGACGCTCATCGTCCGCGCCTCGACGTCGGCCATCAGCCCCGAGCACTCCGCTGTGGTGGCCGGCACCCGCCCGCGGCCGTGAGCGGGTGCACCGCCGTGTGAGGCACGATCCGCACGAGAAAGCCCCGGATGCCGAGGCATCCGGGGCTTTCTGCAGAAGTCCTGCGCCGTGACGGCGCGGCGACTACTTGAGGGTGACGGTTGCGCCGGCCTCTTCGAGCGCGGCCTTCGCCTTGTCGGCGGCCTCCTTGGTTGCGCCCTCGAGCACAGCCTTGGGTGCACCGTCGACGACAGCCTTCGCCTCGCCGAGGCCCAGGCTGGTCAGCTCGCGCACGACCTTGATGACCTGGATCTTCTTCTCGCCGGCCGACTCGAGCACGACGTCGAACGCCGACTGCTCCTCGACCTCTTCAGCGGCGGCGCCACCGGCGGCAGCGGGGCCGGCAACGGCGACCGGAGCAGCAGCGGTGACCTCGAAGGTCTCCTCGAACGCCTTGACGAACTCGCTGAGCTCGATGAGGGTGAGCTCCTTGAACGCGTTGAGCAGCTCCTCAGTGGTGAGCTTT